>ENA-OFCX01000454-OFCX01000454.1-metagenomes-genome-assembly--contig:-NODE-454-length-21317-cov-5.244050_pt1 | contig 21317 bp, 19 predicted proteins | sample MGYA00153384_OFCX01 | MGnify analysis MGYA00153384
GTTTGCCGAGGACCGCGCGAAGATGCGTGTTGCGGTACCGCGGCTCGGTCCTGCCGACGCGGCAGCGGCGTACAAGTCATACCTGCGTCGGCTTTCCAATATGCTGGACGAGCAGCCCTACCTGCTGGGCCAGCAAAGTTGTGTGGCTGACTTTGCCGCCTACCACCCGCTATGGTTCACGCGCCACCGCACCAGCGTGCGGGCCGGGCCCTCGCCGACGATGCGTGCCAGATCGTCCTGCAGATCCCAGCGCAGGTTGTCGAACAGCCAGTTGACGTCGGAAGCAAAGGCGGCATCGCCCGCCACCTCGACCCTCGGGCGGGTGCCCGATGCCGCCTGCAGCAGGCCGAGCGCGGGATTCGATGCGTCGATGCTGATGCGCAGGTCGGCCGCTCCGGGCAGGTCGTTGCCGCACCATTCCACCAGCGCTGCCGGTGTGATGCGGTAAGCGACCGCCGGCAACGCCGGCAGCGGCGCCGGCCAGCCGTCGAAGCGCAACTCGATCGTGCGGCCCACGTGCGGCTGCAGCCGCTGCAGTGCCGCCGGCTCGCTGCCGAGCAGGTGGTTGATCAACAGCGTGGCGCGCTCTAACGCGGCGGTTCCGAGCAAAGTCTGGATTGTGTAAATCATCGAAAGATTGTAGGCAAACGCTCTTGTGACCACGTCGACCGCAGGCTCGCACCAAGCAGTGCCGGCCGGTTTGGTGGCGCATGTTGCGGGTCGCGGACTTCATTCTGCAATCGGTCTGCACGCGGCACATCGCGTCACATCGCGGCGCACCGCGTCTCACAGCGGCACATTGCGTCACGTCTAAACAGAGACAGATGCGACCACGCCACAGACGCGACAGGCGCGAACCACCCGGCAGTGGCGCCAGGCAGCACCAGCAGCAGGCGCAGATCGATCCACCACCGAGCCACACCGCTTCGATCGACCGACTGCAAGCCGCAGTCGACCGGCATGCTCGTGAACGCGCCGGTCGAAGCCGGTGATCAAGCGGCTCGGCTGCAGCCTGGCCGCGGCAGGCCCAACGCCTCGAACAGCGCCGGGCCCGCCCGCCTGTCGCACGACAACGGCACCGCCACCGTCGGTTGCTTGGCGCAATTCGTGCTGCAATGGCAGCCGAACCGGCGCCAAACGACCCGATGGAACAGCCATGACCCGACCCTTGATTCTGCTCACCGGAGCCACCGGCTACATCGGCTCGCACACCTGGCTGGCGCTGCTGGCCTCGGGCTTCGATGTTGTCGGCGTCGACAACTTTTCAAACAGCTCGCGCGAAACTTTGAACCGGCTGCACAGGCTGAGCGGGCAGACTCCCGATTTCGTCGAGGCCGACGTCTGCAGCGCCGCTGCGATGGATGCCGTGATCCGGGGCCGCCGAGTCGCTGCCGCCGTGCATTTCGCGGCGTTCAAAGCGGTCGGCGAAAGCGCCAGCCAGCCGCTGGCCTACTACGCCAACAACGTGGGCGGCCTGCTGACGCTGTGCCAGGCGATGCAGGCGAATGACTGCAAGACGCTGGTGTTCAGCTCCAGCGCCACGGTCTACGGCAACCCGCAGCAGTTGCCAATCCGCGAGGATGCGCCGCTGTCGACCACCAATCCGTACGGTGCCAGCAAGCTGATCAGCGAGAACATGCTGCGCGATGTCGAGCAGGCCGATGCCGCTTGGGCGATCGCGCTGCTGCGCTATTTCAACCCGGTCGGCGCGCACGAGAGCGGCCTGATCGGCGAGGACCCGCGAGGCACGCCGAACAACCTGATGCCCTACATCACGCAGGTGGCGGTGGGACAGCGGGCCCGGCTGCAGGTGTTCGGCAACGACTACGACACGCCCGACGGCACCGGCGTGCGCGACTACATCCACGTGCTCGACCTCGCCGACGGCCACGTGCAGGCGCTGCGCTACCTGCTCGGGCAGCGGCGCGGCATCACCGCCAACCTGGGCACGGGCGTGGGCTACAGCGTGCTCGAGATGGTGCGCGCCTTCGAGCAGGCCAGCGGCCACCCGGTGCCGTTTGAGATCGTGGCGCGGCGCCCCGGCGACATCGGCGCCTGCTACGCCGACCCGAGCCGCGCGCGCGAAATGCTCGGCTGGACCGCGCAGCGCGGCCTGGCGGCAATGTGCGCCGACAGCTGGCGCTGGCAGAGCCAGAACCCGCACGGAATGGCGCCCTGAGGGCCGCCTGTTCAAGCCGCTGACAGCGCCTGACTGGCGCTACAGTTCAACCGATCGCAGTCAGACGCTGCAAAAGTTGTCCCGGCCGGCACCCGCCGAACCTCAGATCCGACCCGACTTCACCATGACCAAAGTTGCCCTCATCACCGGCGTGACCGGCCAGGACGGTGCCTACCTGTCCGAATTGCTGCTCGGCAAGGGCTACGAAGTGCACGGCATCAAGCGCCGCTCGTCGCTGTTCAACACCGACCGCATCGACCACCTGTATCAGGACCCGCATGTCGATCACCAGAACTTCAAGCTGCACTACGGCGACCTGACCGACTCGACCAACCTGATCCGCATCATCCAGCAGGTGCAGCCGGACGAGATCTACAACCTCGCCGCGATGAGCCACGTGGCGGTCAGCTTCGAGATGCCCGAATACACCGCCAATGCCGACGGCATCGGCACCCTGCGCATCCTCGAGGCGATCCGCATGCTCGGCCTGCAGGACAAGACGCGCTTCTACCAGGCCTCGACCAGCGAGCTGTACGGGCTGGTGCAGGAAACGCCGCAGAAGGAAACCACGCCGTTCTACCCGCGCAGTCCGTACGCCGTGGCCAAGCTGTATGCCTACTGGATCACGGTCAACTACCGCGAGGCGTACGGCATGTACGCCTGCAATGGCGTGCTGTTCAACCACGAGAGTCCGCTGCGCGGCGAGACCTTCGTCACCCGCAAGATCACGCGTGCCATCGCACGCATCGCGCTCGGCCTGCAGGACTGCCTGTACCTGGGCAACATCAGCGCGTTGCGTGATTGGGGCCACGCCAAGGACTACGTCGAGATGCAGTGGCTGATGCTGCAGCAGGAGCAGGCCGACGATTTCGTGATCGCCACCGGCGTGCAGTACAGCGTGCGCCAATTCATCGAGTTCGCCGCGACCGAACTCGGCATCACGTTGGCTTTCAGCGGCAGCGGCGACCAGGAGATCGGCACGGTCGCCGGGGTGACGGGCAAAAAGGCCAAGTGCAAGGTCGGCGACGTGATCGTGCGGGTCGATCCGCGCTATTACCGGCCCACCGAAGTCGAGACCCTGCTCGGCGACCCGAGCAAGGCCAAGACGAAGCTCGGCTGGTCGCCCAAGATCACGCTGGCCGAACTGGTCAAGGAGATGGTCGAGGCCGACTACACCGCAGCGCGGCGCGACAGCCTGGTCAAGCTGGCCGGCTTCCAGGCCTACGACTACAACGAGTGAGCGCCGGCATGCAGCGCGACGCCAAGATCTATGTGGCCGGTCACCGCGGCCTGGTCGGCTCGGCGCTCGTGCGGCAGTTGCGTCTGGCAGGCTTCACCAACCTGCTGACCAGGACACATGCCGAACTCGACCTGACCGACGAGCGCGCCAGCCGCGCCTTCTTCGAGGCGCAGCGGCCCGACTTCGTGTTCCTGGCGGCGGCCCGGGTCGGCGGCATCGTGGCGAACCGGAGCTTTCCGGCCGAGTTCATCCGCGACAACCTGGTGATCCAGTCGAACGTGATCCACAGCGCCTACCTGGCGGGCGTGCAACGGCTGATGTTTCTCGGCTCGAGCTGCATCTACCCGAAGCTGGCGGCGCAGCCGATGCGCGAGGACGCCCTGCTGACCGGCCCGCTGGAGCCGACCAACCGTCCCTACGCGCTGGCCAAGATCGCCGGCATCGAGATGTGCTGGAGCTACAACCGCCAATACGGCACCCGGTTCCTGGCGGCGATGCCGACCAACCTGTACGGCCCGGGCGACAACTACCACCCGACCCACAGCCACGTGATACCCGCGCTGCTGCGCAAATTCCACGAGGCCAAGCTGCGCGGCGATGCCACCGTCACGGTGTGGGGCACCGGCACGCCACGCCGCGAATTCCTCTACAGCGACGACATGGCCGAGGCTTGCGTCTATCTGATGAACTTGCCCGACGATCGCTACGGCGCCTTGCTCGGCAGCGATGAAAACGAGTCGGGCCGCTTCGAACCGCCGCTGATCAACGTGGGCGTGGGCGTGGACGTGACGATTCGCGAGCTCGCCGAGATGATCCGCCAGAGCACTGGCTTCGGCGGCGAATTGGTGTTCGACCCGAGCCAGCCCGACGGCACGCCGCGCAAACTGATGGACGTCAGCCGGCTGACGCGCGCCGGCTGGACCGCGCGCACATCCCTGGCCGATGGCCTGCGCCACGCGTATGCGGAATTCGTCGCCACGGCCACCGCCTCCGGCATCGGCACCGGCACGGGCAGCCATTGAATTCGGACGAACCGAGACGAATCGAGACCCATGAGCATCATCCGCGTCATTCCCGTCATCATGGCCGGCGGCAGCGGCACGCGGCTGTGGCCGCTGTCGCGGGCCAGGCACCCGAAGCAGTTCCTGGCGCTGAACGGCCGGCTCAGCCTGTTCCAGCAGGCCGCGTCTCGCCTTGCGACCCTGGACGCAGGCGACATCACGGTGGCCGCGCCGTGCGTGGTCGGCAACGAGGAGCATCGCTTCCTGGTGCTCGACCAACTGAGCGAGCTGAAGCTGCCGTCCGCCACCGTGCTGCTCGAACCTACCGGCCGCAACACCGCACCGGCGATGACACTGGCCGCGCTGCAAGCCCGCACGGACGACAGCGATCCGGTGCTGGTCGTCACCGCGGCCGATCACGCTTACACCGACGAGCCGGCCTTCACCCGCTCGATGCAGGCGGCCGTGCGCGCCGCAGCGGGCGGCGCGATCGTCACGCTGGGTGTCGCACCCGACCGGCCCGACACCGGCTTCGGCTACCTGCGCACCGCGCTGGCGGCCGATGGCCAGGCGGCATTGAAAGTGGCAGAGTTCGTCGAGAAGCCCGACCTCGCAACCGCCGAGCGCTACCTCAAGGACGGTGGGTACTACTGGAATTCGGGCATGTTCGTGGTGCGCGCGTCGGTGTGGCTGGCCGCGCTGCAGCGCTTTCGGCCCGACATCTTGGCTGCGACGCAGGCAGCCTGGGTGGTCCGCAGCGTGGACGCCAGCTTCGTGCGGCCCGGCCCGACCGAGTTTGCCGCCATCCCGAGCGAATCGGTCGATTACGCGGTGATGGAAAAGTGTCCGGCACCGGACTCCGGCTTCGACATCCGCATGCTGCCGCTGGCCGCCGGCTGGTCCGACCTGGGCGCGTGGGACGCCGTTTGGCAGGTCAGCGCCAAGGACGCCGACGGCAACGCCAGCGTCGGCGACACGATCGTCAGCGACAGCCACAACACGCTGGTGCACGCCACCAGCCGACTCGTCAGCGTGGTCGGCTTGAGCAACGTGGTGGTTGTCGAGACGCCTGACGCCGTGCTGGTGACCGATCGCGACCGCAGCCAGCAAGTCAAGCACATCGTCGGGCAACTCGACCGCAGCGGCCGCACCGAGCACACGCTGCATCGGCAGGTGCACCGGCCCTGGGGCTGGTACGACAGCATCGACTCGGGGCCGCGCTTCCAGGTCAAGCGCATCATGGTCAAGCCGGGCGCGTCGTTGAGCCTGCAAAAGCACCATCACCGCGCCGAACACTGGATCGTCGTCAGCGGCACCGCCGAAGTCACCAACGGCGAGCAGGTGTTGCTGCTGACCGAGAACCAGAGCACTTACATACCGCTCGGCCAGGTGCACCGGCTGGCCAATCCGGGCAAGGTGCCGCTCGAAATCATCGAGGTGCAGTCGGGCAGTTACCTCGGCGAAGACGACATCGTGCGCTTCGAGGACACCTACGGCCGAGGCTGAGCGGGGCCGATGTGCGGCTTGTTCCGAAGGGGTCTGTAAGGTGCGTGGCACGCGCGTGGAGCCGTGGAGTGGGACGTGGTGGATGCGTCATGCGTGGCGGGTGCGCGACGATTGCGCTGCGCACCGGCCGCAGAAGCCCGGCCGGCGCACTGCGCCGCTTGTGCAGTGTTCGACGCTGTGCAGCACTTGAGAAAAGCGATGGATTTGTCGTCCTGGCCAGGCGCAAACCACAGCGATGCCGAGTGGCATCGCGAGGATTTGCAACGACGTCAGGGCGGCAAAGACGCGTTTTATGTGCTGCATAGCGTCGAACACTGCACTAGGTCGCTTCGACCTTCGGTTCGGGCGAGCCCGACCAGCTGAGCCGGAAGCTGGCGCCGCGCCGCACGTGGCCCACCAACGCCGGTCGAAAACACGCCAGGTTGGTGCCGCCGGGGCAGCGCACGCTCGGATAGATCAGGCCCATCGAGCCGGCGTCCAGCAACTGCGCCGCAAGCGTCTGCGAGACGATGTAGCTGCGTGGGTCGAGGCAGCGCACGTACCCGCGCGCACCGCGCAGGTCATGAAACTCGCCGCTGAAGTCGGCCAGCAGCGCCTGGTAGCTCACGCGGTCGTCGAATCGGCCGATCTCCTGGTATTCCACCGTCTTGTGAAACACCACCTCGGCCAGCGCCGTGGCCATCTCGAAAGAGCAGTACCAAGCACCGCGGTCGCTGCCGTTGAAGCGGCTGCCTTCAGGCCGCGCATACGTGAACGCGGCATTGACGATGCGAAATTGCGGCACGCCAAAGACCAGTTCGTCGATACCGATGCCCGTGCCCGATCCGCTGGCGACACCGTGTTCGGCGCGCAGCCGGTCGCTGGTGGCGTTGTCGAGCTCGAACAACTCGCGCAGATGCTCGGTGTGGTCAGCGATGCCCGCCAGCACCGAATCCTCGCGGTCGGCATAGCGCGACGGAATCAGCCGGCAGGTGTCAAACTGGCGCAACAGGCTGAGCGGCGGCAGCTTCATCGCGGCGCGCGGGCCTCGGAGTGAATACGTGGATGCACCCCATGGCCCCTCACCCGCTCAGACCCCGCCGCGGCGCGCGTCCAGCAAGCGGCGCACAGTCTGCATGGCCAGCAGCCCGCCCGACTGCATGAACGACAGCGGCGTGCGACCACCGAAAATAGCGTTGCGGTTCGGCAGGCCGACCCACTCGTCGGCCAACGGGTCGCCGTACAGGATGTGCAGCGCCTTGTAAATGCCCAACAGGTACGAGATGCGCGTGATGCGGTCGACCTCGAGCGTGCGCACCGGGTTCTTCTTCCACTCGTAGTAAGCGCTGCTGGACGGACCGCCGAGCAGGTCGCGCGCCTCTTCGTCCTTGAGCTTCCAGCGCGCGGCGAGGTTGAAAAAACCCTTCAAGGCCGACTGCGACAACCGCAGGCGCTCGGCACGGTCGTTCAGATCGACCGGCGCGATTGGCTCGAAGCGGCTAGACGGATAGGCGTATGCGGGCAGCGACATGTGGACACTCCAGATCTGGATATTTTGTTCCTTTATTCAGGATTTCGTGCAGTGTGTTGATGCGTTGTCTGTCACAACGCCGAGGCACCGCGCCGTCGGCCAAAATAACGTCGTTTTTCAATTCAACCAGATCAGCCTTCATGAAAATCACGATCATCGGCGCCGGCTACGTTGGCCTGGTCACTGGCGCCTGTCTGGCCGAAATGGGCAACCACGTGGTCTGCCTCGACGTCGACGCCGGCAAGATCAAGATCCTCGAGGACGGTGGCATCCCGATCCACGAGCCCGGCCTGCTCGAAATGGTGCGGCGCAACCGCAGCGCCGGCCGGCTGCAGTTCACCACCGACGGCGTCGCCGCGGTGGCGCACGGGACGCTGCAGTTCATCGGCGTGGGCACGCCGCCCGACGAGGACGGCTCGGCCGACCTGAAGTACGTGCTGGCCGCGGCGCGCAATGTCGGCCGCCACATGACCGACTACAAGGTCATCGTCGACAAGAGCACCGTGCCGGTCGGCACTGGTGCACGCGTGAAGGCCGCGGTGGCCGAGGAACTGGCTGCACGGGGAATCACGCTCGACTTCGCGGTGGTCTCGAACCCCGAATTCCTGAAGGAGGGCGCCGCGCTGGATGATTTCATGCGCCCCGACCGCATCATCATCGGCGCCGACGATGAACGCGCCGTGCTGTTGATGCGCGCCATCTACAGCCCTTTCATGCGCAACCATGAACGGCTGGTCGTGATGGACATCAAGAGCGCCGAATTCACCAAATACGCGGCCAACGCGATGCTGGCCACGCGCATCAGTTTCATGAACGAGTTGGCGCTGTTGGCCGAGCAGGTCGGCGCCGACATCGAACTGGTGCGCAAGGGCATCGGCAGCGATCCGCGCATCGGCACGCATTTCCTGTATCCCGGCGCGGGCTACGGCGGCTCGTGCTTTCCGAAGGACGTGAAGGCGCTCATCAGCACGGCCAGCAGCGCCGGCGTCGACCTGAAGGTGCTGAAGGCGGTCGAAGCCGCCAACGAGCGCCAGAAGCACGTGCTGGTCGACAAGGTGGTGGCGCGCTTCGGCGCCGACCTGAGCGGACGCCAGTTCGCGCTTTGGGGCCTGGCTTTCAAGCCCAACACCGACGACATGCGCGAAGCTCCCAGCCGCATCGTGATGGCCGAACTGCTGCGGCGCGGCGCCGCCGTAAAGGCCTACGACCCGGTGGCGATGCCCGAGGCTCGGCGCGTGATGCAAGGCGTGCCGGGCAGCGAGCGGCTGAGCTTCGTAGACAACCAGTCGCTGGCCCTGCAGGGCTCGGACGCACTGGTGATCATCACGGAATGGAAGGAGTTCAAGAGCCCCGACTTCGAGGCGATCCGGTCGGTGCTGACGCAGCCGGTGGTGATCGACGGTCGCAATCTTTACGAACCCGAATTGATGCGCTCATTCGGTATCGAGTACGTCGGCATCGGCCGGTCGACATCGACCGGCCAGCCGCCAACCGCCTGAAGCCGGCGAGACCGGCCCCGCCGGCTTCAGCGAGCCCTGGCGCACAGCGCGTCCGCTCATTCGAAGGCTGATCTGTCGCCTGCCGCAGGCCGGGCTGCGTCGTGGCTGTTTGGCACCCGACACCGGGCGGCTTGCGCCCTTTGGCCGCGTGCAAGCCGAAGCAACGATGGGGCGCAAAGCTCGCACCGAGACCGATCGTCACGCGCTTGGCGCGCACTGCAGTCGATCGTCACGCGCTGGGCGCGCACCGAGGTCGAACGTCGCACGCCCAACGCGCACCGAGGCCGATCCTCGCGCGCCCGGCGCGCAGCGCCTGATGGCGCGACACAATCTCGCCATGTTCACGCTGCCGAGCCAGCCGTCTTCGCCGACCACCGTGCCGGCCTGCGAACTGTGCACCGCGCCCGGCGGGATCGAGCTCTGGCACGACAACGACTGGCGCGTGGTGCGGGTCGACGACGCCGCCTTTCCTGCCTATTACCGCGTGGTCTGCCAGCGCCACGTCGGCGAATTCTCGGACCTGCCCGGCGCCGATCGCGCGCGCTGCATGGAACTCGTGTGCACCGTCGAGCGTGCTCTGCGCGAGACGCTGCAGCCGACCAAGATCAACATCGCGTCGCTGGGCAACATGACGCCGCATCTGCACTGGCACGTGATCGGCCGCTTCGACTGGGACAGTCACTTTCCGCTGCCGGTCTGGGCCGCGCCGCAACGCACGGTCGAACCGCCGGCGCAGCACCGTCTGCCGGCGAGCCTGCAACAGCTCGATCGGCAGCTGCTGCAGGCGCTGCGCGCGGTCTGACCCTGACCGCGTGGTGGGCACCGACGTATGGGCTCGCCCGCACGACGACAATCGACGAACTGGTTCCTTTCCATCCGCGCTGAAACCGCACTCCGCACCATGGCCGGCCTCAAACCCCAGACACCTCAACCCAGCTCGGTGACCGTTCACCAACAGTCGCGCGTGCTGGAAATCGGATTCGCCGACGGCGCGCTGTTTCGCATTCCGTTCGAACTGATGCGCGTGTACTCGCCGTCGGCCGAAGTGCAGGGTCACGGACCGGGCCAGGAGGTGTTGCAAACGGGCAAGCGTCTGGTCGGCCTGGACGGGCTCGAGCAAGTCGGCAACTATGCACTGCAGCCGCATTTCAGCGACGGTCACAACACCGGCATCTATTCGTGGGATTACCTGTATTTCCTGGGCTCGCAGCAAGACGAGCTGTGGGCGCAATACGAAGCCCGCCTCGGCGCGGCCGGTGTCAGCCGCGATGCGCCGATGGCGGCTGCCGGCGGCGGCTCGGCCTGCAGCAGCCATTGAGGACAACGCCATGAGCGACACCCACTTCGGTTTCAAGACGGTCGACGAGTCACAGAAGGCGCAGCGCGTGCGCGGCGTGTTCGATTCGGTGGCGGCGAACTACGACCTGATGAACGATTTGATGTCGATGGGTCTGCACCGCGCCTGGAAGGCCTACACCGTGGCGGTGGCGAACCTGCGTCCGGGCGACTGCGTGCTCGACATCGCGGGCGGCACCGGCGACCTGGCGCGCGCCTTCGCCAGACAGGTCGGCCCGCGCGGCACCGTGCTGCACACCGACATCAATGAAGCCATGCTGCGCGAAGGCCGCGACCGGCTGCTCGACGAGGGGCTGGAACTTCCGACGACGCTGTGCGACGCCGAGGCGCTGCCATTCGCCGCCGCCTCGATCGACCTCGTCAGCGTCGCTTTCGGCTTGCGCAACATGACCCACAAGGACCGTGCGCTGGCCGAGATGAACCGCGTGCTCAAGCCCGGCGGCCGGCTGCTGGTGCTGGAATTCTCGAAGGTCGCCCAGCCGCTGGCGCGCGCTTACGACTGGTATTCGTTCAACGTGTTGCCGCGCATCGGCCAATGGGTGGCGGGCGACGGCGAGAGCTACCGCTACCTGGCCGAATCGATTCGCATGCACCCGGCGCAGGCGGAGCTCAAACACATGATGCGTGAAGCCGGCTTCGGCCATGTCGACATTCACAACCTCAGTGGCGGTGTGGTGGCATTGCACGTGGGCATCAAATGCTGATGACGCAATCTGGTGCACGGCGCGACCCCGTCACGCCCGTCGGCGAGCGCCGCTTCCCCTCCGTGGCGGGCGCGGCGGGCGCAACCGGCGTGGCCGTGCTGCTGATGCTGCTGCCCGGGAAGGCGGCGGCAGCGGCCATCGGCCTCGGCGCCATGACCTCGTCGGCCGGTCTGATGGCGGCGTTGGCCGCCCTCGTCGCGCTGCAGGCCGCGTTGTCCGAATGGTCGGGGGGTCACCTGCCACTGAACCGCGCGCTGCTGGTGTTGGCGGCCATGGCGGCCCTGGTGTATTGGGCCCAGCGACGCAGCCTGCGCACGGTGGGCGCTGCGCCGCCGACCCCACCGGCCCGCGCATCGACCTCCTGGTGGTCGCCGACCGGCGACATGGCCATCGAGCTGCCGGCCCCGTTCGAACGCAGCCGGCTGCTGGCCGAGGCGCGAGGGCATTTCATGCGGCTTCAGGACGCCTGGGACGGAGCCGATGTGGCGGCACTGGAACGCCTGACCACTGCGGCCATGCTGCAAGACCTGCGCCACCAGTTGTCGGACCGCGGGCCCGGGCCCAACCGCACCGACGTGGTGACTTTGCACGCCGAGCTGATCGGCTTCGAGGAATTGCCCACCGCCTACCTGGCCAGCATCGAATATTCGGGGTTGATCCGCGAATGCGACGGCCAGGGTCCGGCGCCGTTTCGGGAACTGTGGATGCTGGCGCGGCCCAAGGCCGGCGAAACCGTCTGGCGGCTGGCGCGCCAGCAGGCCCTTTTGTAAGCTATTCCGCTGCGGCAGACCTGATCGAGCCTCGCCACGTGTCAGCTGATTTCCCGATCATCCTGATCGAGCTGGTGCTGGTGTTTGGCGGTGTGTTGCTGTTCGGCTGGTGGCAACTGCGCGACGTCAAGCGCGCTCAGCGCGAGGCGGCATTCAGAAAATTGCGCGATCTGCGCAAATCACCCGACGCACCGCCGTCCGAACTGTGACAAGGCCAGACAGGGCTGCGAGCGCCATGCCTCCCATTTCTGTTCCCGTTCCCGCGAATCCCTACACCAGCACGCGCTCGATGCCACCCGCGTTGGCGCGCGCCACGTACTCGGGCAGCCAGTCGGGCCCGAGGATCTGGCGGGCCATCTCGACCACGATGTAGTCGGCTTCGAGCAAGCCGTTCTTCAAGTCGCCGGTAAAGCGGCTCAAGCCCTGCAAGCAGCTCGGGCACGAGGTCAGGATCTTCACCGCGCCCTTGTCGGCCGGCGCCACCACAGCGCCGCCGGCGCTGGCCGCGGCAGGCGCCATCAGCTTGCGCAGGGCCGTCTCGTTCAGGCGCAATTCTTCTTCCTTGCGGAAGCGGATTTGCGTCGCGATGTCCGGCCGAGTCACACCGAGCGTGCCGCTTTCTCCGCAGCAGCGCTTGGCATCGATCACGTTCGGGCCGAGCAACGCCTTGACGGTCTTGATCGGCTCCTGCAGCTTCATCGGGCTGTGGCACGGGTCGTGGTACAGGTAGCCCTGAGCACCCGAGCCGGCGGTCGGCAGCGTGATGCCCTTGGCCAGCAGGTACTCGTGGATGTCGATGATGCGGCAGCCGGGGAAGATGTCCTCGAACTTGTAGCCCTGCAGCTGGTCGTAGCAGGTGCCGCAACTGACCACCACGGTCTTGATGTCCAGGTAGTTCAGCGTGTTGGCCACGCGGTGGAACAGCACCCGGTTGTCGGTGATGATCTTCTCGGCCTTGTCGAACTGGCCCGAGCCCCGCTGCGGGTAGCCGCAGCACAGGTAGCCGGGCGGCAGCACCGTCTGCACGCCGGCGTGCCAAAGCATCGCCTGCGTCGCGAGACCCACCTGCGAGAACAGCCGCTCCGAGCCGCAGCCGGGGAAATAGAACACCGCCTCGGTCTCGCCCGTCGTCGTCGCCGGGTCGCGGATGATCGGCACGTAATCCTTGTCCTCGATGTCGAGCAGCGCGCGCGCGGTCTTCTTCGGCAGCCCACCGGGCATTTTCTTGTTGATGAAGTGGATGACCTGCTGCTTGATCGGCGCCGTGCCGACGCTGGCCGGCGGTGCGGCCGTCTGCTTGTTGGCCAAGCCGCGCAACAGGTCGTTGGCCAGGCGCTGCACCTTGAACCCGACACCGACCATGCCGGCGCGCATCAGCTTGATGGTTTCCGGGTTGGTCGCATTCAGAAACATCATCGCCATCTTGTTGCCGGGCCGAAAGCTCTTCTGGCCCATCTTGCGCAGCAGGTTGCGCATGTTCATCGAGACGTCGCCGAAGTCGATATTCACCGGACACGGGCTCAGGCACTTGTGGCAGACGGTGCAGTGGTCGGCCACGTCTTCGAACTCCTGCCAATGCTTGATGCTGATGCCGCGTCGCGTCTGCTCTTCGTACAGGAACGCCTCGACCAGCAGCGACGTCGCCAGGATCTTGTCGCGCGGGCTGTACAGCAAGTTGGCGCGGGGCACGTGGGTGGCGCAGACCGGCTTGCACTTGCCGCAACGCAGGCAGTCCTTGACGCTGTCGGCGATGGCGCCGATGTCGCTCTGCTGCATGATCAAAGATTCGTGGCCCATCAGCCCGAAGCTGGGCGTGTAGGCGTTGGTCAGGTCGGCATGCAAGGCCACGCCGTCGGCGCCCGTGCTGCGCAGCAGCTTGCCCTTGTTGAAACGGCCTTCGGGGTCGACGCGCTGCTTGTAAGCCGTGAAGTCGGCCATCTCGGCCACGCTCAGAAATTCGAGCTTGGTGATGCCGATGCCATGCTCGCCCGAGATCACGCCGTCGAGCGAACGTGCCAGCGTCATGATGCGCGCCACGGCATCGTGCGCGGTCTGCAGCATCTGGTAGTTGTCGCTGTTGACCGGGATGTTGGTGTGCACATTGCCGTCGCCAGCGTGCATGTGCAGGGCGATCCACACCCTGCCCTTGAGCACTGCGCCATGGATCTTCTGGCAGGCGTCGACGATCGGGCTCAGCGCTGCGCCGGCGAAGATCTGCTGCAGGGGGGCGCGAATCTGCGTCTTCCACGAGGCGCGCAGGCGGTGGTCCTGCAGCTCGGCGAACACGCTGCGGCCGCTGCCGCCGGCCGACGCGGGCTGCACCACATCGAGCTCGTCGAGCCAGTGCTGCCACAGCGCACGCACCTCGCGCAGCAGGTCGAGTGCCTGCGCCACGCGGTCTTCCAGCAACTCGGCCGGGGCGATGTCGCCGGCGTCGTCGCTTTGGCCGAGCGGCAGCGGGCCAGTGCGGAAAAACTCGGTCAGCGCGTCGACCAGCGCCAGCTTGTTGCGCAGGCTCAGCTCGATGTTGAGCCGCTCGATGCCCTCGGTGTACTCGCCCATCCGCGGCAGCGGAATCACGACGTCCTCGTTGATCTTGAACGCGTTGGTGTGTCGGCTGATTGCGGCCGTGCGCTTGCGGTCGAGCCAGAATTTCTTGCGCGCCTCGGCACTGACCGCAATGAAGCCCTCGCCGGCGCGGCTGTTGGCCAGCCGCACCACCTCGCTGGTGGCGCGCGCCACGGCGTCGGCGTCGTCGCCCGCGATGTCGCCCACCAGCACCATCTTGGGCAGCCCGCCGCGCTTGGACTTGGTGGCGTAGCCGACCGCCTTGAGGTAGCGGTCGTCGAGATGTTCCAGTCCGGCCAGCAACACCGGCGAAGCGGCGCGCGCCTGCCCGAACATGTAATCCTTGATGTCGACGATGCTGGGCACGGCGTCCTTGGCGTTGCCGAAGAACTCCAGGCACACCGTGCGCGTGTGCGCCGGCATCTTGTGCACGATCCAGCGCGCGCTCGTGATCAGGCCGTCGCAGCCTTCCTTCTGAATTCCCGGCAGACCGGCCAGGAACTTGTCGGTGACGTCTTTGCCCAGGCCTTCCTTGCGGAACGCGTGGCCCGGAATGTCGAGCCGTTCGGTGCGCTCCAGCGTCTTGCCGGTGGCGTCAAAGTAGCGCAGCTCGAAGCTCGCCATCGCCGCGTCGTGAATCTTGCCGAGGTTGTGATTCAGCCGCACCACCTCGAGCCATTTCGATTCGGGCGTGACCATGCGCCACGATGCCAGGTTGTCGAGCGCCGTGCCCCACAGCACGGCCTTCTTGCCGCCGGCATTCATCGCGATGTTGCCGCCGATGCAACTGGCCTCGGCCGAAGTCGGGTCGACGGCGAACACGTGGCCGCCCCGTTCGGCCGCGTCGGCCACACGCTGCGTCACGACGCCGGCCTCGGACCAGATCGTCGCCACCTCGCGCTCGACACCGGGCAGCCGCATCATTTCCAGCTCGCTCATCGCCTCGAGCTTTTCGGTGTTGATGACGGCGCTGTCCCAGGTCAGCGGAATCGCCCCGCCGGTGTAGCCGGTGCCGCCGCCGCGCGGAATGATCGTCAGGCCCAACTCGACGCACCCTGCCACCAGCGAGGCCATCTCGGCCTCGGTGTCGGGCGTCAGCACGACGAACGGGTACTCGACCCGCCAGTCGGTCGCATCCGTCACATGCGAGACACGCGACAGGCCGTCGAACTTGATGTTGTCCCTGGCCGTCACTCGGCCCAGCACCTTGTGCGTGCGACGGCGCAGTTCGCCCACCGTGTCGAACTGCGCCGCGAAGGCCGACACCGCCGCGCTGGCGGCCCTCAGCAACTCGCCCACGCTGGCATCGCGTCCGGGATCGGCGGCCGGCGTGCGGCGCTTGCCGACCTCGCCCAACCGGTGGTGCAGCGCGTCGATCAGCAGCTTGCGGCGGCGCGGGTTGTCCAGCAAATCGTCCTGCAGATACGGATTGCGTTGGACCACCCAGATGTCGCCGAGCACTTCATAGAGCATGCGCGCCGAACGGCCGGTCTGGCGTTCGTCGCGCAGCCGGTTCAGCACGTCCCAGGCGCGCGCACCGAGCAGCCGGATGACGATTTCGCGATCCGAGAACGAGGTGTAGTTGTAGGGAATCTCGCGCAGACGCGGCACGGCGGTGTCGGCATGAACGTTGTCGAGCAGGGCGACATTCATGGCCGCAGCGGCGACGATCTGGTTCAGCGGTAGCGGTGCGTTCATGGGCGCCGGATGCGGCGCGGCACCCTGTTGCAATTGACTCAGAATCGTACTGCAGCGCAGCAATGACGCGCGTTTGTCGGCCACATGCCCGCGGCGTGATCCGGTCTATCGGGTGTGGTTGCCGAGACTGTCGGCGTACAAGCCATTTCCACAAGCCGTCGCACCAACTGTCGCACCAGCCGCTGCACAAACCATCGCACCAGCCGCCGCACCAGCCATCGAACCTGTCGAAAGCCACCGATGTCCAAGCCATTGCCTGTCGCGCCGCACCCGGCGCCGCACCCAACTCGGCACGCTACGCCGTCGCTTTCGCCGTCGCTTTCGCCGTCGATTTCGCCGCCGCCTTCGCCGCCCACTTCAACGCCACTCACGCCGTTCACATCGGCGTGGCCGTATCCACGCTGGATCGCTCACCGGGGTGCCGGCAAGCTGGCGCCGGAGAACACACTGGCGGCGTTTCGCGTCGGCGCGAGCCATGGCTATCGAGCGTTCGAGTGCGACGTCAAGCTGAGCGCCGACGGCCGGCCGTTCCTGCTGCACGACGACACGCTGGATCGCACCACACCGCAGCGCGGCGTCGCCGGTGAGCTCGACTGGGCGCAGCTGGCCGGCCTCGACGCCGGCAGCTGGCACGGCCGCAGCTTTGCGGGCGAGCCGATCCCGAGCCTGGATGCGATCTCGCGTTACTGTCTGCGCAACGGTCATGCGCTGAACATCGAGATCAAGTCGACTGCCGGCAGCGAATTCGAAACCGGCCGCGTGGTGGCCGCGGCAGCCGCAACGTTGTGGTTGGGCGAGGCCGTGCCGCCGCTGCTGAGTTCCTTCCGGCCGGCGTCGCTGGAGGGCGCCCGCGAAGGCGCCGCACAGTTGCCACGTGCGCTGTTGCTCGACGCCTTGGAGCCGGGCTGGTTCGACATCGCCGTGCGACTTGGTTGCGTCGCCGTGGTGACGCAGTTTCGGCTGATGGACGCCGGCGTGATCGCGCAATTGCACGGCCAAGGCCTGCGCGCGCTGTGCTACACGGTCAACGATGCGGCCGATGCGCGGCGCCTGTTGGCGCTCGGCATCGACGGTCTGATCACCGATGCGGTGGACCGTTTCTCGCCGGCGGGCGGGCTGATCGACTGAGCGCGGAGCCAGCTGACCGCGCGCGAATCCGGCGTTGCGGCAGACCGGATCGACGCTACTCGCCGCCGCGAGCGGGCCGCACATCGGCTTCGACTCCCAGCCAGTCGTCGGCGCACTCGGGCCGCGGCAGCTCGCGCACCTGCCGGATCACCGGCATCTGCCACGCCACCGAGGCCAGCAGCAGCGCGCCGCCGCCAGCGAACGCGAGCGACGCGCGCAGGCTGACATGCTCGCCGAGCCAGCCGCCCGCAACGCGCCGGGACCTGCGGGAATCAGGATCAGCCAGCGCATCGTGCTGGTCATGCGACCCAGCAGCGGCGCCGGCGTGACGGCCTGGCGCAGCGCCAGGAAGTCGATGAACACGAGCACCGCGCCGCTCGCATAGAGCAACAGCATCAGCACGAACATCGCCACACCCCAGGCGCTGGCCGGCGCCAGCGCCAGGGTCAGCCAGCCGGCGCCGCAGATGCCGAACCCCAGCAGCAGGCACGGTCCGGGCCGATGCGGCGGCTGATGCGGTTGCCGTACGCACTGGCGACGACCGTGCCCACGCCCGTCGCCATGTGGTTCAGACCCACGGCCTGCGCCGACAAATGAAGCACGCGCGTCGCGAACAGGATCTGCACGACAAAGGCAACTTGATGGAACATCTGCCAGCCGCCGACCACGAACGCGAGCGCGACCAGCAGCCGGTTGCCCGTGACGAAGCGCACGCCGACGCGCAGATCACGCCAGAAGCGCACCGTCGACGCCTTGCCGGGTCGCGCCGTGGTCTGCTCGTTGACCAAGATGCCGCGCAGGATGACGGCCGAGATCAACCGCAGCGCCGCGTCCACCAGCAGCGCCAGCGGCGCACCAACGAGCTTGATCAACGCGCCCGCCGAGGCCGGGCCAGCGGCTTCGGCGCCCGAGCTGGCGAGCGCATTCTTGGCATGCGCCTCGACCAGCCGGTCGCGCGCCACCACCCGCGTCAGCACGATCTGCGTGGCGGTGCCGGCGGTGGTGGCGATCGTGCCGATGACGAAGCCGACGCCGTACACCCACCCCTTCGACAACCAGCCCAGCCACCAGCCAACCGGCACGCTGGCCACCACGACGGCCAGCGCCGTCTCGCCGATCACACAGACCGGCAGCTTGCGCACGCGGTCGAGCCAGACCCCCGAGGGCAGCGAGAACAGCACGAAGGGCAGCACCTCGATCGCCGTCAAAAAGGCCCATCTGCGTCGGGCTGGCGTGCATCAGGATGGCGGCCGCGAGCGGCAGCGCCAGCATCGTGACCTGCCCGCCCAGCAAGCTGATCAGGATCGAAGTCCACAGCCGGCGGTCGGTGCGGTCGTGCAGCAGGTCGCCAGCGGGCAGCGCCAGGCGCAACCTCAGGCATACGAGCCAGGTCAACGCGCCGGTCTTCGTGGGGCGGGTAGGCGTGCCGACGATCGCGCCGCGCCGCGAGGTGCGACCGGCCCCGCCTTCGGAGCCGGGCCGACGCCGCCATCCGGGCGCCAATCAGCTGCGGTAGTCGGCGTTGATCTTGACGTAGTCGATACTGAGATCACAGGTCCAGACCACCGTGCGCGCCGCGCCGCGGTGCAGGTCGACGCGCACCGTGATTTCGCTTTGCTTCATCACGCGCTGCCCGTCCTGCTCGCGGTAGTCCGGGTGGCGGCCGCCTTCGCGCGCCACGTGCACGTCGTCCAGGTACAGGTCGATCAGGTTCTGCTCGAGGTCGTCGATGCCGGCATAGCCGACCGCCGCCAGGATGCGGCCGAGGTTCGGATCGCTCGCGAAAAAGGCCGTCTTGACCAGCGGCGAATGGGCGATGGCGTAAGCCACCTGCCGGCATTCGTGCTCGGTGCGGCCGCCTTCGACCTGCACGCTGATGAACTTGGTGGCGCCCTCGCCATCGCGCACGATGGCCTGCGCGAGCTGCTGCGCGACCTCGACCACGGCATCGCGCAGGCGGCGGCCGTCGCCTTCGTCCAGTCTGGAAATAGCGGCGTGGCCGGCCTGCTTTGTCGCGATCAGCACGAAGGAATCGTTGGTCGAGGTGTCGCCGTCGATCGTGATGCGGTTGAACGACAGGTCTGCGGCCTCGCTGACCAGCGGCTGCAGCAGTTGCGGCTCGAGCACCGCGTCGGTGGCGATGAAGCCGAGCATCGTCGCCATGTTCGGGCGGATCATGCCGGCGCCCTTGGCGATGCCGGTGACGGTGACCGTCCTGCCCCCGATGACGAGCTGGCGCGAGGCCGCCTTGGGCAGCGTGTCGGTGGTCATGATCGCCTCGGCAGCCAGGCCCCACTGATCGGCCTTCAGGTCGGCCAGTGCAGCCGGCAATCCATCGATGATGCGCTCGCTCGGCAGGTTTTCCATGATGACGCCGGTGGAGAACGGCAGCACCTGCGCGGGCGCGATGTGCAGCTGCTGCGCCAGCGCCTCGCAAGTGGCGTGCGCGCGCCGCAGGCCGTCGGCGCCGGTGCCGGCGTTGGCATTGCCGGTGTTGACCAGCAGCGCGCGGATGCCGTGGCCGGCAGCGAGGTGCGTGCGGCAAATCTGCACCGGCGCGGCACAGAAGCGGTTCTGCGTGAACACGCCGGCGACGCTGGCGCCCTCGGGCAAGGTCAGCACCAGCAGGTCGCGTCGATGCGCCTTGCGCACGCCGGCCATCGCGATGCCGAGCATCACGCCCGCGACGGGGTGCAGGTCGAGTGGATCCGGGGCTTGCAGGTTGACGGGCATGGCGGCGGGACCGGTCGGGGTGAGGCTGGATTGTAGAAATCGGGGCGGCACCCGGACGCTCGCGCGACCCTCGGCGCCGGCTTCAGATCAGGTGGCCGACATGCGCAGCCGGCGCGCGACTTCTTCGGCCCGCGCATCGTCGATCTCGCGCAACACACCGCCCACGTCGACGCTGCCGGTGCGGGCTTCGAAGCGTCCGGTGAGCACGCTGTCGGGCCGCAACACGCCGCGCTCGAACAGCCCCCAGATCTCGGGGCCGTACTGCGTGGTCAGCAGCGCCGGCGCACAGCGCCCGAAAAAATCGCGCAGGTTATCGACATCGCGCAGCAGCATGCGTTGCGCGTGGTTGTTACCAGCTGCGTCGACCGCCTGCGGCAAGTCAATGATGACCGGGCCGTCGGCCGCCAGCAGGATGTTGAACTCCGACAGGTCGCCGTGCACGACGCCCGCGCACAGCATGCGCACCACCTCGGCGAGCAAGGTGGCATGGTGGGCCTGCGCCTGCTCGGCCGTGAAACTCACGTCGTTCAGTCGCGGCGCGGCGTCGCCGTGCTGGTCGGTGACAAGCTCCATCAGCAGCACGCCTTCGAAAAAGTTGTACGGCTTGGGCACGCGCACGCCCGCCGCTGCCAGGCGGTACAGCGCATCGACTTCGGCGCTTTGCCAGGCGTCTTCCTGCGCCTGCCGCCCGAAACGCGTGCCTTTGGCCATCGCACGCGCCTGCCGCGTGTTCTTGACCTTGCGGTTTTCGGTGTAATCGACGGCCTGCCGGAAGCTGCGCTGCGTGGCCTCCTTGTAGACCTTGGCGCATCGCGTTTCGCCGCCGCAGCGCACCACGTAGACCATCGCTTCCTTGCCGCTCATCAGCTGCCGCACGACCATGTCGATCAGGCCTTCCTCGAGCAGCGATTGCAAACGCTTGGGAGTTTTCATGGGTGCCTTTGCGCAGAGTCCGCCGGCCGCAGCCGGGCCAGCAACACCTGTGAGCACAACTCGCCTTGCGGATCGCGCTCGCGGTGACGCACCACGCCCTCGCGTTCGAAACCCAGGTCGAGCGCGAACTTCACCGCGCGCTGGTTGCGCACGTCGCTGAAGGCCTCGATGCGCGCCAGGCCGAGCGCGAAGCCGAGGTCGAGCACCGCCAACGTGGCTTCGCGCAGGCAGCCGCGACCGGACACGCGCGGGTCACCCACGTAGCCGATCTCGCAGCGCGGCGCGTCGAAGTCGAAGCTGTGCAGGTCGATGCGTCCGATGCAGACACCGGCTCGCGCGTCGGCATCGGCATCGGCATCGGCATCGACATCGACATCGACATCGACATCGCGATCGACAACGGGATCGACAACGGGATCAGGCGCTGCGTCGGCGGCACAGGCGCCCGCCGCTGCGGCCGTCTTGCAGCCCCTGAGCGATTCCCCGGCCGCA
>ENA-OFCX01000456-OFCX01000456.1-metagenomes-genome-assembly--contig:-NODE-456-length-21240-cov-5.475761_pt1 | contig 21240 bp, 20 predicted proteins | sample MGYA00153384_OFCX01 | MGnify analysis MGYA00153384
CGCGCCGCCAGCGTCTGCACCACCTCGAACGGATTCGATGCCGAGTTGCGCGTCAGCGACCCGAGCAGCGAGACGAAGCGGGCCTTTGGGTTGCGCACGCCGGCCAGATGCAGCGCCATCTGCTCGAGCGTGCGGCCCCAGCCGATGCCGACCGTGATCGCGTGGCCGCCCTGCAACTTGCCTTTCAGGAACTGCGCGGCCGCGATGCCGACTGCGCGCCGGGCGATCTGGCCCTGCGCCGTGCGCGTGGCGAGGTCCTTCACCGGCGCTGCGGCAAAGCCGATCGGCGGCGTCACGATGCACATCGACAAACCGTAATGCAGCGCCAGCGCGGCCTGCACGGCCTGTGTCGATCCGGCATCGTCGTTGACCGTGATCGTCACCAACCCGCACTCGCGCGCCTCGGCGATCAACCGGTTGGCGCGCGCGCGGGTGATGCCCAGCCGCTGGGCCGTGTCGGCCTGGTTGAGTTCGCCGACGTAGTACAACCAAGCGGCGCGCACACGCAGCACGTCGTCGGGTTCGAAGCCCGACTCGGGGGTGAGCAGGTCGGGTTGGCGCATGCACCCATTCTGCCCGGCGCGACGCCGATCACCCCGGCGGGGCGTTCGTTCAGCCCGGCTTGAACACCACGCCTTTTTTCAGGATGAAGCAGCCGTAGGGCCGGCTCTCGGAGTTCTGCACCACCGCGAAGCAGCGCTTGGCCGCATCGTAAAAGGCGTGCCGTTCGATCACGCGGTGCGCCACCTCAACGCCCTCGGCACGGCGACACGCGGACAGCACGTCGGCATGCACCGGCAGCATCTTGCCGGGCTCGTCGACCGGGTCCATCCAGGCCAGCGGTGCGTCGACGAAGCCGTCCAGCGGCAACAGTTGCAAGATGCCTTCGATGGCGCCCGGCGCGTCCATGCCGCCAAGCGAAATCAGGCGGCCGGAGCGCGTCTGCATCGCCACCGAGCGCGCCGGAAAGTTGCGGTCGACCACGGCGAGTTCGTCGCCGTGGCCCATCGCCGCCAGCACCCACAGCAGATCGGCGTCGATGAAGGCAGGAATCAGTTTGAGCATGGGCTGTCTCCGTGCGGGCCGGCGGGCTCGACACGAGCCCGGCCCCAGGCGCCGCGCTTGGAGCGTGATGATAGAGACAGCCGGCGCGCGCCCGGGCTCATGTTCGCGAAGCCGGGATATCGACGCACCGCGGTCACTGCGTTACAGTTGTCATCTGTTCTGACATTCGTCACTGCGCCGATCCCGATCCTGACTTGGAGTCTTTCTAGGCGAGCCGGACAACACGCCAAAGCAGCCGGTCGGTGCTCCGTCACCCGTCACCGCAACGGCATCCATCCCCGCCCGGCACGGCCGGCACCACACCAACATCGAGGAAGTCCATGACCGCCACCGTCACCCTGCACCAGCTGTACCGCACGATGCGGCGCATCCGCACCTTCGAGGAACGCGTGGGCGAATTGTTCGTGCGCGGTGGCAGCGCCGGCTCGATGCTGCACCTGTCGATCGGCGAGGAAGGCGTGGCGGCGGGCGTGTGCGCTGCGATGCAGCCGCAGGACAGCTTCACCACGCACCACCGCGGCCACGGCATCTTCCTGGCGCGCGGCGCCGACCCGGCGCGCATGATGGCCGAGATCGCCGGCAAGGACAGCGGCTACTGCCGCGGCAAGGGTGGCTCGATGCACATCGCCGACATGGCGCTCGGCCACCTCGGCGCCAACGCCATCGTCGGCGGCGGCATACCGGCGGTGGTGGGCGCGGGCCTGAGCTACCGCAACCTGCAGCGCGATGCCGTTTCGGTCGCCTTCTTCGGCGACGGTGCGATGCAGCAGGGCATCCTGTACGAGAGCATGAACATGGCGGCGCTGTGGGACCTGCCGGTGCTGTTCGTCTGCATCAACAACCAGTACGGCATGGGCACGCGCATCGACCAGGCCGTCAAGTCGCAGGCCTTCGACGAGCGCGCCCGCACTTTCGGCCTGCGTGCTGCGCTGGTCGACGGCGAGGACGTGCAGGCGGTGCAGCAGGTCGCGCAGGACCTGCTCGACGGCGCGCGCCAAGGCCGGCCGGCCTTCATGGCGGCGTCGTGCTACCGCTTCTACGGACATGCGCGCATGGACAAGAGCCCGTACCGCAGCGCCGAGGAAGAAGCGCAGGGCCGCCGCATCGATCCGCTGCTGAAGGCGCGCCAGCGGCTGCTGGATCACGGCGAGGCCAGCGTGGCGCAGCTCGACGCGCTCGACGCCGAAATCGGGCGCGAAATGGACCTGACGCTCGACCACGCGCAGGCCGCGACCGAGCCGCCGCTCGCCTCGATGTTTCGCGACGTCTACGGCGTCGGAGAACCCGAGCCCGAGCCGCTGGCGGCGCGGCTCGACCGCATCTACGCGCAACGCTGAAAGCAGGCCCCGACATGGAAATCACCTACCGCGACGCGCTCAGGCTGGCGCTGGACGAGAGCATGGCGGCCGATCCCCGCGTGGTGCTGATCGGCGAGGAAGTGGGCCGCTACGGCGGCGCTTACGGCGTCACCAAAGGCCTGCTGGAAAAGTTCGGCGCGCAACGCGTGATCGACACGCCGATCTCGGAAGCCGGCATCGTCGGCACCGCCGTCGGCGCCGCCATGACCGGGCTGCGGCCGGTGGCCGAGCTGATGTATGTCGACTTCATCGGCATGACGATGGACCAGCTGGGCAACCAGGCCGCCAAGATCCGCTACATGTTCGGTGGCCAGATCGGCGTGCCGATGGTGTTGCGCACGCAAGGCGGCACCGGCCGCTCGGCGGGCGCGCAGCATTCGCAGAGCCTGGAGGCCTGGATCATGCACACGCCCGGCCTGCGCCTGGCGATGCCCGCCACGGCGGCCGACGCTTACCACCTGCTGCGCCACGCGCTGACACTGCCCGACCCGGTGGTGTTCATCGAGCACAAGGCGCTCTACACGCGCAAGGAGGAGGCCGACCTGAGCACACCCGGCGCGCCGTGGGGCCGTGCGGTGCAGCGCCGCGCCGGCAAGGACGTCACGCTCGTCAGCTATTCGCGCATGGTGCATTACGCACTCGAGGCGGCCGAGCTGCTGGCGCGCGACGGCATCGAGGCCAGCGTGATCGACCTGCGCACGCTGAACCCGCTCGACATGGCGACGGTGGCGGCGTCGGTGCAGCTCACCGGCCGCGCCGCGGTCGTCAGCGAAGGCTGCCTGACGGCGGGCGTGGCGGCCGAGCTGGCCGCGCGCATCGGCGAGGAATGTTTCGACTTCCTGTGCGATCCGGTGATGCGCATCGCCGGCGAAGACATCCCGATCTCGGTGTCGCCCCTGCTGGAGAGCCACAGCATCCCGTCGCCCGCCAGCATCGCCAGCGCGGTGCGGAGGATGTTCTGATGGCGCTGCTCGACATCACGCTGCCGCGCCTGGGCGAGACGATGGACAGCGGCCAGCTGGTGCAGTGGCTGAAAGCACCCGGCGACTGGTGCGAGCGCGGTGAGCCGCTGCTCGAGCTGGAGACCGACAAGACCGTCGTCGAACTGCCGAGCCTGGTGAGCGGGCGGCTGGTGGAGATCGTGGTGCACGAAGGCGCGCGGGTCGATGTCGGCAGCGTGATCGGCCGGATCGAGGTGGAGCCGGCGGCGGTCGCTGGCGCCGACGCTTCACCGGGCGCTTCACCGGGCGCTTCATCGGGTGTGCCACCGGGTGTGCCACCGGGCGTTCCAACGGGTGAGAACGCGCCGCCGACCTCACCGCAGGACGCCCGCTCTCCGGCAGCGGCCGAGGCGAGCACTTCCGAGCGCGGCGCACCATCGCCCGCCGGTTCTGCGGCGGCCGGCATGCGCCGCGCCACGCCGGTCGCGCGGCGTTTGGCAAACGCTCTCGGTGTGCGACTGGACGACGTGCACGGCGGCGGGCGGCGGGGCCGCATCGAGGCGAGCGACGTGCAGCACGCCGTGCATTCCCGCGCCGAGCCCCCGGCGGCCGCTGCGGCAGCCGGCTCGGCAGGCACGTTCCACCCAGCATCCACCGCTGCCGGCGGCCTGGCCTGGCGGCACTGGCAGCCCGACGCATCGGCAGCGACCCGGCACCGCACCGTGGTGCTGCTGCACGGCCACGCCGGCGACCACCAGACCTGGGCCGTGCTGGCCGCGCAGCTGTGCCGCCAGGGTCATGAGGTGCTGGCCCCGGACCTGCCGGCGCACGGCGCCAGTCTGGCCGAGGCGGCGAGCCTGGACGACCTGCAGGCGCCGTTGCAATCGTGGCTGCAAGCCACCTGCGGCGGGCCGTTCGAGCTGGTCGGCCATTCGTTGGGCGCGGTCGCCGCGGTGCGGCTGGCCAGCGCCGGCCCGGCGGCCGAGCGCTGCACGCGGGTCACGCTGATCGCGCCGGCCGGCCTCGGCTTTGACATCGACGCCGCATTCATCCGCGCCCTCGCCAGCGTCGATCAGGTCGATGCCATGCGTCACCTGCTTCAACAACTGGCCGTGCAGCCGCCGAGCCTGTCCCGGCCGCAGCTGGCCGACATGGTGGCGCAGCTCGGTCCGCGCGGCCGCTTGCACGGGCTGGCGGCGTCGCTGGCCGGCAGCGGCATGCAGCAGGTGGACATCAAGCCGGCGCTGGCAGCGCTCGGTGCGCGCGCGCGGGTCGTGGTCGGGCTGCAGGACCGCGTGATCCCTTGGCATCAGGTGCAAGACATCGGGCCGGCCACTGCGCTGCACCTGGTGCGTGGCGCAGGCCACATGGTGCACTGGGATCAACCGCTGGCGGTGGCGGCGCTGTTCGCCTGAGCCGGCACCCCGGCGCCGTTCACGGCACGCTGACCAACGCCTGCAGTTGGCGCTCGGCCCGGTCCAGCGCGCCGGGCGTACCGATGCTCGCCGTCGACGTGATTTGATAGACCGTGACCATGCTGGCGGCCTCGTCGTACGGCCCGAATGCGCTGCAGCCGACCACCACGGCGAAGCCCGATGCCGACCCAGACAATGCGGGCAAGGTGGTCGACGCGGCGCAGCTGCCCGACTGCATGGCGCGGTAGACGCCCCATTCGACGCCGGCGCGCGCCGCCAGCAGGGCACGCGTGCCAAGCAAGTCGCGCACCTGCCCGACCTGCTGCCCGGTCGACAGCGACACGATCATCGCGCCCAACAGCGACAGCACGACGATCAGGAAAATCGCCGTCATGATCGCGAAGCCGCACTGCGCTGCGCCCTGGGTTCGCGTGTCTGCGTGCTGGGTACGCCGACATCCGCCGCAGGGGCGACCCGGCGGCGTGATCGTGAATGCTCCGTGCTGCGCACTGCGGGATTCGCCTCTGGGGTGGCCCGGCGGGCGGACTGGCGTACCTGCGTGCTGCGCACTGCGGCATTCGCCCTTGGGACGGCCCGGCGGGCTCATGGCGTGTTGCCCAGTGCCACCTGATGCAGCAACGTGATGCTCTCGCCGCCCGAGCTGAGCGTCAGGGTCAGCGTCACCAGGCCGATGCGGGCCGACGCACCGGGCCCGTAAGTGAACGAGCACGAGGCCACGTTGTCGGCCAGCAGCGCGTTGCCGCTGCCGCTGAGCGCTGCCAGCGGCGCCGCCGCGGTGCTGGCCGGCTGCACGCCCTGAATCGGGTAGCCGGCATAACGGCGCAACGTGCCGCTGCCGCCGGCACCGGCGGCGCAGGCGTAAGTGATGGGCGTCGAGACGATCTGGAACCGGCTGCCCGGCGAGGCGTACGGAAACGGGCCGGCGCCGATCGCGTAGACCAGGGTCGAGACGGCGCTGCCGGTGCTGGTGAGCGCGCGCCGGGTCTCGCCGGTGTAGGCGTCGGCACCCGGTACGCCAAGGTTGTAGAGCACCAGTTGATCGCCTGCCCCGACCGGCACCGCGGGACCGAGCACGTCGACGCGGGTGGCCGCGGCGTCGGCCGGATCGAACGCATTGCCGGTGCCGCTGGAACTGGTGGCCGCGCGGTAGCGCCCGCCGGCGCTGACCGGCAAAAACTCGAGCAGCGTGCCCGTGCCGTCGACGCGCACGCTGTTCGGCAACGCCGTCGGCAATTCGCGCGCGATGCGGCGCAGCGCCGTGTCGGCGGCGTCGCTGAGTTCGGCGCGCCGGGCCTGGTCGACATAGGCATTGACCGGCTGGCGGATGAACACGCCAACCATCGCCAGCACCACGCCGGTGAGCACGATCACGATCACCGCCTCGGCCAGCGTGAAGCCGCGCTGGCGGCGAGCGCGGCCGGGCTCGGTCAGCTTGCGGGTGCGCAGCGGCTCAGTTTGTCCACTCGCACGGCGGGACTCGGGCTGGCCGCAGGCGCGGCGCGGCGCGGCGCTTGCACTGGCGCGGCGCGGCGCGGCGCTTGCATTCAGGCCGCGCGGCTCGAGCCGCCCGCAGGCACGGCAGGGCTCACGTCGAGTCTGCAAGACATTCAGCCAACCCGCACGGCGGGAATTGGGCTGGCCGCAGGCGCAGCGCGCCACGGCGAACCTGGGGCGGCGCGGCGCGGCGCATGCACTGGGGCCGCGCGGCCGTCCGCAAACTTGGCAGGGTTCGCGTCGAGTCTGCACCGGGCTCACCCCGTCCACGCCGGCGAATGGCGGAAGCGGTAGCCGGTCAGCGTGATGCTCTCGCCGCGACCGGTGACCAGCACCTCGACGCGCAACACGGCGTCCGCAGGCAGGCCGAACACGCTGCCGGCGCGGCTCACCGTGACCGACGCCGCATAGCCACCGAGCGCGCCGATGGCGACGCCGTCGAAGCCTTGAATGCCCGCGTTCATGCTGTAGCCGTTGTAGTCGGCGACGTTGTCGAACGGGTCGCTGGCCGAGCCGCGCGATTCGGTCGACGGCCTGGGGCCGAGCGTGCCGCCGCCGTTGTCTTGCGACGCTACGGCGCCGCCGATGCACACGGCCGTGGAAACCGGTGGCGCCAGCGGGTCGTTGGCGGCGTCTTGCGGATCGCAGTAACTGAACGGCTGCGCCAGCACCTCGCTCAGCAGCGACTCGGCCACCGCCAGCGCCTGTTTGCGCACCAGCGGGTCGGCGCTGCCACGCACCGCCTGGTTGTAGACCACCAGCACGCCGGCGATGGCGAAGCCGACCAGCGCGATGAAAAACACCAGTTCGATCAGGCTCAGCCCGCGCTGCCGCCGCGGCTGCCGGCGCTCAGCGCACCAGGCCGGTTTCGGGCTCGACGGTGATCGCACGGTTGTTGCCACTGACCGAAATGCTCAGGGTCGAGGTGCTCGGCACGCCGGCGCTCGACAAGGGGCGCCCGAGGGCGTCGAAGATCACGCTGGCCGCGCTGCCGACGCTCGCACCGCCGAGGTAGGCGTTGGCGGCGTCGCTGTAAGGCAGGCCGTTGACCGGGTTCGTCATGCTGTTGGCCGCCGCGCACGCCTGCGCATTGCCGCTGGCCGAGGCATGGCTGACGGCCAAGCCGGTGCTGCCGATCGCGACGCAGACGTTGCGCCGCATCGCGATCGCCGCCTTCTGGGCGTCACGCAGGGCAGTGGCGATGAAATCGCGCGCGCCGCGCCCGGCGAACTGGCTGGTGTCGAGCAGGCGCGGCACCGCCACCACGGCGAGGATGCCGGTGATCAGCAGCACCAGGATCAGCTCGGCCAGCGTGTAGCCGCGCGGCGCTCGCCTGCCGGGCCCGAGCCGACCGCACACGTCCGGCGCCGCCGCTCAAAGCCGGTCAGCGGGCGCAGAACACCACGGCGTTCTGCGTCGCGACGCCGCTGCCGTTCGGCTTGACGGTGCAGGTCACGGTGGCGACGGCGGCGCTGCAGTCGCCGGTACCGGCGATCTGGAACTGGTCGTCAGCGATCGGTACGGTGGTCTGCAACGTCACGCCCGCGGCGAACGGCTGCAACAGCGCGACGGTGCAAACGTTGGCGGCACTGAGCGTCACGGCCGAGCTGTTGCCCGCGCTTTTGGCGGCGAAGTTGATCGTCGAGCCGGACGCAATCGAGCCTGCCACGCCTTTGGCAGACGCATTGCGTGCGTCGGCCGACAGGTCGATGAAGCGCGGCACCGCGACGGCGGCCAGGACGCCCAGGATGATGATCACGACGACCAGTTCGATCAGCGTGAAGCCTTGTTGTGTGCGTGCATGCATGGCGCAGCTCCGAAGGTGGATGGATGGGTGCGAACGGGCGAGACCGGGGCTCAGCAACCGGCCGTCTGCAATGAGGAAATCGTGGCCGCCGAACCAGCGGCGGGTGCCTGCGTGTAGCTGAAGCTGCACAGCGCCGGATGCCTGGCGTCGGCGCGCGCGATCGTGGTGGTCGGACCGCTCACCGACACGGCATAGCCTTCGCTGCGCAACTCGGCCAGCGTGGGGCGGAACACCGTGCCCAGGCCGGCGGCCGAGACGATGCCCGGCGGCTCGTCGCCCTCCGTCGGCAAGGTCGTCGGCAAGATCGCCAGCGTCGCCGGATAGCCGTTCCACAGCGCGATCAAACCGTTTTCCGTGCACAGCGTGCCGGCGCCCGAGGGCCGGTTGTCGGCACGGCCGCCGCCCGCGCACGGCGACGAGTCGGGCTGCCCGTTGCGGGTCAGCACCTTTGCACGCGCCAGCGTCGAGGCTGCCGCCACCGCGCCGCGCACAGACGTCAGGTGACCGACGCGCGCATCGCGCTGCAGGCTCGCGAACCGCGGCAGCGCGACCGCCGCCAGCACGGCCACGATGGCGATCACCACCACCAGCTCGATGAGCGTGAAGCCCCTGTTCATCCGACCTTTCCTGCTTCATGAACCAGCATCCTTATCGGCAGCGCGTGGCGGCATGCCCGCCTGATGCGATGTTGAACGCCGCTGACGCGGGTCTGGTCGAGAACAGCGGCACCGCCACCGGCCTGTTCCCGAATCTGTCGTTATCGGTCGATGCGACACCTGCTTGAGGCCGACTCAGCGCTTGACCGCGGCCTTGCCCAGATCCCACACCGGCAAGAACACGCCGAGCGCCAGCACCAGCACCAGCACGCCGAGGAAGATGATCAGGATCGGCTCGATCTGCGCCGACAGCGTCTTCAGTTCGTACTCGACGTCCTGCTGATAAAAGTCGGCCACCTCCGACAGCATCTCGTCGAGCGCGCCCGATTCCTCGCCCACCGCGATCATCTGCAGCACCACCGGCGTGAAGATGCCGCTGGCGGCCGCGGTGCGCAGCACGCTGTCGCCGCGCTCGACGCCCTCGCGCATCTTCTCGACCGCGCGGGCGACAAAAGCGTTCTCAACCGTGTGCGCCACCACCGTCATGGCCTGCACCACCGGCACACCGCTCTTGAGCGCCAGCGCAAAGCTGCGCGCAAAACGCGCCAGCGTGGCCTTGCGGGCGATCTTGCCGCCGATCGGCAGGCGCAGCATCGTGCGGTCCCACAGGTAGCGGCCCTGCTCGGTGGCCAGCCAGGCGCGCAGGCCGAGGCCGCCGAGCACACCGGCCGCCAGCATGTACGGCCAGCCCGCCACCATGAAACGCGAGAAGCCGATCAGGATGCGCGTCATCAGCGGCAGCTCGGCGCCCAGGCCGTCGAACACCTTCTGGAACGCCGGGATCACGAACACGTTGAGCACCACGATCGCCACCGCCATCACCGCCACCACGAAGCTCGGGTAGCGCAGCGCGCTGCGCACCTGGTCGCGCATCAGCTTCTCGAACTCGAGGTGATGGAAGAGCCGCAGGAACACTTCATCGAGCCGGCCGGTGAGCTCGCCGACGCGCACCATCGCCACATAGAAGCCGTTGAACACGCCGCCCTGGCGCGCCATCGAGGTCGACAGCTCGATGCCGCCTTCCAGGCTCTCGCGCACCTGCCGGATCACCAGCGCCATCGCCAGCGTGGCCGATTCCTGCAGGCCCGAGAGGGCGCGCGTGATCGGCAGGCCGGCCTTCAGCAGCGAATGCAGCTGGCGGCTGAACATCAACAAGTCGTCGGGCAGCAGCTTGGGTGGCCGTGACCAAAGCCAGGCCAGCGGCGACGCGGCCGGCTTGGCCAGGCCCGCGGCGGCGATGTTCAGTGGCGTCAGGCCGTTGCCCATCAGCGCGCTGGCCACGGCCGAGGCACTGTCGCCATCGAGCACGCCCTGCAACAAGCGGCCGCCGCCGTCGCGGGCCGAGTAGCTGAAGCTGGCCATCGTCAGGCGTCGAGCTGCGCCGAGACGCGCATCGCCTCGTCCAGCGTGGTGCGGCCGGCGGCAGCCAGCGCCAGCGCGCTGTGCGTCAACGTGGCGGCGCCGATCTGCAGCCGAGCCAGGTCGTTGAATTCGGTCAGTGCGTTGCGGTTGACCGCATCGACCAGCGCGCGCGTCATCTCCAGCATTTCGTAGACGGCGGTGCGCCCGGCGTAGCCGGTGCCGTTGCAGCTCGAGCAGCCGATACCGCGGAAATAGCCGCGCCCGTGCGCCGGTCCGCCCTCGGGCTGCCGATCGGCGCTGGCGCCGTCGTGGTGGCGCAGCCACGCGTCTTCCTGCACGGTGGGCGGCTGCGGGCGGGTGCAGTCTTCGCAGACCAGCCGCAGCAGCCGCTGCGCGATCACCAGGTTCAGCGACATCGCCACCATGTAGCCCGGCACGCCCATGTCGAGCAGCCGCACCGGCGTGCTGGCGGCGTCGTTGGTGTGCAGGGTCGACAGCACCAGGTGGCCGGTCATCGCGGCGCGCAGCCCGATCTCGGCCGTGGCACGGTCTCGCATCTCGCCGACCAGGATCACGTCCGGGTCCTGGCGCAGCGCAGAGCGCAGCACGCGCTCGAAGCTCAGCTCGATCTTGTCGTGCACCTGCACCTGATTGATGCCCGGCAGCCGGTATTCGACCGGGTCTTCGACCGTGATGATCTTGCGGTCGGGCGTGTTGATCTCGTTGAGCGCGGCGTACAGCGTTGTGGTCTTGCCGCTGCCGGTCGGCCCGGTCACGAGGATCATGCCGCTGCTGCGCGCCAACGCGCTCCTCACGCGCGCCAAGATGCGACTTGGCATGCCGAGCCGGTCGAGCTGCAGCAGGCCGCCGCTCTGGCTGAGCAGCCGCATCACCACCGATTCGCCGTACTGCGTCGGCAGCGTCGAGATGCGGATGTCGAGCGGGTTGCCGCGCACCTCGACGTGAAATCGGCCGTCTTGCGGCAGGCGCTTTTCCGAGATATCGAGCCCCGACATCAGCTTCAGCCGCAGCACCAGCGCAGAGGCGATCTTCGAATCGGCCTCGGTCTGCAGGTTGAGCACGCCGTCGATGCGAAAGCGCACGTGCAGCTTGTGTTCCTGCGGCTCGATGTGGATGTCGGAGGCGCGCACCTGCGCGGCTTCTTCGAACAGCGTCTGCAGCAGCTTGACGACCGGCGCGTCCTTCAGCGCCGCGTCGCTGCCGAGCAGCGCGCCGAAGTCGACCTCGGTCTGCGCCAGTTCGGCGGTCAGCTCGCTGGACAGCTGTGCGATCTCGACGGTGCGCCGGTAGACGCGGTCGATGGTGGCCAGCACCTGCGTCTCGGTCACCACCGCGAGCTGGATCTCGCGTTTGAGGATGCGGCTCAACTCGTCGTAGGCGAACAGGTCGCTCGGGTCGGCCATGCCGATACGCAGCGCCGGGCCGACTTGTTCGAGCACCAGCGCGCGAAAGCGCCGCGCCTGTGCCTCGGGCAGCAGCTGCGTGAGCGTCGGACTGACGCTGAACTGGCGCAGGTTGATGAACGGAATCTGCATCTGCCGCGCCAGCGCGCCGCAGATCTGCTCTTCGGTGACGAAGCCGCTGTCGACCAGGATGCGGCCGAGCTTGCGTCCGCTGGCTTTTTGCTGAACCAGCGCCAGCGTGAGCTGCTCCTGGGTCAGCAGTTCCTGCCGGATCAACAGGTCGCCGAGGCGGATTTTCTCGGGAGGCGGCACGGGGCTCCTGCGCGGGGCGCGAGTGATGGGTGGTGCCTGAGTCTGCCCGCGTGGCAGCCGGCCGGATCGCTCGAAAAGCGCCCGCGCCGGCCGCTTGTTATCGCGGCCGGACCAGCCGGCGTGTCGCCCCGGACCGCGCCACACCGCGCCACACCGCGCTCTTACCCTCTGTTGCAAATTGAGTCGATGGCACAGAATTACGAGCGCTGTTTCCGCCGTCTCAAAGAACAACGCAGTCTGGAGAGTTCCGTGTCGATTTGTTATTTGCTGCGCGCCCTGCCAGCCGGCCTGTGCGTTCTGGTGTTCATGCTCATCGCCGGTCCGGGCCATGCGGCCGAGCCCGGCAAGGTGACGGTCGGCGCCTATGTCACCAAGGTGCAGGACGTCAGCTTTCGCGACAACCGCTACACGATCGATTTCTACCTCTGGTTCCGCTGGAAAGCCGAAGGCCCGCTGGCCGACTTCAAACCGCTCGACACCTTCGAGCTGATCAACGGCCGGATCGACACGCGCGGCAGCGTGGTCGAGAAAAAAATCGGCAACGAGAGCTATGCGACGGTGCGCGTGTCGGCCACGATGGCGGAAAACTGGGACCTGAAGAAATTCCCGTTCGACTCGCACCGGCTGTACGTGAACATCGAGGACGCCGCGCTGTTCTCGAGCGACATGGTCTACGTGGCCGACACCAACAACTCGCGGCTCGGCGACGAGATCGACATGGGCGGCTGGTCGGTCTCGAACTTCGAGGCGAAGGTCTTGCCCAAGGTCTACAAGTCGAACTACGGCGACACCTCGTTGCCCACCGACAGCCTGTCCGAGTATTCGCGCTTCAGCATGGGCATGGACATGACGCGCACCAGCTTCGGGTCGGCCTGGAAACTGCTGACCACCGTGCTGGCCGCCACCGCGGTGGCCTTCGTCGCCTTCATGGTCAAGCCGACCGACCTCGATCCGCGCTTCGGGCTCGGCGTGGGCGCGTTGTTCGCCGTCGCCGCCAGCGCTTTCGTGGCGTCGTCGGCGGTGCCCGACTCGGGCGTGATGACCGCCGCCGACCAGGTTCACATGATCGCGATCGGCTTCATCTTCACCTCGGTGCTGCAGTCGGCGCTGGCGCTCAAGCTCGAGGTGTCGGGGCAGGTGGAACGTGCCACGCGGTTCGACCACATGTGCCTGTTGATCTTTCCTCTGCTGTTCTTCGGCTCGAGCGGCTGGATCATTTACCGCGCGATGCACTGAAGCGGGGCGGGCAAACGAAACCGCCTCAGCCGTGCGGACAGAAACCGCGGCATCGGGCCGTTCCGACCGAAAACCCGCATTGACAGATGTCGCCGTAAAAAACAAAACTGCGGCCCCCGCATGGCGATGCTCAAGCGCCGTGCAGATGCGCATTCGAAACCCCAGGAGACGGTGATGGCGTACGTGATTGGCATCGACGGTGGCACCGAAAGCGTGCGGGCCTTCGTGTTCGACCTGCACGGCCGCAGCCTGGGCAGCTTCGCGCGCACTTACGAGACGCGCTTTCCGGCCCCCGGCCGCGCCGAACAGGACCCGCGCGACTGGTGGAGCGCGCTCGGCGAGGCGGTGCGCGGCGCCGTGTTGCAGTCCGGCATCCGGCCCGACGAGGTGGTCGGCCTGGCGGCAGACACCACGTCGTGCAGCGTGCTCGCGCTCGACGCGAACTGGGAGCCGCTGCGCCCGTGCCTGATCTGGATGGACGTGCGCGCCTCGGCCGAGACCGAGCGCGTGCGAGCCACCGGCGACGCCGCGCTGCAGGTCAACGGCAACGGCACCAGCCCGGTGTCGGCCGAATGGATGATCCCGAAGGCGCTGTGGATCGCCACCCACGAGCCGCAGATCTACGAGAAGGCCGCGACGATCTGCGAATACACCGACTACATCACCTGGAAGCTGACCGGCCGCAAGGCCGCCAGCCTGAACCAGGCGTCGGTGCGCTGGCACTACAACAAGGCGCGCGGCGGCGTGCCGACCAGCCTGCTGGCCAAGCTCGGGCTCGAGTCGCTGGCCGCCAAATGGCCGCAGGAATTCATCGCGCCGGGCGAGTTGCTCGGCCCGCTGACGGCGCAGGCTGCCGCGCACCTCGGGCTGCCCGCCACGGTCAAGGTGGTGCAGGGCGGCTGCGATGCCTTCATCGCGATGGTCGGCATGGGCGTGTCGCAACCGGGCCAGATGGCGATGATCACCGGCTCGTCGCACCTGCACCTGGGCGTGACCGATCGCGCGGTGCACGGCGAGGGCTTCTGGGGCACCTACCAGGATGCGGTCTACCCCGGCCTGAACATCATCGAAGGCGGCCAGACCTCGACCGGCTCGGTGATCGCCTGGCTGCGCCGCCTGACCGGGTCGCTCGACTTCAAGACCCTCAACGAACAGGCCGCCAAGCTGCCGCCGGGCGCCAACGGGCTGCTGGTGCTGGACCACTTCCAGGGCAACCGCACGCCGCACACCGATGCGCTGTCGCGCGGCGCGATCACCGGGCTGTCGCTGTTTCACGGGCCCGAGCACCTGTTCCGCGCGGTGATGGAGGGCATCTCGTTCGGCACCTGCGCAGTGCTCGATGCGATGGGCCGGGGCGGCGTGCGCCCGACCGCGCTGACGGTGTGCGGCGGCGCGTCGAACTCGCCGCTGTGGCTGCAGATCCACGCCGACACGGCCGGCCTGCCGATGAACGTGCCGTCCTGCACCGATGCCGCCGCGCTCGGCTCGGCCGTGATGGCCGCCAAGGGCACCGGCCACTACGACACGATTCAAGAGGCAATCGACGCCATGACCTCGATCGACCGCGTGATCGAACCGAACCCGCAGATGCACGAGGCTTACCGCGAGATCTACGCGCGCTACCAGCAGCTCTATCCCGCGATGATCCCGCTGCGCGCTCCTGGCGGCTGAAGCCGCACCGCGCACGCACCGAGCCACCGAGCCAGAACGCGCGACGCCTCCGTCATGAAGAACGCCTGGTCCGACACACAACTTAATTTCCTGGTCGGCATCAACCTGCTGGTGCTGCTGTGCGCCACGGCGCTGTCGCGCGGCGAGTTCATCGATCCGTACAACCTGCAGTCGATGGCGGCGCAGATGCCCGAGATCGCCCTGCTCGCCATCGGCGTGATGCTGTCGATGATCTCGGGCAACGGCGGCATCGACCTCTCGGGCATCGCACTGGCCAATCTGGCCGGCGTGGTGGCCGCCACCGTGCTGACGCCGATGGACCTGGCCGACGCCTCGCCGTGGCTCTACACCGGCGCCTTTGTCGCCATCGCGCTGACGGTGGGGCTGCTCGGCGGGCTGCTGAACGGTGTGCTGATCGCCTACGTGAACCTGACGCCGATCCTGTGCACGCTGGGCACGCAGCTGCTGTTCTCGGGCCTGTCGGTGGTGCTGTCGAACGGCTCGTCGGTGCGCGTGCCCTCGGCCGATCCGCTGCTGGCGCTGGGCGGCGGGCAGCTGCTCGGCGTGCCGATGGCGTTCGTCGTGTTCGGCGTGATCGCGCTGGTGATCGGCGTGGTGCTCAAGTACAGCCCGTTCGGCATCCGTTTGTTTCTGATGGGCACCAATCCGAAAGCGGCGCGCTATGCCGGCATTCCGCAGCAGCGCCTGCTGCTGATCACTTACGCGCTGTGCGGGCTGCTGGCGGCGGTGGCGGCACTGTTGATCGCGTCGCGCAACATGAGCGTCAAGTGGGACTACGGCCGCTCGTACCTGCTGATCGCGATCCTGATCGCCGTGATGGCCGGCGTGAAGCCCGAGGGCGGCTATGGCCGCATGGTCTGCCTGTTTTTCTCGGCCACCTCGTTGCAATTGCTGTCGAGCATGTTCAATTTCGTCGGCGTGTCGAATTTCTTTCGCGATTGCGCCTGGGGACTGCTGTTGTTGCTGTTTCTGGCGTCGTCCGGATTCAGCTTCAAAACGTTCAACTTCGGGCAACTGCGCAAGAGCGCAACTTCGGCACAGACCCCTCCTGGGCCGTCGACTACATCTTGAGGGTGGATACTCGATTGGAGACAAGACAATGATTCGCAAAGCAGTCTGCGCGGCCATCGCCGTCGCGTTCGTGGGTGGCGCCGGCATCGTGACCGCGCAGAGCAACAAGACCATCACGACGGTGGTCAAGATCGCCGGCATCCCGTGGTTCAACCGCATGGAAGAAGGCGTCAAGGAGTTCCCCAAGACCACGCCCGGCGTCACCACCAACCAGGTCGGCCCGGCCGAAGCCGACGCGGCGCAGCAGCTCAAGCTGATCGAGGACCTGGTTGCCAAGAAGGTCGACGCGCTGGCGATCGTGCCGATGGACCCGGGCGCGCTGGAGGGTGTGGCCAAGCGCGCGATGGAGCGTGGCATCGTCGTCGTCACGCACGAGGCCGACAGCCAGAAGAACACGATGGCCGACATCGAAGCGTTCGACAACTCGGCCTTCGGCGCGAGCCTCAACGAAGGCCTGTCCAAGTGCATGGGCAACACCGGCAAGTGGACCTCGTTCGTCGGATCGCTCGGCAGCCGCACCCACGTGCAGTGGGCCGACGGCGGCGCTGCCAACGCCAAGAAGCACGCCGGCATGGTGCTGGTGGACGCCAAGAACGAGTCGCTCGACGACGCCAACAAGGCCTACGAGAAGGCCAAGGAAATCCTCAAGAAGCACCCCGACATCAAGGGCTTCCAGGGCTCCGCCTCGGGCGACATCATCGGCATCGGCCGCGCTGTCGAGGAAGCCGGCCTGCAGGAGAAGATCTGCGTTTACGGCACCGGTTTGCCCAGCCAGGCGTCCAAGCTGCTCGAGACCGGCGCGATCGACGGCATCGGCTTCTGGGACCCGAAGAACGCGGGCCTGGCAATGAACAAGGTCGCCAAGCTGCTGCTCGACAAGAAGCCCATCACCGACGGCATGGACCTGGGCATCCCGGGCTACAACAAGGTGATCGTCAAGAAAGGCGCCGGCAGCGGCCTGTTGATCGTCGGCAACGCGTCGGTGATCGCGGACAAGAGCATCTACAAGAACTTCCCGTTCTGACCCGCGCGGGCGCCCGCTTGCAGATCGGCGAGCGCCCTCCCCCGGGGCTTTCGGGCCCCGGGATTTTCGATCGACGCCCAAGCTCGACGCACCAGCGCGAACGACGTATGACGCCGCCATCCACAACCACCGCGCCCGACGCGCCGGACCGTCAGGCACCGTTCCTTGAGGTGCGCGGCATCCACAAGCGCTTTGCCGGCGTGCATGCGCTGCGCGGCGTCAGCCTGACGATCGAGCGCGGCGAGATCTACCACCTGCTGGGCGAGAACGGCTGCGGCAAGAGCACGCTGATCAAGATCATCTCCGGCGCGCAGCCGCCGGACGAGGGCGAAATGCTGATCGACGGCCGGGTGGTCGCGCACATGACGCCGATCGAGGCGCTGTCGGCCGGCATCGAGACGGTCTACCAGGACCTGTCGCTGCTGCCCAATCTGAGCGTGGCCGAAAATGTCGGTCTGAGCGAGCAGCTGGTGCACCACCGCGGCCACCTGGCACGCCGCCTCGACCGCGCGCGCCTCATTGCCACCGCCACGCGCGCGCTCGAGGCGGTGCACCTGCCGACCAGCGCGGCCTTCCTGGCCACGCTGGTGAACGAGCTGCCGATCGCCACTCGGCAGCTGATCGCCATCGCCCGCGCCATCGCCACGCAGGCGCGGATGGTCATCATGGACGAGCCGACCACGGCACTGACGCAGCGCGAGGTCGAGAACCTGGCGCGCGTCGTCAACGGCATGCGGCGCCAGGGCGTGGCGGTGCTGTTCGTCACGCACAAGCTCGACGAGAGCTTTGCGCTCGGTGGTCAGGTGATCGTGATGCGCGACGGCCAGAAGGTGTTGCAGGGCCCGATCCGCGACCACAGCAAGGCGCAGATCGGCGAATGGATGACCGGCAAGAGCCTGGACGGCGCGCGCTACCGGCGCGCCTCGCCATCGGCCGAGGTGCTGATGGCGGTGCGCGGCCTGGGCCGGCGCGCGCATTTCGACGACGTCAGCCTGGAGCTGCACCGCGGCGAGATCCTGGGCATCACCGGGCTGCTCGACTCGGGCCGCAACGAGGTCGCGCTGGCGCTGTCGGGCAACCTGGCGGCCGACCGCGGCACGGTGCAGATCGATGGGCAAGAGGTGCGACTGCGGTCGGCCGTCGACGCGATCCGCCACCGCATCGGCTACGTGCCCGAAGACCGCCTGAGCGAGGGCCTGTTTCTCGACAAGCCGATCCGCGACAACGTCATCACCGCGGTGCTGCAGCGCGTGATGGGGCGCTTCGGCCTGCTCGACTCGCGCAAGGCGCAGACGCTGGCCGAGCAGAGCGTGCGCGACCTGCAGATCGCCGCACCGAACGTCTACACCGCGGCGCAGTCGCTGTCGGGCGGCAACCAGCAGCGCGTGCTGATCGCCCGCTGGCTGGCGATCGACCCGCGCGTGCTGATCCTGCACGGGCCGACGGTCGGCGTCGACGTCGGCTCCAAGGACACGATCTATCAGATCATCCAGCGGCTCGCCGCCGGCGGCATCGGCGTGATCGTCATCAGTGACGACTTGCCCGAGCTGCTGCAGAACTGCGACCGCATCCTGATGATGCGCAAGGGCCGGCTGGCCGGCGAGTTCGAAGTCGAAGGCCTGAGCGAGGCCGCGCTCTACGCCGCGCTGGTGGCGGAAGACGCGCCGAGGTTGGCGGCATGAGCCCGCCGGGCCGCCCCAAGGGCGAAGACCGGATTGCGCAGCATGGAGGCACCTCGCTCTGCCCGCCGAGCCGCCCCCAAGGCGAAGACCGGCGTGCGCAGCACGAAGGCACCTCGTTCAACCCGCTGGGCCGCCCCAAGCGCGAATACCGCAGTACGCAGCCCGGAGGTGCCCGATGACCCAGTTGACGCTCACGGCGACACCGCACCACGCCAGCGGCTGGTCGCGTCTGAAAGACTGGTTCGTCAACCGGCCGGCCGCCTTCACGCTGCTGTTGATCGTGCTGTTGAGCGTGGTGATCGGTGCGATCAACCCGGTGTTCTTCCAGGTCTCGACGCTGTTCGACATCGCGCGAGCCAGCACCGTCACGGGGCTGTTCGCACTGGGCGTCTACATCGTGCTGGCCGCCGGCGGCATCGATGTCTCGTTCACCGCGATCGCGGCGCTGACGATGTACGCCATCACCAAAGGCGTGATGATCTACGCGCCCGGCCTGCCGATCGTGCTGATCTTGCTGCTCGGGGCCGCCGGCGGCGCACTGCTGGGCGTCGTCAACGGGCTGCTGGTGCACCGGTTGAAGGCGCCGTCGCTGATCGTCACGATCGGCACGCAATACCTGTTCCGCGGCGTGCTGCTGACTTTCATCGGCACGGTCTGGATCACCTCGGTGCCGCCGCAGATGGAAGCGTTCGGGCAGTTCGCGCTGATCCAGTACGTCTCGACGACCGGCGCCCGGGTGGTGCTGCCAGCCTTCGTGCTGGTGCTGCTGGCTGCCGCGTTGCTGACCTGGTGGCTGCTCAACCGCACCCTGCTCGGCCGCGCCGTGTTCGCCATCGGCGGCAGCCTGCCGATCGCCGAGCGGCTGGGCTACAGGCTCGCCACGGTGCACGTGTTCGTGTTCGGCTACGCCGGTTTTCTGGCCGGCCTGGCGGGCGTGGTGCACGTGTGCAGCAACCGGCTGGCCAACCCGTTCGACCTGGTCGGCATCGAGATCGGCGTGATCGCTGCCGTGGTGCTGGGCGGTGCGCGCATCACCGGCGGCACCGGCACCGTGGTCGGCACGCTGCTCGGCGTGGTGCTGGTCTCGTTGATCAACAACACGTTGATCCTGGCCGGCGTGCCCAGCAGCTGGCAGCGCGTCGTCGTCGGCAGCTTCATCCTGCTGGCGGGCGCGTTCTTCGCGATTCGCAAGTCGAGCTAGCCGGGGCGCCGACAGACCGCACTTGGCGGGCTTCGATGAGCCAGCGGCGGCGAACCAGGTGATCGAAAGGTTGCGCGGTCTGCATTGCAGCTGCACAGACTTGGGTCGGTTGGCTTCGATCAGCGCTGCCGTTTGACCGGCGCGGGGTCGATGCCGAGCGACTGCTCGATGGTCCAACCCTTTTTTCGGTATCGGTCCCAGGCCGTTCCGTACACGACACCGCAAGCCTCGGCGGCCGCACGCAGATTCGGGAAGATCTTGCCCTCGGCGCTGACCTGCTCGCTGATGCCGTATTGACCCCTGGCGACAAGTCCCGCGGCCTCGTCGGGTGTCCACTTCAGTCGGCCAACGCGGAGAACGAAGACGCTGGGGTCGACGCCGTGTGTGATCGCAGCCATCGCGTAGCTCGGGTACACCCTACCCGCCACGGTGATGTCCTTTGCGGTTCCGATCGAACCGCCTTTGGCCGTGTTGTAGCCATTGCGGATCGAGTCACGCCGCTCGATTTCCAAGACTTCCTGCCGCTGCAACTCGTCGCAGGTGCGAGCGTCGGACTTGAGCAGTTCGATCTTGAAGGCCGCCTCGTCATGCTTGCGAAGAGCATCTGCGAAGGCGGACGTCCTGCCCCTCCTCGCTGCTGCGAAATGCTGTTTGAGTCGCTGAGCAACGAGGTGATGGTGAGACCCACGCAGCCCATTGCGTTTTTGCGTTCACGGCGTTGGTGATCAAGCAGAGCGTGTAGCCCTCGGCATCTGGCACAGGCTCAACCTCGCCTTCGGCAACACGCACGTCCTTCCACTTTTGTTCGCGAGCATGCCCTTCGAAGTTTCTGAAACGAGGTGGCGGTGGCTCGAGCAGCAGCGCCTGCTCCATCGTCCAGCTTCGTCCCACCCTGCGCGAAACATTTCCCCACTTCTCACCCGGCAGCGCTGAAAGTTCCCTGTGGCTTCGGTAGGTCTTGCCAGCGACTTAGATCGGAAGATTCCTTGTGCCTGGGCGGTCCTTCAAGTTGCCGCTGAACGCGTCGCCTGTCGAGTGTCCATTCGCGAAGCGAGACGCGATCGCGCCTGGGTTGAGCGCAAGGGCCTTCGAAGCCTCGACGAGACTGCCATAGCGCGCACCGGGACAGTGGAAGGGCTTCCCCGTGCTGTCGTTGCGATGCCGAGCGCTGAGCCAACTGCTTGCTCAGCCGTCCAGCCCGAAGCAAGCCGTTGGGTGATTTTTGCCGGGACCATCCCGTACTGCTCGGCGAGAGACTTGATGCTTTCGCACACCAGTCCGTTACGAATGAGTTCAAGCGGCTTGCCCAGGGGCGAATCCGACGTCGAGACTGGCATCTCCCGCAAGCGTTCCTAAATGCCGCCCGTCCATTTCCGACTTGTCACTGACTGCAGTTCGTCGGCTGATGGCAAGCAGCAGTTCAGTCAATACATCTCGCGCATGAACGTCATCGGCGCCTTCACGCTGCCGAAGGTGGCG
>ENA-OFCX01000457-OFCX01000457.1-metagenomes-genome-assembly--contig:-NODE-457-length-21230-cov-22.681936_pt1 | contig 21230 bp, 14 predicted proteins | sample MGYA00153384_OFCX01 | MGnify analysis MGYA00153384
ATTTAGTGAATTAGCTGCATTTGACAGCCCAGAATTTCCCACCGACTTGGGCGCAGATTGGGACGACGATCGACGACAGCCAGAGGTTGGTACTCTCATCCTGGATTCACCACTAGAATTATTTAGTGAATTAGCTGCATTTGACAGCCCAGAATTTCCCACCGACTTGGGCGCACTGCGGGTAATTCAACAAACCGCTATCCCTGACACCGTTTCCCCTCCTTCCCTCTCAACTTCCAAGCGTCAATCTCAAACAGTGCGTGTACCTGTAGAGTACCTGCAACAATTTAACACCGTCTTCGGCAAATTGATTCTAGAACGTAATGCGATCGACCTCCGTCTAGCAGAAATTCAGAACTATACTGGATTGATGCGAAAACGGATGAAACAATTAGAATCATCCAACCAAGAACTACGTCAATGGTATGACAAGGCGGCGATTCTCTTTCAGAGAGGCTCCGCCAACGAGCGGCTAATTCCCACCCCTGAAAATACCATCGCCCCTGCTAATCTACCCATATTAAAGTCGATAACTTCACAATCGCTAGAATTTGACTTACTAGAAATGGATCGATATAACGATCTCCACTTAGTTTCCCAAACTCAAATTGAAACGATCGTCCAATTGCAAGAAGTAACTGCTGACATCGAGCTGAGTCTCCAGGAAATGACTCGATCTGTTACTAGTCTCAACCAAACCACCCGTACCCTACAGGTCAACCTAACCCGCACTCAGACGCTCCCCTTTGCCGATGTCGTCAAACGGTTTCCGCGCCTGATTCGCGATCTCTCCGTCCAGTTTGGTAAATCCGTCACCCTCCAGATTCAAGGCGAAAATATCGGGATCGATCGAGCCATGCTGGAAAATTTGAGCGATCCGCTGATGCACCTGCTCCGAAATGCCTTCGATCATGGGATCGAAGATCCCGCAACTCGGATAGCGGCGGGGAAATCTACCCAGGGATCGATCGTCCTCACCGCCAGTCAGCGTAGTGGTGAGACGATGATTACCATCGCTGATGATGGCGGCGGGGTGAAACTCGATCGAATTCGAGATCGGCTCCAGCAGATGGGTTTACCCGCCGCCGAAGTAGCAAAAATGCCGGAAGCCCAATTGCTCGATGTCATTTTTGAACCAGGCTTTAGTACCGCCGCCAGTCTGACAGAACTCTCTGGGCGCGGTGTGGGGATGGATGTCGTTCGTACCAATCTCGAACAAGTGCGCGGAAATATTCGGATCGAAACTCAACCTGGGATCGGGACGACTTTTATTATCCGCGTACCGTTGACTCTTTCGATCGTTAAAGTCATGCTACTAGAACGATCGGGATTTTTCTTTGCAGTATCGGTAGATAGTGTCAAGGAAATTATCCATTTCCAACCCGATCTAGTCACCGCCGATGGCACAAAAATAACTTGGCAATCGCAATCTATTCCCCTGATTGCGTTGGAACAAGGAATTTCATTTGGCAGAAATAGCAGAACTTTTGGATTACCAGGTAGACCAACTATTTCCCAACCAACCGTATTAATCGTCGGCGAAGATCGAAGATCGAGAGCCTTTTATATCGATCGATACTGGGGCGAACAAGAAGTTACACTCCGCTCGATCGATAGTCCGATGCCTTTAACTCCAGGTTTCGGCAACTCGATTATTTTAGGTGATGGTCGTGTAGTTCCCCTACTCGATCCGATCCAATTTGCTAGTTGGATTTTAGATACTCCTAACTCAATCGCCCGCGAAAAATCTCATCACCAGTTCGTTGAAAGTTCCCTTGTGGAGATCGATGCTGTCGCCGAGCCAATCCAAGCTCAGACAATCTTAGTTATCGATGATTCTATCAATGTCCGTCGTTATTTGGCGGTGATGCTAGAAAAAGAAGGCTATCAAGTCGAACAAGCCAAAGATGGACAAGAAGCAGTTGAAAAACTCTTGGCGGGGTTGGTAGTTCAAGCCGCAATCTGCGATATCGAAATGCCTCGGTTAGATGGCTATGGAGTGTTAGAAACCCTGAGATCGAATCAGGATTTTGAAGATCTGCCAATTCTTATGCTCACCTCCCGTAACAGTGAAAAGCATCGCATGTTAGCGATAAATTTAGGAGCTTCTGCTTATTTCTCCAAACCATATACCGAGTCAGAATTATTAGCAATGCTCAGATATCTGATTCAAACAGCAGATAGCAAACCTCTAATGGCTTCAATCCGTTGACGATTTACGCCCAGATCGGATTCACCCAATCGGGAAGCAGATCGCACCTGAATAGTTTGATTATTATTGTCAAGATAAAACTCGACATCATCGACAAAGCCCATTAATTTACTAGCAAACTCCACATATAGATAATTATTAGTTTCCTTGACTATCTTAGTCCGAGGCATTGCTTGAACCACCTGCTTCAAATTTGCCATCGCACTGGAAAGCTCTCCACTCAATGGAAGTGAGGCGATCGCATGTTCTTTATCTGTAGCTGGTGCTTGACTATTTACACAATTTGGGGTGCTAGGACAAGCAGTTAATTTACCATTATTAATGCCGATATTTGTTGGTGGTTGACCTGCGAACATATGGTTACTCCAAAGTAAAAAAGCAAGTAATAAGCCGATCGCTATGACGACATATCTACTAATTTGTTTCGATGTGGCTATGGTCATCTTTTTGCTTATGTCTACTCTATCCATATTAGAACGAAAATCCCCCTCAGCTCGACTCACGCATGGGATCGAGGAGGGGGATTTCATTAAATTAACCTAAGTTGCTACTTGTAGAAGCCTACGATTGAAATAGTGGCTAATGTTGCAAAGTCCGCCTACGCGGACTAGATTCTCAGTCTGCGTAGGCGGACTTTGCACTCTGAGAAGCGGTTGGAAACCGCTTTGCTCATAGATATCAACTTGAGTTAGCTACTGAAATGCTCGGAAGAACACTACCACCCGCTCATTTAGTTATTTGGCTTCGCTTCTGGTAATAGACACTTATCAGAATCACAACCAGCAGGGCCAGATTCTTCAGAAGCACCGCCCAAATCGTAGCGACTCAGAGCCGTGTGAAATTCCGCCGTCTGTCTTCGTGCCAAGACTCCCAGCATCATCTCATCAAAAGTAGCCTTGTCGATCGGTTCAAAGGGCAAACGCGGGAAGGTTTGGTGGTCGTCAAAGCGCGCGAGTAGCGCAGCAGAGATGTAACCCTCATCATCCCGAATTGCCTCAAAAATCCGCTTGCCTAGTTCATCGACTTCATGTTCGCGCAATTCGATCGTTGCGCTAGTATTGTGTCGGACATAATGCTGCTGAACTCCCATGTAAAAGTCCATCTGCGACAATGCACTAAATTGAGCGATCTCGATCGTATCTGCACCTGGAATATCCGCCCAAGAGACCTTTACCGGAATCTCGATCAACCACTCAGTACAGCGCGGATCGAAGGCATCATCGAGCAGATTGCCATTTTCATCCTTGTCAGACTGAGACGGAATCACACTATAGCCGTAGTCGATACAGGCTAGGGCTACAGGGTCATCCTTACGGAAAGTAATCCGGCGGATGAAACGTTGCGCTTTGGGGGCGTGCCAGCCAGGAGAGGCACCAGTCAACAGAGATTTGGTACCCGATGGTTGGACTGTGGTGCAACGATTAGGACGTTTGATGTTGTGTCGATCGCAATATTCCCATACAGTGGCTTCGACAATTTCGCGCCAAGTGTTCAGATATTCATGTTCTTTTTGCTTGTAAGCAATCCCCCCCGCAGTCGCCGGACGACCTTCCGCCCACCACTGCAACCATTCGGAGCCAAACGCATGAACGAAGAAGTCAAACAAACCAGTAAATGATACCCCAACGATCGGGTCTAATTCCCGACTATATTGATAGCGTGGTTCTTGGAATTGATGATTGAGTAATGCCGCGACTGATAATGCACTAGCTGTAAAAGCTTCTTGCTGTTCTTTATGGTTATTTGGATCGATTTGATTCAAATGTATTTCTGCAAGGTTGCAGTTACCCGCCAAGGTAGCCCCAAATACTCCTTTATGAAATTCTGGCTCATTAAAACAGAAAGTATCATGTAATCCAGGGAGTTCTTCTACACCGCGAATTACTTGCCATTTACCCTTACCTACTGGCTCGGTACTTTTGCTAACATCTAGACGCTGACAAGGAATTTCAGCACAGTTAGTAATTTGGAGATAATAGAGATCTTGACTTCTGACTCCATAATTAGTGACGGCACCTTTGCGAGACATCAGATTTAGAGAACAACGAACACCACATTTGGCTAATAGTAATTGACAACGGTATGCACGATTGCGATCGGAGATATAAATCCGAATGCCATTACTTTGAGTATTAGAACCATCACTATCGGCAAGTCCCGCAATAAAGTGAAGAATTGCTTGACGATTCCAGCTAGCAATAATATCTAAAGCTTCTGGACTAGTCTTTAGTGCTTTGAGAAACTCTGCGGAGAAGTCTAATTCGGTAACGTCAGTAAAAGCAGGTAAGTAGTCGTAGTTACGTTCTGGTGATTTATGACCCGCGACAACTAGATTTGACTTGCCTTCACACAACCGAATTTTGCGGAGTTCGTCCGGTCGGGTCTCCCGACCATGGAACGAACCCAATGAAGCCCGATTCTTTTGGTCAACCGTACCATCGCCTACCGCCACACCCAGGGTATAGGCATAGCTTGAATCGATATCCGATCCACCTTCATACTGAATTTGAAATGGTTCAGTGTGAAGCTGATAACGGCTAGTATCCATCAAGTCTTTAGTTAAGACTTCTTTGTATTCTTTGCCAAAGCGATCCTTTACAAAGAAACGGTGATATTCAGTCGCATCTAGATATGTACCATCGCTAAATTGAACGCGGTACAGCTTTTGGCTGGTATTAGTTTGAAAAGGAGTTACTTTGCTCCAATTATTGCCATTCCAAATCTCAACTTCTTGACCAATTACATCTTCAATTTTAGCTAAAGAATCGCGAGTAATTAGCAGCGTATCACCACTAACACAGTGAAAATTAGTACCTAAAATCTCTCCACAATTGTGTGCGACAAATCCATTTGCATCGAATCGAGCAGGGCCAGGAACTGTGCAATCATAAACTACTTCTTCGCCATCAGGAGTAACTGCTGATATAGTTGCTGTGAAACGTTCGCGATTAAGTTTGCGTTGATAACCAGCAATTAATGTAGCCAATCGTTCAGCTTTCATCGGCTCTTGAAAACCAACTAAGCTTTGGAAAGTAGCTAAATTATCATTAGCAATTACCAGTTCGTGTTGAGCTTGGCAATAGTATTCAGCCAGTTCCCGATTAGAATCAGGCAGCATCCGCATCCCAGCATCACGACGATTTTGGTAAATGGTAGATGCGATTCCGATTCTCAGTAGCATCCGTTGAACAGCTTCTAATAACTCTAAGTTACTTTGAGCTAACCGAACACTGATGCCTTTTTGCTGTGTTCCTTGGACACTACCATCGGCATCAAATAAACCGCGCAAGAAACCGCAGTAGAAATCATAGCTAGCTGATTCAACTTTTGGCGTGATAGTTTTATGCCCGTGACAGATATCATACTCTGCTGCCAATTTTCTCAATCCAGCAGAGCTAATCTCATAATATTTATTATGTTGACTATAAAGACCCGTGAGACTATCTGCACACACTACATTAGATTTTACTAATTGCAATGCGTACTCTTTCATTTCTACCTGAGTATCGCCCCAGAACTGCAGTTTAGCCTGAGCAGAATAGCTAGCTTCATGAGTTGCAAAACAACCATCTCCGATAAGGCTACCTAACAACCAACCTGTTTCAGCAGTACCTGAACCATCCCAAGCCAGCAGATTGCGGTGATTGTGGATTAATACTCGATCTCCTGGTACTAATTCACCAGCTTCAACCCATTGACTATATTGACTTTTCTGGGTTTGAGATGTAACTTTCAAGACTTTGTGATTGGCTGTCAACCGCAGTTGATAACCTTCTTTTGTCTGCAATTTCACTACTGGTTTTGTACCAGAACAGAAAAAGCCATCTTTAGTTGTACTAAACAATTCACCATTGATATAAGTACCATGCTGAACACCGATTAAGTCTTGTACTTGTCTAGCACCTGAATCAGTATGCACCCAAGTATCGGCAGTCACACATGGATTTAGTCCAAACCGAGATAATCGATGTTCGATCTCTTTTTTATCTAAGTTAGGATGATTAGTTTGAAACCATTCTTTTGCTGTTCCTGATTCGTAAACTTTCAGAAAATTAGCTTTTAATGCTGGTGTTGTTAATACGTCTGCGTTAGACCTAGCAACAGCCTCACCAGCCCATTGAATTGCACCTTCACCTGAATAATATTGCTTCTGAACTGCGGCAACACACTCTTCTAAAGTAGGCTTCTTATGGAAAACTCTGGTGTGATTACTCATGCGTAAAGCATCACGTTCTGGGTCGATTCTCCAGTTACCGTTTTCGTCCTGTTGCCAGAGATTATCTTTAGCAGTTGCACCTAATATATCATCTGAATTAAATTGCCTCATTCCCGCTGACCTTCTGATGTTGCCAGCAACAATAGTTACGGCTGCTTCATCGATTAATAGACAGCATTCTACTGAGTTTAATTGTCTACCGATCGCTTTATTTAGAATATCACCACAGCGTTTGTATAGCTCTAGCAGTCTGACAGGATTTGCTACACCACCGAAGCCTTTGAGTGGTTCGCCAGCAGGACGGACATTGCTCAGATCGATCGAGACTTGTACTTCACCATTGAAGAGATCGTCACTAGATAATTCTAGTAAAATCTTGTATGAATTTACCCAGCCTTGACGACTATCGCCCACCTTAATTGTGGCTCTGTCTCCAGCAATTTCAACAGTACTTAATTCCTGACGACTCGCGATCGGAATCTTCCCAATTTCACTGATAATTGCAACGTTTAAGTGATTTTTGATAACTGGTAAATTGCCAATCAGATCGGGTTCCAAGATCGCACCAGTACCACAACCCATCATCGCCAAATCCATCATCAGGGCAAAAGCCGCCCAGTCACAGACATTAGTACTAGTACAATTGTAGGCACCAGAGAAATTTTGGGGTTGTTCTAGCCATTCGCTACCACCTACCCACAACCAACGTCCTGAGGGCATCGCCTTTACCTGACGCTGCATCCGATCGATGATATCAGCCTCTGCGTCGGTTAATTTTCCCAACTTGACCAGACCTTTGAGGGTGCGGGTGCAGACTTGTTGCCATGTCTCGCGTCCGCTGGCAGTGAAGCGACTATAAGTTCTGAAGAAGACAGGATTTGCCGTAGGTGCGCTGGCTGGAAAGTCCAATTGGGGCTGAGTTGGGAGTGAAGTCTCCTCATCCGATCCAGATCCGTGACGAACTCGGTTAAGTTCTCTAACCATGAGTGAGCTATGCTAAATTTTGAACAGAATTAGTAATATAAAGCATGTACGCAAGATAAATCAACGTTGTCAAAACCATTGATATACGTTACTTCCAGAGCTTCGATCGCCGTCTAATGGCGGATCTACGATTAAAATAAGTTTGTAAACTTAGTGGCTAAGTACGTAAGTCCTAGTTAATCTTTATTAATCCCAATTTCCGAACGAAATACTCACTCCCGATCGAATCTAATTACCAATTGTGAATCATCCTCTCCCACCTTGGCGATCTCCGATCGCACGGGCATTACATCGCAACCGCAGTCTAGCCTACGCCCGCTATGTCCAACTGGCGACAGTAGATGCCAGTCACCGTCCTGAAAATCGGACGATGGTATTTCGCGGCTGGCTAGAACCCGTGAGTCAGCTCAAATTCGTGACGGATATTCGATCGACAAAAGCCATAAATTTATTAGCAGATGCTTCACCCTGGGCGGAAGTATGTTGGTATTTTCCCAAGACGCGGGAGCAGTTTCGGCTCAGTGGAACACTGACTCTAGTCACAGCAGATACCATCACCAGCCACTACAAGGCTCGTCAAGAGGCGTGGCAGCAGATGTCTGATGTTGGGCGCGTTCAGTTTGCTTGGGAGACTCCTGGGGCGGATAGGAGCGAAGATCCAGCAGCATTTAATCCACCACAGCCCGATTCAAATCAGCCGTTAGATACTTTTTGTTTATTGTTGCTCGAAGCTGCAACTGTCACACACTTGGAGTTGCGAGGCGAACCACAAAGTTGTTATTTGTATGAATTACTGGATGGGGAATGGCAAACCCGATCGATTAATCCCTGAACGCCCAAGTTTATCTACTCACATTTTGCAACAGTATAAAAATATTAGCGATCGGCTTAGATCCAGGGTGCCCTTCATGAGTACCCTGAGCAGGCTACGCCAACAGTGCAAGCTGTCAACTGTCAACTGTCAACTGTCAACTTTCCCTAATCCCTATCCCCCGATAAGCTACAATGATGGCAGTTTATTGGCGGTCTAATCAGTGAGCAGCCAAAACTTCGGAACTTAAATCTGTAAAATAACAGTATAAAAATCTATCATTTGGTAGTGGTAGTTAGTTCATGTAATTATCAATAATTTAATTAGCTTTTTTGCTTTAACCTGGGTTAATATTCATGACTCTTGCCTCACAACAGATCGACCAGATTGTCGGAAATCAACATCCCAGTCCCTTTGAGATTTTAGGCCCTCACCAAGTTGAGGAAAATGGGCGAAAAGTTTGGGTAGTACGTAGCTACGTTCCCAATGCCGAGTCGATTGCGGTGGTGCTGCCAACAGCACGGCAAGAATATCCGATGCACTCGGTACATCATCCGCACTTTTTTAGTTGCACGATCGATCTACCCGAATTGAGTAACTACCAGCTCAAGATTGTTGAAGGTGGGCACGAGCGGGTGATTTACGATCCGTATGCCTTTACTTCTCCCCTCATTAGTAACTTTGATATTCATTTATTTTCCGAGGGCAATCACCATCGAATTTATGAAAAATTGGGCGCACACCCGATCGAGATTGAAGGGATTAAAGGGATCTATTTTGCCGTTTGGGCACCAAATGCGCGGAATACTTCGGTAATTGGGGATTTCAACAACTGGGATGGGCGCAAGCACCAGATGGCAAGGCGGGAGAATGGGATTTGGGAGTTATTTATTCCCGAACTCACTGTCGGCACATCTTATAAGTATGAAATCAAAAATCAAGCTGGCGATCCTTATGAGAAAACCGACCCTTACGGATTTTATCAAGAAGCACGTCCCAAAACTGCCTCGATCGTCGCCGATCTAAGCATCCATCAGTGGCAAGATGATGATTGGATCGATCGTCGCCGTCATACAGATACACTCAGTCAGCCGATCTCTGTCTATGAGTGTCATCTGGGTTCGTGGTTACATGCAGCAGTCAGCGAACCAGCGCAATTACCCGACGGTACTACCTCGCCCGTTGTCACGGTTTCTGAGTACAATCCAGGCGCACGGTTTCTAACCTATCGAGAATTAGCCGACAAATTAATTCCCTATGTCCAAAACTTAGGGTTCACACATATCGAACTACTACCGATCTCCGAGCATCCATTTGATGGTTCTTGGGGCTATCAGGTAACGGGCTACTATGCGCCGACATCGCGACATGGTTCCCCTGAAGATTTTATGTATTTTGTCGATCGTTGTCACCAAGAAAATATTGGCGTACTACTCGATTGGGTACCTGGGCATTTTCCTAGAGATGGGCATGGTTTACCCTTCTTTGATGGCACTCATCTCTACGAACATGAAGATCCGCGCCGAGGCGAACACAAGGAATGGGGCACCTTAATCTTTAATTATGGGCGCAATGAGGTTAGGAATTTCCTTTATGCTAATGCCCTATTTTGGTTTGATAAATACCACATCGACGGGATTCGGGTTGATGCAGTCAGTTCGATGCTGTATCTAGATTATTGTCGGGAAGAGGGAGAATGGGTGACAAATGAGTACGGCGGCAGGGAAAATATTGAAGCTGCCGACTTTTTGCGTCAAACCAATCATCTAATTTTCAGTTATTTTCCAGGTGCATTATCGATCGCCGAAGAATCCACTTCTTGGCCGATGGTATCTGCACCCACTTATCTTGGTGGTTTGGGCTTCAACCTCAAATGGAACATGGGTTGGATGCACGATATGCTCGATTATTTTGAGATGGATCCCTGGTTCCGCCAGTTTCACCAGAATAATCTTACCTTTAGTATGTGGTACAACCATACCGAAAACTTCATGCTCGCCCTATCTCACGATGAGGTAGTCCACGGTAAGAAAAATATCATCGGCAAAATGCCTGGGGATGAATGGCAGAAACTCGCGAATATGCGCTGTCTCTATGCCTATATGTTTAGCCACCCTGGCAAGAAAACTCTATTCATGGGGATGGAGTTTGCCCAATGGAGCGAGTGGAATGTCTGGTCGGATCTGGAATGGCGACTATTGCAACATCCCCCGCACCAACAGATGAGTCAATTCATCACGGATCTCAATTATGTCTACCGTCACGAACCCGCGCTCTATACTCAAGACTTTGAGGAAGCTGGATTTGAGTGGATCGACTGTACAGATACGCGCCATAGTGTGGTGTCTTTTGTCCGCCGTGACAAAAACACCGATGAGTGTGTAATAGTCATCTGCAATTTCACGCCTCAGCCCCATTCTCACTATCGGGTTGGCGTACCCGAACACGGTTTTTATAGCGAGTTATTTAATAGCGACGCACGGAAATATGGCGGGAGTAATATGGGCAACCTCGGCGGTAAATGGGCTGATGAATGGTCGAGTCACAACCGCAAATATTCGCTAGATATCTGTATTCCACCCCTGGGCGTACTAATCCTCAAGATCGATCGCGCTCGCACCGCCGCCGCCTATGAGTGGAGAGACAATCAATCGATCGACGGTATCTAAACATTGACAAATATCAATATTTATGGTAAAGGCATTCCATCAATTGCCTTTACCATATTTTTATGGGAGATATGTATCTTTCGATCGCGATTTGGGCATACTAGTACCAATAATCGAACTATGGTATGAAAGCATTAATCCCGATGATAGTTGTAGGCGGCATTGCCCTATTTTCCAATCGTCTTGTTTCACAAAATATAACCCAACCAGGTTGTAATATCAAAGGCAATATATCAATCGACACAGGAAATAAGCTGTATCATCTTCCAGGGATGAAAGATTATGAAATAACAATAATTTCCCGAACAGGAGAGAGATGGTTTTGCACGGAGTCAGAAGCGATTGCTAATGGTTGGAAAAAAGCACCAAGATAAGCTAGAGATAGAATGCAAGCAATAATATTTATCGGTATCCAAGCCTGTGGCAAATCTACTTTTTATCATCACAAATTTGGACTAACTCATGTACGGATAAATTTAGATATGCTCAAAACTAGACACCGCGAAAAGCGAATGTTTGAGACGTGTTTAGATATTCAACAGCCTTTAGTTATCGACAATACCAATCCGACAAAACTAGATCGATCTCGATATATCGAGCCAGCTAAACAGCACAAATTCAAGATGATCGGTTACTATTTTGAATCGCGAATCCGAGATGCGATCGCCAGAAATAAACTGCGTCCTATAGCTCAACAGATTCCCGATAAAGGAATTGGCGGTACAGCCAAAAGACTAGAGTTACCTAATTATGCTGAAGGCTTCGACGAGCTATATTACGTAAAATTATTACCAGAAATGCAATTCGCAGTGGAGAAATGGTCTGATGAAGTTTGATGAATTAGATACGCAAATGCGGGTATTTGAAACCACCAACGATGATGTAGCAGTAACCGATGTGCCAACTGCCATATCATCGCCATCAACTGTCAACTGTCAACTGTCAACTATTTAACAGGTGCTTCACCATTCCAAATAACTTTGGCAGTTTTATCGATATAGACAGTTTTACCATTAAGCTTGACGATCGCCAATCCCGATCGAAAGTCTTCAACTTCTTCAAATTGAGGTTTAATGACTTGCTTACCACTTTTATCGATATAGCCCCATTTGTCGCTAATCTTCACCCGTGCTAAACCTTCAAAAAAAGATTGAGCCTCATCGAACTGCATGTCAATAACTTGCTTGCCAGTTCGATCGATATACCCATATTTATTATCGATCGATACCCAAGTTACATCGCTATCATAAAAACCCGAGGCACTACTGAATTTAAGCGGAATTACTTCTTTTCCAGTTAAGTCAATATATCCGTACTTGCCTTGACGTTTGACTAAGGATAAGCCATTATCCGCACCATAAAATGTCTCCGCTTCATCATATTGGATCGGAATAATTACCTTTCCAGCCCGATTGATGAAGCCGTATTTACTACCACTTTTCACCTTCCCTAACCCTTGGCTGAAATAGTCAGCCTCATCATAGATAAACTTCGTCATTCGCCCATTAGACTTATCAATATAGCCCCATCTACCATTCTTTTGAACGGGAGTCATATCTCCATCATCTGCAAGTACAGCGATGATTGGAGTAGGTTTGGTTAGTTCTAATGTTTTTGCATTGGTGGTAGATAATGTCAGTGAGCAACTACCAGCAATTGTGATGAATGTAACTAAGGTAATTCTCCAAGGGAGAGGCTGTGCCAACGGAGTAAATTTCATGGATCTTTATTGAATCAGAATACTCGAATCTATAATAGCTCAAATCGATCGATTTAAGTCAAATCTTACTGTCAACTGTCAACTATCAACTAATTAATTACCAACGATCGAGATCCATAATGTTACAACTAGACAGATACTAGCTAAATGTTGCGGAACAAGCGATCGAATCGATCGTCTAGCAATTTTCTGAGTTAGGAAAATTGTTACTAATAATGCCAGAATTAAAGTTATGCCTTGGAGAAAAGCAATCACTGACGGAGCGGCGATAAAACTAGGTAGGTTGTCGCTAATTTGTCCAAAGGTAGCAAAGGTAATCGGAATAATTTGTCCACCTTCTTCTAAACCCATCTTAAAATAGTGAGCTAAATTGCCGCCTAATACTAGTGGTAAATAGCCATAAGCCAGAGTGATAAATGGTAGCGGCTTAGGAATTTTCAATGGGACGAACTCTAATTTTCCTAATCGATATATTCCCTGCATAATTCCATAGGCAAATAAGGGAACGATCGCCGGGACTATAATCGCAGCGATCGATAGTCCTAAGTGTGGGAAGAATTGGGTTAAGTCTAGTTGCAAGCCTAACAAATAATTAATTTCTGGTAAACGATGAAGATAAACTCCACCTAATAGTAAAAATAATAGAGCTACTTCATAAGCGTGAGGGATATGCGTCGTCCACAGTTCGATTCCTGGTGGGCGGAGATTTAATTCTACCGATCGATGGGGACAAGCTTTGAGACAAGTCATACACAATACACAATCTTTATTGTCTGTTAATTGGGCTGGGTGGGAATAAATCGGACAGCCATTGGTAGTCGCTCCTTCGCCAAAGCCTACTCCACCTTTATAACAGTGGTAAGTCGTACATTCTGCCGCACAGGTGCCCTGCTGGGCGCGTAATTCGACGATCGACAGTTTAGCAAATAATCCATTCATCCCCCCGATCGGACACAAATAACGACACCAAAATCGCCGCTCAAAAATTAGTGAGAAAACCACCGCTCCAGCCGTGATTAGCAGTAATAACCAACTAGATAAATAAGCCGTATTTTCCAGATTCCACAGTTCTTCCCAGAGAAATATCAGCACAAATAAACCAAACAAAAACCATCCGCCCCACTTTTGAGCCGTCTCACGCGGCCACTTTTGGAGCGTTCTGGGAAAGAATTTGAGTGAAAGCTGCTGCGCGATTTCTCCATAAATCATAAATGGACAAAAAGCACACCACAATCTCCCAATCACTGGGAATAATAATAAAATTAACGGCCACCACCATGCCCAAAATAGATTGAGCGCGAAGTTATGTTGACGATCTTGGGGCGCAAGAAATAGAATAGCTACGACGATCGGAAATACCCAGACAGTAAAACCATAATTAATCCGATCGGGATACCAATCAGTATTTAAAAACCGTCGTAACCAGGGGTAAGCATTTAATAAATTTAGGCGAAATAATTGTTTCTTGGGCGACTGCGCCCAGAATACTTCCTCTGTCAGCAGATTACCACCCTGTAACTGTACCAACGCTCGATCGACCATTCCCTGTAATTCCTTTAAATTACCTGGAAAATCATAAGCTTGTAAGCGGCGAATTGCCTCTGGTGTCACTTGGGGTTTAGCAACCTGCTTTTTGCGACAAATAATATTGATATAGTAATTTACTTGTGCCTCCAAATCGGCTTTCCGCACCCGCAATCCTGGCACTTTGATCTGATGCTCGATCGCCTTCCTAAAGGTAGGTTGAGTGCCTTCTGAGACTAAAATCAGCCGAGCATTACTACGTCGAGGTAGGGGTGTATCTCCTTCACGAGCGATTTGGGTATATTTGCCTGTAGTTAATAATTGCTCGATCTGCGGTAATAATTCACGCGGCAATTCCTGAACATCATTTAAAATTAATGTCCCTTCACCCAACCATTCAAGTAGCCCTGGCTTCCCACCCACGCGCCCAAATAATTCTGCACCAGTAGCAGTAATTAGGGCACTTTTGAGCATCACAATCGGCTGCTGACGACGCTGGGAGCCAAAGTGAATCAAAGCCGCAATGTTATCTTTTTCCAGCCCTGGCTCGCCCGAAATCAATACCGATCGATCGTCACCAGCCGCCGTGCGAATTTGTTGACGCAATTTGACAGCATAGCGACTACTCCCAACAATCCCCCGCTTGGCTTGGGGAACTAGATAAGCGCGCAGAGCTGTCTGTCTTTCTTGCTCGTAAGCGATTTCACCTTCGAGTTGTGCTAATTTATCTGCCAATCTTTGAGCATAAGCGATCGTAATCTGGGGATACTTGGTAACTAATGCTTGCCATCGATCGGTAGTAATCGTCTGAAACTGACATGCTGTGAGCGTTACAATCCGGCTATCCATCGGTTGCGAACGTTGTAACGCGGACAAATTTACTAACGCACCTGGCAATAAACTAGTCGCCCACATCAACCCCGATTGTTGGCGATGATAACGCTCTGCTTGCCCTGACTCTAAGATGTAGAGATTAGTGACTGGGGCATTTTCGAGGGTAACTCGACAACCTGCTGGTACAGATAGTACCTCCAATTCACACGCGATCGATTCTAAGAGATCGCGAGGTAACATGCCTAGCTCTGTAGATGATTCCAACCAGTTTGCTAATATTTCGGTAGACATTGGGGAGGCACTTATCGATTAGGCATCAGTTTATCAGCAAAAAAGGGGACGCTACTCGATCGGACATCTCTCGCAATACAGGGTATGGGCAATTCGTGTGCCCTTACTGCTACTTGGATGACTTTTAATTCGATCGATTCGATCGTAAAATAGTTGACAGTTGACAGTTGACAGTTGACAGCGAAATTGTTGTTGGGGAGATTTAGAACGGACTAACAACTATTTTACCAAATCGGATCGTCATAACGATGAACGATTAGCACTGATTCATCAATTGGTATACTCGCCAGACAAGCCCGTACGGGATTTTCTCGTCCTTCTATTTCCACCTCACACGCATAACAAGAACCCATCAAACAACCAGTTGAAATGGTAATTCCTGCTCGTTCGGCAACGTTGAGCAATGGTTCGCCTGGTTCGGCGGTGACGGTAACTTTATCCGGCAAAAAATGAACGGTTACAGACATATATATTTGTTAGTCGATTGGGTTGTTTAGATACCCAAATTCCTTGAGAAGTCCGGTATCTATCACACTAGTTTTTAACTTTAACAAAGCTCGGAAGCTATGGCTTCAAGGTTTAAATCCCCCACCCTAAAAACCTCGCTCTCAACTGTCAACTGTCAACTGTTTAAGCATTATCAATTTATCAGCGAGGAGCGATCGAACATTCTCGATCGACAGTTCGACCTTTTTCAAAATCTCACCAACTGTTAATTGCTGCTGTTGATTCTTATCGCAAGCTTGCACAAAAGCGAATTCAGCATCAGAGAGATTAACCAATTTCCAATCGCAATTAAATACATTCTGACTTTCCCAACCTTCAATACAAGTGTGACGATGAGGAATTGCTGCGAGGAAAATCTCATCTTGCGACCAATCTATCGGCGTTGGAAGTGGTGGTTTAGCGAGGAAAAACTCATAGTGAGCGATATCAGTATCGAGTAGTTCGATCAGCCGATATTGTTGACGAATATCCAACTTTTGGGCGCGTTCTAGTGCTTCAGGTGCTTTAGATAACAGCCGCTCTAGATTCCAAAAATCAGGATTAGAAAACCCAACAAAATCTAAACCAGAAGCATCGATTAGTTCAAATAATGTCTCGATATTATAGTCAATTTCCTGCGGATGAACGTACATATCCGCGAAACATTCATCCTTGTGGTTTTCCATCGCCCAGCGTTCCTGTTCCCGCTTCACGAGGCGATTATTTGCAGGGAGCGACGCAAATAAAGAACGACCGATTTTGACACCATCTTGATAGTCACCACGTTTGTCGCCCTGCAACATCCCGATCGCTTTTTGCATCAATTCGATCTCCCACCGCCCCAACTCGCCATAGACAAAAATGTGCATCAACCCACCAGGGGCTAATTTGCCCGCCAAGGCTTGAATTCCCCGAATTGGGTCTGGAGTATGGTGCAGTACACCCACCGAGTTGATGAGGTCATATTCCCCTGGTAGCTGGGCAACATCGAACAGGCTGAGATGGTGAAATTCTACTCTAGTTGCACCCGATCGCGCACAACGTTCTTTAGCAACTTTCAACGCGCCTGGACTCAGATCGATCGCAGTCACCTGCGCCTGGGGATTGAGATGTACCAGACTGTCAGTACTCACGCCCGTACCGCACCCAGCATCCAGAATCCGAATATCTCGCCTCGCTGGCATTTGTCCGGTACAAAAATTGTAAGCCGCATCCCACTGCCACCGCCAATTAAAACCTGGGGGTGGTTCGTCCAGCAGCGGTTCGGGTGGGAAAGGATAAGTATCGTAGAGATTTTGAACTGCTTGACTAATCTGGGCGGGACTGGATTCCATCATCTCGATCGCTACTTGAAATATCTGACTCGATCATCATTTTAGCTCAATCCCCAATGTCTTCAGCTATAATCATCGATGAATATGCGTGTGGCTAGATAAATCTGTGGGACAGTACGAACGGCTGGTATTGATGGCGGAAGACGAACTCACTCAATACAGCAGTGATGCGCGAAAGATCGAGAAATTGCGCCGAAAGATTGGGTTATCTGTAAATCTGGCGGAGCAGAAAGCAGTCAAAGCCACTCTGGAGCAAGAATTACCGACGGGGGGAATCGTTAAATTAGTTGAAACTCAACGCCAAACTGTTGCACTCCCATTTTGGGGAATTGCGGGATTGGGATTGTTGTTTGCGATTTCCCTGAATCAGCCTCTGGACTATATTGCTGCGGTAGGTGGAACAGCAGCCGCAATCGCCATCCAAAAATGGGGCTGGAAGCTCTATGCCAAAAGGATTGTATTAGATACCTTAATTGATATCGAAACCAAAATTAGTGAAATCAAACCAAAACCTTGAGTTAGGTTTTAGGCTTTAGGTTTTAGGCTTTAGGTTTTAGGCTTTAGGCTTTAGGGAAAGAAAGTAGTAGATGTAGGGTGTGTTAGGCTCAAGCCGTAACGCACCAATGTTTAATACCTGTCTACCCTACTCTATCCAACTATATTAATAGTAACTATTAATTATCAATTTCAATTATCAATTATCAATTACTAAAATGAGCGATATTAAAATTGGCATTATTGGTGGTAGTGGACTTTACCAGATGTCCGCCTTAAATAATGTCCGCGAGATAAGTATCGATACCCCATTTGGCAAACCTTCAGACAATCTCATCGCGGGAAATTTGGATGGGGTTGAAGTAGTCTTCTTGGCGCGACACGGACGGAATCATCATCTGACACCTTCGGAAGTTCCGTATCGAGCCAATATCTATGCGATGAAACAAATCGGTGTCGAGTACCTGATTTCAGCATCTGCGGTAGGCTCTTTGCAAGCAGAAGTGAAGCCGTTAGATTTAGTATTACCAGATCAATTTATCGATCGAACTAAAAGTCGTGCGAGTACATTTTTTGGTGAGGGAATTGTTGGGCATATTGCCTTTGGCGATCCGATTTGTCACCAGTTATCAGGTATTTTAGCAGACTCGATCGAATCCCTCAATTTCTCAGATATTACCTTACATAAAGGCGGTACTTATGTCTGTATGGAAGGGCCAGCATTTTCGACTAAAGCCGAGTCAAATATGTATCGGATGCTCGGTGGGACGATTATTGGAATGACCAATTTACCTGAAGCAAAGTTAGCTAGAGAAGCTGAAATTGCTTATGCCACATTAGCATTAGCAACTGACTACGATTGTTGGCATCCAGATCATGACAATGTAACAGTAGAACTCGTCATCGCTAATCTCCACAAAAATGCTAGTAATGCTCAACAAGTCATCCAAGAAACCGTCCGGCGATTGAGCGCGAATTTATTTGTTTCGGATGCACATTCGGCTCTCAAGTATGCAATTATTACCCCACTGGATAAGGTACCTGAAGCTACCAAACAAAAACTAGAATTGCTATTGAAAAAATACCTGTAGACTCACATCTTGCGCCAGTCTAAATTTACTAGTGCTTAGTATAGCTCCAGGGTGCCCCTTGTGGGTACCTTTAGATCTAGGCTTTTACTATTCCTTATGTATTGTCTTGTCTCGCTCAATCTGGAGGGAACCTCCAGAGCGCGAGCCGCTGGTGCAAGATGTGAGTAGATAAGATTGAGAGGTCGCGTTTATTTAGGTGCTGGTGCCACTGATGGAACTACTGATGGTGCTACTGATGGTGTAGATGCAGGCATAGTCGTTGTTACTGTCGCACTCTTTTTCTTAGGAGCTGCTGCCGCAGTCTTTTTGGACTTACACTTAGCATGTTCTCTAGTAGATAAAGTAGCAGGATCGATCGTTTCTGTACCGACGACTAATGACTTATACTTAGCAGCACCATCAACTAGAGCTTCGCCACAAGTATTTGCGGCGATATCTTTACGTGTGACTGGCTTGTTCTTAGCATTAGTCCCTTTGATGGGGTACTTTTGTTTAGCTGTCAAACCTGTAACTACCACTTGGTCTTTGCTGGTTTTGTAAGCTTCAGCCGTCGCGATCGCAGCATGAGTTAATGTTAATACTGCCGCGATCGCCACTGTCGAGATTGAAAATTTGATAGACATAGATTTATTGTTTGTACTTGGTAATCGATTGACAGGTGCTGGGTATTAGTTGACAATTACCACTTATTTGTTCCCTTTCATCGCCCGAATTAATTCTGCGGCTACTTCAGGACGCGAAAATTCTGGTGGTGGTAATTCACCTTGGCGCAGCAGATCTCGGACTTTAGTGCCCGATAGATGCACTCGTTGTTCGGGAGTACTAGGACTAGTTTTGGTAGTCGCCATCGATTTGGTAACTTTACAATAGAAAGCGTGTTCAAACATCATCGGCGTGATGCCCAGTTCACCTGGCTCGAACTCACTAAAAATGTGTTGAGCATCATAGGTACCGTAGTAGTCACCAACGCCCGCATGGTCGCGTCCGACGATAAAATGGGTACAACCGTAATTTTTGCGAATTAGAGCGTGGAAGATGGCTTCCCGTGGCCCAGCATAGCGCATCGCGGCGGGGTTGATCCCCAGAATTACCCGATCGCTAGGATAGTAATGTTCGAGGATAATCTCATAGCAACGCATCCGCACATCTGCGGGAATATCATCTTCCTTTGTCGCACCAACTAATGGATGCAGAAATAACCCATCCACAGTTTCCATCGCACACTTTTGGATATACTCATGGGCGCGGTGAATCGGGTTGCGGGTTTGAAATCCCACGATGGTGTTCCAGCCTTTGGCTTGAAACTCGGCACGGGAAGCCACAGGATCGATTTGATAAGCGGGGAATTGAGGATGTGCTGCTCGTTCTAATAACCAGACTGCACCCGCTAAATTAACATTACCTTGGTCGTAAACGACTTTGACACCTGGATGTTTTTCATCATCAGTGCGGTAGACATTAATTGCTTCTTGCTGCTTGTTATAAGTATATTTCTCGGTTAATTCTAGAACACCAACAAATCTACCTGTAGTGTCATCTAGGCGAATGAGCGTACCTACCGCCAATGGTGCGGCGACAGCTTCAGTCACCGACAAAGTAATCGGAATCGACCAGGGTAATCCATCCGCCAATCGCATCTTGGCGACGACATTATTATAATCCGCTTCTGACATAAATCCCTGAAGCGGACTAAAAGCACCGATCGCAATCATCACTAGATCGGAAAATGCCCGTTCGTCCAACGTCACTCTAGCTAGACTATCGGCTTTACTCAAAAACTCAGCCTTTTGAGCGGGGGTGGCGATGCGATCGATCAATTTACCGCCGTGGGGTGCAATACCAGAACGCTGACTCAAACTAACTTTCCTCGCAATTTTTAGATATTTTTATCATTCACTTTAGCAGCTTTTCAGCCCCAAATATCCGGTATTATGGCATTCGCGATGGGAGCGAGCGCCATTCCTCCCTTGATAATCGATAGAGAACGTGTTCGCGCAGGATGTGTCCGGCTGGAACGATCGGATGCTCGAATGTTTCGGCATCCAAATTCATCCCCAATCGCTCCATGACAGCGCGAGATCGGCGATTGATTGTTGTGGTAAACGAGACAATTTCTGGTAAATTGAGTCGATCGAAACCGACTTCTAACACGCTTCTAGCTGCCTCGGTTGCATAACCTTTGCCCCAATATTCACAAGCCAACCGCCAACCGATTTCGACGCACGGAGAGCAGGGTAAATCGTACTTGGGAACGTGCAAACCTACATATCCGATGAATTGCTTATCTGCCTTGGATTCAACCGCCCACAAGCCCCAACCGCGATCGCTTATTAATGCCTGAAGACGATCGACCATTGCATCGCTAGCGGTTCGATCGAGTAGATTGGGATAAAATTCCATCACGCGCGGATCGCCACAAAGTCGCGCAAAAAGTTCTCGATCTGATTCGATCCATTGGCGTAACCGGAGTCGCTCTGTCTCAAATTCGATTAATTCTGACATAACTATAGTATGTGCGATTCGTTGAGAGTGAATCACGGTAACCAGTCCGTACATAACCTCT
>ENA-OFCX01000458-OFCX01000458.1-metagenomes-genome-assembly--contig:-NODE-458-length-21225-cov-5.757581_pt1 | contig 21225 bp, 18 predicted proteins | sample MGYA00153384_OFCX01 | MGnify analysis MGYA00153384
CAGCTGCACGTCACACTGAATGCACAACTTAAATTAACTTCAAAGTTGTCTTGACAGTGGGGTTCACTTTAGTCTGTAAGTGTCCTGAATAGGACCGGCATACATGATTTTTTAGAGAGACCCTCCACGCTTATCAATCACGCGCTTAGCCTTCCCCAAACTCCGCTCAATCGTCCCCGGCAACGTCAGTTCCACGTTCGCCGAAACACCAATCAAATTCTTGATATCCGCCGTCAATTGCCGCGTCACAGCGTGATGCGCATCGGCCCCGGCATGCACAAAGCGCAGCGTCATCTCCACGCGTACTTCGAGTTCGTCGAGGTGTTCGGGGCGGGTGATGACGCAGACGTAATGCGGGGCGAGGTCGGGTTGGCGGAGGATCAGTTCTTCGATCTGCGTGGGAAAGACGTTGACGCCGCGGATGATCATCATGTCGTCCGAGCGGCCCGTGACTTTGGCCATGCGACGCATGCTGCGCGCGGTGGGTGGCAGCAGTTGGGTGAGGTCCCTCGTGCGGTAGCGGATGACGGGCATCGCTTCTTTGGTCAGGCTGGTAAACACCAGTTCGCCAACGCTGCCATCGGGCAGCACGGCACCGGTGACCGGGTCGATGATCTCTGGATAGAAATGGTCTTCCCAGATCACCGGGCCGTCTTTGCTGTCGATGCATTCGCTCGCCACACCCGGCCCCATAACCTCCGACAGGCCATAAATATCCACCGCATCAATGCCCATGCGGCGCTCGATGTCGGCGCGCATCGCGTTGGTCCACGGCTCAGCGCCGAAGATGCCGATGGCTAGTGAAGAAGCGGCTGGATCGAGCCCCTGTTTTACGAATTCTTCAGCGAGCGCGAAGCAGTAACTCGGGGTGACCATGATGATGTCGGGCTTGAAGTCAGTGATCAATTGCACCTGCTTCTCAGACTGACCGCCGCTCATCGGGATCACCGTGCAACCCAGTCGTTCCGCACCGTAATGAGCGCCGAGCCCGCCGGTGAACAGGCCGTAGCCATAGGCGATATGCACCATGTCGCCCGGACAGCCGCCCGCCGCGCGAATGCTGCGCGCCACGCAATCGGCCCAGGTGTCGATGTCGTTTTTGGTGTAGCCGACGACTGTGGCTTTGCCCGTGGTGCCGCTCGATGCGTGGATGCGCACCACTTGCTCACGCGGCACAGCGAACAGGCCAAATGGGTAGTTGTCGCGCAGGTCGTTTTTTACGGTGAACGGGAACAGGACTAGGTCTTCTAGGCGCTTCAGATCGCTCGGGTGAGCGCCTTTTGTGTCGAAGGATTTTTTGTAGTGCGGGACGTTTTGGTAAGCGTGGTTCACGCTCCATTGCATACGCTTGAGTTGCAGCGCTTGCAGCTCATCCTGCGATGCGGATTCGATGGCGTGGAGTGGGGTGGGGGATTTTGTGGGCATGAGGAGATGGGTAGCGGTTTCTTATCTCGTCATTCCTGCGCAGGTAGGAATCCAGCTTCTTTTCGCGGCGTTCCTATCGCGATCAGAAGTCGCTGGGCCCCTGCTTTCGCAGGGGCGGCGAAATACATAGTTCACGTTGGCTGCATCGTCGAAATCACTTCCCCCGCAATCCGCGCGCTCTTGCCGCGGAACAGGGCGATGATGTCACCGTTTTGATGGGTTAACCTGATGTCGTACACACCGTGCCGTCCTCGTTGCACCTGCTCAACGGCGACGGCCACTAGCGTATCGCGCAACTTCGCGGGCGCAAGGATTTCTATCGAAAAGCCGCTGGCGACAGTGTTGAAGTTGTAGCTGTTACAGGCATAAGCAAAGGCGGTATCGCAGAGCAGCGCCATGTAGCCGCCGTGGCAAATGTCGTGGCCGTTGACCATGTCCTGCCGCACGAGCATTGACACGGTGGCCCTGCCAAGGTTGACTTCGACGATCTGAATGTCGAGTGCCCGCGCCGCGTGGTCGCGGGCGTGCATCGCGTCGGCGATTTGTTGGGGCGTGGGCGCGGCGTTCATGGTGTGAAAGGTGTGCGCCAGAGCGCGCACCTTGGTGGCGAATCAACTTGGGTTGCGGATGCTTCGACGGTGCGCATTTTGATGCCCACATTGTGTCTACGAAGTAAACGAGCCATCGCTCCAAACCTTGCGCTGCAACAACAGTGATTGCCGATAACGATCATCACCGGTGTGCCCTTGCAGGTTGACCAAGATCGCGTTGATTAACGTGAGGCCGAGGCGGTCTGCCGTGGCGAGTGGGCCTTCAGGATGACCGACGCCGAGCTTCATCGCGGTGTCGACGCCCGCTGCGTCGGACACGCCTTGCAACACAGCGTCGGCGGCTTCGTTGGCGAGCATCGCCAGCGTGCGCGCGACGATCATGCCGGGTACGTCGGAGATGACGGAAACTTCCATGCCTAGCGCGCGAAACAGGCCGACCGCATCGGCGAGCGCCGCGGTGGTTGTCTCTTCGCCACGAGCCAGAGCGACACGTTTCGTCGTCGCAAAATCGCGGGCTAAATCGACGATGACGACGTTGGTCAGTTCTTCTTCGAAGGCGAGTTGCGTAGCGCTCCGCCCGTCGGTCAGGCAGACGGTTGCATTGCCCACGCGGAACATGCCTGCGCCGAGCGGGTCGTCTTCTTTGCGTGCTTGCAGCTTGATGCCTGCGGCTTTGATGCGCTCCATCAGCGGGTCCAGCGCGTCGGACTCCAGCAGGTATTGCACCATCGTCGGCACCGGGCCGAGCTGGGACGCGGGCGGTGCGCTCGCTTCGGCAGGATAGCTGTAAAACCCGCGCCCCGATTTGCGACCGAGCAAGCCACCGTCAACCAAATCTTGCTGCGTCAAACTCGGGCGAAAGCGGCTGTCTTGATAGTAAGCATTCCACACGCTTTTGGTGACCATCAGATTCACGTCGAGCCCAATCAAATCGAGCAGCTCAAACGCACCCAATTTGAAGCCGCCCGCTTCCCGCAACACAAGGTCAATCGTTGGCACATCCGCCCCACCCGATTCAAGCACCCGAAACGCTTCGCCGTAGTACGGACGCGCAACGCGATTGACGATGAAACCGGGTGAGCTTTTGCAGCGCACCGGCGTTTTTTTCCATTCGCGGGCGCAGGCTTCGACGCGCTCGGCCACGGTGTTTGCAGTGAATTGACCGCTGACTACTTCCACCAATTGCATCACCGGCGCGGGATTGAAAAAATGCATGCCAACCACGTTTTCGGGACGCGCCAAACCGTTGGCAATGGCGGTGATCGATAGGGATGAGGTGTTGGTGGCGAGCACCACGGTGGGCGCGCAAATTGTTTCTAAGGATTTGAACAGCGCCTGCTTGGCCGACAAGTCTTCGATGATGGCCTCCAGAATCAAATCGCAATCGTGAAAGTCTGCAAGGTCGGGCGCGGCGCTCATGCGGGCCGAGGCGCTCTGCGCATCGTCGGCGGTAAGTTTGCCTTTTTCGGCGAGTCGCAACAGCGTGTCAGCGGTGCGCACCAGTGCAGCGACAGCGGCACCGTCGCGGGCGTCATAGAGCTTGACGCGGCAACCGGAGACAGCTGCAACTTGTGCGATCCCGGCACCCATCGTGCCCGCGCCGATGATTCCGATGGTGTTGAACGTGAGCGTCATAGTGGGGGCCATTTGCAGCGTTTGCAGCGTTTACCGAGTGCTGAGGATGCTAGCGGAGTGCGAGAGCCATCACGGCTGTCGGGAGGGCGCTGCCCCGACCTGAAGCACCTGTTAATCCGGATTGGAGCGGAGCCCCTCCTTCAGGGAGATAAACCGTAGTGTAGCAGTACAGCTTTTCGCTGAAAACATTGACTGGCAGGGGCTTAGCGCGCAAAATCCTAGAAAGCAACTTTTTGGTTTTTACGGTGGCAGACCAAGTAAAACAAGCGTTACAGAGAAAAGCTGTTTTCAACCGGATGACCGCCGCGTGTCTAGCGCCCCGTGAAAACCGCCGCTCGTTTTTCTTTAAATGCAGCCACGCCTTCACGGTAATCGTCCGAGTATCCGCATTCGCGCATCAGGTTGCCCTCCAGAGCCAATTGCTCGGTGAACGTGTGGTTCGGGCTCGCGTAAATGGCCTGTTTGGTGCGCGCAAAACCGAGCGTCGGGCCGTTGGCCAATTGGTTTGCGAGCGCTTCAATGCGCGTCGCAAAATCAGCGTCGGACACGCACTCCCAGATCAGCCCAATGTCAGCAGCCCGTTGTGCGCTGATTTTGTCACCGAGTAGGGCCAAGCCCATGGCGCGCTGGGTGCCGACGAGGCGTGGCAAAAAGTAGGATCCGCCCGTGTCGGGAATCAGTCCGAGCTTGCAAAACGGTTGCAAAAAACTTGCGCTCTCCGTGGCGACAACCAAGTCACAGGCCAGCGCAACATTGCAACCTGCACCCGCCGCCACGCCGTTAACCGCAGCGATCACCGGTATCGGCAACGCGCGCAACGACTGCACTAGGGGGGCATAATTTTTTTCAACGGATTCGCCTAAATCCACGGCCTGGCCGGGCGCCACCGCGCGATCATTTAAGTCCTGACCCGCACAAAACCCGCGCCCCGCACCGGTGATGACGAGCACGCGCGAACCGTCGCTCGCCACCGCCGCAATCGCAGCGCGCAGCTCTTCATGCATCAGCTGCGTGAACGCGTTCATTCGCTTGGGACGACTGAGTGTAATGCGCGCGACGCCCGCGTCAGTAACGTAGAGAATGGTTTGATAGTTCATACAACGCATTTCATCAGAACCGGCGATTTTTCGGCGCCTTCTTCGGTGCGAATCGCGCATGTGCCGTGACAAAGGTGACGTAAGTGACGGGAGTGACGGCGTGACGTGGAAGGCATCACCTGGATCGCGTTGTCACTTTAGTCACTTCGCAAGATTTGCGGCCGGGGCCGCTCCTACACAACCGTCGCTAGCCCACTGCGCGCAGCGGTGCGGACGGCGGTGGCGCGGGGGCCATCGAGGTGCGCAGCCAGTTCATCGTATCGGCAACGCTTAGCGGATACGAAATGCCGTAGCCCTGCGCGTAGTCGCAGCCGTGGAACTCCAAAAATTTGAGCGTTGCGGCGTCCTCCACGCCCTCGGCCACGACCGTCAAACCGAGGTTATGCGCCAGCGCAATGGTCGATTGCACAATGATGGCGTCCTCCGCGCTCTGCATCACCCGAGTGACGAACGAATTGTCCATTTTCAGGCCCTTGAGCGGCAAACGGCGCAGGTAGGCGAGTGAGCAAAAGCCGACGCCGTAATCGTCGATTACGATCGAGAAGCCCTGCGCGCGGCAATCGGCCAAAATCTGCGCGGCACGATCCGGATTGTGGATGAGCGATGTTTCGGTGATTTCAAGATCTACCAATCGTGCGGGCAAGCCGAACTGCTTGATGCTCTTTTGCAGATGCGCCACAATGATCGAATCACCGAGCAAGCGTGGCGAAATGTTCACCGCCACGCCTACGCCGGGTGCCGTTTCCTGCCAATCGCGTGCGGCGCGCAATGCGTTCTCAATCACCCAGCGCGTCAACACGCGAATCGAATCTGACATTTCGGCTTTGTGTACAAAATCTTTCGCCGTCAGGCGACCGTACTCCGGATGATTCCAGCGCACGAGCGCCTCCATGCGCACCGGTTTTCGGGTCAGGCAATTGATGATGGGCTGAAATTCCAGCACCAGCTCGCCGCGATCAATCGCCTCAGGCAGGCCCGCCAGCAGCAACAATTTACGATGCTCAAAAACCATCGTGCTGCGACTAAAAAGACGCACGCCGCCGCCGGTTTGCTTGGCGTGATACATCGCCTCATCAGCGGCATGCGACAGCGCTGAAAACGTCCTGCCATGCGTGGGATAAATCGCCGCGCCAATGCTCGCTGAAATATGAAATTTGCCACCGCCGATGACGAACGGTTGCGAAAGCGCCGTGCTGATCGCCTCGCCGATGCGCATCGCGCCTTCGGCGGTGCCGACGCCGCGCGCGAACACGCCAAACTCGTCGCCGCCGAGTCGTGCGGCGATCGCGTTCTCAAACGCCAGTGCGTCGTCAAAACGGGTCTTCATTTGGCGCAGCACTTCGTCTCCAGCGCCATGACCCAGCGTGTCATTAATATCCTTGAACTGGTTCAAATCAAGCAACAACAGCGTCGCCACTGCATCGGCCGATTGCGACTCCGCCACCTCAATCATTTCGTTAATGTCGCTGACCATACGCTGTCGATTTAAAAGCCCGGTCAGCGGATCGCGAAACGCCAAATGCTCCAAAAGCGACTGATACCGTTTGCGATCAGTTATGTTGCGCCGCGCCCCCCACATTCGTACCAACTTGCCGTCTTCGACCACACCCAGCAGCGTCAGCGACAACCAGTAATGTTCTTCGCCCTTGACTTTGAGGCGCAGCTCTCGTTCCACCAGCCGGTAGTTGCGATCAATCCAGTCGCGCAGTGAGGTACCCTTAAACAGCTCCGGCATGAATTCGGCAACCAGCCGTCCCACCACGTCGGTGGTGGTCAGTTTGTAGTCGCGCGTGAACGCATCGTTGGCGTCCGTGATGCGCGCCAACTCGCGCAACTGTGCAATTTGCTGCTGCGGAGGGAGCGAAATGTCGATGCCCTGCGCGATGTCGACCGACCAAATCGAATCAAAGCTCGCCTGAATAAACGCGCGATGACGGTCGCGTGTGGCGGCAAGTTCTAACTCGGACTTTGCCCGCTCGGACACCTCGAAGGCGAGCGACAACAAATCGACTGCCGAGCTCGCGTAACCCTGCGCATCATTGTCCCAAAGCCTTGCGCCAACGCAGTCCTCAAAACACACCACGCCCCACAAATGGCCATGATGAAAAATGGGCACATCGAGCAGCGCACGAACGCCAGTCGCAGGCAGGTAACTCGCGCGAAACTCGTGCAGCACCGGGTCAGTCAGCGCGTCGTCAACCGCGAGCGCGCGGCGCTGCGAAATCGCCGCAAAATACGTCGGGAAATCGGCGGCGCTGAAAACAAGGCCAGTCGATTCATCGGCGGCAGCCAAGGGTGCTTCTGGATTCGTGGCAAGCAATGTTCGCGCATCAAACTGGTAGAGGCACTGAAGCGATCGCAGGTCATCGGTGAATTTCCACAAGCCACCGCGGGTTGATCGCAGCGTCGCGGCGCTGTCCTGAATAATTTGCACCGATACGCTGGCGAAATTGGCTCGATCCACCACCAACGGATTGCGCGCCAGTGAGAACAAAGACTCGTGATACACGAGCAGTTTCAGTTCGCGCTCGGACGCGTCGGTGATGTCGGAAATGGTGCCTACATAGCGCGCCCGCCCGGCATCGTGTTTAGCGAGCTGACCGCGACAGGCGAGCCAGACAATTGCGCCGGATTGAGTACGGATACGAAATTCGACGTAGACCTGATCGATCATATCTGCGCACTGCTTCAACATGCGCGCAACGACAGTTCGATCATCAATCACGATGTATTCGGTAAATTCGCCGACCGGCCCGTAATAACGCCCCGGACGCAGCGTCTGAAACGACAAAACGTTGTGGTACAGATCGATCAATCCGGTTGCGGGCTGGTAGTCCCACAAGCCTACACCGCCCGCCTCCAGCGCGCGGTGTAACAATGGCTCATTGGCACCAAACGGGATTTTTGTCAACTGCGCGATTCGGGATACTGCCACCACATCCTCACAACTATGCGCCCAACGGGGCACGGGGGCCAATCAGCGGGTTGGCGCAGATCGGAAGCGTGAATTTGCGCGCTTGTTGGATACATACAAGGCGACAGCGTCATCGTGCTTTTAAATCCTTATGCTATCGGTATTTAGCGGGATTGAACAGGTGTGCGCAACATTGTTTCCCTACCTACTTGGGTAGGAGTTTGCGTGGGGCATCGCGACCGAGATCATTCACATCTTGATTCGTTACGTGCCGCAGACCGAAGCCCCGTATCCCACGCCGTAATGTTGAGCGAAGCGAAACATACGGTGGCATACGCAAAAGCTCGTGGCGACCGCATCTGTGGGCATACTGATCCTTCGCGATGCTCAGGATGACAACTTTCTATCTGAGTAATATAACTAGTCAGGTTCATTGTTGACCGACCGGTCAGTCGGGAATACTATTCAGCCCCTGCTTGATTGTTTTTGGCCGGAGGATGGATATGTATACGCAAGCGATGGATTTGAAGCCAGACAAGACAGCGGAAGTGTCCGTCTATTCGGCCACTCTTGCCCTTTTTTTAGCGCGCATTGCGCGTGACGAAAAAATCGAGCCGCAAGATGTGATGCCTGAGGCGTACCGCAAGACGCTGATCCGGCAGATTTCGCAACATGCGCACTCTGAGATCGTCGGCATGCTGCCAGAAGGCGGCTGGATCACGCGGGCTCCGTCGCTGAAACGCAAAGAAATTTTGTTAGCTAAAGTGCAGGACGAAGGCGGCCATGGGCTCTACCTATACTCTGCCGCTGAAACCCTAGGCGTGACGCGCGAATCGTTGGTCGATGCGTTGCATTCTGGAAAGGCGAAATATTCCAGCATCTTCAATTACCCAACCGAGACCTGGGCCGACATCGGCACTATTGGGTGGCTGGTGGATGGTGCTGCGATCATGAATCAAGTGCCCCTTTGCCGATGCAGCTACGGCCCCTACGCCCGCGCCATGATCCGCATTTGTAAGGAGGAATCGTTTCACCAGCGGCAGGGTTTTGATATTGTGCGTTCGCTTTGCGAAGGCACGCCCGCGCAAAAGGCAATGGCACAAGAATCGATCAACCGCTGGTGGTGGCCCACGCTCATGATGTTCGGCCCGCACGATTCGGATTCGCCGAACACCGCGCAGGCTACCGACTGGGGCATCAAGCGCATTAGCAACGATGAACTGCGGCAAAAATTTGTCGATGTGACGGTGCCGCAAGCCGAGTTCTTGGGATTAAGCTTGCCCGACGCTGCGATTCAGTGGAACGCAGCGCGCGGTCATTACGACTTCGGAAAGATCGATTGGAATGAGTTTTGGCGGGTGGTGAGGGGCGATGGCCCGTGCAATGCGGAGCGCGTGGCTGATCGCATTACAGCGTTTGATGAAGGGCGTTGGGTGCGCGACGCAGCGGCGGCGCACGCGGAAAAGCTTCGTGATCGCCGCGTTGCAGGCGCACTCTCCCTCGGGGCGCCGGTTGGGGTGAAGGAAGCCGCGTGACGGTGCCGTCAACTGAAGCTGCATCACCGCTGTTCGAGGTGTTCGTACGCAGCAAGCAGGGCTTGGATCACAAGCACGTCGGCAGCCTGCACGCTAGTGATGCGCATCACGCATTGACGTTAGCTCGCGACGTGTACACGCGACGGCAGGAAGGCGTGAGCATTTGGGTGGTGCCATCAAACGCCATCACCGCCAGCGATCCCGCGCTCAAATCAGACAATTTCGACCCGATGGCCAGCAAGGTGTATCGGCACCCCACGTTCTACGATATTCCTGATGAAATTGGGCATATGTAATTGAACGCTTTTCATGTAGGAGCGCCTCTAGGCGCGAAAAATATTGGCTCGCGGTGCAGCATGATTTGCAACGAAACAATCGCGCCCAGAGGCGCTGCTACAAAATCATAACCAAGACATTTACTTGACTGAACCAAGACTCACCGTGTTGCCTGAAGAGACGCTGCTCACGCTCGCTGACACCTGCCTGCTCTGGGGGCATCGTCTGTCCGAATGGTGCGGTCATGGCCCCGCGCTTGAGGAAGATATTGCGCTGACCAACACGGCGCTTGACGTGATTGGGCAGGCGCGAGTGCTATTGCAACTGTCGGCCTCGCGCGGTGGGCTTTCGGAGACCGAGGACACACTTGCGTTCTTTCGCGACCCGGATGAATTTCTTAATGCGGCGATGGCTGCGTTACCCAATGGTGATTACGCACAGACCATTGCGCGATCGTTTTTGTTGGCGGCTTGGTTCGTGCCGGTCTGGGAGTCACTCGAGACTGGAGCGGACGCACCGTTGGCTGCAATCGCTGCAAACGCGGTGAAGGAGTCGCGCGTTCAACTGCGTCACGCGAGCGATTGGGTGATTCGGTTTGGCGATGGCACCGCAGAATCGCGCCAGCGGATTGAAGCGGCATTTGCGGGACTTTGGCCGTACTGCGATGAACTTATGAATGTGGCCATTGTTGGCACCGATCCATCGCGTCGAAACGCGCGATGGTGGGACATCTGTCGGCGCACGTTTGATGTTGCCACGCTGGTTGCGCCGAATTCAACTTTGCCACCGGCAACCGCTACGTTGACCGCCGCAGCGAACGAACATCGAGCCACGCTATTGACCGAAATGCAATCGCTTGCACGGCAACATCCCGGCGCGTCCTGGTAATAATTCTGCTATGGCCCAACACTTTCAGAGGCTTGAAATCCGCGACGTCGTTCGCGAAACCGCTGATTGCATTTCCGTCAGTTTCATCGTTCCCGACGCGCTGCGCGAAACGTTTACTTATCGCGCTGGCCAGTACGTCACGCTACGTGCTGACGTTGGCGACCGCGAGCTTCGCCGCTCGTATTCGCTGTGTTCAGCGCCGCACGAAAATGAGTTGCGCGTCGCGATCAAACGTGTTGAAGGCGGCATGTTTTCGCAGTGGGCGCACATGCTGCTGCGCGCGGGTGACAGCATGGATGTATTGCCGCCAGAGGGTCATTTTGTGTACGAACCGCAGGCGGATGGCACACGGCATATCCTGCTGCTAGCGGCGGGTAGCGGCATCACACCGGTATTTTCCATTTTGAAAACTGCGCTCGAAACAGAGGCCAATTCACACGTGACCTTGGTGTTCGGCAATCGCCGCGTCAAGGACATTATTTTTCGCGAGCAAATTGAAGATTTGCGGGATCGGCATCTCGCGCGCTTTCAATTGATTCACACCTTGAGCGGCGAGGTGCAGGAAGCAACAATTGCCAACGGACGCATCGACGGCGCAAAGATCGCGAACCTGATCCCGACGCTGATCAATCCAAATAGCATCGACGAGGTGTACATCTGCGGCCCGGGCGCGATGATCGAGGCCGCAGCAAACGCGTGCCTTGACGCAGGCGTGCCTGCCCAGCGTATTCACAAAGAAATATTCGGTGTGCCCGGAGCAGTGGTGCGCGAAGAACCGCGTGCTGACGCTGCGTCCGATACGGACGGTCGGGCGTGGGTTTCGGTGATCGCTGACGGCATCGAGCGCGAGTTGCGCGTGGGCTTCAAGGGGGACTCGGTGCTTGACGTGGTGCTTGGATCAGGCATTGATGTGCCTTATGCCTGCAAAGCCGGTGTGTGTTGCACATGCAGAGCGCAAGTCCTTGAAGGCGAAGTGCGCATGGACGCCAACTACACGTTGGAGCAGCACGAAGTGGACCGTGGCTTTGTGCTGACCTGTCAGGCCCATCCGGTGACTGACACGGTGCGGCTGAGCTACGACGCGCGGTAGCACGCAGCCCCTAGAATTCACTCATGCCCCGTGGTCCATCCTCTGCTCATCTGCTGCAACGCGAAACGATTCTGAACGAATCGGCTGACGCGTTTGCCGAGGTCGGCTATCCGAGTGCAACGATGGCCGCACTTGCGGTGCGCTGCGGCGTATCGAAGAGTTTGCTGTATCACTACTACCCAGCCAAAGACGCGATCCTGTTTGACCTAATGCATGAGTACATGCAGCGATTGCAGTCGCTGGTGGCCGAGGTTGCGGCACGCAATTTGCCCGCGCAGCAGGCGCTGGCAGAGGTCGTTCGCCGCTTTGTGCGTGAGTATGAAACCTCGCGTACGCGGCACATCGTGTTGCTCAACGATGTGAAATTTTTGCCTCCTGCCCAGCGCGACCTGGTCATCCGACAAGAGCGCGAAGTGGTGCAGTCGTTCGCTGATTTGATCGTGGCCACGTACCGCATTGATCCGGCGCGTGCCAAGGTGCTGACCATGAGCGTGTTCGGCATGATTAACTGGACATTTACGTGGCTCAAACCGGGCGGCTCTTTGTCGTATGCGCAGTTTGCGGAGACGGTGGTGGGCATGCTGGAGAGCGGCTTAAGCGGCGGCGCAGAGCGCATGAAAAATTTCAAGCCTGCCGTTGCCGCAAACACAATTTTTACGAAAGAAATGCATCATGTCTGAAGCCCTTGTGCTCGTCGAAAAATTGGTCACACCGGCCAAAGTCGCGCTCGTTACCTTCAATCGTCCGAAGGTGATGAATGCGTTGAATGATGCGTTAGCCGTGGAGTTGGCGGGTAAGCTCGCCGCGCTTGATGCCGATCCGGATGTGCATGTGATCGTGGTCACGGGTAACGAGAAAGCGTTCGCTGCGGGTGCTGACATTGCTGCGATGGCCGAATGGAGTTACGGCAAGGTTTACAACGACAACTACATCACCAAACACTGGGAAGCCGCGCGCAGTATGCGTAAACCGTTGATCGCTGCGGTGTCGGGCTATGCGCTTGGCGGCGGCTGCGAATTTGCGATGATGTGCGACATCATCATCGCTGCGGACAACGCCAGATTCGGCCAACCGGAAATCACCATCGGCACCATCCCCGGTATGGGCGGTACGCAGCGGTTGCCGCGCGCCGTGGGCAAGGCGAAGGCGATGGAATGGTGCTTAACCGGCCGCTTCATCACCGCTCAGGAGGCCGAGGCGGCGGGCCTTGTGGCGCGTGTGGTGCCCGCCGAACAATTGATGGAAGAGGCGCTGGCCACCGCCGGAAAAATCGCCAGTTTTTCGTTGCCTGCCGTGATGAAAGTCAAGGAGACGATCAACACCGCGTTTGAGACAACGTTGTCGCAAGGCCTGCTGTTTGAGCGTCGGGAATTTCATGCGACGTTTGCGCTTGAGGATCAGAAAGAGGGCATGCGCGCGTTTGTCGAAAAGCGCAAGCCTGTGTTTAAAAATAGTTAAGGTGTCTGCGATCAAGCGTCGTTGATGCACTGTCGCAACGGGTTCCATCGTAGCAGCCGCCTTGGCCGCGAACCCCGCTAAGTTACGCAGCAATCGCGGTCAAGGCCGCTCCTATAATCATTGACCGATAGGTAAATGTGACGCAAAAAGCGCAAAAGGTTTTTGGCTTCGCTGGCTGGTCCGGCAGCGGCAAAACCACGCTAATTGAGCAGGTGATTGCACATCTATCCGTGCGCGGATTGCGCGTATCGTTGATCAAGCATGCGCACCACGAGTTCGACGTTGATCAGCCGGGTAAAGATTCGTATCGACATCGCACCGCCGGCGCCTCTGAAGTGCTTGTTTCAAGCGCCAATCGCTGGGCCGTGATGCATGAGCTGCGCGGCGAACCCGAGCTGACGCTGCGCCAGGCAGTCGGGCGGTTGAGTCCTTGTGATTTGGTGCTGGTGGAGGGCTTCAAACGCGAATCGATCCCAAAACTGGAAGTCTGGCGCGTCGAAGTCGGCAAAGCGCTGCTGTTTCCCGGCGACCCGAATATCGTCGCGCTGGCGAGCGACGGCCCGCTGCCGACGCAGCTTCAGGAACCAAGTTTCGCCCGCTTCGGTCTAGCTCAAGTGGAGCAGATCGCTGACTTCGCGCTGCACCATTGTTGTGCGATTTAGGCAGAACCGGTCGGCGGGTGTGTGCGTTGCAACAGTCGGCATGTCATTGGTCTGAAGCTGAGTTGAATCGCTCGCCGCTGATTGACAGGCCCCGTTTTCAAGAGGAACATTGCGTCATGCAACACGTTGTCATAAAAATCTCCAAAATCTCTGCTGTTTTGACCGCGAGCGCGTTGTTGTTCGCGACAACTGCGGTGTTCGCGCAAGAGGGTGGTTATTTCTCTGGCGTCCGGTTTGGCGCGAGTGAAAAAGCGTGGTCGTTCACAGCTCCAGGCCTCAAATTGGGCCAAGCGTTGGAGTTTTCGCGCGCCGGTGAGCTGAGCAACACCGCGTTCAGTGGTTACCAGTTTCCCAATGGTTTCGCGTTGGGCGCTGCGGTCAACACCGAGCGCGCGGCGTCGCTGGTGGGTTCTAGCGTGGGCCTTAACTTCGACGGCATGCGATGGTCGGAGCCCCGCATAAACGCGAACGTCAATGTGGACGTGGTTTCTGCATTCAACTGGCGCAACGCGTTTTCTGTATTCGGCAAAGTCGGCGTCGGTCGCGCCGAGAGCCGCATCACTCCAGAATGGGTTTCTTCAACGTTGTCGGCACAGGACCGCACCGCGCTGTCGTACGGCGTCGGCATGCGCTACGACTTCACCCAGAGCCTCGGTCTGAAACTGGAGGTCACACGCGGCACCCGCTTCGGATTTGACCGCCTACGCACCGACATTGATCCTGACGCGGTGAACGTTGGAATTCGCTGGTCGTTTTAACGACTGCGGCAATACCAATACTGTGGCGGCCATGGCCGCACTGTTTACTTTCGCGAGCTCAACATCTTTTGTCTGAAAGCCATATTTTGATGGGCTTAGACCTGCATTTAGCAATTTATCGACATTAGACGTTTTAGTGCTATTAGCCCATATAAATTGGGGCATTAACCCAAAAGCTATTGAGTTTCTTCTACCTTTCTAAAATCGGTGCATGACGATTCAATTAGTTTTTTTAGCGCGCTTGCGCGAACGCTTTGGCGTTTCTCGCGAGCTGTTCGACCTCACGCCCGGTGCAGCCACCGTTTCGACGTTGCTTGAGCAACTGCGCGAACGTGGCGGCGCGTTTGCCGAAGAACTAGCCCCGACGCGCGCGTTTCGCGTCGCCGTGAATCAGGACGTAGTGTCCATCGAACATCCGGTCAAGGCGGGCGACGAAGTGGCGATTTTTCCGCCTGTAACAGGCGGTTAGGATGGCGAGCTTGGTTCGCGTGCAGACGCAAGATTTTGATGTCGGCGCGGAGACCGCCGCGCTGCGCTCAGGCAATCCGGCGGTAGGCGCGGTGGCAAGCTTCATCGGCTGCGTCCGCGACATGAACGAGGGCGACTCGGTCGGCCTGATGTACCTTGAACATTATCCCGGCATGACCGAGCGTCAACTCGAAAAAATTGCTGCTGAGGCGCGCGGTCGTTGGGATATTTTTGACACGCTAATCATTCATCGCGTCGGCGAATTGAAACCGCTCGATCAAATCGTACTCGTGGCCGTCACCAGCGCCCACCGCGGAGACTCATTCGCAGCCTGCGAGTTCATCATGGATTTTTTGAAGACGCAAGCGCCGTTCTGGAAGCGTGAAGCCACGCCGCAGGGTGAGCGCTGGGTCGATGCGCGCGCCAGCGACGATGCGGCGGCGGATCGCTGGAAACAGTGATCGCGCCGATCGTACCGATCGCACCGATCGCACTCATAGGGTTGGACTGGGGCTCAACAAATGTTCGGGCTTATGCATTCGATGGGCGCGGCGAAATCATTGATCGCACGCACTCAAATGCTGGCGCGCTCACACTAAAAAGCCCGCAACAGTTTGACGATGCGTTGCGTGCTCTAGTCGGGCCTTGGGCGCAGCAAAACCTTGCCGCGCCGCTCATCGCCTGTGGCATGGTCGGCGCGAAGTCGGGCTGGCGTGAGGCGGGCTACGTCTCAATCGACGCGGACTGTGCTGGGGGGGACGACGCGCAAGTTGTGGCGCTCGCGGCCAAGGCCGTGAAGGTCGACACCTCGCTCGGTCGCCCGCTCACCCTCATCCCCGGCATCAAAAGCGACGAGCCCGACGTGATGCGTGGCGAGGAGACGCAACTCGTGGGCTCCGGGCTCATTGATGGCATGGTCGTGTTGCCGGGCACGCATTGCAAATGGGTGCAGATGAAAGCCGGATGCGTCGAGCGTTTCGCCACTTTCTACACCGGAGAAATGAACGCGTTGATTCGTGAGCACAGCTCGGTCGGTGCGCTGCTCAAAACCGCGCCCGATCACGATGACATCGCAGCGTTCGAGATGGGATTGCACTACGCCCGTGGCGGCGCTGGATCGTGGTTGCACGACCTGTTTGTGCTACGCGCATCGGTGGTGACAGGCCAACGCACGGAAGCGTTTGTCAGTACGGCGCTTGCAGGCTGGCTGCTCGGCTGCGAGATCACCGCAGCGCTCAGCATGTACCCGAACACTCGCGGCGTGTTGCTGGTTGCAAGCGACGCGCTGGTGCCATGGTACGAGCGGGCTACGCGGGCATTGGGTGTTTCGTGCGACGCGCTGAATGCCGAGCAAGTAACCGCGCGCGGGCTGTGGCGGGTGGCGCAACGTCGTTTGTGACAGATTGGGTCGTTGCAAGAGCGACTTGCTGCGACAGTGGGCCGTCGCGGCAAGCCGCTCCTTGTATGGTGCCGATTTATTGGTTGCGAGACCATAGTTTCTCAAGCACTCGCTCCAATTTCGCACCCTACAATTCGGCATGGCGCAACACAAGCTCAGCAAGCTCTTCGAACCGCAATCCATTGCAGTAGTGGGGGCGTCCGAACGCGCTGGCAGCTTAGGTCGCGCCGTGTGGCAACGATTGCGCGCGCATGCCTACACAGGTCGCGCGTTCGCAGTGAACCCCAAGCACAAAAAAATCTTCGATGAGCCCTGTTTTTCGCGGCTCACAGATTTGCCAGAGCGAGTTGACCTCGCGCTGATTGCGGCACCGGCCTCGGCGTGCGTCAAGATCATTCAGGATTGCGGTGCGAGCGGCTGCGGCTACGCGTTGATTTTGTCGCGCGGCTTTGACGCCAGTTCAAGCGACAGTGACAGTAAAGAAAATACAAAGGCAGCAAGTGCGTTGGCAGACGCCGCGCGCGAGGCTCGGGTTCGTTTGATTGGCCCGAACGCGCGTGGTTTGCTGCGTCCACGAATCGCACTCGATGCATCCGCGATGACTGATGTTGGCGCCATGCCTTCGCCCGGTTCATTGGCGGTTTTGTCGCAATCCGGCGCGTGGCTTTCAATCCTGCGCGACTATGCTGCGGGCTCGTCAATTGGCTTTTCTAGCCTGCTCGCATTGGGCGCGTCGCTTGATCTTGATTTTGGCGAGCTGCTCGATTATTTCGCGTTCGACGCTTACACGTCCGACCTGTTGCTCTACATCGAAGAGGTGAAAAACGCGCCTGCATTCATGTCCGGCGTGCGTCAGATTTCGCGCATGAAACCGGTGGTCGTGCTGAAAGCAGATCGCGCTGATTTGCATCGTGAACCCGACGGCACGCACGCCACCGTGCTCGCGCAACATGACCGTGTGTTCGAGGCGGCCATTGCCCGCGCAGGTGCGGTGCGCGTGCAGACCGCCATGCAAATGGTCAGTACGGCAAGGCTGCTGGCTGGCGAGCGCAGCACTAAACAACATCGTGTTGTCGCTATCACCAATGGGCGTGGCCCCGGCTTGGTCGCGGCTGACGCCGTGCGCGCGCAGCGGCTCACATTGGCACCGCTGTCGGAGGCAACGTGTGCCACGTTGTGCAAAGCGCTTCCGGCGCATGCGCACATCGGTAATCCGTTGGACTTGGCGGGCGACGCGACCGCTGAGCGCTACCGCATCGCAATGAATGCGGTGCTTGCTGATGAAGCCGTCGACGTGTGCGTAGTGCTGTTTTCACCGCAGTCGATTGTCAGCGCAGTCGATGTTGCCACCGAGATTGTCAACGCGGCGAAGTCGCACCGCAAAACCGTGCTTGCCGTGCTCGGCGGCGGCAGTAGCGTGTTCTCTGCGCGGGCGCTGCTAGATCAGGCGCGCATCCCGCAATTTTTGAGCGCAGAAAACGCTGTCGATGCGATTGGTTTTCTGGAAACATTCGCACGAAACCAATCGCTGTTGCGCCAGGTGCCCGAGCAAAGTGTTGACGGGTTTACGCCGCATGTCGAACAGGCGCAGGCGATTTTTGAACACGTTTGGGCCGATGGTCGCACGCAGCTTTTCGTGCATGAAGCGCGTCAGGTGCTTGGCGCGTTTGGTATTGCCATGACCAACGCTGCAATGGCGCGCACCCCTGCGGAAGCAGTGACGCTTGCCGACAGTTTTGGCTACCCCGTCGTGCTCAAAGTAGTGTCGCCGGATATTTCGCACAAGACCGAGGCAGGCGGCGTGCAGCTTGATCTGCGCGATGACACGTCGGTGCGTAGCGCCGCAAAAGAAATTTTTGAAGCAGTCGCACGCCTCGCCCCCGCTGCGCGCGTGCTCGGCTTGAGCGTGCAACCGTACGTGCGGCATCGCGGTCAGCGCGAGCTCTACCTTGGGCTGGCCAACGATCCCACATTCGGCGTGGTCATGGGTTTTGGGGCGGGTGGTTTGGCCATTGAGCGCCTCGACGATGTTGCGTTTGAGTTGCCACCGGTCAACGACGTTCTGATTGCCAACTTGATCTCGCGCACCCGCGTTTCACGCCTGCTTGACGCGTACGGCAACGTGCCCGCGATCAATCGTGAAGCACTCACCACGATGATGCTGCGTTTTTCGACACTCGCCTGCGTGTGCCCCGAGATTGCGGCCTGTGACCTAAATCCGGTGATCGCCTATGCGCATGGGGCAGTCGCTGTCGATGCGCGCATCGTGCTGCGCTCGCGAGACGAAGTGGCACGCATCAAAAAGCTCGGCACCTACGGACATCTCGCCGTGTATCCGTACCCGCGCGAGCTTGAAGAAGCGGTGACGCTGAAGGACGGTTTGCACTTGTTGATTCGACCGATTCAGCCGGAAGATGCTGAGCGCGAGCGCGCGTTCGTTGCACGATTGTCGCCCGAGACGCTGTATTTTCGCTTCATGATGCCGGTGCGCGAGCTCCCACCTGCCATGATTGAGCGTTTCACGCAAATTGATTACGGGCGCGAGTTGGCGCTAGTTGGAATCACTGGCGAAGGGGCACAACAAAAGCTCGTCGGCGTCGCGCGCATCACCCCCACCACGGTGCCAGCGCGTTGTGAGTTCGCCATCGTCGTCGAAGAAACCATGCAGGGTACCGGTCTGGCGCGAATGCTAATGCAGCGCCTGCTCAAAGCCGCGCGCACTCGCGGTTACACCGAAATGGAAGGTTCCGTACTCCGAGAAAATCCGCGCATGCTGAAGTTTTGCCGATCGTTAGGCTTTGAAATATTGCCCAATCCCGATGACAGCAACGAGCGCATTGCGCGACGTGAGCTGGCTGACGCGAAGTAGCGTCGTTCGGGGTTAGTGGCTTCGGCGAGGGCTTCGGTCGTCAGGCGTGCCAAACGATTTTTGCGCATGCGGCGCGTTTACTGGGTGCCTGTGGACAAGACCATCGGCGTCGTGTGCGATGAAACCCTCCAATTCAATCGGCACGACCGCGTCAAAAACTATGTCGAGAAGCTGCACGCGGGCGATGGACTAGAAACTTTTCTAGAGCAGTTTGACAGCGCTGCCCCAGCGCAACCCTCGCCGTGCCGTAAGAAAGCCAGCGGACTTTGCGCCCTGCGGAACGAGCGGGCTCTGCGACGATAGTGCTGCGGCGACGGTCTTCGTTTCGGTGCTCGAAAAAAGTCTCAAGTCGCCAGCTCAATCCCATTGAGTTTCACGTCGGCATCTGGGAAAACCGCTACCAGTTAACCCTAAATTCCTCAGTTTCCCAGCAAGCAGAAAGCGTGCGGGGGTTGGCGGTTTTGGTTTGAGCGCCAGAATTTGACTGACGATAACGCTGGCGATGGCCGTCCATCGTTGACTGGGCAGCAACTGCGCCGTAGTTGCCCTCATGCGCTGAAGAAGCGCGTGAACGCGAGTCAACATCGCGATGGCGCGCTCTTTGGCAACATGCATGCAGGTGATGAGCAGATGGCTTTGGCCCGCATGCTCGGTCTTTCTGCCGACCGCCGTGAGTAGCAGCGGTCGCGAAGTAATCGCCTCCAGCCGCTCGCCCGGATTGGCCGCTCGCACAAACAGGCTCCACCAGTTGTAGATCAGCGCGTTGTTGCGCGCCATCAAAGACGAGCGTTTTAGCTCTTGGCTGGTGAAGCCCGTCCAGCCCCACTGATTCTTCAGCTCGTCGAAACCGTTCTCGCAGTCCGCCCGATCCCGGTAGAGCTGAGCGATCGCTCGCAGATCAAAGCCTTCGCGCCCAAGGCTTGTCACCAGCACCACGTATTCGTAGAGCTTCAATGGGTTGGTGGCGTTGATTGCATCATCGAGAAACGTGAGTTGCTCGTTGGCCTCATCAAGCACCAACACCGTGCCCTCTTTGTCCGCGATGCGCCGTCGCAGAATCACCACGCGGCGAGACTTACTCCAGCCTGAGAGCTTCAAGGCTGCGACATCGGCATGCTCCGGGTTGGCCGCGTGGGCCTCAAAGGCCTCATAGCCGCAGCCCGCGGCTTGCCAACCCTCTTTGAAGAACGTGCGGGCAATGAGCTTCTTGACGTTGGCGGTTTGTCGAAGCCGAAACAAATAGTCGATGCCGTGCGACTCGACCAGAGCGAGCGTGGCCTCATTGCCAAAGCCGCAGTCCCCACGCACCATGCGGGGCTTCTGATTGGGTGAGACCGCACAGCGATCAAGCACCGCAGACAGGCCCGGCAGCGCGTGTTTGGAGCTCATCTGGTGGCCGGGACTCACCGAGACGTCAAGCACCAGGCGCTGCTCGCTCATCAGGTAGCTGTGATACGCGTGCGAAGGACGACCCGGCTTGTGGGGGTTGTATCCGAGAGTGGCACCTTCTTGCTTGCCGTAGAGCGGTTTGACCGTGGTGTCGATGTCCAATATCCACGGCGTACTGAGCAGCGGGGCGCAGACATGGTCTAGTTGACTAACAATCCAGGCGTCGGCTCGATGCTCATCCATCGCCCCCAGTGCACGCGACAACGAATCCTCGCTGACCAGCTTGGTCATGCCCAGTACGCCCGGAGAGACGCCGTCGGCGCGAAGCCCGTTGACATGGCTGTAGCGGCGGCAACCCGAGAGCACGGCTAAAAGCAGCGTGCCCAATACGTTCTCAACACGTGGCGCATTCGGGCTGGTGTAGACCAGGGGGGCTGCGTTCACCCAGCGCTCGTAGAGCCCAGTGTGCCGTAAGAACTCAGCGAAGAAGGGCAGTTGCCCAAACACGGTGGCGCTCGCTGCATCGTCAAATTTGACATGCAGCCGACCACCGAGCGTGTCGAGTGCCAAGGGCTCTGCAATCTCATCAACACTCGCCGAAAGTGCCGCCAATTTGCGTCTTCTCGATTCACCCATGGGATGAGTACCTCAAATCAACTCAAGCCTATAGTCTGCCTGACTTGTGGCTCAGCGGAGGGACGTCAACTGAGAAATCTAGGTTTAAGCACCCGATCAGGGCTGCCGCGACCGCCCTGGCGCTCGGCACGGAGCACCCGCGCGACGAGGCGGCGAACATGCACAGCGCTGTAGC
>ENA-OFCX01000459-OFCX01000459.1-metagenomes-genome-assembly--contig:-NODE-459-length-21169-cov-4.214076_pt1 | contig 21169 bp, 20 predicted proteins | sample MGYA00153384_OFCX01 | MGnify analysis MGYA00153384
GCCGTGGTTGATCAAACCGTTTGACCACGGCGCTGATTTGGTCTATCACTCCGCCACCAAATTTTTAAGCGGACATGGAACGGTAATTGGCGGGATCGTGGTCGATGGTGGATCATTTGATTGGGGAAAGTCGGGAAAGTTTGCTGAGTTGACCGAAGCCTACGACGGCTTTCACAACATGGTGTTCAGCGAAGAAAGCACCATTGGCGCATTTTTGCTACGTGCCCGGCGCGAAGGGCTGCGCGACTTTGGTGCTTGCATGAGCCCCCACACTGCCTGGCTGATTTTGCAAGGCATCGAGACCCTGAGTCTGCGCATGGCACGGCACATGAGCAACACCGAAAAAATCGTGGCGTTTTTGGCCAGCCATCCGTTCGTATCACGCGTTGGACACCCGATTCTTGAATCACACGCCAGTCACGCGCTGGCAAAAAAGCTGCTGCCTCGTGGTGCAGGCTCGGTCTTCAGCTTTGACTTGAAAGGCTCGCGAAACCAGGGCAAGGCCTTTGTTGAAAGCCTCAAAGTCTTCAGCCATCTGGCCAACGTGGGCGACTGCCGCAGCTTGGTGATTCACCCCGCCAGCACCACGCACTTTCGTATGACAGACGAGGCTTTGCATGGTGCAGGTATTAGTCAAGGCACGATTCGTTTGTCAATTGGGCTGGAGGATGCTGATGACTTAATAGACGATTTGAAACGGGCGTTGAAAGCAGCTGAAAAGTTGAGCTTATGACGGCACTTGCCATTAGGCCCTACCAAGCAGGCGATGAACAAGCCATCGTTGCGTTGTGGCAAGCCTGTCAGCTCACCCGCGCCTGGAACAATCCGTATCGGGACATTGCCCGCAAGCTCAGCACGCAGGCCAACTGGTTTTTGGTAGGCACCATCAAGGACAAGCTGACCGCAAGTGCTATGTTTGGCTACGACGGCCATCGCGGTTGGGTCAACTATTTGGCCGTGCTGCCCGCAAGCCAAGGCAAAGGCCACGCAAGACAGATGATGCAAGCTGGTGAAACACTCCTGTTAAAGGCCGGTTGCCCCAAGCTGAGCCTGCAAATTCGCAGCTCGAATGCTGCGGTCATTTCGTTTTATCAGCATTTGGGCTATGCAGCCGACGACGTGGTGTCAATGGGCAAGCGTTTGATTGCTGACATTTAACCTGCTCTGCAAAACCAGTTTGAAAACATGATCATCACTGTCAACCATCACAAAACCTATTGCTACACAGCCGGTAAAAACTTCGACGCTGCAAAACCCACAGTAGTCTTCATCCACGGCGTGCTCAACGATCACAGTGTGTGGATCTTGCAAAGCCGCTACATGGCCAACCACGGCTGGAACGTGCTGGCCATTGATCTGCCCGGGCACTGCAAAAGTGACGGTGAAGCGCCTGTTAGTGTTGAAGAAGGCGCAACGTTTATTGCAGCATTGCTGGACGCTGCAGGCATTGAAAAAGCCGCGCTGGTGGGTCACAGCTGGGGGTCATTGATTGCGCTTGAGGCTGCCGCAAACCTTGGCGAACGCATTACCCACCTGGTGCTGGTGGGCACGGCTTTCCCGATGAAAGTGTCCCCCGCCCTGCTTGAGTCGTCACTTAACGACCCGATAGCCGCTCTCCGGATGATCAACGTGTTTTCACGCAACACTTTAAGCCCGCCGCCCTCTGCACTTGGCCCCGGCACCTGGGTATATGGCGCCAGCATGGCACTGGGCCGCCGCGTGCTGGCCAGCAATACAAAAGTAAACGTGTTTCACCGGGGCTTCAAGGCGTGTGACGACTACGCCAACGGTGAAGTGGCCATCAGCCAAGTCACCTGCCCCGTGCTTTTTTTGCTGGGCGCACAAGACCAGATGACACAGGCCAAAGCAGCAAACGTGCTGATAGAAAAGGCAAAAAGTGCGGGCAAAACTTTTAAAGTTGTCAGTCTGGTAGTCGGTCACCACCAGATGACGGAAGCGCCCGAAGAAACGCTGTTTGAAATTTCAGATTTTTTGAAATAGCAATGCTGCGGCCGACTGTTCCCGTTTTGATTGTGAGCGCAGGCCTGCTTACTGATACTGGCTAATTCCTGGATGCAAGCGAAGTCAGTGCAGCAACTCGCGGGACAACTGATCCTTGCGCCATGCGGCAGGGGGGCTCCCGAATTCGCGCCTGAACGCCCGGCTGAACGCAGTATCTGTCTGATAGCCGACTTCCTCGGCAATACGCGCCAGTGGCGCGTCGCTGCCCCGCAGCAGGCTGGACGCGAGCAGCATGCGCCACTGTGTCAGGTACTGTATCGGGGAGCTGCCCACCAGGTGCTGGAAGCGCTCGGCCAGTACAGACCGCGAGCTGCCGGCTGTGCGCGCCAGTTCGTCCAGCGTCCATAACCGTGCCGGGCTTCGGTGTATCGCATTCAGGGCACCTCCGACGATCCGGTCGCCCACGCCGGCCAGCCAGCCGGTGCGGCCCTCGGCTTGTTCATTCATATAAAGACGGAGGACCTCAATAAACAGCAGTTCGGCCAGCTTGGCCAACACCCCTGCACCGCCAGGTCGGGGCGAGCGGGCTTCAGCCAGCGCGTAACGAAGCGACGCTTCCAGCCAGGAGCCCGCGTTGGAGCCGCGCACATTCACCCGGACCAATCCGGGAAGCCCTGCCAGCAGCATGTCCGCAAGCTTCGCATCGCAGGCCAGGTAGCCGCAAACAAGGCGCGTGGTCGAACCGCCGCCGCCGTAAGACAGTTGGCGTGGACGGCGCGCCAGCACCTCGCCCAACGGTCGCGCGCCTGAAGCGGGAGTGACCCCGGGCTGGGAACACATCCGGTGCGCGTCGCCCTGGGGGAACAGCACAACGTCCCCAGCCATCAGGCGCACTGCGGGTTCGCCTCCTCGTTCCACGTAACACTCGCCTTCCAGGATCATGTGGAAGATCACCACGCGGCCAGCACCGGGCTCAAGGATAGGCGCGACCGAATCGGCGTGAGGCGACTGGTAACACCAAGGGGCGGTGAAGCGGCCCTTGATAAAAATGGCGCCCGTCAGGCGCACAACGCGCAGAGTTTCCGACAGAGCGTCCATCACGCGCCTTCGATCTCAATGTGCAAGCTCACTTCCAAAGCGGTCTTGAAGGCGGCTGTGATGGGCGCGCGGCGGTTACTTTCTTCCACCATGGTTCGCAGCCGTTGCGGCGCGACGCCGCGCGCTGAAATGCGCACATGCATTTGTACGTCATGCGGCCCGGGGTACACCGTTTCGCCATCAGCGGTCTGAATGCCCAGCATCCCGCGTGCATCGGACCTGCTGGTGGCTTTAACTTCGAGGGTTTCCAGTTCGATGCCCTCGGTGGCTGCAGCCAGTGCAATACAACTTGCCGTGCAGGTGGCCAGTCCCGCACGCGCCAACCAACCCGGCGACACCTGGTCGCCCGTGCCGCCAAGTTCAGCAGGCATATCGGTCAAGACGCTTGTGCCGTTCTCATGGGTCGCCTCGAAACGCAAACCCCCTTGCCATCGGACGATGCCGGGAGCGTCATCGTGAATGGCCACCTCGGGCCGTCGGCTGAATACGGATTTCACCCGCTGCAGCGACGCCGCAATGTCTTGCCTTGCCATGGTTGCCTCCAGTTTGATCCTGTGTTGTGAATTCTAGGTATCTGGACCCGTCATTTTAAGTTTCGTGTAAGCGCCCTGCATTCGGCGGATGGATGGGCAGTAATTGCGGACGTTGGGTCAGGGCGAGATCTGCCTGTCGCGATATCCGGACGATGGGGCTAGTGCGAAAGACGCACGGGAAGGACAACGCGCACAGCAGCGCACGACACTTTGCTGCTTCATCCATCCACTACAGAAAGCCAATATGAACGCAGCAACCGACCTCAACGCCCTAAAAACCCGCCAGCAGGCAGCGTGGGCAAGCGGAGATTACGCCGTCATTGGCACCACCTTGCAGCTGGTTGGCGAGCAGCTCGCCGAAGCCTGCGACCTGGGCTGGGACGAAAAAGTGCTGGACGTCGCCGCCGGCAACGGCAATGCCACGCTGGCGGCGGCCCGCCGCGGCTGCAAGGTGGTGTCCACCGACTATGTCGCGTCCCTGCTCGATCGCGGCGCCGAGCGCGCACGCGCAGAGCATCTGGACGTGGTTTTCCAGACGGCTGACGCAGAAGCCCTGCCCTTCGCCGACGCCAGCTTCGATGCGGTGCTGTCCACCTTCGGCGTAATGTTCACGCCGGACCATGCCAAAGCCGCGTCAGAACTGGCGCGGGTGTGCCGGTCCGGCGGGCGCATCGGCTTGGCCAACTGGACGCCCGAAGGTTTCATCGGCCAGTTGTTTAAAACACTGGGGCGCCATTTGCCACCGCCGCCGGGGGTGCAACCGCCTTCCCTTTGGGGCGTCGAGGCGCACTTGCACGCCATTTTTGGGGATGCCGCTGCGTCAATCACGGTAACGCCCAGACTGTTCAACTTCCGCTACCGCTCGGCGGCGCATTTTATTGAAGTCTTTCGCACCTGGTACGGACCGGTGCACAAAGCATTTGCCGCATTGCCCGAAGACAAGGCGACAGCGCTGGAGGTCGACATGACGAGTCTGCTGAACGGGCTCAACCGAGCCGGTTCGCGCGCACTGGTCGTCCCCAGCGAATATGTCGAAGTGGTCATAACGCGGCGCTGAGCATGGACCCCCGACTGCAGCGGCGCGTCCAGCGCTACGGGTGGGACTTGGCCTCAAGCGACTACGAAACGCTCTGGCAAGCCCAACTTGCGGATGCGCAAACCGGGCTACTGGCAGCGGCATCGCTGGCGCCGGGCGAGCGGGTGCTTGACGTGGCCTGTGGAACCGGTCTCGTCAGCCTGCAGGCTGCACGCGCCGTGGGCCCGCGGGGCCAGGTCCTTGGCGTCGACCTGTCCGGTCAAATGGTCGACGCCGCCGCTCGGCGTGCCGCTGACGAGGGGTTGCCGAATGCCAATTTCACGCGCATGGACGGCGAGGCGCTGGCTCTGCCGGACGCCGGCTTTGACGTCGCGTTGTGCGCTCTCGGCCTGATGTACATGCCCGAGCCGGAGCAGGCCCTGCAGGAAATGCGCCGGGTACTCAAGCCGGGCGGGCGTCTGGGACTGGCCGTCTGGGGGGAGCGCGCTCACTGCGCTTGGTCCGCAGTGTTTCCCATCGTCGACGCCGAGGTGGCCAGCGAAGTGTGTCCGCTGTTTTTTCGCCTTGGGCAAGAGGGCGTTCTGGCCCGGCTGTGCAAGGACGCCGGGTTTCACGCTGTGACCCAGCAACGCATTTCGGCCACCCTAAACTATGCGGACGCAGACCGTGCCTGTGACGCTGCCTTTGTTGGGGGACCGGTTGCGCTGGCTTGGGCGCGCTTTGATCTAGGCACGCGTGAACGGGTGCGCTCACGCTATCTTCAGGCGATTGCCCCGTGGCGGCACGGCCAGACTTACCGCGTGCCGGTAGAGTTTGTTCTGGTCTCGGCCCTGCGCTAAGCTCGCGCTATGAAAAACCAGTTGCCATTCTTTCGTGAAGCAGGTGTCGGCCCGGGGGTGGTGTGCATTCATTCCAACGCCAGCAGCTCGTCGCAATGGCGCGGGCTCATGGACCAGTTGTCCGGGCGTTTTCGGGTCTTCGCGCCCGATTCGCTGGGCGCCGGCAAGAGCCCGCCTTGGCCTGCGGCCGCTTCGGTTTGCTTGAGTGACGAGGTGGCTCTGCTGGAACCTGTTTTTGCCATGGCGGGTGATCCGTTTTTTCTGGTCGGCCATTCCTACGGGGCGTCGGTCGCGCTTGTGGCGGCCTTGGCCCATCCCGAGCGAGTGCGGGCCCTGGCGGTGTATGAACCGACGCTGTTCTCCCTGCTGGAGCAAGAAGCGCCAGGCGGTGAGGCGGCCCAAGGCATACGCGCTGCGGCACAGGATGCGGCTGCAGCGATTGACGCCGGTGACGCTTCCGCGGCGGCCCGGCGGTTTATCGACTACTGGATGGGTTCAGGGAGTTGGGACCTTATGCCGCCGGCACGCCAGGCGCCGGTGGCGGCGTCCATGGTCAATATCCGCGGCTGGGCCAGCGCGTTGTTCGGGCAGCCCACGCCACTTGAGGCTTTTCGGACGCTAGACATTCCCGTGCTGTGCATGGTGGGCGCGCGATCGCCAGCTTCGTCGCTGGGCGTGGCCAGGCTGCTGGCGCAGATCCTGCCACGGGTGCGCACGCACGAGTTTGCCAACCTTGGCCACATGGGTCCGGTGACGCATCCGGATGTCGTCAACGACGAGATCGAACGCTTTTTCGCACAGCACGGGTGACGGATAGGAAATCCAACCTACGAGGGTAAACATGTCACAGATTTTGGGCTTCCAAGCGGCTTTGGATCTGTCTGAAATAGGGAGCCGTAGCGGCCAATGGCGTGACTTTGGTCCGTTAGAGGTGCGCCGCCGTCTTTACTATGCGCCGTGTGTTGCGCGACGGGCTAACGCCACGGCCTTTACAAGCATAGGCGACCGAGTAGTGATGTCCGTAATCCTTACACCACGCCGTGGCAAAGCCATGCGCGAGGATGCCGCATTTAAGATATTTGCGAAACGCCCGGCGCAGAGGGTCTGGGCGTGTGGTGGTCGTCCTGACCATCGAACTGGCCTGCGCTTGCTACAACATGCCAGGTCTCGAAGTGCTCGGTAATTGTTGGATACAACGGGGTGAGCTCGAGAAGCTCGGGTCGTAGAGCTTGGGTTTGACCCCCGCTGGCCCGTCCGCGTGCGGATGCGAGTGCTCTAGACGGGGCGGCAGCGAGCATGGGGCAGTGCCAGCGCGAGCATGCGCGCGGGCTGGATGCGTGGTACTACTTTAGTGACACACAAATTTATGTATTTGTCTCCTGTCAGTGGGTAGCCCAATTACTCCTGAACTGATAGCACGCTGCGCCTATTTTATCTAGTCTATAGCGATTTTTTACTAAATTTTTATTCGCACTGACAGCAGTGCAGGGACACGCTGATGCAGTGCCAGTTTGAAAATAAGCTGCATGAGCAGAACTTTGCCGGCTCCTTCGGCCTAAGCGACAAGTGAATTCAGCAGCGCATGACAGGGCAGAAAACGCACGCCAACCCTGCGGGTAAGTCCGGCTGCATGTAGCTCAGGCGGCGCGCATCTGCGCTGGTGGCGTTAGCAAGCGATTGAAATGGGCGCCAATGCTTTCGATATCGGCAACATCTTCCATCCGCACACGGGGTAGATGCCAGCCAGCGCGACCAGGTTTAGGTGGTGAACAAGTGCTGTTGCGCACGCAGCGGCCGGCGGCTTAACAATTCAAAATTATTCAAAATTATTCAAATTTTTATTTTTATTTTAATAGCGATATATGCTGAAAGACACTGCGCAAAAGCCGTTTTTTGTCTAAAAATGATGATCAACCAATGGATGCCCGGCATGGCACCGCCAGCATGCCATACTGAATCCGGCCTAAACGCTTGTCAGCCAAGGGTAGCCAATCCGGTACACACTGAACCTTTCATTTTACAAATCAAGGAGATAGTCATGACCCGTGAAGTTGTTGTTGTCAGCGGTGTGCGCACCGCCATTGGAACCTTCGGCGGCAGCTTGAAGGACACGCCGCCCACCGACATGGCTGCGCTGGTCGTGCGTGAATCGCTGGCGCGCGCTGGCGTCGACGGCAAAGACGTCGGTCATGTGGTGTTTGGGCATGTGGTCAACACCGAGCCAAAGGATATGTACCTCTCGCGCGTGGCGGCGGTCAATGGCGGTTGCGGTGAAGGCACGCCGGCCTTCAATGTCAACCGCCTGTGCGGCTCGGGCCTGCAAGCCATCATCTCGGCCAGTCAGTCCATTTTGCTGGGCGACACCGACGTGGCCATTGGCGGCGGCGCCGAAAATATGAGCCGCGGCCCCTATGCCAGTTTGGCCACCCGCTTTGGCGCCCGCATGGGCGACACCAAGATGATCGACATGGTCGTCGGCGCGCTGCATGACCCGTTCCAGAACATTCACATGGGCGTGACCGCCGAGAACATTGCCGCCAAATGGGGCATCAGCCGTGAAGAGCAGGACGCGCTCGCAGTGCAAAGCCACAACCGTGCACAGAAGGCTATTGAGGCTGGCTACTTTAAAGAACAGATCGTGCCGGTGATGCTGAAAAGCCGCAAAGGCGACGTTGCCTATGAACTTGATGAGCATTACCGCCCCAACTGTACGCTGGCCGATATGGCCAAGCTCAAGCCGGTGTTCCTCAAAGAAAACGGCACAGTGACCGCTGGCAATGCTTCGGGCATCAACGATGCAGCCGCTGCCGTGGTGTTGATGGAAGCTGGCGCTGCTAAAGCGCGCGGCTTGAAACCCCTGGCCCGGCTGGTGGCCTATGCCCACGCAGGTGTCGATCCGAAATACATGGGCATCGGCCCGGTACCCGCCACCCAGATGGCGCTAAAAAAAGCCGGCCTCACTGTGAACGATCTGGACGTCATTGAGGCCAACGAAGCCTTTGCCGCCCAGGCCTGCGCGGTCAGCCGCGATTTGGGGTTGGACCCGGCCAAGGTCAACCCTAACGGTTCGGGTATTTCGCTGGGCCATCCAATTGGTGCGACCGGTGCCTTGATCACTGTCAAGGCCCTGCATGAGTTGCAGCGCATTCAAGGCCGCTATGCGCTGGTAACGATGTGTATCGGCGGTGGGCAGGGTATTGCGGCGATTTTTGAACGCATCTGACCAAGCCGCCAGCATCGTCTTTTACATTGACACAGCTTAAAGAGCCCAGGTCCGGTCTGTCGGGGCTTGGGCGTTACTTCTTGGTGAGTCCGCCAGCTTTAAGTTGTAAAAGTTGAGCTACGTCAACAAGGACAAACCGGGTCCGACTAAACTTGGAAGTGAGCACCTGGTCAAAGTAGCCGGAGCGTTTTAAGGAGACAAATTTTGCTGCCCGCTTACATCACCCACGCCGATTGCGCCCTCCATGAAATGGGCGCTCACCATCCCGAATGTCCAGAACGGCTGGGCGCCATCAATGACATGCTGCTGACCAAAGGGCTGCTTGACTATATGCATCCCTATGACGCGCCCTTGGCCACGTTGGGGCAGCTGGCCCATGCACATTCATCGCTGTATGTGGCCGAGCTCATGGCGGCGTCGCCAGCCGAGGGCTATCACAAGGTTGATCCCGACACCGACATGAATCCTTTTACGGTGACTGCCGCCTTGCGCGCCGCTGGCGCCGCTGTGCTGGCGACTGACCTGGTGCTGGCCGGCGAGGCACCCAGCGCGTTTTGCTGTGTGCGGCCGCCTGGCCATCATGCGCAGCGCGACGCCACCATGGGTTTTTGCTTTTTCAACAATGTTGCGGTTGGCATTCGCCATGCGCTGACCGAGCATGGCCTGCAGCGCGTGGCTCTGATTGATTTTGACGTGCACCACGGCAATGGCAGCGAAGACATCTTTCGCGGCGACGATCGGGTTCTGATGTGCTCAATTTTTGAGCAGGGAATCTATCCGTTCACCGGCGACGATGCCAAAGGCGACAACATGGTTAATGTGGGCCTGCCGTCCCGTTCAGGCAGCGAAGCGTTCCGTGAAGCCGTCACTACCCACTGGTTGCCCGCTCTGAATGCCTTTAAGCCCGAGCTGATTTACGTCTCTGCCGGCTTTGACGCCCACCGCGAGGATGACATGGGTAACCTCGGCCTGGTTGAGACCGACTACGAATGGGTCACTCAGCAAATCATGGCGGTAGCTGGAGAGCACTGCAAAAGCCGTGTGATCTCCTGCCTGGAAGGCGGTTATGTGTTGAGCCCGCTGGCGCGCAGCGTGGCCGCGCATGTCAAGGTGCTGATCGGTGCCGACTGACTTGCTTGCCCATGCGAGGCAGGCAAAGCAGGCACTGGCTTGGGCGGGGCGGGCAGCGTGCTGCGCGGCGCGGTAGCGGCCTGACTGACGAGATTCATTAACCATCGGATAAAAATCGTTTATGGACAAGCACTACCTCACCCCACTTTTCTCTCCGCAGTCCATCGTGGTTTTTGCCGGCCAGGTCAATAGCCCGGACAGCCTGACACCCCGCGCCAGGGTCCTGCACCAGGCCCTTCGCGCCCAGAAATTTACCGGTACCTTGCAGTTCCTGGACATTCACACTACCGGCACGCTGGCCGACCTGGCGCAGACCGGGGCCGATTTGGCAATCATTGCGCTGCCCCCTGTCGAAGTCGCCGCCGCACTGGAAATCGCCGGGCGCATGACCTGCCGCTCGGCGCTGGTGATCACCAGCGGCATCGATGCCGACGGCGCTGCCGAGCTGCAGAAAATAGCCCGCCGCGAAGGTGTGTTTCTCCTGGGGCCCAACGGCCTGGGCTTTCAGCGCCCGCATTTGCAGCTCAATGCCAGCGCCGCCGGACCCCTGGCGCGGCCCGGCTCTCTGGCGCTGGTGTCCCAGTCCGGCGCGCTGACCTCCTCGATACTCGACTGGGCAACCAAAAACGGTGTCGGGTTTTCATCGGTCGTCTCGCTGGGGCCCAACACATCGGTCGATATTGCCCAGGTACTCGATTTTCTGGCCAACGACCGGCATACCCAGAGCATCGTCATCTACCTTGAAGGAATTTCCAGCGCCCGCCGCTTCATGAGCGCCTTGCGCTCGGCAGCCAATGTAAAACCGGTGGTGGTGCTTAAAGCAGGCCGCAAGCCGGCCGGCAACGAGGCGGCGCAAACCCACAGCGGTGCCATTGTTGGCAGCGACGATGTGTTCGATGCTGCACTGCGCCGCGCCGGCGCAGTACGCGTGCGCTCGTTCGTCGAGTTGTTTTCTGCAGCCAGATGCCTGGCTTCACGTTACCGCCCCGTAGGCAATCGCCTGGCTATCGTCACCAATGGCGGCGGGCCCGGTGTACTGGCCGCCGACTGGGTCAATGAAATCCATCTGGAACTCGGCAAACTGTCCATTGAATCGGCCGAATCACTGAAGCCATTGCTACCCGACCTGGCATCGTTGTCAGACCTGATCGATTTGTCAGAAGAAGCGGCGGCAGACCATTTCAAGGCAGCCATTGAGGCGGCTGGGAAAGACCGGCAGATCGACGGCGTACTGGTGATTTTCTCACCCAAGGAAGGCGTGGATGCGTCCTTGGTGGCCCAGGCGATGGCCAGCGTTAAACCCAGTGTCGTCAAGCCGCTGCTGGCGTGCTGGATGGGTGATGCGTCGGTGGTGGCGGGCCGCGACCTTTTAAACGACGCTGCAATTCCGACCTTTCGAACGCCTGAGGCGGCAGTCGGCGCTTTCGGCAATATTGCGTCTTTTTATAAAAACCAGCAACTGCTGCAGCAGACTCCGCCGCCGCTGTCCTCGCTGGCCAAGCCCGATATTGAAGGCGCCCGCCTGATCATTGAAAACGTACTGGCCGAGCGGCGCAAGGTGCTAACCGAAATGGAATCAAAAACGCTGCTGTCGGCGTTTCATATTCCAGTCACCCAGACCATTCTGGCCCGCACCGCCAACGAGGCGATGATGATAGCCACGCAACTCGGCTTTCCAGTGGCGTTGAAAATCGACTCGCCTGACATCAGCCACAAATCGGACGTGGATGGCGTGGCACTGAACATCATGAACGCCACCAGCGCGCGCGACACTTTTAGTCAGATGATGCAAACCGTCGCCCGGCTCAGGCCGGATGCGCGCATCAACGGCGTTACGGTGCAAACCATGGCGCGCGCGCGGCGTGGCCGCGAAGTGTGCGTCGGGCTGGTGACCGACGACCCGTTCGGTCCGGTGATTACTTTTGGGGCAGGCGGCACGATGATCGAGTTGATCAACGACCGCGCCATGGAATTGCCGCCGCTCAACCAGTTCCTGGCGCGCCACCTGATTGCGCGCGCGCGCGTGGCGGAAACCCTTGGCGCCTGGCGCGGCTCAGGTGTGGCCAATGTCGGGGCGCTGGAGCAGATTTTGCTCCGCGTCTCGGAAATGGTGTGCGAACTGCCACAACTGCGCGAGATGGACATCAACCCGATCATCGTGGATGAATTCGGCGCAGTCGCAGTCGATGCGCGCATTGTGATTGACCACGCACCGCAAGCCATTGGCGGAAGGGCCAACACTTACAGTCATCTGTCAATTTTGCCGTACCCGGCGCGTTACGAGCAGGTCTGGCCCATGCGCGGTGGCGGTGAATACACAGTGCGCCCCATTCATCCAGACGACGCCCAGATGCTGCAAAACCTGATGGGGCACCTGTCGCCCGCCAATCGCTATTTCCGCTTTATCTCGTCCATGGTTGAGTTGCCGCCGAGCATGCTGGCCCGTTTCACGTTGATCGACTATGACCGCGAAATGGCGCTGGTCGCCGTGTTCAAGGAGCGCCGGTTGGGCACCAACGGCGAGATTTTAGAAACCGAGCGCATTGTGGGTGTGTCACGCTATGTCACCAACCCCGACCAGTCGAGCTGCGAATTTGCGCTGGTGGTGGCTGACGACTTCAGCGGCAAGGGCCTCGGCTCGCGGTTGATGCTCAGTATCATGGATGTTGCCCGAGACAAAGGCTTGAGCGAAATCGAAGGCCTGGTATTGACGCAAAACTCCGGCATGCTCAAGCTCATGAAAAGCATGGGCTACACGGTCAAGCCCTTTGCCGAAGACCCGGACTTCAAACTGGTCAGGTATACCCTCTGACACGCTTGCAGCCCGGCAACACGCTGTCCAGGCTGGCGGAGGCCTGTGCCTGGACCTGTGCGTGTTAATGGCACGCCGCGCAACAATATTGCACGAACTTATCGAGGTTGAGGAGTGCGTTGGCTCACCTGTGGCCTGGTTGCCAGATCGCACCCAAGGATCGAAAGCATGTCCATCGAAATAATAGGCCCTTTTTCAAACAGATCAACGCTTTGCTGAGCCGACTTTGCCATAACAGTCACGAGCACAATAGCGCCATGCCCGACCCAAAATTGCCGCTCGACCCGCTCGTTTTGCTTCGTGAGCGAGCAACGACGATTGCTAAAAACTTTGACTTGCGCGAATTGCCGCCTGACTTTTACGCCAACCCGTACCCGGTGTACGACGTGCTGCGTGAGACCGACCCCGTGCGCCTGATGCCTGATGGCTCGTATTTTTTGACCCGTCATGCCGACCTGGCCGCTGTCTACCGCGACGCATTAACCTTTAGCTCTGACAAGAAGGTGGAGTTTGAGCCCAAGTATGGCGCCACCTCAGCACTGTTTGAGCACCACACCACCAGCCTGGTGTTCAATGACCCGCCGCTGCACACGCGGGTGCGCAGCCGCATCATCGGGGCGCTCACGCGGCGGGCAATTGCAGGCATGGAGTCGAGCCTCATCACACTGGTTGACAGCCTGCTGGATGACTTGCAAGCCAAAGGCGGTGGCGATTTGATTGAAGATTTTGCATCCGCCATTCCGGTGGAGGTGATTGGCAACTTGCTGGGCGTGCCGCAGGCTGACAGAGCCCCGTTGCGCGGCTGGTCGTTGGCCATACTCGGGGCGCTGGAGCCCAGGCTGACCGCAGAGCAGGAATCGTTGGGCAACCGCAGTGTGATGGAGTTCACGGCGTATTTAAAAACACTGGTCGCTGACAGGCGGAAAAATCCAGGCGATCCTGAACGCGATGTGTTGACGCGATTGATAAGCGATGAAGTTGGCGGTGAAATGCTGAGCGAAGCTGAGCTGCTGCAAAACTGCGTGTTCATCCTCAACGCTGGCCACGAGACCACGACCAACCTGATTGGCAACGCGCTGGTGGCGCTGATAGAGCATCCTCAAGCCAAAGCTGAATTGCTATTAAAACAGAAGCTGCTTGCGCATGATTCTATTAGCCTAGAGGCATATTTAATACCGGTAATTGACGAATTTTTGCGTTTTGAGCCCTCAAATCAGCTCAGTAACCGCCGCGCTTTAAAAGATACGCAAATCGGCAACGTGGCAATTGCCGCAGGCAGCCTGCTGACGCTGTGCATTGGGGCGGCCAACCGCGATCCGGCCCAATTTAAGCAGCCCAACCGATTGCTGCTGGAGCGCCAGAACAACCGCCACCTGGCTTTTGGTTTGGGCATTCATCAGTGCGCGGGCATGAGCCTGGCGCGGCTTGAGGGCCGGATAGCGATTGGCCGGTTTTTGCAGCGCTTTCCTGACTACAAACTCACCACGCCACCGACCCGTGGAGGCCGGGCGCGCTTCAGAGGGTTTCTGTATGCGCCGTTTGCAGTCGCCTAAACTGAACAAACAAATCCTGGAGACAACCATGCAAAATACAGCCGCCCCAGCAGACCCAAAAGCCTTTAAAAGCTTTTCGGAGTTTTACCCGTTTTACCTGACAGAACACAGCAACCGCACCTGCCGACGACTGCATTTTGTCGGCACCAGTTTGAGCCTTGTCTGCCTGGCGATGCTGATAGCGACTGGCAAACCGCAGTACCTGCTGTATGGCCTGCTCTGCGGTTATGGCTTTGCATGGGTTGGGCATTTCGGTTTTGAGAGAAACAGGCCGGCGAGTTTTAAACGCCCTCTGTACAGTTTTATGGGGGACTGGGCGATGTACCGTGATGTCTGGTTGGGCAAAGTGAAAATATGAATTCTGACGAATAGCGAATTTTCCAAGAGCGTGTAGAAAAATACGTCAGCGACCTCGGCCAGTTAAATGCTGCCTGCCAGCAGCGCTAAAAAATCCTGCTCGCCCCCCGTCAGCCCCGCCTTGCGCCTGGCCCTACCTGCTGAAGTTTTATGACTCAGAGGTTCACCCGCCAGCAACGCCAATACCCGCGGATGCACATACGATTTTCGGCACACCGCTAACGTGTTGCCGAGCTGGCTTGCTACCTCAGCCAGCAACCGGTTCGCTTGTGCAGCCGTGGGTTGTAGCTGCTCCGCTATTTTGAGCTTGCGCCACAGTTGCAAAGCCAGCACGCTGCCATGCCAGGTGCGGAAGTCTTTGGCGGTAAATTTGCCTTTGCAAGCCGCCTCCAGGTAAGCGTTGACATCCATTGAGCCGACGCTTTGCACCTCGCCTGCGTCGGCTACATAGTGGAACAGTTCCTGCCCGGGCAGCGCCTGGCAGCGGCGCACGATGCGGGCGATACGCGGGTCCGCAAGCGTTACGTCGTGCTGGACGCCGCTTTTGCCGCGAAAGCGCAGGCGCAACTGGCTGCCTTGAATATCGACATGGCGTTTGCGCAGTGTGGTCAAGCCAAAAGAGCCGTTGCTGCGGGCGTATTCGTCGTTGCCTACCCGCACCAAGGTTGTGTCGAGCAAGCGCACCAGCGCGGCTAACACGGCATTGCGCTGGACGTCCGCGCCTGCGCGGGCAGCCAGGTCGCGTTTGACTTTGGCCCGGATGCTCGGCAATGCTGCGCCAAATTCACTCAAGCGGTCGAACTTGGTTTGATTTTTGACCAGTCGCCAATCGGCGTGATAGCGGTATTGTTTGCGGCCCCGTGCATCACGCCCCGTGGCCTGAATATGGCCTTGTGGATGTGGGCAAATCCAGACCGCGGTGTAGGCCGGCGGAATCGCCAGCTTCTGGATCCGCGCAATATGTTTGGCATCGCTCAATTGTTGGCCATTGGCCTGCCGGTAAACAAAACTTTTGCCGCGCTTTGCACGGGTAAAGCCAGGCTTTTGGTCGCTGGCGTAAACCAGGCCCGCGGGCATGTCGATGGATTGAGTAGCAGGCTCTAACTTCATGACTGCCAAGTTACCGCAACATTCGTCCTTGCGCAAGGCCAGGCAAGACATTCACCTACACACTGACAGCCACTGCGACTGTGGCCGTGCCTGTGGATTAAGACTGATATTGGTAGTGGGATACAGGTTGCCGTCGCAGCTACCCACAACTTAAATCAGGAATATTTCATGACCGCTAAAAAACCCGGCCTTTACGCCAATATTCACGCAAAACAAGAACGCATCGCGAAGGGCAGTGACGAGCATATGAACAAGTCAGGCAGCAAAGACGCGCCCAGCGACAAAGACTTTAAGAAAGCCGCCAAAACTGAAAAGAAAACGCCAGCTAAAGCCAGCGACTGAGGTTTTGTTCAATCATTTTTGCGTCGCACCAAAGCTGCTGATCAGCCGCCTGATCAAGCAGTCTTCTGCAAGCATTTGCCAAGATTCGTTCTGTAGCGCGTCCAGCCATCGCCTTCCAGGCTGATTTTTAGCCACGCTAGCAAAAACATTATGGCTCTGCGGTGTGCGGGGTGGATAGACAACTTTGCGGGCCAGAAAAACGAGCTCAGGCCTGTGTAAAAGCCATTAACCACCTCAAAACCCAAAAAAAATACCTCTCTTTAAGTATCTTTTAAGCCTCTAGACCAATATGAATGGGCGCAAGCAGCTCCTAAAACCATAGCAGATCGTCAACCTGCGGCTACAACACTTGTTTGAGCCTGAGATGTGACCACTGCCCCGCTGCCCATAACGGCAAGGTCGAATCCGTTTTTTCCAGCAGCAGGCGCTGCATCAATGGCTCCAGCTTTGTGTTCTCGGGGTCAGCCACCAGGATGTAGTTTGACTCCTCATCGGCACCGGCATCGGAATTGGGCACCAGTTGCCCGACCCAATCCAGCTCCGTCAGGGTTTCCAGTATGGGCTCCAGTTGCAGCACATCAACTTGCAAGGCATGCGCCAGACCAGATGCGCTGCAGCCCCTTCTGGTGGTGCTTCTCACACTGTTCAATTGCTGTAACACCTCCACTGCCAGCTGAAACTGCCAGCCATGGCCGCCGCCGCGTCTGGCCACACCTGCCAGCAAACTGGGCAGATACGCCGCAATAACGGCGCCCATCAGCACGATCACCCAGGCTACGTAAATCCAGACCAGCAAAATCGGCAAGGTGGCAAAAGCGCCATAAATCATTGAATAGGTCGGTACGTTGCTCAGGTATAAAGCCAGCGCCTTTTTTGCCAGTTCGATGCCCGCCGCCGCGAAAATACCACCTGCCCAGGCGTGCGACCATTTCACCCAGGTGTTGGGCACATAGCGGTAAAGCGCAGCCAAGCCAGCAGCGACCAGAATAAATTGAAATGCGCTTAGAAAAAATCGCAAGCTGAACGGCAGTGCGCCCACCAACCCGCTGGTAGTTGCCACTATCGATGCAGTCAATGCCAGGCTGGCTCCTAAAAGCACTGGCCCGAGCGTGATGGCTGACCAGTAAATGAGCACCCGCTGGGTAAAAGGACGGGTTTTTTTAACCCGCCAAATACCATTGAGCGTGCGGTCAATCGTCAAAATCAGGGCTATCGCTGTGACCAGCAGCACGCTTAAACCCGCCACGCCCAGCTTGTTGGCTTGATTGCTGAACTGGGTCAGGTAGTCCAGCACCTGGCGGGCAATGTAGTCAGGAATCAAACTGTTGACAAGCCAGCCTTGCAGCGCTCCCTGCATTTTTGAAAACATCGGAAAAGCCGTAAAAACCGCTAGCGCAACGGTAAAAAACGGCACCAGTGCGATCGTGGTGGTAAAGGTCAGGCTGCTGGCCGTCAGGCCCATGCGGTCTTCACGGAAGCGGCCCTTCAGTGTCAGCAGCGTGTCCTGCCAGGGGAAATGCGAGAGGTCTGCCCAAAAGACTTGCAATCGTTGTTGAAAATTCATCCCCGGTATCATGCCCCAGACTTGAAACAATACACATGGGCACTTTTAGAAACTCAGCTTTTCGGGATGAAGTGCCAGGCGCACGGAGCGGAGCACTTGGGGCGTACTTCAGGTACATGAGGATTGCGAGCACCGCCAATGCCACGTATTCGCTAACGTTCGGTGACGCAACTCGCCCGAAAAATGAATTTATAGAAGTGACCACATGAACAAAGAAAATCAAATAGATGCGATTCGCTGGACAGCAGCAGCCAGCTTGACTGGCCTGATCGTGTTGGGTGTTGCGTGGGAAATGGTGTTGGCCCCCATTCGCCCCGGTGGCTCGCTGCTGGCGCTCAAGGTACTGCCGCTTATTTTGCCGCTGGCAGGCGTGATGAAAAACCGCATGTACACCTACCGCTGGCTAAGCCTGCTGGTGTGGCTTTACTTTACCGAAGGCGCAGTACGCGCCTGGAGCGACAAGCCGCCCAGCAACTATCTGGCCATGATTGAGGTGGTGCTGTGCCTGGTGCTTTTCGCAGCCTGCTCACTGCATGTGAAAATTCGCTTCAAAGGTATTCCCAAGCTGCCAAAAGGAAGCTACTAGCCATGCAGCACGGACTCATTGACCAACTAAAGAGCATCGTTGGCGCAACCCACGTTCTGGTGGATGGTGACTTGTCGGCTTATGAGCTGGACTGGCGCAAGCGCTCGCGCGGCAAAGCACTGGCAGTAGTACGCCCAGCCAGCACAGTGCAGGTTGCCGCAGTTGTCAAAGCTTGCGCATCAGCTGGCACAAGCATGGTGGCCCAGGGCGGCAACACCGGCTTGGTCGGCGGATCGATTCCCAACGAATCGGGTCAGCAAGTGGTACTGAGTTTGCAGCGCATGAACGCAGTGCGCAGCATTGATGCAGCCAACATGACCATGACGGTTGACGCAGGCTGCATTTTGCAAAACCTGCAAGACACGGCTGAGAAAGCTGGCTTTTTATTCCCACTAAGCCTAGCGGCTGAAGGCAGTTGCACGATAGGCGGCAACCTCGCCACCAATGCCGGTGGCACGCAGGTGGTGCGCTACGGCAACGCGCGTGACCTTTGCTTAGGCGTTGAAGTCGTCACTGCGCAAGGCGAAATTTGGGAAGGCCTGTGCGGCTTGCGCAAAGACAATACGGGTTACGACCTGCGCGACTTGTTTGTAGGCAGCGAAGGCACGCTGGGCATCATTACGGCGGCAACATTGAAGCTTTACCCGACGCCCGCTGCGCGGCTAACCGCTTGGGCGGCAGTACCATCAATGGAACATGCGGTAACTTTGCTCGGCTTGGCGCACAAGCATTTGGGCGCGGGTTTGACGGGGTTTGAAGTCATGGGCCGGTTTGCATTGAGCCTGGTGGCCAAACACTTCCCACAGCAGCGCGTGCCTTTGTGGCAAGACCATCCCTACTGCGTGTTGCTGGAAAACTCAGACCACGAAAGCGAAACACACGCCCGTGAGCAGTTTGAAAAATTACTGGGAATCGCTTTTGAAGACGGCTTCGTGGCAGACGCCGTCGTTGCTGAAAATCTGACCCAAGCCATGCAACTGTGGCACATCCGCGAAAGCATTCCGCTGGCGCAGGCTGAAGAAGGGTTAAACATCAAACACGATATTTCAATTGCCGTGTCGCGCATACCTGAATTTGTAACAACGACCGATGCGCTGCTTGAGGCCGCGATTCCCGGTGTGCGTCTCGTCAATTTTGGCCACTTGGGCGATGGCAACTTGCACTACAACGTGCAGGCGCCCGTTGACGGCGACAGCAAGATATTTTTGCGCGACAAAGAATCTGAAATCAATACGCTGGTGTTTGACTCGGTTGAAGCGTTTGGCGGATCGATATCGGCTGAGCACGGTATCGGCAGCTTGAAACTCGACAAGCTCGAACACCACAAATCGCCGGTCGCCCTTGGCATGATGCGCGCAATCAAGCAGGCGCTAGACCCGCACGGCATGATGAATCCGGGACGGGTGGTACGGGTCTAATGCGCTGAGATTCGTGCATGATACGATGCGCATTCTCTATGGAGAAAACACATGCTGAACTTTGAACACGCTCCCAAAAAAGCCACTAATTTGTCGCTCAATTCAAAAGTGCTGAAAGTGGCGCGCGAAATGGGTATGAACCTCTCGCAAACGGTAGATTCTTTACTCGCAGATGAAGTCAGAAAGCGATATTGGGAAAAATGGCGTGATGACAACAAAAAGGCTTTTGCAGAGTACGACGAGCGAATTGCCAAAGATGGACTGCCGTTGGCGAAATACCGATCTTTTGGCAAAAGCCTTGGCGATGGAAAAGTAAAAACGGTCAACGCTTCCGAAGTAAAAGCTGCTCGGTAATGGCGCGCTTCGACGTTTATCAAAATCCAGACGCTGAGGAAAGAAAGCACATTCCCTACTTTTTGGACATCCAAAATACGTTCCTCGAAATCGGAACGCGTGTTGTGGTTCCGTTGCATTCAACCGCGAAGTTTGTAAACAGTGTGCGGGATTTAAACAATGCGCTTTCAGTTGAGGGAAAGCAGGTCATCATGAACACTTCGGCTTTAGGTTCAATTCCAATGTCAGACTTGCGACGCCCTGTAGCCAACGTCGCTACACAACAAGGCTTGATTCAAAATGCCTTGGACACTCTGTTTGGTGGCTACTAGCATGACGGGCTCAACAAAATTATCCTTCTCCCAATACGAAGACTTCATGCGCCAAGTTGACACGCAAGGCGTCTTCAAGGCCGACCGAACCGGCACTGGCACCAAAAGCGTGTTTGGCTACCAAATGCGGTTTGATCTGCGCCACGGCTTTCCGCTGGTTACAACCAAAAAGGTTCACCTCAAATCCATCGTGCATGAACTGCTCTGGTTTTTGCAGGGGTCGAGCGACAACAACTGGCTGAAAGAACGCGGCGTGACGATATGGAACGAATGGGCGCGTGAAGACGGCGATTTGGGGCCGGTTTATGGTGTGCAGTGGCGTAGTTGGCCCACGCCCGACGGCGGGCATATTGACCAGATCAGTGATGTCATTAAAACACTCAAGTTCAACCCCGACTCGCGCCGCATTATCGTTAGCGCCTGGAACGTAGCGGACTTGAGCAAGATGGCGCTGATGCCCTGCCATGCGTTTTTTCAGTTTTATGTGGCGCCTGCAACTGAGGCTGGCGGCAAAGGGCAACTGAGCTGCCAGTTGTACCAGCGAAGCGCTGATATTTTTTTGGGTGTGCCGTTCAACATCGCCAGCTATGCATTACTCACGCACATGGTGGCGCAGCAGTGCGATCTGGACGTCGGCGACTTCATCTGGACCGGTGGCGACTGCCATATCTACAACAACCACTTTGAACAGGTGCAAACGCAACTGTCGCGCCAGCCTTTTGCCTACCCAACGCTGCAGATCAAGCGCAAACCTGACTCGATCTTCGACTACGAATTTGAAGACTTTGAAGTGCTGGGCTACGAGCACCACCCTGCCATCAAGGCCCCTGTGGCGGTGTAAGCCTTACAGGCAGCACAAAATAAGAGCTGCTAGCGCATGTCCATCAAGCACTTCAGATATAAAAGTATCTGAAGTCTATGAATAACAAGCGCAGGCAGC
>ENA-OFCX01000460-OFCX01000460.1-metagenomes-genome-assembly--contig:-NODE-460-length-21106-cov-5.420503_pt1 | contig 21106 bp, 19 predicted proteins | sample MGYA00153384_OFCX01 | MGnify analysis MGYA00153384
CGCGGGGCTGTGGCGGATGGCCAGGTCGTAGCCTTCCTGCGCCAGCGGCACCAGCCGGTCGACCCGCTTGAGCAGCGCGCGGGTGGTTTTGGCGTTCTCGGCCACCCAGTGGCCTAGCGTGGCGGCGCGGGCGATCACGGCCTGGGGCAGCACGTCGCGCAGGTCGACTTCCGTGGCGCCCAGGTCAAGGGTGTTGGGTACCAGCACGAGCGTGCCCATCGATTTTTCCGCCGGCGCACGCGTCATGGTTGCAGCGGCAGCAGTGGGTCCAGGCCCGCCGCGCGCAGCAGCTGGCAGGTGCGGATCAGTGGCAGGCCCACAAGCGCCGTCGGGTCGTCGCTGTGGATGCTGTCCAGCAGGGCGATGCCCAAGCCTTCGCTTTTGGCACTGCCGGCGCAGTCATAAGGTTGCTCGGCCTGCAGGTAGTTGTCGATTTCCTCGTCACTGAGCGCGCGAAACTGCACGGTGCCCGCCGCCAGATCGGTGTTGCGCGCGCGCGCGCTCTGCAGCTTGATATTCAAGCGCAGGTCGTTGACGCTGTCGGCGTTGCGCAGCGCGTCGTCGTAAGTGACTTGGCGGCCTTCGTAGAGGTCGAACAGGCTCTGGTCGAAGGTCTGCATGCCGAGCTCGCGCGAGCGCTTCATGATCTCCTTGATCTCGGCCACCTCGCCCTTGAAGATCAGGTCGGAGATCAGCGGCGTGTTCAGCATCACCTCCACCGCCGCAACGCGACCCTTGCCCTCCTGACGCGGCAGCAGGCGCTGCGACACCAGCCCCTTCAGGTTCAGCGACAGGTCCATCAGCAACTGCTGGCGGCGCTCTTCCGGGAAGAAATTGATGATGCGGTCGAGCGCCTGGTTCGCGCTGTTGGCGTGCAGCGTGGCCATGCACAGGTGGCCCGTCTCGGCGAACTGCACCGCATGCTCCATCGTCTCGCGGTCGCGAATCTCGCCCATCAAAATGACGTCGGGCGCTTGGCGCAGCGTGTTCTTCAGCGCCTGTTCCCAGCCGTCGGTGTCGATGCCGACCTCGCGCTGCGTGATGATGCAGTTCTTGTGCGGATGCACGAACTCGACCGGGTCTTCGATCGTGATGATGTGGCCGTGCGAGTTCTCGTTGCGGTAGTCGACCATCGCGGCCAGCGACGTGCTTTTGCCCGAGCCGGTGGCGCCGACGAAGATCACCAAGCCGCGCTTGCTCAGCGCCACGTCCTTCAAGATCTCGGGCAGGTTCATGCTGTCGATGGTCGGCAGCGTCTGCGGAATCGTGCGCAGCACCAGCCCGACATGTCCTTGCTGCACGAACGCGTTGACGCGAAAGCGGCCAATGCCCTGCGGCGAGATCGCGAAATTGCACTCCTTGGTGCGCTCGAATTCGGCCGACTGCTTGTCGTTCATCACTGCCCGCGTCAGCGCCAGCGTGTGCTGGCCCGACAGCGGCTGCGGCGACACCTTGACGACTTTGCCATCGACCTTGATCGCGGGCGGGAAGTCGGCGGTGAGAAACAGATCCGAGCCACCCCGCGACACCATCAGGCGCAGCAGGTCGTTGACGAATTTGGAGGCCTGGTCGCGTTCCATGTGAAGTCCTTAATAAAGCACAAGCGCAGCGAGGTGCACGCGATCAACCCCTGCCCAAGGCACGGGTCTCACGGGCCAATGGGTGGCGCCCCTTGAACGCAGGAGCACAGCGAATGGGGGGCTGTCATTCATCCCGGGAAATTCTCCGGAAACTTGGCCTTCGCGCGCGCCTCGGCCGGCGACACGACGCCGCGCCGCACCAGATCGGCCAGGTTCTGGTCGAGCGTTTGCATGCCGACGTTGTTACCGGTCTGGATCGTCGAGTACATCTGCGCGATCTTGCTCTCGCGGATCAGGTTTCGGATCGCCGCCGTGCCCAGCATGATCTCGTGCGCCGCGACCCGGCCGCTGCCGTCCTTGGTCTTGCACAAGGTCTGCGAGATCACCCCGATCAGCGACTCCGACAGCATCGCGCGCACCATTTCCTTCTCGGCCGCGGGAAAAACGTCGACGATCCGGTCGACCGTCTTGGCCGCGCTGCTGGTGTGCAGCGTGCCGAACACCAGGTGGCCGGTCTCGGCGGCGGTCAGCGCGAGCCGGATCGTCTCGAGGTCGCGCATCTCGCCCACCAGGATCGCGTCCGGGTCTTCGCGCAGCGCCGAGCGCAGCGCGTTCGAAAAACTCATCGTGTGCGGGCCGACCTCGCGCTGATTGATCAGGCACTTCTTCGATTCGTGCACGAATTCGATCGGGTCCTCAACCGTCAGCACGTGGCCGAATTCGTTTTCGTTCAGGTGGTTGACCATCGCCGCCAGCGTGGTCGACTTGCCCGACCCGGTCGGCCCGGTGACCAGCACCATGCCGCGCGGCTTGAGCGACAGTTCGGCGAAGATCTTCGGCGCACTGAGTTGCTCCAGCGACAGGATCTTTGACGGAATGGTGCGAAACACCGCGCCGGCACCGCGGTTCTGATTGAACGCATTGACGCGAAATCGTGCCAGACCCTGGATCTCGAACGAGAAATCGCACTCGAGCGTTTCTTCATACGCCTTGCGCTGCGAGTCGTTCATGATGTCGTAGACCATCTCGTGCACCTGCTTGTGCTCGAGCGGGTCGACATTGATGCGGCGCACGTCGCCATGCACCCGGATCATCGGCGGCAGGCCGGCCGACAGGTGCAGGTCGGACGCCTTGTTCTTGACCGAAAACGCCAGCAGTTGGGTGATGTCCATCGGATCCTGGAATGGTTATGGCATCGGCGGGCTCGCCGCTACAGCGCCAGGACGTATTCTCGGCAGAATATGGTGACGATTGAGCACAAGCTCGCACAGTTGCATGCGCGCATCGACGCAGCGTGCGTGGCCGCGGCTCGCCCGTCGGGCAGCGTGCGCCTGTTGGCGGTCAGCAAGACCTTTGGTGGCGACGCCGTGCGGGCTGCCTACGCCGCCGGTGAGCACAGCTTCGGCGAGAACTACGTGCAGGAAGGGATTGACAAGATCGCGCAGTTGTCGGACCTGCGCGGCCGCATCGAATGGCACCTGATCGGGCCGCTGCAGAGCAACAAGACGCGCGTCGTCGCCGAGCAGTTCGACTGGGTGCAGTCGGTCGATCGCCTGAAGATTGCGCAGCGGCTGAGCGAGCAGCGCCCGGCCGGCCTGCCGCCGCTTCAGGTCTGCCTGCAGGTCAACATCAGCGGCGAGGCCAGCAAAAGCGGATTTCTTCCGTCCGGGTTGTGCGAAGCGGCTCACGCGGTGGCGCAATTGCCGCGGCTCGCATTGCGCGGCCTGATGGCGATTCCCGAGCCCAGCGCCGAACCCGTTGCACAGCGCGTGCCGCACCGTGCCCTGCGCGGGTGGTTCGAGACGCTGCAGGCGCAGGGCCTGCCGCTCGACACCTTGTCGATGGGCATGAGCGACGATCTCGAGCCGGCCATCGCCGAAGGCGCCACGCTGGTGCGGGTGGGCAGCGCGATCTTTGGCCATCGCGGCTGAGAAACGGCGATCGGCACGGCGACCCGCCTGGCGTTCGGCGCGGCAATCGGCGCGGCAATCGGCGCGGCCCGAGCCTGGCGCTCGCCACCCGCCGCGCTGGCACCGGGTGACGTGCAACGCAATCGACGCGTCAATACACGCCGAGCACGCCGGCCAGTACGAATGCGAAATAGCTGGCCGCGGACAGCGCCATCAAGGCCTCGACCCGCTGCACGCGGCTTGCAGAAGCGGTGTTCCATCCTGGCCGGCTGGCCAGGCTCGCGGCGAACCCGATCGACACCGGTTCCGTCAATGACACTGGTGCCGGGGCCTGACCGCCCGAGAGCGGCACGAATGAGGTGCGGGTGCGGATCAGCAGCGATTTCTTCAATAACATTTCTTCTTCCTTCCACGGGTCCGAGAGACGGGCTGAAAAGAAGGTTTCGGCGCAGGCTCGGCGCCCTTTCGGACGCTTGAACTCGCAACCCTGCTGGCATGGCGTCCCACCCGAGGGTGGGGCACGTTAGCCCGGTGGCTTTGCGTCGCTGCCTTTCGACAGGTTTGCCCTTCTCACGCGGGGAGGTGCTCTCAACGCCCTCCCGCTGTTGACCGAGATCGTTCGAGTCACGACCCCTGATCGTCGGGTGACGAAGCGTGTGAAGTGTGAGATTCGTGAACGATTCGACACCTTCGCGGACCGTTGCCGCCGTCGCGCAAAATGCCGTTCGGCGCCGCGGCAGGCGGGGCGCCGCCACGGAGCACCTCATGTACCTCGGCATCGATCTCGGAACCTCGGAAATCAAGGCGCTGCTGCTCGACGCCGAGCATTGCATCGTGGCGGTCGCCGGTGCGCCGCTGGCGCTGTCGCGGCCGCACCCGCATTGGTCCGAGCAAGCGCCGGCCGACTGGTGGCAGGCCACCTGCACGGCGGTTGCGGCGGTGCGCGCCCAGGCGCCGCAGGCCTTCGCACAGGTGCGCGCCATCGGCCTGTCGGGCCAGATGCACGGTGCCACGCTGCTCGATGCGAACGACCAGGTGCTGCGCCCCGCGATTTTGTGGAACGACACCCGTTCGGCGGTCGAATGTTCTGAGTTGACCGAACGGCTGCCGGCCCTGCCGCAGATCGCCGGTAATCTGGCGATGCCCGGTTTCACCGCGCCCAAGCTGCTGTGGGTCGCCAAGCACGAACCCGACCTGTTTGCGCGGGTCGCCAGCGTGCTGCTGCCGAAGGACTGGCTGCGCCTGTGCATGACTGGCGAGAAGGTCAGCGAGATGTCGGACGCCGCCGGCAGCCTGTGGCTCGACGTCGCCGGGCGCTGCTGGTCACCTGAGCTGCTGGCGGCCTGCGATTTGAGCGAGGCGCAGATGCCGCGGCTGGTCGAGGGCAGCGCCGTGTCGGCCCGGCTGCTGCCGGCGATTGCGCGCGAGTGGGGCTTGCCCGAAGGCCTGCCTGTCGCTGGCGGTGGTGGCGACAACGCCGCCAGCGCGGTCGGCATCGGCGCCGTGGCGCCCGGGCAGGGCTTCCTGTCGCTGGGCACCAGCGGCGTGATGTTCGTCGTGACCGATCGCTACCGCCCGAACCCGGTCTCGGCGGTGCACGCGTTCTGTCATGCGCTGCCGGGCCTGTGGCACCAGATGAGCGTGACGCTGTCGGCCGCCAGCAGCCTGGCCTGGCTGACCCACCTGCTCGGTGCGGCTGACGAGGCCACGCTGCTCGGGCAGGCCGCTGCGCTGACCGACGAGCAGCGCGACGCTGCTCCCCTCTTCCTGCCCTACCTGAGCGGCGAGCGCACGCCGCACAACGACGCTGCGGCGCAGGGCCTGTTCTTCGGCCTGACCCACGACACCGACCCGGCGCGACTCGCCTGGTCGGTGATCGAGGGTGTGGCCTTCTCGATGTGCGACGGCCTGGCCGCCTTGCAGGCCGCCGGCACCACCGTCGGGCCGCTGAGCCTGGTTGGTGGCGGGTCGCGCAGCGCGCTGTGGGCGCAGTTGCTGGCCTCGGCGCTCGACCTCGAGATGCGCATTCCCGAGGGCGGTGCCGCGGGCGGCGCGCTCGGCGCGGCCCGGCTGGCGTGGCTGGCCGACGGCGGATCGGTGGCGACCGTCTGCGTGGCGCCGGGGACGCGACAGACCTTCATGCCGTCGGCAACGCAGCGTGCGCGGCTGCTGCCGCGCTATGACCGCTACCGCGCGCTGTACCGCGCCACGCGCGATCTGATGCCGCGCTGACCCTTCGATGGGCGGCACCCGCAGGCATCACGCGCCTGCCGGCGACCGCTTCGCGCCGGCAGGCGGGCGAGCGCACGCAGACGCACCCCTGCCGTGGCCGATGTTTCGCCCAAAGCGCCCGCTGGCACCTGCCGGCACTCGCGGCACCCGCTCACCGCCGGCACGCGCCTCCCGGCGACTGCCTTGCGCCGGCGGACGGCCGAACGCATGCAGAGGTACCCCCGCCGTGGCGGATGCTTGCGCATCCGCCTATCCGCGCTGGCCCCGGCTCGCTCGCTATCGCCCGCATGCGCCCGCTGGCGCCGGCTCGCTCCGCCTTTTTCAGGGCCACGCTGCCGCCCGAACAGGCCGGCGGGCGCCGGCCTGCGCGACCGTCCGCTGCGCCGTCCCCGTGCCGGACAATCGGTCATGGCCGACGCACCAGCTCCGCACAAGCGCCGGGTGCGCTATGCCGGCACGCACCCGAAGCGCTTCGGGGAAAAGTACAAGGAACTCGAGCCGGGCGCGCACGCGCAGGAGGTCGCGAAGGTGATGCAGCGCGGGCAGACGCCGGCCGGCATGCACCGCCCGATCTGTGTCGCCGAGATCCTGCAGATTCTCGCGCCGGCGCCCGGCGAAACGGCTCTCGACGCCACCCTGGGTTTCGGCGGCCACGCACGGGCGGTGCTGCCGCGGCTCGCGCCGGGCGGCCGTTTGTTCGGCATCGACGTCGACCCGCTGGAGCTGCCGCGCACCGAGGCGCGCCTGCGTGCCTCGGGTTTCGACGCTTTGCAGCTGAGCATCCGCCGCCTCAATTTTGCCGACATCGCGACGCTGCTGCCTCACACGGCCGGCGGCTTCGACCTGGTGCTGGCCGACCTGGGCGTGTCATCGATGCAGATCGACAACCCGGCGCGCGGTTTCACGTTCAAGGCCGACGGCCCGCTCGACCTGCGGCTCGACCCGGGCGCTGGCTTCAGCGCGTCGGAACTGCTGCAGTCGGTGACGCGTGCGCAGCTGCGCGATCTGCTGATCGAGCACGCCGACGAACCGCACGCGGTGGTGCTGGCGGCTGCATTGCAGGGCCAGTACGTGCAGACCACCGCGCAACTGGTCGCGCTGGTGCGCGCGGCACTGCTGCACCGCCTGCCCGGCGCGACCCGCGAGGCCGATTTGCGCAAGACGCTGCAGCGCGTGTTCCAGGCGCTGCGCATTGCGGTGAATCACGAATTCGACGTGCTCGATTGTTTTCTGGCCGCACTGCCCACGTGCCTGCGTCCGGGCGGACGGGTCGCGATCCTGAGCTTTCACTCGGGCGAGGACCGCCGCGTCAAGAAGTCGTTCCAGCTCGGCGAACGCAGCGGGGTGTATGCGCGCGTGGCGCCCGACCCGATCCGCCCGTCGTTCGACGAGCAGCGCGCCAACCCGCGGTCGAGTTCGGCCAAGCTGCGCTGGGCGGTGCGGGCCGGTGGTGTCGCGCCGGGCGCGCCCGCGCCGGTCAGCCCGGCGTCGTCAAGCGCTGCGCCATGAAGAAATCGAGCATCGCCGCGCTGGCGTCGGGCCCCTGCGCGTCGGTGTACGTGCCGCTGGCATGGCCGCCCGACCACGCGTGGCCGGCGCCGTGCACCGACCAGTGCTCGGCCACCACGCGGTCGGCCGCGTCGCGATAGACCCGGCGCGTGTAGTCGCGGCCGTTGCGGCTGCGTGCGCGTTCATGGCCCACGGTGGCCTCGCCCGCCTTGGCAGAGACCACACGGTCGCCGTTGACCGGGTGCACCGTGGTGTCCTGATCGCCGTGGAACACGATTGTCGGCGGCCGTGGCGCGGCGCTGCTGGCGTGCGGGTGGCTGCCCTGCATCGCCGCGAAGGCCGATGGCAGGTCGGCCGCCGCACCGGTCGGCAACCCTGAATGCACGCCCACTGCGGCGTACAGCTCGGGATAGGCTTCGCCCAGGATGGCGGCCATCGCGCCGCCGGCCGACAGGCCCGCGACGTACACACGCGAAGCATCGACCGGATGGCGCGCGATCACGTCGCGCGTCATGCCGGCCAGCAGCGCGGGCTCGCCGCGGCCACGGCGCTGGTGGTTGTGCTTGAACCAGTTCCAGCAGCGTGAGCTGTTGGCCTTTTTCGCCTGCGCCGGGTACAGCACGTAGAAACCGCGCTCGAGCGCAGCCTCGTTCATGCGCGTGCCGGCCGCGAAGTCGTCCGGATCTTGCGTGCAACCGTGCAGCATCACCACCAGCGGCAGGCGCCCCTCGTGGTGGCCCGGCGGGATGTACAGCTTGTAGTCGCGCTGCAGTCCGGCCTCGCTGTGGCGGCCCGCGATGAACTGGCCTTGCACCAGCCTGGCGGCAGCCGGTCTTGGCGCCGAGCGGTCGACCGGTTCGGTATCGATCCGGCGGGCTTCGATGTCGATCACCGATGCCGCATCAAAGCCCGGGGGAAAGGCCGGCTGGAAGGCCGGCGAGGCCGACGAGGCCGGTGTGCCTGCGCGCAGCGCGGCCTGGATCGCCACGGTGGCTTCCTGAAGATTGCCGGCGCGGGTCAGCCGCGTGGCTTCGGCCAACATTTGTTGCAGATCGAGGTTCATGGAGTTCCTTGGTTGGATGTCAGCGAATGCGACCCGCCAGGGCGGATTTGACCGCCGCACTGGCATGCAGCGCGCCCAGCACGACCACCGACTCGATCGTCGCCAGCGCCAGCTCGGGCGTGACGTCGGTTCCGATGGTGGCCAGGCCGAGCACGCGAATCTGCAGCATCTGCCCGGCCGCCTGCGCGGCGCGCAGCTGCGCCGCGTCGAAGTGCTGGATGCCCAGCACCAGCGTCTTGCGCGCCACCGATTGCCGGACGACTTCGGCGTGCGTTGCCAGCTGATTGCGGATGGCGGTGCGGATCAGGTCGGTGCGGGTGGCGTAGAAGCCCTCCTGCACCAGCAGGTCGATCTGCCCGAGGTCGACGTAGCCCAGGTTGATCGTGATTTTTTCGTCGGCCGGCTTGACAGACGAAGCGGCGGTGGCGTGGCGCGGTGGCATGGAAGCCATCCTAACACCATCCAAGTGGATGTTAAAACAAATATATTGTCTTGAAACAAGCCGAACGGCATCGTTTCGCCATTCGCGTCAGTTCATTCAGCCGTCACCCGCGTCGCCTGGACACCCGGCGGCGCGTCGCCCGGCTCGGTAATCGTCGATCAACAGCTTGAAGCGGTCGCGCCCGAAGCTCTCGAAATGCCCGCCATGCACCACGTTCACCGGCAACTCGCGCAGGCGCGACAGGGTTTCGACGTAGGTCGGCGGGTGCGAGTGATAGGCGTCGTCGACCAGCGGGCCGTCGTACACGGCGTCGCCTGAGAACAGCACGCCGGTGGCGCGTTCCCAGAGCGCGATTGAACCCGGCGAATGGCCCGGCACATGCAGCACTTCGAACACCCGGTCGCCAAGGTCGATCACGTCGCCGGCCTCGACCAGCCGCGTGGCCGGTGCCGGCTTGACGCGGTAGTCGGCTTGCCGATAACCGCCGGGCGGCAGCGCGCCGAACATCTCGATCACCGCGAAACGGTCGGCCAGGTTCCAGTCGCCGCGCGGTTCGGCCAGGATGTGCGCCTCTGCCGGGTGGCAGGCGCGCTGCGCAAATTCGTGGTGGTTGCCGACATGGTCGAAATGCGCGTGGCTGGCCACCGCCAGCAGTGGCCGCTCGGCCAGCCAGGGCACCTGCAGGCGCAAGCTCACCACGCCCATGCCCGAGTCGACCAGCAAGTCGCCTTGGCTGCCGCGCACGTGCCAGATGTTGCAGCGGTAGAACGGGTCGATGTGGTGTTCGTCGATGCGTGTCACGCCATGGTCCAGGCGCGTCACGCGGTACCAGTCGGCGGCGCTGCTTTCTGGCACGGAGGCCGGCATCGGATCGAAAGTCATGGCGGTCAATCCTCCAGCAACACCAGGCCGTCGGAGCGCACCGCGACCTGCAACCCGGTGCCGGCGGCGTCGGCCGGCAATTCCAGCGGCGCCACCTTGGCCAGCAGCCGCACGCCGCTGTCGGTCTCGCCCGCCAGCCGCAGGAAGCTGCCCTGGTAGACCTGTGCGCGCACCCGCAAGCGACCCAGCGGTTGAGTGCCCGCGGGCGCCGCGCCGATGCACAGTGCTTCGGGGCGCAACGCCAGCGCCACCGCGCTGCCGACCGGTCGATCGCCTGCCACCTGCAGCAGCCCGCACGGCGTTGCCACGTTCAGTCGACCGCCGGCGCGGCCCTCGACGCGGCCCTCGATGATCGAGCTCTCGCCCAGAAACTGAGCTGCGAAGCGCGTGCGCGGGCGCTCGTAGACGCGTGACGGCGGGCCGCTGTCTTCGATGCGGCCGCGGTTCATGATGACCACCAGGTCGGCCAGCGCCATGGCCTCTTCCTGGTCGTGCGTGACGTGCACGAAGCTGCGTCCTTCGGCACGCTGCAGGCGGCGCAATTCCTCCTGCATCTGGCGCCGCAGGCTGAGATCGAGCGCGCCCAGCGGCTCGTCCAGCAACAGCACGGCCGGCTCGGTGACCAGCGCACGGGCGAGCGCGATGCGCTGGCGCTGCCCGCCCGAGGCTTGCGCGATGGCGCGCGGACCGTAGCCCGCCAGCCCGACCCGCTGCAGCGCATCGGCCACGCGATCGGCGATGTGCGCCTTCGGCAGCCCGCGCACCGACAGGCCGAAGCCGACGTTGCCGGCCACCGTGAGGTGCGGAAACAGCGCGTAATCCTGAAACACGGTGGCGGTGGGACGGCGCGCCGGCGGCACCAGCGTGACATCGGTGTCGCCGATCAGCACGCGCCCGGTGGTCGGCAGCGTGAACCCGCCCAGCATCGACAGCAGCGTGGTCTTGCCCGAACCCGAGGGCCCGAGCAGCACCACGTAAGTGCCTGGCGCCACCGCCAGCGACACGTGGTCGACGGCCAGCACGTCGCCGTAGCGGCACGAAACGGCGTCGAGCTTGAGTTCAGCGGCGCTTTGCATCGATTTCCTTGCGCGACCGGCGCAGCAGCACGCCCTCGAACAGCAGCGCGGCCAGCAGCGACACCCCAAAAACCAGCGTGCCGAGCGCGTTGGTCTGCGGGTTCAGGCCGCTGCGCAGCATGCCCCAGATCACCACCGGCAGCGTCGGGTCGAAGCCCGACAGCAGGAACGAGACGATGAACTCGTCCCACGAAAACGTCAGCGACAGCACAAAGGCGGCCAGGATCGCGGTGCGCAGCAGCGGCACCGTGACACGCAGGAACACCTGCAGCTCGCTGGCGCCGAGGTCGCGCGCGGCGTGCTCCAGCCGAACCTGATCGCGATCGAACTGTCCGTAAACCACCACGAAGGCCAGCGGCAGGTTAAGCACCACATGGCCGATGCCCACCGCCCACAGCGACTTCGACACATCCAGCGCCGAAAACGCCACCAGCAGGCCGACGCCGATCACCAAGTAAGAAACCGCCAGCGGCAGCATCAGCAGGCCCTCCACCAGGCGGTGCCCCGGCACGCGGTGGCGCGCCAGGCCCCAGGCCGCCAGCGTGGCCAGCAGCGTGGCCAGCGCCGACGACAGCACGCCGACCAGCACCGAATGACCGGTGGCCGCGCCGACCCGAGGGTTGTCCAGCACGCGGCCATACCACTCGAGCGAAGGCCCCTCGAACGGCGGCACCGGCACCTGCCCCGCATGGAACGAGAACAGCATCAACGTCAGCACCGGCAGATAGATGAAGACAAACAGCGGCGCCATCACCAGCCAGGCCTGCACGCGACGCAGCGCCGCCCGGCTCATGCGGCCGCCCTCCGGGTTTCTTCCGGCCGGGCCGGGGCCGGGGCCGGGGCCGGGGCAAGAATACGGGCGCAAGGCATGAGCGACCCGCGGCGGGATTCCCGGTACGGGCGCGTGCCAGCCGAGCGGCAGTGTGAGCGCGAGCCTGAGCGCGCTGGGCAGCCCGGTGGGCGGGCGCGTTTGGCGTCGTACGGCGCCCAGCGACCTTCGCCGTTCGGTCGGTCGGGCAGCGTCATGACGCCTTCTTCGCCGTCAGCCAGCGCGCCAGCGCCAGGTAAGCCAGCGTCACGCAAACCATCATCAGCATCGACAGCGCCGAGGCCATCGGGATGTCGGCACGGCGCTGGATCTGCATCAGGATGGTCTGCGGCAGCAGCAGCTCGGTGTTGCCGCCCAGGATCTGCGGCGTGACGTAATCGCCGATCGCGATCACGAAGGTGAGAAAGGCGCCCGAGGCCACGCCGGGCGCCGACAGCGGCAGCGTGACGCGCCGGAAGGTCTGCCAGCGGCTGGCGCCCAGGTCGGCCGCCGCCAGTCGCAGCTTGGGGTCGATGCGCACCAGGCTGGCGTAGATCGTCAGCGTGCACAGCATCACGAAAAAATGCACGAAGCCGATCACGGTGGCCGCCGGCGTGAAGGCCAGCGCGAGCGGCTCACTGACCAGCCCGGCGGCCATCAGGCTGCGGTTGACAACGCCCTCGGGCGCCAGCACCAGCAGCCAGGCATAGGAGCGCACCACGTAAGAGGTCCAGAACGGCAGCACCGCGAGCATCAGGCACAGCCGCTGCCAGCGCGCCGGAACTCGGCAGGCGATCACGTAGGCGAGCGGGTAAGCCAGCAGCAGTGAGATCACCGTCACCAGCAGCGTGGTCTGCAGCGAATTCAGCAGCGCCTGCGTGTAGGCCTCCTGCTCGAAGATGCGCCGGTAGTTGTCGAGGCCGAAGCTTGTGACGAGCACACCGCCTTCGCGGCGGAACAGGCTCCACAGCGCGATCGCGGCCGACGGCAGCAGGAAGAACGCCACCGTCCACAGCACCGCCGGGCCGGCCAGCAACGCACCACGCCAACGGTCGCGACGCGCCGCGCGCTGTGGCGCGCTCGGCGCGCGGGCCGCGGCGTCGATCGACAGGCCGGACATCAGCGGCAGACCCGATTCAAGGCCGCTTCGTGTCTGGCAATGTCACTTCTGCAGCGTCTTGGCCCACAGATCCTGCATGGCCTTGTCGAACGCTTCGCTGGGCGACGGGTACGGGAATGACTTGGCCAGGAATTTCGGCTGTTCGTCCCAGCGCAGCACCTTTTTCTGCGCCGGCGTCAGCGCTGCCTTGCTGTTGGCCGGCATGCCCCAGTAGCACGACGAGGTCGCCAGCTTGGCCTGTCCCTCGGGCGACAGCACGTATTGCACGAACGAGGTGGCCGCCTTGGGTTTCTTCGACGCCGCGAACACGCCGATGGCCTGCTGCCAGCGGATGCCGCCGACGTCGGGCAGCACCCAGTCCAGGTTGGGCTTGTCTTTGGCCAGACCGGCCACTGAATATTCGCCGCCGCCCGCGATCAGGGCCACCTTGCCGGTGGCCAGCGCCGTCTGCGAGGTGGTCACGTCGCCGATCAGTGCGGCATTGGCGCGCATCAGCTTGAGCTTTTCCTCGATCGCCGGCAGGTCGGCTTCGGTCAGGGTCTGCGGGTTTTTTCCCAGCGCCACGGCCACCTGGCCGATCACCGGCAGGTAGTAGTCATAGACCGCGATCTTGCCCTTGTAGGCCGGGTTCCACAGCGTCGAGATGTCGCGCGCCTTGTCGATGCCGATCTTCGATTTGTCGAACGCGATCGCGTTGTAGCCGTACTTCTCGGGCACCGCGTACATCTTGCCCTTGACGTTGTGGTAGTCGGGCAGACGCACCGCTTCGGGGATGTCGGCGAGCGGGAAGTCCTTCGGGTTCAGTTCGGCCAGCAGACCGCGTTCGACCACGCGGCGCACGTCGGTGCTGTCGATCACGAACACGTCCCAGTCGCCGGGCTTCGATTGCTCGAGCAGCGCCAGCGCGGTGCCGGTGCCTTCGTAGTCCTTCACGTTGACTTTGATGCCGGTCTTGCTGGTGAAGCCTTTCAAGAAGGCGTCGTCGGTGTGGTCGCACCAGACCAGCGCGTTGATCGTTTCGGCGGCGCGCGCCGGCGTGGCGGCCACCGCAACGGCGAACATCAGGCTGAGGGCCAGGGACAGAGGCAAATGCACAGGGCGACGGATCGGGTGGTTCATCGGGAGTTCCTCGGGGCGGTGGTGGAATGTGGAGAAAGCAGCGGTGCAATGAGAGTGGCAACAGGGCGCCGAGCAAGCGCAGGTTCCATGCCGGCTTGCCGGTCGGCAGGGCCCTTTCAGCGTCGCGCGGCCGCCGCCTCGGCGCGGTATTTCACGCCAGGCAGAACACAAAGCTCTTCGAAGGCCAGGTTGGCCGCCAGCAGCGCGGTGTTGCCTTGCGGGTCGTAGGGCGGCGACACCTCGACCACATCGGCGCCGACGATGTCCAGCCCGCGCGCGCCGCGAATGATCTCGAGCGCCTGCGGCACGGTCAGCCCGGCGATCTCGGGCGTGCCGGTGCCGGGCGCGTAGGCGGGGTCGATGCCGTCGATGTCGAAGCTCAGGTACACCGGCCCTCCGGCCAACGCGGCGCGCACCTCGGCCATCAGCGGGGCGAGCGACTTGTTCCAGCATTCCTCGACCTGTACGACGCGAAAGCCCTGCTCGCGGCACCAGTCGAAGTCTTCCGCCGCATAGCCGGTGCCGCGCAGGCCGATCTGCACCACCCGTCGCGTGTCCAGCAGGCCCTCCTCGACAGCGCGCCGAAACGGCGTACCGTGCGCGATCTTCTCGCCGAACATGGTGTCGTTGACGTCGGCATGGGCGTCCACATGGATCAGGCCGAGCGGCCCGTGGCGGCGGTGCAGCGCCCGCAGGATCGGCAGCGCCACGGTGTGATCGCCGCCCAGACTGATCGGCCGGCAGCCGGCGGCGACGATGCGGTCATAAGCCCGCTCGATGCGGTCGATCGAGTCGAGCAGGTTGTACGGGTTGATCGCCACGTCACCGAGGTCGGCCACCTGCAGCGAATCGAACGGCGCGGCGCGGGTGGCCATGTTGTAGGGCCGCAGCAGCACCGACTCGCTGCGGATCTGGCGCGGACCGAAACGCGCGCCGGTGCGGTTCGAGGTGCCGAGGTCGAACGGCACGCCGACGAAGCAGGCGTCGAGCCCTGCCGGGTCGGCCTGGTGCGGCAAACGCATCATCGTGGCGATGCCGCCAAAACGAGGCATTTCGTTGCCGCCGAGCGGCTGGAAGTGGGGTTCTGGCACGGCGGCTCCGGTGTTCGATGCGTTCAGTTAGCGGCCTGGGCCTGTCCAACCGAATCTGTCCAAATGCTAGAGGTCCGCGTGCAGGCCCGCCCATGCCGTTCTGTCGATCTTTACATCGATCGCCGTCGATGTAATGCTTGCGGCTTACCTCACCCAACGCTCCGGCCCTGCCGCCAGCCCCAGCCCCAACACCGGCCCTGCCTTTACCGCCAACGCCTTACCGCCTCTCCCCGCCCCGCCGATGCTGCACAACGTCACCGATCTCGATGTGCGCCTGGTGCGCCTGTTCCTCGCCGTCACGCAGGCGGGCGGCGTCTCGGCGGCGCAGGTGGCGCTCAACATCGGACAGTCGACCATCAGCACGCAGCTCGCCCACCTGGAAGCACGCCTGGGCTTTCGCCTGTGCGAACGCGGCCGGAGCGGCTTTCGGCTGACCGCCAAGGGCGAGCGCTTCAAGGCGCTGGCGATCAAGCTGCTGGTCTCGATCGACGAGTTCGGCGCCGCCGCTCGCCACATGGACCGGCAACTCGTCGGCACGCTGGCCATCGGCCTGATCGGCCACAACCCGGTGGCAGAGAACGCGCGCCTGAGCGACGCCATCGCGCGCTTTCGCGGGCGCAGCGAGGCGGTGCGATTCGACATCTCGATCCGCCCGCCGGGCGAGATGGAAGAGCGCCTGCTGAGCGATGACCTTCAGCTCGGCATCGGCTATTTCTGGCATCGCGTGCCGACGCTGGTCTACACGCCGCTGTTCATCGAGCGTCAGGTGGCCTGCTGCGGGCGCGCGCATCCGCTGTTCGCCAACGCCGGTGCGCTCGGCCCCGAGCCGATGTTCGAACACGAATGGGCCTGGCGCAGCTACCCGGTGCCCGAAGCGCAGCCCGGCCTGATGCCGCGCCGCGTGACGGCCGTGGCCGACAACATGGAAGCGGTGGCGGTGCTGATCATGTCGGGCCAGCACCTGGGTTTCCTGCCGCAGCACCTGGCCGAGCCGTACCGGCAGCAAGGCCTGCTGGCACTGCTGAACCCGGCGACGCTGTCGTACGACGTGCCCTTCCACCTCGTCACACGCCGACGCGGCCGCAGTGAACTGGTGCTGGCCTTCGTCGAAGACCTGCGCGCGGTGTACCTCGGCGTTTGAGCGCGCAAGTGGCTCCGCGACCTTGCACGTTTCTTCTCTCTCTCGGGGCGGGCGGACGCCGCAAGGCGGCGGCCTTGGACGCACTCTCAGCGCGTCTCGCCACCGCCGAGCCGCTCGATCAGGCCGTTCAGTTCGTCGAGCGAGTCGAAACGGATCGCCACGTGGCCCTGCTCGCCGCGTTTGCCGCGGCGCTTGACATGGATCTCCACCGCCGCTGTCAGCAGGTCGGACAACTGCTGCTCGATCCGCAGCACGTCGCGCGATTTTTCGTGGCGGGCGCGCAGCAGCGTGCTCTGGCGGCCCATGCCGCCGCTGCGGGCCACCAGCTTTTCGGCGTCGCGCACGCTCAACTGCCTGGCGACCACCTCGGTGGCGGTGATGATCTGCTGCGCGCCATCGAGCGGCAGCAGTGCGCGCGCGTGGCCCATGTCGATGTCGCCGGCCATCAGCATCTGCTGCACCGGTGCGGTCAGGTTCAGCAGTCGCAGCAAATTGCTGGCGGCGCTGCGCGAACGGCCGACCGCCTGCGCGGCCTGCTCGTGGGTCAGGCCGAATTCGTCGGTCAGGCGCTTCAGGCCCTGCGCCTCTTCCAGCGGGTTGAGGTCTTCGCGCTGGATGTTCTCGATCAGCGACATCGCCGCCGCCGCTTCGTCCGGCACGTCGCGCACCAGCACCGGCACGTCGGTCAGGCCGGCCAGCAGCGCGGCGCGCATGCGGCGTTCGCCGGCAATGATCTCGAAACGCTCCGGGCCGACCGTGCGCACCAGGATCGGCTGCATGATGCCCTGCGCCTTGATGCTCTCGGCGAGTTCGTACAGCGAGCCTTCGTCCATGCGCGTGCGCGGCTGGTACTTGCCGGGCTGCAGCTGATCGATGCGCAACACGCTGGGCGCACCATCCGCGGCAGCGCGCTCGGCGCTGTCCTTGACGCGCGGGCCGAGCAGCGCTTCCAGGCCGAGGCCCAGGCCCTTGGGTTTCTTGGTCACCATGCGCAGGATTGTCGGCCATGGCCGGTGCGTCCGACCCGCTGCCACGCCCGTCGTGCGGCGCGTTTCGAAGCGTCGAGCGGCCGCGCCGCGGCGGCTCCGGTCACGTGCCGGACCGGGCCGGGCCGCTGCCGAGCGTGGCCAGCAACGCTGCCAGCAGGATCAGTCCGCCGCCGATCAGCAAGGGTGTGGTCACCGTGCCGGCACCCAGCAGCGTCGCCGAGACCGACGCGAACAGCACTTCGGTGAGCATCACCACCGCCGTCACACTGGCCGGCAGGCGCGCGGCGCCGTACTGCAACGCCATGTTGCTGGCCAGGAACAGCGCGGTCAGTGCCAGTGCGCCGAGCAGCCAGCCGGGCGCCCAGTCGGGTGGCCACGGCAGCCGGCCCTGCAGGGCCATCGCCGTGACCAGCGTGCCCGCCACCAGCACGCCGCCGAGAAACATCGCCAGCGCGCGGTCCTCCTCGGGCCGGTGCGACTCGCGCCGCAGCATCACGTTGTTCAACGCAAACGCGAAGCCGCCAAGCAGCGCCAGCCAGTCGGAGGTGTCGCGCGGCCACGGCAGCGCGCGGGCCGCGTCCAACACACCGGCCCCGCCTGCCGCCGTCTGCTGCGGCCACAGCACGATGGCCGCGCCGGCCAGCGCCAGCATCACGCGCAGACCGGCCTGCCGTGTGAAGGCTTCGCCCAGCAACGGGCGCGCCAGCAGCAGTGCCCAGATCGGCATCAGATTGAACAGCAGCACCACGCGCACCACGTCGCCGGTGGTGACGGCCCAGTTGAACGACGCGTTGGTGGTGCCCGACGCCAGCAGCAGGATCCACAAGGTCGGCGTGCGAATCACCCGCCCGAGCGCCGCTGGCCGCACGCTGGCGATCAGCAAGGCGGCCGCGCCATAGGCGATCACTGTCGTCCACAACGGGTGCAGGCCAAGCGCGTACAGCTGCCGGAACGGCCACCACGAGGTGCCCCAGATCAGCGCGTTCAGGGTCAACGCCAGCACGGGCGCGAGCGCCACGCCGGCAACGGGCCGCAGCGCGGCAGGGGAGGGCAGGGACATCGCTCCGATTGTCAACGCGCCGTTCCGGGCCGGGACGGGGCCATCGGTCGCGGCGCCAGCGCGGGTTCCGTGCAGCGCTTTCAGTCCGGATCGCGGTGCGCGGCGTGACGCTCGACATGCATCCAGTGCATCGCGTCTCGCGTCTCGTGTCTCGCGTCTGACACCCGGCAAGTTGCAACGACCGGGGTGGAGCGCTCGGCTTCGAGGCGTGGCACGCCTCCAGCGCGTGGCGCCTGGCACCCGGCTGATCGCCCCGATGGAACGCGATGAGGCTCACGCGGCCACGAATGCCTGGTCGCCGGGCAGCCTGCGCAGCCACGCCCGCGCTGCGCCTGGGAGCCGGCCGTCGAGCGACTTGCGCAGCGTGACTGCGCAGTCGCTCCCGCGCTGCACCGGGGCCGATCTGCACCGGGTCGACGCTGGTGCGGAGTCGACCGCGCCCCGCCGCCTCCGCCTTCCGTTCCCGGCAGGTCAGCCGAGTGCGATGCGCACCGGCTCGGCCAGTTGCGCGATCTCGCAATCGACCGGCGCGGCCTGCCGCTCGATCACGACGAAGTCGCCGCCGTCCAGCGCCATCAGCCCGTGGTGCCAAGTGCCAGGCCGCAGCGTGATGCCCTGCCGGCCGCTGACCAAAAAGGCCGCCAGCGTCGACGGGTCGGGCGCCGAGTCGCCGCCGGCCACGAGCACGACACAGCGCGCGCCGTTCATCGGCACGAAGGTCTGCGTGCCCAGCACGTGCCGCTCCATCTCGTGCCACGGGCCGGCCGGGTCGCGCGGCGCGGCGACGAACAGCGACAGGCACGGCATGCCGCCGGCCGCATTCAGCGCCAGCTCGCTCAGCCCGTCGATGCGCAGGCTGCTGCCGCCGTTGATCGGCCGCCCCGCAGTGGCGGCCTGACTGGCCGGTGCCTCGATCAGCCAGCCGTAGGGCGCGAAGCTTTCGCGGTCGATCGGTCTGGCTGTCAGTGTGGGCATGGGGTCGCGTCTGCAGTGTCGGTGGGGTGGCAATTCACTGTCGCGACCGGGTCAGCAATCGATGTCGTCCAGCCGGTGATCCGGCGGCTGCGGCGCCGTGTCGGCCGCGTGCGCCGAGCGGGCCACGCGGCGCTGGCGTTCGTGGAACGCGAGGCCCATCGCCAGCGCCTGCGCGACACACATCGCCGACGTCAGCGAGCGAAAGCCCAGCAGCTCGGCATCGTTGACCTCGAGCATCAGGTCGGCATCGCGCGCCACCGGGCTCAGCGGCGCGTTGGTGATCGCCAGGCGCCGCGCGCCGGCGGCGTGCACCTGCTCGCAGACCCGCAGCGTGTCGGCGGCATAGGGCGGAAAGCTCACCGCGATCAGCAGGTCACGCGGCCCGGCGGCGCTGGCCTGCTCGGCGATCGCACCGCCCAGGCCGGTGATCTGCACACACGGCCGGCCGACGCGGTTCAACGCATAGGCCAGGTAGGCCGCCACAGCGTAAGACCGGCGAAGGCCGAGCACGTAGACCAGCCGCGCGTTGCGGATCAGCCGGATGGCGGCCTGCAGCGGCAGCGTGGCGGCGTCTTCGCGCAGGTGTTCGAGCGAGACGATGTTGGCCTGGCTGAAGGCGCGCAGCAGCTGCGCCGGGTCTTGCGGATCGTCGAGCGGCTGCTCGCCGCCGTAGTGGCGGATGCGCTCGCGGTAGCTTGGCCGGCTGGCGCGCTGCAGCGGCTCGCGGAACAGCCGCTGCAACTCGCCGTAGCCGTCCAGCCCGAGCGCCTGCTCACCTTTGATCGCGTCGCGCACGATGATTGTGTTCTCTGGCAAGTCCGCTGCGTCATACGCCGCGCTCGGTTGGCCCAACTCGAGCATCACGTAATTGCTGGCGTCCACCAGTGCGCTGATCGGTCGCATCCCGCACAGCGCGAGGCGGCGCTGCAACCACGCTGGACTCGGGCCATTCTTCACGCCGCGAATGGCTCGAGCCACGAAGCGGTCGCAACCGCGCTGCGCGTCAAGCTCGACTTGTACGGGAAAGTCCTCGTCGTGCGCACTCTCGAGACCCTTGGATGGCAGTTTCAACTCGAGGCCCAGTTTGGCTGCCAAATCTCGCGCAATCCCCAGCACACTCAGCGCGTCCGCTCGGTTCGGCGTGACCTCCACGTCCAGAACGCTGTCCGCCGCCCAAATGCTCGAGAGCGCTACGCCCGGTGCAGCCGCGTTCACCGGTAACTCGAGCAGGCCGCCACCGTACTCGCCCAAGCCGAGTTCTTTGATCGAGCAGCACATGCCCCAAGACGTGCTGCCCTGCATCGCGCGCTCGGAGAGCGTCACACCCTGAATCGTCGTCCCCGGCGGCGCGACCGCCACGCCAATTCCTAGCCTCGAGTTCGGCGCACCCGTGACAATGGTTTTGGATTGCTCGAGTCCCACGTCTACCTCGAGCCTGTACAGGTGCGTGTCGGGAATTGCATCGCACGCGGTGACAACACCGAAGATCACACCCTCGGGCGGCGCTGGAATTTCAGTGATGCCCTCAATCCCCGTCCCCAGCGACGCGAAAATCGGCTCGAGATTGTGCGGGTCGTTGCCGATCAGTGTGGGAAGGGGGTGGGGATGTGCCAGGATTGGTTGGTGCGACGGTTGCCTGACAACAAACGGCTGACGCCTTGGGCCCAGGAGTTGCGGGGGGCGCTCACCCCGGCGGAGCGCGAGCTTTGGTATCGGTTTCTGAACGATCAACCCGTGCGTTGGATGCGGCAGCGACCGATTGGGCAGTACATCGCTGACTTCTACTGCGCGTCGTTCAAACTGATCATTGAACTCGGCGGCTCGCAGCATTACACTCCAGAAGGATTGGCTCGAGACGCTGCAAGAACCGTCGCCCTCGAGCAATTCGGTGTGCGCGTGATTCGCTTTGCGAACGCTGAAGTAATGCAAAACCTCAGTGCTGTTTGCGAAAAAATCTAAGCCGAAACCAACCCCAAGAAACCAAGCTGATCCAAACCCCCTCGCAGAGGGGGTTACCCTGCGAAGTAGGCGGGGAGAGCGCCCCGCCCGCCCGTCGCCGGCACCGAGCCACGGACGGTCCTGGGGCATCGTCCTGGCAGGACTGCGGAC
>ENA-OFCX01000462-OFCX01000462.1-metagenomes-genome-assembly--contig:-NODE-462-length-21046-cov-2.909294_pt1 | contig 21046 bp, 15 predicted proteins | sample MGYA00153384_OFCX01 | MGnify analysis MGYA00153384
AAACTTGATTTTTTAACCGCAGATGCACGCAGATGAACGCAGATGAAATTCTATCCGCGTTTATCTGTGTTCATCTGCTGATATCTGCGGTTGCAAACTTCCATTCACAAACTCCGCAACAGCACTCACAAATTCTGCGGTAGATTCATAGGGCAAAACATTGCGCCCAGGCATTAATAAACCTTCCGCATTTGGAAAATTAGCTAAATATTGCGCTAATCTTTCCTCCGGTTTTTCTTCCTTACCAGCTTGACTAATGCTTGACGCTTGTTCTCCCATGACAATGAGTGTAGGTCGATCGCACTTTTGGATCGTGTTACTATAATCCTGTCGCCAAAACCCCGCTAAAAACGAGAAAACCGCATGACGGCTGTCAGGATTAGCCGCCCCAGCCTGCAAAGCCTGATCGGAAAAACTAATTAAAGACTTGTACTCAAAATCAGCAGTCGCATAGATCACACGGCGGACTATTTCATATTCCGCCGCCGAAAAACCGTGATCGCCAATTTCGTTATCGATTAATCCCAGACTCTGGGCATCGCTTACGTGCCATTCCATGTGTTGGATAGCTGTCGCCTGTGAGTTTTCAAGTATCAGCTTATCAGCTTTTGGTCATTGGTTAACTGATGACTGTTAACTGTTAACTGTTAACTGTTGACTGATATCAAATCCGGTAGCATCAAAATTATTAGTGACCAAAATTAGGAGACTGCACGTGCCGTGTCCCTACAATATTATTTTCCGTAGGGAGACGGCACGTGCAGTCTCCTCGCTTGTCATTCCGGTGCTACCAAACTAAGCTTCCTCAGAAGGAGACTTACCCAGCACCGGAGTCAGGAATGCCACCAAAGCTCCGATCGCAAAACCGGCCACATTCCGAGCCAAAGGCAACCACTCCGAAGTCCGACTCACCACAGGCCCAACTCCGAAAGCCAAAAACAAAATGCCCCACAGTGGCGAAAAAATCAGCGCCCACTGCCAAGCCACACCCTGTCCCGGTTTCCGAGGCTGAGCGGCAAACCCGCAGATGACACCGCCAACCACCGAACTAATTAACGTCAAAATCCACTGTTCCTTCGGCAAACCGGGAACCACGCGACACCCGCCCTGACGCAAACAGCCTTCTATCGACTCCAAAGATTCAATGATCGATCGATCTTCGCCATTGTCCCGCACAAAAAACTGATTGCCGTAGCGGGTTTGCAGTTCCACCCAAAAAGTTCGCGGCAGCAGCGGATACAGCGCATCTCCCACATTAAAATTCAGCAAATTGCCGCCTCGGGGGTCAGCAACTAGCAACACACTCTTTTTATCTAGCCCCCAATAACTTTTTACCGCCAAACCGGGCGTGCGATCGTACTGAGTCAGCACTCGCAGTTTCCAGCCCGTCTCCGCCTCAAAGGCATTTAAATTTTTTGCCAAACCCTCTTCTTCAATGTCCGTCAGGGCTTTAGCTAAATCAATGATCGGCGTCTGAATTTGTGGCAACAAATCGGGATTGTCGAAAGCGTGGGCTACTGGGGCGATCGCCCACACCGACAAAGCCAGGAAAAATGCAGCAGCAGAGGCTAGAAATTTGCGGGGAAAAAACTGTGACATAGGAAGTTCTAATCTGGGTCTCAATTGTGGATGCTAGCTGGCGGTCTTAACCAGAGGATAAGAGAAAACTCATATTTCTTTACAATTATTTACTTTACAGGAAGCGGAGAGCAACCGGAAGGATTCGAGAAAAGAAAGTTGGCGATCGAGGAAGGGGCATTGGGCATCGGGCATTGGGCATCGGGCATTGGGCATTGGTGCCAACTGGCAACCGTCAACAGTCAACCGTCAAATGACTAAAACTGAGACTTAGGCGCAACCCCGTCGCAGAGACGCCGATCGCGATCGCTCACATTAGGATTAGTCCTCAGATAATCCCCCACCAAATCGCAGCCCCTCACCAACAAATCATCAAGATCCAAATTCCACAAAATCACCCGATTATCCCGGCCAGCAGAAGCCAGAACCTTTCCATCCGGGCTAAAACTCACGCTCATCACGCTGTCTTTATGTCCAGTCAAAGTTTTCAGCAAAGTCCCGCTGCGACTCCACAGTTTCACCTTGTGATCGTAACTACCCGAAGCAATCAACAAACCATCCGGGCTAAAACTGACGCTAGTCACGCTATCGCTAGAACCCTTCAGCAGCGTCGCCACCAAAGTCCCGTCCACCTTCCACAGCTTCACCGAATTGTCGTAACCCGCCGAAGCCAGCATTTTGCCATCAGGGCTAAAAGCTACCCCCAAGACAAAACTGTTGTGAGCCCCTTCAAAAGTCCTCAGCAAACGACCATCACGATTCCAGAGTTTGACAGTACCGTCATCGCTCGCAGAAGCCAGCATTTCTCCGTCGGGACTGAATGTCACCCCAGTCACCCAGCCTTTGTGTCCCGTCAAAGTCTTAATCAACCTGCCGTTTCTCGTCCAGAGTTTCACAGTCTTGTCCTTGCTCGCCGTTGCGACAATCTCGCTATCGGGACTAAAACTGACGCTCATCACGCTGTCGGTGTGGCCGTCGAGAGTGAACAGCACAGAAGGCGAACAGGGGAACAGGGGAGCCGAAGGACAAGGGAGAATATTACTCACCCCATCTTCTTTTAGACTCCAGACTTTCACCGTTTTGTCGTAACTCCCAGAAGCAAGTAGCTGGCCGTCGGGGCTAAAACTGACGCTGGAGACTCTCTGAGTGTGTCCTTCCAAAGTTTCTAGCAAAACTCCGGTGCGGCTCCAGAGTTTGATAGTTTTGTCCGTAGAAGCAGAAGCCAGCCTTTGGCCGTCGGGGCTGAAAGTAACGCTTTGGACGCGGTTTTGGTGTCCGTCGAGGGTTTTGAGCGGCACGTCATCGAGCCCCCAAAGTCGGACAGTTTTGTCAAAACTTGCCGAAGCCAGGATTTTACCATCCGGGCTAAAACTCACCTGAGTAACTCGATCGGCGTGTCCCTCAAAAGTTCTCAGCAAGCGACTCTCTGGTTTAATGTTGCTAGCATCCGTTGGGCGTTTGTCGCCAAGACTAGCGAGACTCCAAAGTTTGGCAGTCCCGTCTGCACCGGCTGAAGCCAGTGTTTGACCGTCGGGGGAGAAACTGACGCCAAATACCCATTTGCTGTGTCGCAAAGTTGCTAGCAGTTCGCCTTTATTTCCCTGGGTGGAATTTTGTGTTGCTGGGTGTTTTAGTGCAGCGATGCTCCAGATTTTTACCGTTTTGTCTTCACCGGCACTGGCGAGAGTTTCACCGTCGGGGGAGAAACTGACACTGTAAACTTTCGAGGGTTTTTTGTTTTCGCTGTGCCACAAATTAGCGACTAACCGGCCGTCAGAACTCCACAGTTTGACAGTACCGTCATCGCTCGCCACAGCGACGATTTTGCCGTCGCGGCTGAAGCTGAGCCAATTTACGGGAGCTAGTTGTTCGATCGTCCGCAGCAGAGTGCCGTCGGTTTTCCAAAGTTTGATAGTTTTGTCTCTAGATGCACTGGCGATCGTTTGCCCATCGGGGCTAAAAGCAACGCTGGTAACACTGTTAGTGTGACCTGTTAAAGTTGTCAGCAAAGTACCGTCTGTTTGCCAAATTTTGACAGTTTTATCTAAACTTGCCGAGGCGATGGTTTTGTTGTCGGGACTGAACGCGACGCAGGCGACGCTGTTAGTGTGGCCTTTAAAAGTTGTCAGCAAACTGCCGTCGCGCCGCCAAAGTTTGACGGTTTTATCGACGCTCGAAGAAGCTATTGTTTGGCCGTCAGGACTGAAACCCAGACCCCAAACTACATCGCCGTGTCCCTCCAAGCGGTTCCGTTCTTTGACACCATAAACTGCCTGCTGGAGGGCGGCAGAAATCAGAATTTCGGTGTCCTTGAGCGTGTGTATTTCTTGGGATTGTTCGATCTGTCTCCACTTTTTCCCCGCTCTCAAACTTTCCATCATGGCGTCAAATTTGTTGTTTGAGAAATAAAGTGCTTCTGAAGCTGCTGTGAGGGTATTGATTTCCGCTCGCTGAGTTTGAGCGACAGCTACCTGTTTTTGACCGACGGCGCGCCACCAAAAGTTGACGGCGGCGATCGTGGAACTGGTGAGTAGCAGTACGCCGATCGCTGCTACTCCCAGCAGTTGTTTGAGAAAAGTATTAGCTCGATAGAGCTGTGCTTGACTCATTTTTTTGTCGGCTTCTGCTTTATGCAGTCTGGCTTCTAAGCCGAATCTTTGGCGGATCGGCCGCACTAAATAGTCGTGTACCAATTGATAGCGGTCTTCTGGTGCTTCCCGCAGCAAAAATAGCAAACCATGACCAACTAAAATGTCTAAAATTAAGTCGAGGTTGTCGGTTTTCTTTTGTCCGTTTTCTGGTTTTTTTGCGAACTGTCGCTGTAGAGGAATTCTGCCGAGACTGCCGATCGCCAATAATTCTGTTTCGTCCACATCGGCTGATTGCTGGCCTGTAACTAACGAGAGTTCGTGCTTGGTTTTTATCAACCGAACCCCTCTTTCATCTGTCAGGGAAAACAAAATTTTCCAAGCTGCATCTTCGTTAACCGGGCCACAATCCGAGATCACTCCTTCGAGCGATCGCTTCACTAATTCTGCTTTGGGATTGTCGCCCAATTGCTGGTATTGTGCTAGGCTTGTAATACCTTCTTCTTGCAGTTGCGCTCCGACTACCTGCAATTCGATCGGTCGCACTTCTTGCAGTTCGTCTGCTAAATCTTCCACGAAGGCATCGATCAGTGCCGGCTCTAAATAATATTCCGCCCGTTCTGTTAAGTGTCCGATGACAGCCCGCGCATCTTTCATCGAAAAACTGCGCAGTTGGTAGCGGATGCCTTTGTCGAGAATATTATTGTTAATGGCGTCGAGATCGGGGAAGCGATCGCAGTCCAGCAAATAGTGCAAATAATCTTCCCGCAAGCACAAAATTATCTTGACATAAGGCAGGTTCAAAAACAAGCGCAAAAAGTTATAAAAAAGTTGTCTTTGTGCCACTGAGGTCGAAACAAAGAAAAACTCTTCAAATTGATCGAAAATCAGCACAGTCAACAAATTATTGGCGGCATTATCGCGCAACTGATCTATGATATAAGAGGAGATTTCAGAGCTGCGAGCTGGGATAACCGAGCAACTTCTTTTCTCGATTTCCTGTACTCCTTTTGCGATTAATTTCCTTTCCTCTTCGGCTTGTTTTTCGTACAGCGCGCTATTCAAAGCATTTTCTAATTCCACCAGCCAGTCGGTGTAAACTTTGACGACTACGGGCAAGGTATCGCGCGCGCCCGGAGTAATATTTTTCAAAGCCGGTACTAAACCGGCGTTGACTAGAGAACTTTTGCCGACTCCGCTGGGCCCGTGAATAATAGTTAATTTATGGTCGTCCCTGCTAATTCTTTCTAGCAACTTATTGATATCTGTTTGGCGCGAGTAAGCTGTCATCGACGCTGCGATTGCTGCTTGATTTTGAGCCGAAGGACTCGAAGGATTGACGGCTTGTCGCTGCTGCTGTAATTGGCTGGCTCCGATAAAAGCTCTAAATCCGTATTGATATTCGATCGACCTTTGGGTTTTTTTGATCCGAAAAGCTTTGAGATACTCTCCCTGCTCGAAATAAACCGCTTGCAGTTCCGTCAAAATATCGATGTAAAGTCGGGGATCGTACTTCGGCTCGCTTTGAGCTTGAGCCAATTCCAAAGAATGAACCGCCGCTTCCCACTGGTTTAACTGCCGCAAACTTCGGGCTAATAGTAAAAGATAGGAACTTCTGTCGGATTTGGGATGTTGGATTTTAGATTTGGGATCGTTACTTGACTCGTTAATGTCCACAAATTCTGGATAATTTCCCTCAAACCCCAATCTCAAATCTTCAATCAGCAATCTCAAATCGTTAGGCGTTTGATCCAAAATTGCCAAAGCCAACTCTGCTAGCTGGCGGGCTTGACTCCACCTCGACTGTTGCAGGGCAACTTCAGCCAAAAAGCCGTAATCTTGAGCGAGTTGGCTGGGAGTACCGTAAGTGAAGTGCAACTGCAAAGAATTTTCAGCTAATGCTTGCAACTCTCCCCAAGCTTTCAAGCGTTGCAACACTTGTCCGAGGTGTGCTGTCACCTCAGCTACCAATTCGGGGCGTGAGGCAAGGGAGAAAGCATTTTTAGATTGTTCCAGACTAATCCAAGCTTGTTCCCAGTGGTGGCGGTTGGCTACCGGATTTCTGGCTGCTTGCAAGCGGTGACACAGGGCTATATGAAACAGCACTATGCCTTCTCTCTCTAAAAATAGGATGTTGGGGACAGGATTCGACAAGGAGCAAAGGATTGGTGGGTTTTCGGAATGTTCCCAGTTTGCCAGTTCCCAGTTGCCGGTTTGCTGCTGCCAAAATGCTAGGCTTTCTTGGTAGTGAATTAAGGCAGTTTCGGTTTGGTCGCTGACATAGTAATCTCGACCGAGAACGAATTGCAGGCTGGCTTTGAGGGCGGGTTCTAATTCTTGACCGCGATTTTGTAAATCTTTTAAAGCTAATTCTAGTTCTCGGCGCGACAAAGAGCCGATCGCCAAATCGAGGGTATTACCCGGACTCAAAGGCGAATAGGAGCGGGCATCTGATTGTTGGGAGTTGTGTTGAGATGCTGAATTAAAGGTGAGAAACCGTTCTCCGGGGCTGAGTTCCCGCTCTTGAGCGCGTTTTTCCCAGTCGGTTTCGCAGGTTCCAAAACCTGCTCCGGCGCTGTTGCTGCTGTCGAGTTCTTGACTAAGTTCGCCTACTTTAAAGATGGTATCGGCTCGCCCAGTCAGGAACTCAATTAATTCGTCAGTGCCCATTTCAAATTTAATTGTGGCGGCGGCCCAACTTTTGAAATCCGGGGCCAGACGAATCATTTTGGTTACGATGTCATCTGTTACCCACAAAATCACCGGGCAGGAAAAATTTTTGCGAAATTCGTCTCGCACTTGATTGGTAGAGGCCATCAGTTCGTCGATCGCTACTACTGTTTCTAAACCGAATACCATCAAAGCCGAGGCCGCACCAACAGGCGAAGATTCGCTCGGTTTCGTGTTTGCCTGCAAGGTAGTGTAGAGAGTTTTGACGGATGCTGGCAGGACGATATCTTGAATTGGAACTGGGGAAATTTCTCGCAGCCGCTGGGCCCAGCGCTGTCGCAATTGCTCGTAATTGCAGCGCACCAAAATTAGCGAGAATTGCTGTTGAGACATCGTGATGGACCTTACCAGAGTTTTGAGCGATCGCTCGTTGTAGCTGGCAGTTTCTTGTAGTTTAAGTAGATTGGTCATCATGCACCCCTTTTACAGAAATAAATTACCTAACGATCGCCGATCGTGACCAAAAATGTATCTACTTAGAGATACCCGTATCTGTCCAGCGCTTTATACCTGTAGGAATACGTAGTTTTTCGTACTTTCCCTATGAATACTTACATAGTGATTAGGTTTAATCTAAAAACATCATAACTCTCAATGTCAGAGAATGCGAGACTTGATAATAAAAATTCAATCGCAGGTAAGAAATCTTTTAGTCGGCTACAGATAAATTGCTACAGGCTATAAGAGCTGACCGCTAAATTCAGGAATAATAGTGACGATTAGCTATTAATAAACAGCCCGATCTATCTGTAGCAGGAATTTGGTCAAAAAGCAAAAAAAGTTGTAATTTGGGATGGAATTAGTTGAGGCTAAGAGCAACAGGTGAATACAGACATACGGGGTCTGGCATTGCAGATATGAAAGTTCAGATTGGCGAAAGTCCTTACTGGTGGAAAATTTTTGTGGGTGATAAAACTCGTGGCGTGCAGCCAATATACGACAGAAATCAGCCAGTGGCAAAAACCGCTGACTGTATGATGTATTGGATTGTGAGATTTCGGAGTTTTGAGCGGTGAATTATATCAAATCTTCTCTTCATCAGAATAGTAAATTCGAGTTAACGATTAACCGTTAACTGTTAACCGTCAACTGTCAACATCATGTCTGAGTACAACCGAAATTGATATCAGAAGTTATTGAATCACTAAGTTAGTCGCAGCGAAGGGCTTGGGGAGTCCCCAACAAATCTCAAAAATCCTAACTATTTTTAGGGAGTGCGCTGCTTCCACTCCTGATATTTTCTGGTTTCTGCGAGGGCTGGATTGATGCCAAACCAGCGACCTTCTTGATCGCGGTATTCAAAGACAAACATACTTCGCAACAAAATTTGAGATTCTTCTTCGCCGGTTACACTTTGTCGGTTTACGACTTGAAACAGCAATTCCCATTCCATGTCATTGATGGCTGCCAAAAGGTCATCGCGATATTCTTGAATGACGCTTTCGAGACATTCGCGAGAGAAGGGGGGGTCTTCGTGCTGCAAACAGCTATACAAAAGCATCAGTAGATTGCGAACGTGACCGCCGCTAATCCGGCAGAGCCTGTCTAAAGTTTCGGGAGAGTCAAAGACTTTGGTAATCAAATCGATGCGTTGAAGGGGAGCAACTGTGGGGAAAGCTCTCGCTAATACGAGCTGGCGCAATAGTGCCATTCCTTCCTTGTGGTCGTCGCCCTCACGCCTCAGCACCGGTACCATCGGCATCACCTTGGGTTTGACTCCAAATCGACTGGCGAGGCGGCCGAAGTCGTTGGAAAAAATCAAAGTCAGGGGAATCGTGTAGACGACGTGGCAATTGAGTTTTTTTAATTGTTCGCCGCGGTCTAAAAACAGGTATTCTGGCTGGGTGCGTCCGCTGGGTTTGAGGGAGGCGTCAAGGCGATCGAGGTTGTCAACGATGACTGCAAGTCCTTTTTTGCCTTGCTGCTTGAGTTCGGCGTTAGCTCTGTCAAGGAGTTCTTCGTTGATGGACTGCAAGATACTGTTGGTGCGGGGTTCGAGATATTGCCGGAGTTGCGATCGGAGTTTGGGAGAGTCTTTCGTTTTAGCAGTAACTCTAGCAATGCCTACAGATAACTCCGCTTCTGCTGACAAATCGATGGGAGTCTGCAAAAATTCTGCCACTTCTGCAAACAGATTTGTAAAATAGCTTGGTCTGAGTTTGATTTTGGCAGCTTCCATAGTTTCGCTGACTTGGCGGGCAATGCTCAGCAAAATATCGCTGATGTCTACATCCCCCATGTCTAAGTCTTGGGAAGACTCGAAGTATACGACACAAAAACCCTCTTGCTCAAGCTCAGCTTTCAGTCGAAACAATTCCGTAGATTTGCCACAGCCGATATGTCCTGTAAATAGCTGACAGGTTGGCTCGTCCGGGGAAATCCGGGTAATTGTTCGCTGTAAAGATTCAATGATTTTGCCGCCGCGCACGGAACCAAAATCAATGTAGTATTGATAATCTCCAGGGTCTCCCGCGACAAGGGTTTTGCTCGGGTTGCAGGCTTTATAGAATCTGTCTAATTCGAGTGCGATCACAATTGAAGCCGAATAAAAGTTAAAAAGGTTAATCGAAAGTCTAAACTTTCTTTGCTTGAGCTTAGTTTGATTTGTCACCTTCTGCCCTGTGGGGTAATGCCCTAAATACCCAAACAACCTTGATCTGCTAATGGGCGCGACGGCGCTGGAATTGGGAATTTTTAATAAATAATTTTTAATTACCTAGCTGATCCGTAATTGTACTGATATTGGTGTTCTTCTGGGTAATTTCGCGGATCTGAGTGAACTACTCACCGTCAAGCGGGATACCGCTATGACGGGAGCTTCCAACTTCAACCGGAACAGCATCCAGCAAGACCGAAATCTTACCAGGTTGACTTACATTACCTTCGACGGAGGTTTTTCTGGGTACAACTCACGCGCCTTTCATCCCCCATTAACCGACTACGGTATAGTGGGGGAATTCTCGTGTGTCTAGTTAAATTGTCAAGAGGTAGATGGCTAGTTTTGGAGCGGTTTCTCAAACAGATTTAGGGCGCAGGCGCCAAGAGTTGCGGCGGCTTCGTCGGGTTCGATCGGCTGCTGTTGTGTGGCAAACGCTGGCAGCGAGCGCAATGGCCGGGGGTTTACTGTGGTGGATTGCCCAGCCGGCTTGGTTGATTGCCCGATCGGAACAAGTGAAGGTAGAGGGCAATCAGTGGCTGTCTGATAAGGCGGTGCGGTCTTTGGTGCCGCTATCTTACCCGCAGTCGCTGTGGGGGATTCAACCGCAGGCCCTGGCCGAAAAGCTGGAGTCAACGGGCCCGATCGCCAAAGCGAAGGTGACTCGCAACTTGTTTCCGCCGAGTCTGACTGTAGAAGTGGCAGAACGGCTGCCGGTGGCGGTGGCGCAGCCGACTGCGATGTTGCGATCGAACAGCGACAGGGAAAAAGTCGGGTGGCTGGACGCTCGCGGAGGTTGGATGCCATCGGAGAGCTATAGTGCTGTGCGATCGGCAAATAGTTCGATCGGGCCCGGCAGCAGTCCGGGAACGCAGCCTCAGCATCCTTTGCCAACTTTAAAAGTGATCGGGCCTTTGGAACTGTATCGTGCCTCTTGGCCAAAGTTTTACCAAGGACTCAGCACGTTGACAGTGAAAGTGTTCGAGATTGATTGGCAAAACCCGAACAACTTGATCTTGAAAACAGAGATCGGTACCGTACACTTGGGGCCGTACAGTTCCAGGACGATCGAGCAACTTAAGGTTTTAGACCGAATGCGACAATTGCCAAAACAGTTGTCTTCAAGCAAAATAGCCTACATTGACTTGAAAAATCCTGCGAACCCGATCGTCCACTTACCAGAACTCGCCCCCAGTTTGGAAAGCTCAACTCCCGCACCAACTCGCCCCCAGAATTGAGCCTGTGTCAACAGAAGGTAGAAAATATCAGTCAGCCGACAGAATTTTTGCCGATCGGGATCAATACGGAGGGCTTGAAATAAGCACTGTTTTTTTGATACCAATCCCCGTCTGGCAAAAAAATTCTGATTTTTTTGCCAGACGGGGGCGTGCAGGGCTAGTACCGATTTTTTTGCTTCTGCCTTGCGTACAAGTGCTGGAGCGAGTATGAGCGAGGTCTTGGCTAGTGTCGTCGGCAAAATCCGAGATTGCTAACATTGAGCCTCCACCTGTGTTAGTTTTTCGCGCAACTTAGCCTATAGTTGATTGTGAATTGGCGTTTAGTTAACAAGCTGTAATCTACTATCCCCGACTCTCATGCTTAATAATAAACAGGGGTCTGACCAAGATAGTCCCCCTTCGGAAGAAGTAAAAAATTTTCCGGTGGCAGCAGATTCCACCAATCCGTTTAGACGCAAGTCTGATTATGTAAATGTAGATAGTATAGATATCGATCCTATGGTGAATCCCAAAGACATCACGCCCAGTAGTGCAGCGAGAATCAAAGTAATTGGCGTCGGCGGGGGTGGCGGCAATGCCGTTAACCGCATGATTGCTAGCGAGATTTCTGGCGTCGAGTTTTGGTGCGTCAATACCGATTCCCAAGCTCTGGTGCTCTCAAATGCTCCGAAACGCTTGCAAGTCGGACAGAAATTGACGCGCGGTTTGGGCGCGGGAGGCAATCCGGCGATCGGGCAAAAGGCAGCAGAAGAATCTCGCGACGAAGTTGCTAATGCTTTGAATCATGCAGACTTGGTGTTTATCACCGCCGGCATGGGCGGCGGTACGGGCACGGGCGCGGCTCCGATTGTCGCTGAAGTGGCTAAGGAAATGGGCGCTTTGACAGTGGGCATCGTGACACGGCCTTTCACATTTGAGGGACGGCGACGCACCAGCCAAGCTGAGGAAGGTATCGCGGCTTTGCAAAGTCGAGTGGATACGCTGATCGTGATTCCTAACGACAAACTTTTGTCCGTAATTTCAGAACAAATGCCCGTACAAGAGGCTTTTCGAGTTGCTGATGATATCCTGCGCCAAGGGGTTCAGGGTATTTCTGACATTATTACGATTCCCGGTTTGGTGAATGTTGACTTTGCTGATGTGCGGGCAGTAATGGCGGATGCGGGTTCGGCTTTGATGGGCATCGGCGTGGGTTCTGGCAAGTCGCGGGCTAGGGAGGCTGCGATGCAGGCTATTTCTTCGCCACTGCTGGAAGCTTCCTCGATCGAAGGCGCTAGAGGTGTCGTGTTTAACATTACTGGCGGTACTGACATGACGCTGCATGAAGTGAATGCGGCGGCTGAGATAATTTATGAAGTTGTCGATCCGAATGCCAATATTATTTTTGGAGCGGTGATTGACGAGCGACTTCAGGGCGAAATTAAGATTACTGTCATCGCTACGGGTTTTTCGGGGGAAGTTTCGTCGTCTCAGGCTTCTCGCACCCAAAATGTGAATGCTCCTTGGCGGGCTGCAACAGTCCCGGTGACTCCTGCTCAACAAACGCAGGATGCGAAAACTAAACCGCCACAGGATTTCGGGTTGGATATTCCTGAGTTTCTGCGCAACCGTCGCCCGCCAAGATAATGCCAGGATTTTGGATTTTGGATTGATTCTGAAATCTCAAATTTCCAAGGTTTGTCCGGGTTCGGGTTCGAGAAGTTGGGTAGCAAGTCCCGATTTTGCTAGTAAATCGCGAAATTCAGGGATGCTACCAACTGTTCGTACAAACATCGGTAAAATGCCTGTGGCTCGGATGTCTCCCATAGTTGTAGGTAAGAAAAACCGAGGTTTCAGGGTTTGGGCAAGCTTCAGGGCTTCAGAAGGGCCCATAATGATTTGTCCGAGCAATGGGAAGATTTGACCCACGACTGGGGCGATGGCTACGTCTACTGTGTCTATTTTCTGTTTGACTTTTTCCAATGGCGGCAGGTGCGGTTCGTAATAAAGTGTCTCGCCGCTGCTTAAATCTTTGAGCAAGTAGCCGTTTTCTTCCTGTCCCGGCTGGATTTCGGCTCCGGGTACGGCGGTTATTTGTAACATTTCTTGATAATTAAACTCTTGCCAATTTGCTAAAGATGTGATATTGGTGTAGCCTAAACTGCTGAGGACTTTGGCGGCGGTGGGTGAGGCGATCGCCGGAATTGTCCGATCGAGCAATTCGAGTGTCGGTCTGTGACAGTGGTCGTCTAAGCCTTGGGAAATCAGTAAAAGGTCGATCGGCGGTAATGTGTCGGGAGTGTAAGCAACAGGGGTGTTGTGGTAGGCGGTGAACAGCCAGGGTTGACCGTAAAATACCAGGGGATCGACTAGCCAAGGATCGACGAGGATTGTTTTACCGGCTATGTGGAATATCCAAGAGTTGAGGTCGATTCGAGTGAGTTTCACGGCTGTTTGCAATAATTCTTTACAATTGATTTAATCATAGCTAATTTTGCAACCGCAGATGGGGCGGATGAACGCTGATGAACGCGGATAAGATGGATGTATATGGTGGAAAAAAAATAATGAAATTGAGGATTCCTGTGGCTTTGACTGTGGCCGGATCTGACAGTGGCGGTGGGGCTGGGATTCAGGCGGATTTGCGGACTTTTGCGTTTCACTGCGTCCACGGTACGAGTGCTTTGACTTGCGTCACGGCTCAAAATACTTTGGGGGTGATGCGGGTTGATGCTTTGTCTGCTGAGGCTGTGAAGGCTCAAATTGAGGCGGTGGTTGAGGATATTGGGGTGGATGCTGTGAAGACTGGGATGCTACTGAATCGGGAGATTATGGCGGCGGTGGCTTCTGGGGTTGAAGCTTTGAATATAGGGAATTTGGTTGTCGATCCGGTGATGGTATCACGATCGGGCGATCGACTTATTGACGACGGGGCGATCGCATTTTTGCAGGATGTTTTGATTCCAATGGCGGCTGTCGTGACTCCTAATCGGTTTGAGGCTCAAATTTTGAGTGGTTTAGAGATTGCTTCTGTGGATGATATGCGATCGGCTGCGGAGAAAATTCACAGTTTGGGCGCAAAGGCGGTTTTAGTCAAGGGCGGCGGGATGAAGGGGGATTTGCGTGGAATTGATGTTTGGTTTGACGGTACGCGGTTAGATGTGTTGAAAACTGAGAATGTCGATACTCTGAATACTCACGGGACTGGTTGTACTTTAAGTGCTGCGATCTCCGCTAATCTAGCATTAGGTAAAGATTTATTTACAGCGGTGACATTAGCTAAAAATTATGTTACTACTGCTCTGAAATATGCTTTAGATATTGGAGAAGGTCAAGGGCCTGTGGGTCATTTCTTCCCGCTGTTACTGAAGTAAATTGTAAACTCTTTCTCTTCTCTTCCCTTCTTCCTTCGCGCCCTTTGCGTCTTCGCGGTTCGTTTAATTTCTTAATTTTTCCGGCGATAGGGCGATCGCAATGAAGTCCTCGATTTTCTTAATATTCGGATCGCCAGCCAAATAACCGATTCCACGGTGTAAATGCAGGCGAAATTGCTTAGCAAGGATATCTTTATCTGTACCTAAGCTATCGTTGTGACAGCGCTGCTTGAGCGCAATTATCAATATATCTGCCATGTCGCCACCGAAAACATCCCAACTTAACTCTACGTTGCTGTCGCTGGGAATCGGTACTGGGGATGGTATGCTTGGTTCGGCGAGCGATCGGCAAAAACCCCACCTACATAAAATATTCCACTGATCGATTCTGGTCGATCGTTTTAGTTTTGATAGTTGGTCTTTGCCTGTTTGGGATAGGCGGATGCGATCGACTGGTGGTTCCATATTTTTAACCCTGTGTTGGTAAGATTACTAATTGACTCAAACGCTTCATAATTTTGAGAACAGTGTACAAGTCATTACCCCGTCTGCGAATATCAAAGGGATCAGACAAAGCATATAAGGGTACTTCTGCCTTCACCAATTTAACAAATATGAAGCTTCCTCCAGCATTAATAAGACCATAGCTGGGTTTATTTGGGTGAGGGTTACATAGCATATAAGTAAGGATTTGTGCAAGTCCTTCTTCAATAGAAAATCCAGCTTTTTTGGATTCGATAACCATCACCCAAAATTGGTCTTTTAATACTAAGGTATCCATCTTTCCTCGGATGATAGTTCCCTCATCTTCGCTGACAATTTCTACAGATGTTTCCGCTTTTACATAAAATGGGGCCAAGTAAAAATCTCCGATAAAAAGCATCGGATCTAGTACAGCCATGCGAATCATATTTTCTAGCAAAGGCGGGTAATTTAGCAAGTTGATGTAACCTACTTTTACTTTGTCTAGAAGTTGCTTGTCTAAGTCAGTCAGTTCGGGGAGGTCGTCTTGCCATTCGCGAAAAAATTGCTCATCTTCGACTAACTGAATGCCAAATTGATCGATGAGATCGCGGAGGTTTACGGCTTGTGCTTGTAAGATGTTTACCATATATTTTACCAAAAATAACCTTGTTCCACAGTAGTCTGACGCTTGGTAGAATCATACTTAAGTAGGTAGCTGTGGGCGATCGCCTCCAATTCTTGCAGCTTATCGTATTCTAGTTTGCTAATTTCGGTGTCGGTAGAAAGCAGGATGACTTGGTGGCTAGCCGAGGGGAAATAGCGTTCGACGAGGTTGTTTCTGTGGGAAGAGTCGAGGCGGCCGAGGGGAGTGTCGATCGCCACTGGTAACAGTCTACCGGATACTCTAGCCAATCCCCACAAAAAGGCGATCGCCAGCAGTTGTTTTTCCCCGGCGGAAAGTCGGTGTTTGGGTACTGGTTTGCCTTCAGGATCGTAAATGGAGAGGCTAAATGTTTCAGTGTCGATCGCAACTCTGTGCACCAAGTCGGTTTTGTGCAACAGGTAGCGGAAACAGTCGGTGATTTCTACTTCGAGTTTGTTGAGTTTTTTGAGGGTAAGTTTTTCTTTAAATAGTTTCAAGGTGGCTTGGGCTTTGGCGATGGATGCGATGACGTGTTGGCTGTTTCTGATGGTAATGTATTCGCTGCTGTAGCTTTCTAGTTCTTTCTGGTTTTTGTCGGAATCTTTTTTTAATTCTTCTAGGTGGCGGTTAACTGATTCTAAGTCGGCGGCTGCGTTAGCGACTGCTTTCTGAGCATTTTTAACTGCTGATTCTAGTTTTTCGTAGGCTTCGGGGGAAGCTGCGGCGGCGAGTTGTCTGTCTGTGAAGTCGATTTCTGATTCGATATTTTTGATTTGTGCTATTTGTTCGGCGGTGGCGGTTTGCTGGGCTTTGATTTGGTAGCTGAGGAGGTTTTCTAGTTGTTGAATGCTGTTGCTGTCGGCGTTCATCCAGGGCGGAACGTCTGTTGCCGCTTGCTGTTCGAGTTCTTGGTTTTCTTGGCGGATGAAGTCTTGAATTTTATCTAGCTGTTGGGCATCTAACGAGATTTCCGCGATATAGTTAAGGAGGCGATCGCTTCTTTGTTTGATAACATTTTGGGCAATCTTTGCTTGCTGTTGAGTGACTTCTGTTTCTGCTTGGATTTTGGCTTGGGTTAGTAAGGGAGAAATTAGGGCTAGTGGTAGCGTATTTGAGGCTAATTCCATCATGGATTGACGGGTTTTTTCTGCCTGATTTCTATAGTTGTTTAGTTGTATGTCTAGTTGACTGCGATCGGCTGCAATTTTGCCGCCTTCATAAATAAATTTATCTAATGCTTGCTGCTGATTTTTTTGAGCTTTTTCTAATTCGTTTTTCAAGCTAGCTTGTTTTTCCTTAGCTAACTCCGTGTCATCAGTAATTTGCCGAAAAGTTTCCTCGATTTTCTCTAAAGCTGCCAAGTCTTTTTTGCCAGCAATTTCTTTCCGCTTGCGGCCTGCTAATATTTCTAAATCGACTGCGAGGCGTTCTGCTAATTCCAAACCTAACAGAGATTTAATCGCCCCGACGACAAACTCCGGCGGAGTTTCGAGTTCGGCGAGTTCTTTTACTTGTTCGCCGTCAAACAGAAATAGGTTAGATATGCCGACGGGCAAAAGGGTTTCGATGTATTCGTCCCAGGTTTTAGTAATCGCTTTATCCGACCACCAATCATTGACTACTTCGCTGTATATAAGAATGCTTAAGTTGTCTTTGATATCGTTTTTTGTCCAGTATCTAACTATTTTGAATTGAGTTAATTTGTCGTCTTGGACTTGTTCAAAGGTTAGTTCAACACGGGTATCGTCTAATGGTGAAGTATGACGATTGACTGATTGATTGAGAAAGTCGCTGTAGCTTAAATTTCCTCTGGTGGAACATTGGGCGCGACTACCGTAGAGGGCGAGGCGAATGGCATCTAGGAGGGTAGTTTTGCCGCCTCCGTTCATGCCGCCAAATAGGATGACTGGGCAGGGATTTCCGTCTTTTTCGGGCCGGAGATTGATGGTTTGGATGCCTGCATAGGGGCCGAAGTTTTTGAGGACGAGTTCGAGGAATTGCATTTTATATGTAGATGTTGTTGGTTGGTGGGGGGGCGGTTAGCAGCGGATTTTGTAACGGATTTAACGGATGGGTGGTTGGTGGGGACTGCGGATTTTGTAGCGGATTTTGTCGCGGATTTAACGGATGGGTGGTTGGTGGGGGGCGGCGGATTTTGTAGCGGATTTGGCGATCGCCCACTAATCATCCGTTACATCCGCTACATCCGCTACATCCGTTACAAAATCCGCTGCTAACCGTTCCCTCCCTTGCTACCAATCAATTACATCGGTTGAATCTTCCTCTTGGTTTTCGGGCTGAATGCTGGGAGGTAATGGGAGTTCGGCATCTGTTTCTTCATAGGTTCCTGCACTTCCTCTTGTCCAACCTCTCCCACTTGTTTTCGGCTTCCACAAGTATGGTTGAATGTGTTTCTGCCAACCTTGTACAGTTTTTGGTGGGAGGATGCGGTGGTATTCTAATTTACTGCGTCCAAAGTTTATAAATAAACCTACTTTTGCTCCTGTAGCGGCTAAGTAAGCTATTATTTGAGCTTTGTCTTTATCAGTCATGGGATAATTCACGGCTTTATCCTCTACTACAATACTTTCATTCACCCAATGGTCTAGATAGAGGATTCCCATCCAAACTTGACCGTCATAGATTTGTCTGGGATACTCCATTTCTGTTGTTAAACCGGATTCAATCATTTCTGCATCAAAGTCTCTTTGGTAATGTTTTTCCCTTAAACCTTTTTGCGTCCTCCGGTGTACTCTCATTGCACAGCCGATGATGTTGTATGTAAGATCCTGATGGGGAATATTAGGGTCAATCATGGTCGTAAAAATTTCGTAATTTAAACGATGAGGGTGGATAATGCTGCGGTTAGTTAACAAACTATTATATGCGATCGTACGGAGTGGCTGTCAACAAGTTTGGGTTTAACCGCAGGCGGTTGCGTGCTAATCTTTACTATTTCCCCCTCCTGAATCTGGCGTTGAATATTTAATATCCGCCCAAGATAACTGCTTGTCTTCGTTGCTGCTGCTTTCAAGTTCTTCTTTGAGTTTGGCAATATCAGCGGTAGCATCGGTTGCAGAAATGTTGGTTTGGGCGATCGCCTCTTTGACTTGCTGAATGTTCTGGGCCGGATTTGCCTTAACATCTTCCACCGCTGTTTTTAAGTTGCGTTGGTAGTGGGCGTTACCAATCGCTTCTTCTCTCGATCGCGAACTGGTTTCAAAGCATTTGTCCAAATCCGCGTAAATCCCATTACGGCGGGGTTTGGTGTAGTATTGGCGTTCCGTATCTAGGAGTTTTGCCATCAATTCTAAGTGCATTTTGTCCTCGCTGCAAATCTCTTCGATCGCAGTCCATTCGTCACTACCGAGGAGTTTTCTTTCGGCGGCGGGACGGGAATCTTCAAAAGGTTCGCCCGTGACTTCTTCGTAAATCCGGGGCAAAGAGTCGTCAAATTCGTGCTTTTGTTCCAGCCAAATGCGGCGGATTTCGCTAAGTTCTTCCGGGGTAATTAAGGTGATGTCGCGCATTTCTAGGGGTGCGGTTTTGCGGATTTGGGTTTGTGCTTCCAAGACTCGTCTCAGCCAGTGTTCTCGCCAGAATTTGGTGTAGGGCCCTGGAATGGGTTCGACGGAGGTTGTGTCGTCGCCCATGTTGCGTTCAAACAGTTCTACTCTACCGTAGATGCGCCGGAAGTCTCTTTTTGGGCGATCGTCTTTTATATCTAATTCGTTGCGAATATCGAGAAGAGGCTGCATCCATTCTTTTTCCTCATCGTTTTGAATCATTGCCTCCATAGATTTATCTTGGCTTACCATTGTGCAAACCCAGCAGCCAAAGCGAGAACTGCCGCAGCTAGGAGTAGAAGTATCGACAACTAAAGGACATTCATTGTCGGCTGTTGCACCTCGATACATGGTAAATAAATCTTTGTTGCTATTTTCCCAAGGATTAGCCCACTGATTTAGATAAATCCAGACTTCATCAGTTCGCCAATCTTCTATGGGACTATAAATTAGGGAATTAGGCAGACTAGGACTCTGATAAAGCAGAGATTTAATGGAACTAGAATTATTATTTAGACGGTCACTCATGCGACCTATTTCATGTTTCTCCATTGAAACCGCGCGTTTAATGCTTTCAGCTTTGCGAGTACCCAATATAAGAATTACTTCTCCATTGATTCTCACCACATCACGAACAAACCGATTAGAAGGAAGAATTTTCAGGCGTTCAGTACACCAGCGAAATCCATGTCTTGGTGCTGGGTAGCCTTTTCCCATCAAGTTTACCCAGAAAGTATCTTTGACCTCTGGATAAAGCATATAAGGTTCTATTGGTAGCTGCTGCTCTATAGCAGCAGACTTCATCTGTTTTAATGACTGACGTACCCAAGTAGAAACTATCGGGTTTTCTACAAGTGTATCTGTTGTGATTACATAGATTTTTTTCGTTCTTTTTTCAGGGGGCAATTCTGCTATCGCATACCAGATAAGCTGCACTACCGTAGTGCTGTCTTTTCCGCCGGAATATCCTAAAACCCAAGGTATGTCATCTAAACAATATAACTGTTTAATTTCTTTACTTAATTTTTCGATTTCTGCCACTAACTCACTAACACTACGGGGTGGAAAAAGTGGTATTTGCATTATTTCTGTCATGTCTTCAACCTCAGTTACTTCATTAAGCTCTAAATACATTCAGCCGATGCCATTCTAGCGATTCAAGTCTTGGTAAATCTTGGTCTGAAGCCGGCAGGAGAATAGTTTCACTATGAAAATCTTTCATACATCTGGCATTGGGGGATTCCTCTTCTAAGTCATTAGCGACGATAATTCTGTAATTATCATCTATAGCAAACCAACCCTGGTCAAAAGCCCAATGATGATTTTTACACAATGATATCCCATTATTAATTTGATTATCATAAAACTTTGAAAACGGCTTAATGTGTGAGCCATCTACAATATTTTGAGTGATATTCCTGATGACTTTCAATCGACATAATGCACATCTGTAATCATAAGCCTCTACTACTGCTTTTCTAAAAATAGCATTTCGGACAGGAGATTTTCTTAAATAAAACGTAGGTTCTTTATCAAAATTAGGTCTATTGGCTGAGATTTCTACTTCTTTTTCAGCGAGTTTGATCAAATCTTGATTAACTTGCAAAATATCTCCAATATCGTCCCTATTTAATGAAAACCAGGTATCTATCAGTGTATCTATTAATTCGGCTCTAGAATTCGGTTCTTGCAGTATGTTAAATAATTCATCATCTAGACTTGCGTATTCTACAGCTTCTCTTAGCTTGTTAGTTGTTTTAGGCTTTGAACCATTAAATCCAGACTTTAATGTTTTATGCCAGAAACCATCGCCTTCCAAATGCCAAAATGGATAGTACAAACCACGATTGTGAGATTCAGAACCTAAGATATCCCAATATTTATTAAATGTTTTAATTAAGTCGTCTGAAACATAAATTCGATTATCCCTAATTATTCCTTGAGCAATTAGATCGATGATTGATAAGAGTAATATGGGCTTATGATTAGCTTTACCACGTTGGCGTGTATTACTTACATTAAGAGCGGCAAAACGTTGTCGATAGTACGCTAGATTCTTATTTTCGGACTCTTCTCCTGTAGTCATTTCCTCCTCCCCCTATGATTAAATACAATCCGATCTAAAAATTTACACTCTTTTTAACAAAAAGCTAAACACCGCAAGAAACAACCATAACGCAGAAATTAGACAATTTAAGCAATGTCAGCAAAATAAAAAGTAATTTTCTA
>ENA-OFCX01000467-OFCX01000467.1-metagenomes-genome-assembly--contig:-NODE-467-length-20877-cov-5.245750_pt1 | contig 20877 bp, 16 predicted proteins | sample MGYA00153384_OFCX01 | MGnify analysis MGYA00153384
GGCATCGACCGCGTCGACATCATGGCCGTCGACGGCGCGGATCACGTTCCAGCCGCAGGCCTCGAAACGCTTCGGCGTGTCGTCGATGAACCACGGCGCCACCTGTCCGTCGATCGAGATGCCGTTGTCGTCGTACAGCGCAATCAGCTTGTTCAGGCGCCAGGCGCCGGCCAGCGCGCAGGCCTCGTGGCTGATGCCCTCCATCAGGCAGCCGTCGCCCAGGAACGCGAAGGTGCGGTGGTCGACGATCGGGTGTCCTTCGCGGTTGAACTCTTGCGCCAGCAGCTTCTCGGCGAGCGCCATGCCGACGGCGTTGGCGAAGCCCTGGCCGAGCGGGCCGGTGGTGGTCTCGATGCCCGGCGTGATGCCGACCTCGGGATGGCCCGGCGTCTTGCTGTGCAGCTGCCGGAAGTTGCGCAGCTCGCTCAGCGCCAGGTCGTAGCCGGTCAGATGCAGCAGCGCGTAAACCAGCATCGAGCCGTGGCCGTTGCTGAGCACGAAGCGGTCGCGCTCGGTCCAGTGCGGATTGGCCGGGTTGTGGCGCAAGTGGCGGCGCCACAGCGCGACCGCGATCTCCGCCATGCCCATCGGCGCGCCCGGGTGGCCCGAGTTGGCCTGCTGCACGGCGTCCATCGCCAGCGCGCGGATGGCGTTGGCCATCAACGACGTGCTCGGGGGGGTTGAAATGTCGTCCATTCAGTGTTCCGTGGTTGTCGTGGTCTGACGCTGAAGGCCCACAGGTCGGTTAGTTTAAGGGTTCGAAACGTGGACTCTGCGGGTTCGGGCACGGCCGCAGCCACGCCGCGTGCGGCACTTAGACTGGAGCATGAAAGCAATCATCCTGGCGGCGGGACGCGGCCTGCGCATGCGACCGCTGACCGACGCGGTGCCCAAGCCGTTGCTCGAGGTGCGCGGCCAGCCGCTGATCGCTTGGCATCTGCAGGCGCTGGCGCGCGCGGGCGTGCGCGATGTCGTCATCAACACCGACTGGCTCGAGCCGCAGTTTCCGGCGGTGCTCGGCGACGGCAGCCGCTTCGGTCTGTCGATCCACTATTCGACCGAGGGGCGCGACCACGGCGGTGCGCTCGAAACCGCCGGCGGCATCGCCAAGGCGCTGCCCTGGCTGGGCGACGTGTTCTGGGTCGTCTCGGGCGATGTGCATGTTCCCGGCTTCGGTTTCGACGCGGCGTCGTGGCAGCGCTTTCGCGACAGTGATCGACTCGCGCACCTGTGGCTGGTGCCGAACGCGCCGCACCATCCGCAGGGTGATTTCGGCATCGACGCGCTTGGCAGGGCAACCGCCGATGCGAGCCCGCGCCTCACTTGGTCGAGCATCGGCTTGTTCCGGCGTGAGATGTTCGAAGGCATTGCCGTCGGCACCCGCATGGCCTTGCGGCCCTTGCTCGACCGCGCCAGCGCACAAGGCCGGCTGGGCGCCGAACGCTGGCCCGGCGCCTGGACCGATGTCGGCACGGTCGAGCGGCTCGATGAGTTGAACCGCGCTCAGGGCTGAGAGCGCCCCCAGGCCGCCGCCTTGCAGCGTCCGCCGCCCGAGGGGGGAGAAACATTTGAGGCGGCTCGGCGTTTGATTCTGATGAGCACCCCCAAGGCCGCCGCTTCACGGCGTCCGCCACCGGGAGGGGGAGGAGAAACACTGGGGGCGGCCCGGCGTTTGTTTCTCATGAGCCGCCGCTCAGCGGGTGCGAGTCTCAGTCTGCGAGCGGCAACGCGATCTCGTCGATCGCCGCCATGACGTCCGGCGTCAGCAAATCGATCACCGCCACCGCGCCGAGGTTCGACTGCAACTGCGCCAGCTTCGACGCACCGGTGATGACGGTGCTGACGCGCGGATTCTTGGCCGCCCAGGCGATCGACAACTGCGCCACGCTGCAGCCCAGCCCGGCCGCCAGCGTTTCGAGCCGGGCGACGGCGGCGCGCTTGGCCTGGTCGTTCAGGCTCTCCGTCAGGAAGCCCATGTCTTTCATCGCGCCGCGGCTGTCGGGCGGAATGCCGTCCTTGTATTTCCCGGTCAGCAGGCCCGACGCCAGCGGGCTCCAGGTGGTCAGGCCGAGGCCGATGTCGTCATACAGCCGCGCGTATTCCTGCTCGACCCGCTGGCGGTGGAACAGGTGGTACTGCGGTTGCTCCATCACCGGCTTGTGCAGGTGGTGGCGATCGGCGATGTCCCAGGCGGCACGGATCTCGGCGGCGCTCCATTCGCTGGTTCCCCAATAAAGCGCCTTGCCGCGCGTGATCATGTCGCTCATCGCCCAGACGGTTTCTTCGATCGGCGTGTGCGGATCGGGGCGGTGGCAATACACCAGGTCGATGAAATCGAGCCCCATGCGCGCCAGCGAGGCATCGATCGCTTGCATCAGGTACTTGCGGTTCAGCGTGTTCTTGCCATTCGTGGCGTGGCCGTCGCGGTCGATGCCCCAGTAAAACTTGGTCGACACGATGTAGCTCAGGCGCGGCCATTTGAGCGCCCTGATCGCCTCGCCCATCACCACCTCGCTCTGGCCGCCGGCATAGGCCTCGGCGTTGTCAAAGAAGTTGATGCCGGCGTCGAACGCCACAGCCAGCATTTCCTTCGCGGCGCCGACGTCGACTTGGTTGTGGTACGTGACCCATGAGCCGAGCGACAGTTCGCTGACCTGCAGGCCGCTGCGGCCCAGACGTCGATATTGCATTGGTGACCCCATTGTGGGAAAGAACAGTCGGAAGTGACAGCGCGCGAGGGTAGCCCACGCGGTGGCCGCGCGCGCCGGCTTGGCGCAAGCGACGCGCCAGTGATGCGCCGGGAGCGCTGGTGACGGGCCGGTGACATCGCGTTGACGTTGCGGTGACGTTCCGATGGTCCACCGACCTTGCGGCCATGGGCTGCTGTCGCCCACGGCGCGCAGACCGTGGCGATACAGTGCGCAAATGAACAAACCCACCGCATCCCACGCGCTTCGTCGCGAACGTTTGGCGCGCAGCCTGCGCGAGGCGGGCGGCGGGCTGGCCGTGATTCCGACCGCGCCCGAACGCAATCGCAACAGCGACAACGACCACCCGTATCGCCACGACAGCCACTTCCACCACCTGCTCGGTTTCGACGAACCGCAGGCCTGGCTGCTGATCGACGCGACGGGCCGCAGCACGCTGCTGTGCCGCGACAAGAACCCCGAGCGCGAGATCTGGGACGGCTTGCGATTGGGTCCGCTGGAAGCGCCCGCGGCGCTGGGCGTGCACGACGCGGCCGACGTCGCCACACTCGACAGCCTGCTGCCCGAGAGGCTGGCCGAGCAACCCGCCGTGTGGTTTCCGTTCGGCCTGCACGCCGGGCTGCAGGCGCAGGTCGAGGGCTGGCTCGACAAGGTGAGGTCGCGCGAGCGCAGCGGCGTGTCCTGCCCCGCATCGATGCGCGACCTCGGGCCGCTGCTGGCCGAGATGCGCCTGGTCAAGGACGCCGACGAGCTCGCCACGATGAAGCGCGCCGCCGAAATTTCCGCCGGGGCGCACGCACGGGCGATGCGCTTTTGCGGACAGCGCTTCGCCGCGGCACCGCACGGCGAGGTGCGCGAATACGAAATCGAGGCCGAGTTGCTGCACGAGTTTCGCCGGCACGGCGCGCAGGGCCCGGCCTACCCGTCGATCGTCGCGGCCGGCGCCAATGCCTGCGTGCTGCACTACGCCGCCGGCCACACACCGTTGCGGGCCGGCGAGCTTTGCCTGATCGACGCCGGCTGCGAGCTCGACGGCTACGCCAGCGACGTGACGCGCACTTTCCCCGCCGATGGCCGCTACACCCCGGCGCAGCGCGAGCTGTACGACCTCGTGCACGCGGCACAGGTCGCAGCGATTGCAGCCACGCGTCCCGGTGCACGCCAGCGCGATGCCCACCATGCGGCGGTGCGTGTGCTGGCGCAGGGCATGCTCGACACCGGGCTGCTCGACCGCAGCCGCGTCGGCGATGTCGATGCCGTGATCGAGACCGCGGCTTACCGGCAGTTCTACATGCACGGCACCGGCCACTGGCTGGGCCGCGACGTGCACGACGTGGGCGACTACCTGTCGCAGGGCGAGGCGCCGGTCGATCAGCCCGACGGCCTCGGTGGCCGCGTGTTGCGCAAGCCCTCGAGGGTGCTGCAGCCCGGCATGGTGGTGACGCTGGAGCCGGGCCTGTACGTGCGGCCGGCCGGCGGCGTGCCCGAGCGGTTCTGGAACATCGGCATCCGCATCGAGGACGACGCGGTGGTGACGGCGCACGGCTGCGAATTGATCAGCCGCGGCGTGCCGGTCGCCGCGGCTGACATCGAGGCGTTGATGCGCGGCTGATCGACGCGCCGGCGTCGATCGACGGCAGACCGATCGACGCGGCACGGAGCAGCCTCGACCGGACGCTCGGCGGGCACGGGCACAGGCACAGGCACGGCAAGGCAAGGCAAGGCGCGGCACGGGCACAATCGCGCCGAACGGAAACGACAACGCGCCGACAGGCGCAGCGATGCAGCCGAGTTGCAAACCACGCGAGGAGACCCGTGATGAGCTCTGGAAAAATCCTGGTGGCGCAGGGCGGTGGCCCGACCGCCGTCATCAACCAGTCGATGGTCGGCGTGGCCCTCGAGGCGCGCCGCTTCCGCGACGTGCAGCTGGTGTACGGCGCGCGCCATGGCGTGCGCGGCATCGTCGACGAAGATTTCGTCGACCTGACACAGGAGACCAGCCACAACCTGGAACTGGTGGCCGGCACGCCGTCGTCGGCGCTGGGCTCGACCCGCGACAAGCCCGACCTGAAGTATTGCCAGGAGATCTTCAAGGTGCTGCAGGCGCACGAGATCGAGCACTTCTTCTACATCGGTGGCAACGACTCGTCCGACACGGTGCGCATCGTCAGCGAAGAGGCGCACAAGGCAGGCTACCCGCTGCGCAGCATCCACATTCCGAAGACGGTCGATAACGACCTGGTCTGCAACGACCACACGCCCGGCTTCCCGTCGGCGGCGCGTTTCGTGGCGCAGGCCTTTGCGGGTGCCAACCTGGACAACGCGGCGCTGCCGGGCGTCTACGTCGGCGTCGTGATGGGCCGCCACGCCGGCTTTCTGACGGCGGCTTCGGCGCTCGGCAAAAAATTCCCCGACGACGGCCCGCACCTGATCTACATGCCCGAACGCACTTTCGTGATCGAGCGCTTCCTGGCCGACGTCAAGGCCGCCTACGAGCGCCACGGCCGCTGCGTGATCGCGGTCTCCGAAGGCATTCACGACGCCAACGGCGCGCCGATCGCCGCCAAGCTTGCGCAAGACCTCGAACGCGATGCGCACGGCAACGTGCAGCTGTCCGGCACCGGCGCGCTGGCCGACCTGCTGTGTGAGGAGATCAAGGCCCGGCTTGGCATCAAGCGCGTGCGCGGCGACACCTTCGGCTACCTGCAGCGCTCGTTCATCGGCTGTGTGTCCGACGTCGATCAGCGCGAGGCGCGCGAGGTCGGCGAGAAGGCGGTGCAGTACGCGATGTGGGGTGACCGCGACGGCTCGGTGGCGATCAAGCGCACCGGCTTTTATTCGGTCGACTACGAGCTCGTGCCGCTCGCCGACGTGGCGGGCAAGACGCGTCTGATGGACGACGCCTTCATCACCGACAGCGGCACCGACGTCACCGACGCGTTCCGCATGTATCTGCGTCCGCTGCTCGGCTCCGGCATGCAGGACGCCTTCCGGCTGCGCTCCAGCCCGGTGACGAAGGTCTTGAAGCGCTGAGGGTCTGCGGGCGGACCCTGACCGGAGCCGGTCAGGGCAGCAGTTGCAGGGCCTGTTGCAGCGAGGCGGCAGCGAGGTCGGTCGCCTCGACCGACGCGCCCGGCAGCTCGGCAGCGAACAGCACCGCCGCCAGTTCGCGCTCCCGCGTGCGCACTGTCTGCAGGAATTCCTGTGCGCCGCGCATGGCGTGGAAGGTGTCGAATCCGCTCTCGAGGAACTGCTGCAGCGCGCCCATGCCGGCGGCCGCCGCCGGGACGCGCATCATGCGCAGGCTGTGGCGCAACAGCGACTTGCGCGTCAGGCGGTCGAGCGCCTCGCCGACCTCCACGGTCAGCGTGATCTGGCGTTCGCGTTCGCCCCGTTCGCCGTTGGCCTGCCAGATCGCGATGTAAGTCGGCCCGTCCAGCGTGGGTGAGGTCATCTGTTCGGCCATGTGGGTGTCGAGCGCCTCGGACAATGCGTGCAGCGATGCGAGCGTGGCCACCGTGGCGACCAGCTCGCGCGGGAACAGCCGCACCATGGCCGGCACCACGCGGGCGAACTGCGTGTCGCGTTGGCTGAAGTCGGTCGGGCCATACAGCTCGTTGAGAAAGAACCGCGCCGCCGGACCGTAGCGCGGCGTGGACAGCAGGTCCGCGTAGGTGTGCGTGAAGCGCCGCTGCTGATAAGCCTTGAGGGCGTTCACACAAATTTGCAATTCCGGCTTGGCGGCGCGCCGCTGGCGCTCGGCGCCGACGAGCGCCAGATGGCTCAGGATGGCGTGGGCAACGTCGGACATGGTCGGATCAAATGGGCTTGCGGATGGTCGGCGCGGACGGGTTGGAAGGTGGGTCGGAACTGCGCCGGTCGCTGAAGCCCGACAGCGAATGATGCAACACTCGGGCCGAAAGGCAACCGGCGTGCACCGAGCGGCGTGCCCGAAGCCCGGTTCGCGCCGAGCGTCGACATCGCAATCACCGGTGCCCCGCGGCCGCCGACGCACTGGATCACGCAGTTGATGAAGCCACAGATGACGCCACCGATGATGCCGACGCCGATGACGCCACCGATGATGCCGACGCCGACGCCAGCGACGACACCACCGACGCCAGCGACGACACCACCGACGATGCACCTCATGACTTCAACGGCCAGCGCCACGCTCATCGGCTGATGCTGGCCCGCCTGCAGCGAATCATCACGCTGACCCTGCTGGCGCTGGCGGCCGTGTGGGCGACGGTCTTCTTGCGTGCCGACCGGCCGCTGTGGGCGTTGGCCGGCGCGTTGCTGATCCTGACGGGCCACTCGCTGGTGCTGGCGATCGAGTTCGCGATGCTCGGCCACGTCGGGCGGCACGATCCGGCGCCACGGCCCACGCCGCTGCAGTGGCTGCGGGCTTGGTGGGGCGAGGTGGTCAGCGCCACGCTCGTGTTCGGCTGGCAGCAGCCTTTTCGCGCCAATGCCGAACCTGATTTCGTGCCGGTCGGCTTGCAGGTGCCGGCGCACGGGCGCGGCGTGGTGCTGGTGCACGGTTATGTGTGCAACCGCGGCATCTGGAACCCCTGGATGCGGCGGCTGCGCGCAGCCCGTGTGCCGTTCGTGGCGGTCAACCTCGAGCCGCTGTTCGGCTCGGTCGACGCTTACGCGCCGCTGATCGAGCGGGCCGTGGCCCAGCTCGAGGCGGCCACCGGCCTGCCTCCGGTGGTGGTGGCGCACAGCATGGGCGGGCTGGCGACGCGCGCCTGGCTGCAGGCCTATGCGGCCGACGCCCGCGTGCACCGGGTCATCACGATCGGCACGCCGCACCGCGGCACCTGGCTGGCGCGTTTCGGACGCAGCATCAACGGCCTGCAGATGCGCCTGGACGGCGACTGGCAGAAGCAACTGGCGGCGCGGGAGCCAGCCTGGCGCTTCGAGCGATTCACCTGCTTTTACAGCCACTGCGACAACATCGTGTTCCCGGCGTCGACCGCCACGCTGCCGGGGGCCAGCAACCGGCACGTGACGGCGGCTGCGCATGTGCACATGGTGTTCAGCCCCGAGGTTTACGACGAAGCGCTGCTCTGGCTGCGTCCGGCGCCCGAATGAAGCGCGCTGCTCAGGGCGCCAGCCGTTCGCGCACCCACCGGCCGCCCTCGAGCCGGTAGCGCAGCCGGTCGTGCAGCCGCGAAGGGCGGCCCTGCCAGAACTCCCAGCTGTCCGGCGCCAGCCGAAAGCCGCCCCAATGCGCAGGGCGGGGCGGGCGCAGCAAAAACTGCGCGCCGTAGCGCGCTGCGTTGGCCACCAGCACCGCCCGTGACGTGATCACCTGGCTTTGCGGCGACGCCCATGCGCCGATGCGTGAATCGAGCGGGCGCGACGCGAAATAGCCGTCCGATTCGTCCGCGCTGACCTGCTCGACACGGCCCTCGATGCGCACCACGCGTTCGAGTTCAACCCAATGGAACTGCAGCGCGGCAAACGGATTCGCCTGCAGCTCAAGACCCTTGCGGCTGCCGTAGTTGGTGTACCAGACGATACCGCGCTCGTCGCAACCCTTGATCAGCACGACGCGCGTCGAGGGCCGTCCGTCGGCCCCGACGGTAGCCAGCGTCATGGCATTCGGCTCCGGCAGCTGGCCGTCCAGCGCCTGCTGCAGCCAGGATTCGAACTGGTGCAGCGGGTCGGCTTGCGACGCTGCCTCGTCCAGCTCGGCACGTTCATAGCTCTTGCGCAGGTCGGCGATCGAAGTCATCGGTCAGTATAGGCAGGCCGCCAGGCATCGCTGGCCACGCCACCGGCTCGCGCCGCGGCGGTATCCGCACAGACGTTTAAGCGTAAGGCCTTAGGTAGTCGACCCACTGGTGCAAACCGGGCGGCGCTCCCATCCTGCGCAGAAGCGGTGTGCCCTGCTGAGGTGTCAAGCCGTGCCAAACATCGATAGGAGATGCAGATGAAATCCCGGCCGGCGGTGATCGTCATGGCCGCGGGGCGCGGCTCGCGCTTCTACGGGCGCGACCACAAGCTGGCGCAGATGCTGGACGACTCGACGGTGCTGGCCACCACGCTGCGCAATGCGGTGGCGAGCCAGTTGCCCGTGGTGATGGTGACGACCGTGCGCTTTGCCGAACTGGCCCGGCGCAGTCTGGCGGCGATGGACGTGATCGTGCTGCCGGAGGTGGGTGAGCCGGTGCAGCCGCCGCTCGGCGTGGGCTATTCGATCGCGATGGGCGTGTCGGCGCGGCCCGACGCGGACGGTTGGGTCTTGCTGCCCGGCGACATGCCGATGGTGCGGCCCGAGACGCTCCGCGCGGTGGCTGCCCAACTCGCCGACCACCCGGTCGTCTGCGCCCAGTACAAGGGCAAGCGTGGCCACCCGGTCGGTTTTGCGGCCGAGTTGTATTCAGAGCTGGCGGTGCTCAGCGGCGACATCGGCGCGCAGCGGCTGGTGGCCCGCTATCCTGCGCTCGGCCTCGACGTGGTCGATCCGGGTGTGTTGTTCGGTATCGACACCGAGGCCGACCTGGAACGAGCGCGGAAGTTGATCGGTGCGAGCGCGCAGGTGCTGCCGCGCTGACGTTACGCACCCAGCCGGTCAGCGCATGGCGCCAAGCCAGCGCCGCAGGCGCTCGACTTTTTCGTCAAAAGATGCCACAGGCGCGCAGCCCCGTGCCGGTTTCCACCAGGCAGGTCGGCACTGCCGCGGTGGATGCGCGACGGCATCCGCAGGGCGCGATGCCATCCGTACAACGTGGCGGGGCGTTTCTCGGCGGCCTCGAACTCGGAGCGCCAGGTCAGCGAGACGTGGCCGAACACCCACAAGTCGCGCCAGGCACCCCACCGGCGCAAGGTGTCGTCGGGCAGCACGGCAGGTCGTTGGGCGCTCGCGCAATCGATGTCAACGACATCGGTCGACGCCAAGATGAAACTCGCGCGGCGCGCGTGCCACGGTGCGTGAACGTCAGCGCGCCGAATTTGACGGTGTAACAGAGTTACACCACAATCGAAACATCAGTTACAGGCAGCCGACCACCATGAATCCGACCCTCGTCGAAGTCACGCAACGCATCCGCGAGCGCAGCGCCGCCAGCCGCGCCGCCTACCTGGCCAGGGTGGACGCCGCGGTCCACCGGCTCCGGGGCGTCGACCGCATGGGCTGCGCCAACGTGGCGCACGCCTTCGCCGCGCTGCCGGCCAACGACAAGTTGCGCGTGGTCGAGCAGCGCGCGCCCAACCTCGGCGTCGTCACGGCCTACAACGACATGCTGTCGGCGCACCAGCCGTACGAAGGCTTCCCTGCCGTCCTGCGCGACGAGGCGCGCCGGCACGGCGCCACGCTGCAGGTCGCCGGCGGCGTGCCGGCGATGTGCGACGGCGTCACGCAGGGGCTGCCGGGCATGGAGCTCAGCCTGTTTTCGCGCGACACGATCGCGATGGGCACGGCGATCGCGCTGAGCCACGATGTGTTCGACGCCGCGCTGCTGCTCGGCGTGTGCGACAAGATCGTGCCGGGCCTGCTGATCGGTGCGTTGCATTTCGGCCATTTGCCGTGCGTCTTCGTGCCGGCCGGGCCGATGAGCACCGGCCTGTCGAACTCCGCCAAATCAAAAGTGCGTGAGCAGTTCGCGCAAGGGCTGGTCGGCCGCGAGGAACTGTTGCAGGCCGAATCCGCCGCCTATCACGGCGCCGGCACCTGCACCTTCTACGGCACCGCCAACAGCAACCAGATGCTGCTCGAGGCGATGGGGCTGCACGTGCCCGGTGCCGCCTTCGTGCACCCGCACGCCGAGTTGCGCGAGGCGCTGACGCGCGAGGCGGTGCGCAGCGTGCTGGCGCTGCTGCCGGGCCCCCGTTTCACGCCGATCGGCCGGCTGGTCGACGAGCGGGTCATCGTCAACGCGATGGTGGCGCTGCTGGCCACCGGCGGCTCGACCAACCACCTGATCCATTGGGTGGCGGTGGCGCGTGCGGCCGGCATCCTGATCGACTGGACCGATTTTTCCGACCTGTCGCACGCCACGCCGCTGCTGGCCCGCGTCTACCCGAACGGCGTTGCCGACGTCAATCAGTTCCAGTCGGCCGGCGGCCCCGGGCTGGTGATCCGCGAACTGCTCGACAGCGGCGGCATGCACGCCGACGTCGCCACGGTGTCGGCCGGCGGACTGCGCGACTACACCCGGCTGCCGGTGCGCCAGGGCGAACGGCTGGCCTGGACCGAGCTGCCGACCGACAGCGGCGACGACTCGATCATCCGGTCGGCCGCGCAGCCGTTCAGCGCGGAAGGCGGTTTGAAGCTGCTGACCGGCAACCTCGGTCGCGCCGTCATCAAGGTCTCGGCGGTGCCGGACGACCGCCACGTCGTCGAGGCGCCGGCGATCGTGTTCGACACGCAAGAGCAACTGCTGGCCGCGTTCAAGGCCGGTGAGCTCGAACGCGACTTCGTGGCCGTGGTGCGCTTGCAGGGTCCGCGCGCCAACGGCATGCCTGAGCTGCACAAGCTGACGCCGCCGCTGGCGGTGCTGCAGGGCCGGGGCTTCAAGGTCGCGCTGGTGACCGACGGCCGCATGAGCGGCGCCTCCGGCAGGGTGCCGGCCGCCATCCACGTCAGCCCCGAGGTGCTGGCTGGCGGCCCGCTCGGCAAGGTGCTCAGCGGTGACGTGATCCGGCTGGATGCGGTCAACGGCACGCTGAACGCGTTGGTCGATCCGCTCACCTGGGCGAACCGTGCGGTGGCCATGCTGTCGGCCGAGCAGGCCGAGGTCAACGGCCACACGATCGGCCGCGACCTGTTCGCCGGCATGCGCCGCAACGTGCTGACCGCCGAAGAAGGCGCGATCACGTGGCTCTGAATTTCACTTCTCGATGCCCCCCATGAATCCATTTGAGCTCGCGTCCCACGGCCCGGTGATCCCGGTCATCGTCATCCACCGCATCGAAGACGCCGTGCCGATGGCACAAGCTCTGGTCGACGGCGGCGTGCGGGTGCTGGAGATCACGCTGCGCACGCCGGTGGCGTTGCAGTGCATGGAGGCCATCGCGCGCGCCGTGCCCGAGGCCATCGTCGGCGCCGGCACCGTGCGCAGCATCGCCGATGCGCAGGCCGCCAAGGACGCCGGCTGCGTGTTCGCCGTCAGCCCCGGCTACACCAGCGCGATCGGTCTGGCCTGCCGCGACATCGGGCTGCCGCTGCTGCCCGGCGTGGCCACCGGCAGCGAAGTGATGATGGCCAACGCCGACGGCTACCGGTTCCTGAAGTTCTTTCCCGCCACCGCAGCAGGCGGCATACCGATGCTGAAGGCGCTCGCCGGTCCGTTTCCCGATGTGGTGTTCTGCCCGACCGGTGGCATCACGGTGGAAAGCGCGCCACAGTTTCTGGCGCTGCCGAACGTGAAAGTGTGCGGCGGCTCGTGGCTGACGCCAGCCGATGCGGTGGCGGCTCAAGACTGGGCCTGCATCACCCGGCTGGCCCGGGAAGCGGGCGCATTGCGCGCAGGCTGAGGGCGAGGCAGACGCCAGCCGCCGCAAGCTTGCTCCGGTGCTGGGCGAGTCTGAGCGAGTCTGAGCGAGCGCGCCTTTCGGGCCCGCCCACCCGCAGGGGTTCAACGCCGGAACAGGTCGAGGATGCCGCTGCGTTCCTGTTCGTCCGGTGCGGCCGGCAGTTTGTCCTGCAGACCGAGGCTGCTGACGCCCGAGCCGTGCGCATATTCCTCGTAGAACCACTCGCCGTTCACGTTGATCACGCCGGCCGGCGGCAACGGCTCGCTGACCGGCACGCCCTTGAGTTCGGTGCCCATGTAGTCGATCCACACGGGCAGTGACAGGCCGCCGCCGGTCTCGCGGTCACCGAGCTTGCGCGGGTTGTCATAGCCGATCCACACGACCGCCACGACGTCGCGCTGCCAACCGGCGAACCAGGCGTCCATCGAGTCGTTGGTCGTGCCGGTCTTGCCGTAGATGTCGGGACGTTTGAGGGTTCGCTGCGCCAGCGCGGCCGTGCCCGAGCGCGTCACTTCCTGCAGCAGGCTGGTCATGATGAAAGCATTGCGCGGCTCGATGGCGCGGGTTGACTGATCGAGCGCAGTCGGCCGGGGCTGGCCGAGCGGCCGGCCGCGTGAATCGGTCACCCGCGCGATGAGATAGGGGTCGACACGGTAGCCACCGTTGGCGAACACGCCGTAAGCCGAGGCCATCTGCATCGGCGTCACCGAACCGGCGCCCAGCGCCATCGTCAGGTAGGCCGGGTGCTTTTCGGCGTCGAATCCGAAACGACTCACCCAGTTCTGCGCGAACGGCGCGCCCACCGATTGCAGGATGCGGATCGAAATCATGTTCTTCGACTTCGCCAGGCCGGTGCGCAGCGCCATCGGGCCCTCGAACTTGCCGTCGTAGTTCTTCGGTTCCCAGGGCTGGCTGCCGGTGGCGCCGGCGTCGAAGAACAGCGGTGCGTCGTTGACGACGGTGGCCGGCGTGAAGCCTTTTTCGAGTGCCGCCGAATAGATGAACGGCTTGAAGCTCGAGCCGGGCTGTCGCCAGCCCTGGGTGGCCCGGTTGAACTTGCTCTTGGCGTAATCGAAGCCTCCGACCATCGCCCGCACCGCGCCGGTCTGTGGGTCGAGCGACACGAACGCACCTTCCACCTCGGGCAGTTGGGTGATCGTCCAGTCGTTCTTGTCACCGCGCACGACGCGGATCACCGCCCCCGGCCGGATCTGCGTCTTCGGGTTGACCTTTTCCGACAGCCCCGACGCGACCGGTTTCAGGCCGTTGCCGGTGACGGTGATCGATTCGCCGTTTTGCAGCACTGCGACCACTTTCTTCGGGCCGACCTCGAGCGCCACCGCGGCCTTCAGTTCGTCGTTGTCGGGATGGTCGAGCAGCGCCTCGGCAATGCGGCCGTCGAGCTCCTTCGGGTCGGCCGGCAGGTCGATGTAAGCCTCGGGTCCGCGGTAGACCTGACGCTTCTCATAATCCATGATGCCCTTGCGCAGCGCGCGATAGGCCACCAATTGCTCGACCGAGTTCAGCGTCAGGTAGACGTTGATTCCGCGCACATAGGCGTCGTCGCCGTACTGCGTGTAGATCAGTTGCCGCGCCGCTTCCGCCACGTACTCGGCATGCACCTGAACCTCGTTCGGGGTGCGGTATTTCAAGGTCTGCGCCTTGGCCTGCTGGTGCTGCTGTTCGCTGATGAAGTCGTTCAACAGCATGCGGTCGATGATGTACTGCTGGCGCTCGGTCGCCCGCTTCGGGTTGCTGATCGGGTTGTAGGCCGACGGAGCCTTCGGCAGCCCTGCCAGCATCGCCGCTTCTGCCACCGTGATGTCGGCCAGCGGCTTGCCGAAGTAGATGTCGCTGGCCGAAGCGAAGCCGTAAGCCCGCTGTCCCAGGTAGATCTGGTTCATGTAGAGCTCCAGGATCTGGTCCTTGCTCAACAGGCTCTCGATCTTCAGCGTCAGCAAGATCTCGTAGATCTTGCGCGTGTAGGTCTTCTCGGACGACAGGTAGAAGTTGCGCGCCACCTGCATCGTGATGGTCGAAGCGCCCTGGCTGCGCATTTCGCTGAACTGCGCCAGCGCGGCCCGCACGACGCCTTTGTAATCGACGCCGCCGTGCTGGTAGAAGCGCGCGTCCTCGATGGCCAGCACGGCATCGCGCATCACTTTGGGTATCTGCTTAATCGGCACGAAATAGCGACGCTCCTCGCCGTATTCGCCGATCAGCAGTCCGTCGGCCGAATAGATGCGCATCGGCAGCTTGGGCCGGTAATCGATGATGCCGTCGATGGCCGGCAGGTTCGGATAAGCCACGGTCAGTGCGATCGCCAGCAACAGCAGCACCGACAGCACGGCGCCGGCGCCGAGGCCGACCAACCAGGCGAGCACGGTCGCCACGGTGCGGCTCCAGCCCGACCAGCCGGCGAGCCGCGGCGCACCCGTACCACCGCGACCGCTGTTGCCGCGCCCGCTGCCGCCGGGCGGCGGAACAGCACGGTCGTTGTCGCTCATGTCACTCCTGGTTTCAAGCGCAGATTATAGAAAGCCGATGAGCGGTCGATATAGCATCTGGAAGGCCTGCATTTGCACGCAGCGGGGTCTGGGAATACTGGTTAAAACCTTCTCCTTGCCAGCAGTTCAGCGTTTGCCTGCAGTCATTCAGAGTTTGGTTTTTGCTCGTGCGGCAGGCAACGTCGGACAGGTTTTGAAATGGAAAACTTCTTTCGATTTCAAAGGCTTTGCTGCTAGGATTCAAGTAACTTATTAACTTTCGACGCGGTTTTTAAGCGCGTTGTCAGCGAGGTGTTGTGAGCTTTCTTGACTCAATGTTGGGCCGCAAACATCCACCGATGATCGGGCTGGATGTCAGTTCGTCGAGTGTCAAGATGGTCGAGCTCGGCCAGACTGCGACGGGCGAGTATGTGCTGGAGCGCTACGCCGTCGAGACCTTCGAAAAAGGCTGGATCACCGACGGCCAGATCGAAAAGTTCGACGAGGTCGCCGCCGCCGTGAAGCGTCTCGTCAACAAAAGCGGCACCCGCACGCGGCAAGTGGTGATGGCCATGCCTCAGTCGGCCGTGATCACCAAGAAAATCATGTTGCCTGCCGGCCTGCGCGAAGAAGAATTCGAAATGCAGGTCGAGTCCGAGGCCAACCAGTACATCCCGTTTTCGCTGGACGAGGTCAGCCTCGACTTCTGCGTGATCGGCCCGAGCACGACATCGGCCGGCGATGTCGAAGTGTTGATCGCCGCGTCCCGCAAAGATCGCGTGCAGGACCGTCAGGGTCTGGCCGAAGCCGCCGGGCTGAAGCTCGTGGTGCTCGACATCGAGTCGCACGCCTCGCGACTGGCCATCAGTCGCGTTGTGGCAGGGCTGCCCAGCGAGGGCAAGGACGCGCTGGTTGCGCTGTTCGAGATCGGAGCCGACACCACCAGCCTGAAAGTATTGCGCGACGACGAATTGCTGTACGACCGGGACCAGGCGTTCGGCGGCTCGCAGCTCACGCAGCTGATCTCGCGGCAATACGGCTTCTCGTACGAAGAAGCCGAACAGAAGAAGCTCGCCGCCGATTTGCCGGAAGACTTCGAAGGCTCGCTGCTGGCGCCATTCGTCGACAGCCTGTCGCAGGAAATCGGCCGCGCTTTGCAGTATTTCTTCACCAGCACGCCGCACCACAAGGTGCATTACGTGATGTTGGCCGGGGGCAGCGCCACCTTGCCGGGTCTGAAAGATCGCGTGACCGAACTGACCGGTTTCGCATCGATGGTCGTCAACCCGTTCGAGCACATGAAGCTCGGGTCGGCGGTGCGCGAAAGCAAGGTGCGGCGTGAATCGTCGTCCTATCTCACGGCCTGCGGCCTGGCGATGCGGAGGTTCGTGCAGTGATCCTGATCAACCTGCTCCCGCACCGGGAAGAGCGGCGCAAGCGCCGCAAAGTCGCATTTTTTGCAGGCCTCGGCCTGTCGGTGGTGCTGGGGCTCGCCGGTGTGGGCGCCTGGTACCTCGTGGTCCAGCAACTGATCGCCGGTCAACAGCAGCGCAACGATTTCCTCAAGACCGAGATCGCCAAGCTGGACGTGCAGATCAAAGACATCGCCTCGCTGAAGGCCGAGATCGAATCGCTGAAGGCGCGCCAGAAGGCGGTCGAAGACCTGCAGACCGACCGCAACCTGCCCGTGCACCTGCTCAATGAACTCGTGCGCCAGACGCCCGAAGGCATCTACTACACCACCGTGAAGCAGGGCGGCGAGGTGCTCAGCCTGAACGGCATCGCGCAAACGCAGGAACGCGTGTCCGAACTGCTGCGCAACACCGCCAACAACTCGGAATGGGTGGCGCGTCCCGAGTTGATCGAGACCAAGGCGGCCAGCGTGACCACGGCGAACAAGGAGCAGAAGCGATTGTTCGAATTCGCGATGCGTGTCACCGTGAAGCGTCCTGCCGTGGCTGCAGCCGATGCCGTCCCGTCCGCCGCTGCGGCTTCGGGCGCGGCCTCGGGTGCGGCACCCGCGCCGGCCAACAAGAGCTGAGGTTGCCATGGCGACGAACGCAAAATCACTCAACGTCGACCTGAACTCGGTGTTCGCCGGTGCGGCGTCGCAGTTCCAGGGCCTCAAGGCCAATGAGCCCGGTCAGTGGCCACTGCTGCCCAAGCTGGCCGCGTGGCTGGCGGCGGTCGCTGTCGTGCTGGTGCTCGGCTGGTTTGCACTGCTGACCGATTCACACGCCGCACTCGATGCCGAGCGCAACAAGGAGCCCGCACTCAAGCAAGACTACCGCGCCAAGCTCGCGCAGGCCGTCAACCTGGGCGAGTTGCGCAAGCAAAAGCTGCAGGTCGAGGAATACGTCAATCTGCTCGAGAAGCAGTTGCCGGGCAAGGCTGAAATGGACGCCTTGCTGTCCGACATCAACCAGGCCGGCCTGGGTCGCGGCCTGCAGTTCGAACTGTTCCGGCCGGGCCAGGTGGTCGTGAAAGACTACTACGCCGAGTTGCCGATTTCGATCAAGGTGTCCGGCAAGTACCACGACATCGGTGCCTTCACGGCCGACATCGCCAACCTGTCGCGCATCGTCACGCTGCACGACCTGTCGATCACCTCGAGCCGCGACACGCCGAACCAGCTGTCGATGGAAGCCATCGCCCGCACCTATCGCTACCTCGACGGCGCCGAGCTCGCAGAAATCAGCAAGGCGAAGGCCAAGGCGGCCGCGGGAGCCAAGAAATGAGGCGCATGAACCGCAAGCTGAGTCTGGCGCTGTTGTCGAGCGCGCTGCTGCTGTCGGCCTGCAGCAGCGAGGACGTCGAGCTCGGCGAATGGATGGAACAGCAGCGGCGCGAGGTCAAGCCGAATGTGTCGCCATTGTCCGCACCGAAAAAATTCACGCCGCAGGCCTATGTGGCGGTGGCATCGGTGGAGCCGTTCAGCACGCAGAAGCTGACGGTTGCGCTCAAGCAGGAAGCGCAACAGCCGAATTCATTGTTGTCGGGCGAAGTCAACCGCCGCAAGGAGCCGCTGGAGGCCTACCCGCTCGACAGCATGTCGATGGTGGGCAGCGTGTCGCGCGGTGGCAGGCCCTACGCGCTGCTGCGCGTGAACAGCCTGCTGTACCAGGTCAAGACCGGCGATTACCTGGGCCAGAACTACGGCAGGATCACCAAGATCTCCGAGAGCGACGTGGCGCTGCGCGAGATCGTGCAGGACGCTGCGGGCGAGTGGATCGAGCGCCCCAGCGCCCTCCAGCTCCAAGAGAAGTCGGAGAAGGCGCGATGAAGAGCATTCAGGAGATATCGATGATGAGCAAGTGGCGCTCGAGTGCCTTGGTTCTGATGCTTGTCGTTGGCGCCCCAGCCGCGGCGTTGGCACAAAACGAAATCAAATCGATCAACAGCAGCCAGCAATCGGGCGCCGAAGTGGTGCGCATCGAATTGACTGAAGCGCTGGCGGCCGTGCCCAACGGCTTCACGATCCAGACGCCGCCGCGCATCGCCATCGACCTGCCCGGCGTGGGCAACGCGATGGGCAAATCGAACATCGAGATCAACCAGGGCAACCTGCGTTCGGTCAACGTGGCGCAGGCAGGTGAGCGCACGCGGCTCGTGCTGAACCTGAGAAACCCGACCAATTACCGCGCCCAGATCGACGGCAAGGTGCTGGTGCTGGTGCTCGAAGGCAGCAGCACCGCCAGCACCTCGGCAGCGGTCGCGGTCAACAGTGCGCCGGCTGCGGCTGCGCCTGCGGCACCGGCGCGCTTCGCCGACAGCTTGAACCGAACGCCGTTGGCGATCCGGGACATCGATTTCCGGCGCGGCACCGATGGCGCCGGCCGGGTCGTGGTGGAGCTGCCGTCCAACCAGGTCGGCGTCGACATCCGCCAGCAAGGCAAGGGCCTCGTGGTCGAATTCCTGCGCTCGACCCTGCCCGAGAACCTGCGCAAGCGGCTCGACGTCACCGATTTCGGCACGCCGATCCAAAACGTCACCAGCACGCAGGTCGGCGACCGCGTGCGCATGGTGATCGAGCCCAGCGGCAGCTGGGAACACAGCGCCTATCAAAGCGACAGCCAGTTCGTCGTCGAGGTCAGGCCGCAGAAGATCGACCCCAACAAGCTCACCCAGGGTCCGGGCTTTGCTGGCGAGAAACTGTCGCTGAACTTCCAGAACATCGAAGTGCGCGCGCTGCTTCAAGTGATTGCCGACTTCACCAACTTCAACGTCGTCACCAGCGACACCGTCACCGGCAACGTGACGCTGCGCCTGAAAGACGTGCCGTGGGACCAGGCGCTCGACATCATCCTGCAAGCCAAGGGACTGGGCCTGCGCAAGACCGGCAACGTGATCCTGATCGCACCGAAGGACGAACTCGCCGCCAAGGAGACGGCCGAGCTGGAGGCCAAAGCCAAGATCACCAGCCTCGAAACACTGCGCACCCAGGCGTTCCAGCTGAACTACGCCAAGGCCGACGACATCGCCAAGAGTCTGGCCGGCAACGCCGAATCGCAAACGGGCACGGGGGGCGCCACCAACAATTCGCGCATCCTGTCGCCGCGCGGCAGCGTGGTGTCCGAGGCGCGCACCAACCAGCTGTTCGTCAGCGACATCCCGAGCAAACTTGAAGAGGTGCAGTCGATGATCTCCAAGATCGACATCGCAGTGCGCCAGGTACTGATCGAAGCCCGCATCGTCATCGCCGACGACAAGTTCGGCCAATCGCTCGGCGTCAGGCTCGGTGCGCTCGACCAGCGCGGCCTCAAGGGTGGCACGCCGGGTTGGGGCATTGGCGGCGACAACCGCGTGTCGGTGGGCGGCAATATCAACGCGGTGGGTGGCCAGACGCTGCAGACGGGCGCCACCTTCGGCTACAACGACACGCGCTTCGTCAACCTGCCCGCCATCGGACAGGGCGGCTACGACCCCGCCACGTTCGCGCTGTCGCTGTTCGGTGCCGCGTCGAACCGGTTCCTGAACCTGGAAATCTCGGCGCTCGAGGCTGACGGAAAGGGCAAAGTCGTGTCGAGCCCGCGCGTCATCACCGCCGACCAGCAGAAGGCGCTGATCGAGCAGGGCGAGGAACTGCCTTACCAGGTGGCCACGTCCAGCGGCGCGACGTCGCTGCAGTTCCGCAAGGCGAACCTCAAACTTGAAGTCACGCCGCAGATCACGCCCGAGGGCAACGTGATCCTCGACGTCGACATCACCAAGGACAGCGTGGGCCGGTCTACTGCGGCCGGCTTCGCGATCGACACCAAGCACGTCAAGACGCAGGTGCTGGTCGACAACGGCGGCACCGTGGTGATTGGCGGCATCTTCGAGCAGACCGACCGCGACGAGGTCAGCAAGGTCCCGTTGCTCGGCGACATCCCGTACCTGGGCTACCTGTTCAAGACCAAGACACGGCAATCCAGCAAGACCGAATTGCTGATCTTCCTGACGCCCAAGCTGGTGTCGGACCGGTCGGCAGTGCGTTGAGCGCCAGACGCTTCAGCGAATCCAGTACACAAGCGAGCGACTGACAAATGAAGATGCTGAAATGGGTGGGGACCTGGGTCGCGGCGGTGTTTATCGCGGGATGCGGTGGCGGAGGCGGCAGCGCGGGTACGCCGCCGTTTGGGGGTGGCGGGACCCCCGGCGTACCGATCGCGGCAGATCTTAGCCTCGCGCTCAGTTCCACGAGCCTGGCCAACAACGGAAGCGACACCATTACGGTAACTGCCACGGCCGTCGACGCCAATAGGAATGCACTGTCCGGAATTCCCGTGTCAATCAGCGTCAACAACAGCGCTGTCGCCACCGTGAGCGGCACTAAAACGAACGAGCAGGGTGTCGTTACCGCCACGGTCGGTATCGGTGCGGACCGGACGAATAGAGTGATCACCGTGAATGCCTCGAGCGGTTCCATCGCGCGAACCGCCACCTTTTCGGTCACCGGTTCCAAGCTGACAGGGACCGCGCTGCCTGCCGTGGTGGCTCCGGGCGGGGCCGGCAACGTGGACTTCCGGCTCGTCGATGTGAACTCGAATCCAATGGCCGGATTGCCGATCGTGATTACCGGTGTAGGCAGTGTCGAGACGCGGGCGACGACCGGAGCCAACGGCGACTACACGTACAACTACACCGCTCCCAATACGACCGGCGACCTCAACATCCAGGCCACCGCGGGCGGACTGGCGAGTCCTCTGTTGGTT
>ENA-OFCX01000472-OFCX01000472.1-metagenomes-genome-assembly--contig:-NODE-472-length-20754-cov-4.255133_pt1 | contig 20754 bp, 23 predicted proteins | sample MGYA00153384_OFCX01 | MGnify analysis MGYA00153384
CAACTTCGCCCGCTTCATCGGCGACTTCCGGAACGCCGCGATGAACGCGTCCTGATCGAGCGCGAGAATGTCCGTTGCCTGCGTCTCCGCGTCCTTCCCGGCGATGAACTTCCCGCGCCGCGAACGGCGAATCCGCAGCCAGCGTCTGCGAGAACTCCACGTTTAATGGACACACGCTCTGGGCGATGTGTCGGTATAACCGTTTCGAGATTCCTCTCGAAACCGGAGGACGGACTTGCGGGCGACGTGGCAGCGACAGCAGCGTGGAACTCGGCACTCTGCAAATTGCTCGCACTCGTCGATGTCGCGCGCTTGGGCCGTGCCCGGAAACGCATACGTGCGAAGCAGGTGCTGTGGAGGCGGATCGGCGCCGGCGCAGACTCGGGAGCAACCAACAGGCAACGATGCCCAAGGGGGGCGTTCTCGGCCCACGGCGCGGCTGCTCCGCCCACTACTCGGAGCATTCGTTTTCGTCGGCGGCCAGATGGCCGAAGTGCCCGTCACCGATCCAGTCGAGGTCGTGTCGGCCCAATCGATGATGTCGACGTGGTGCTCGCCGTCAGTGCACGTGATGCATAGCATCCGCTCCAGATGCGACCGATACCGCTGCGTGCCGCAACCAATGCACGATAAACGACGATCTTCCAGCATGCTCGTGCAGAGCCATGTGCGCGTTGCACGGAACTTGCCCTTCAACTGTGTCTCGAGATGAGCGGCCAAGGGTCACCATTGAATGAGTCACGAGGACGAGATCTAGGCACTGTTGAGCAATTGTCAGCAAGCCCTGAGTGACAATGACGACGCCGAGACTGTTGCGTGCTCTGCCGGCAATGGTGTTCTGATGCCTTCCATGTTGGCGGGCATTCGCAAGGAGTCCATGCACGAAGGCTATCTGCACACTCTAACCTGTCAGTGACGTTCGACGTCGACGAACTCGTCGTTGTTAATCATTCGGTTGCGTATGCTTGGACGCCCTGAGGGGCATGCAGGTCATCTTCGCCACCGGCGCAGAAAGCACCGAATCAAATCGCGAGATCTTCAGTTTTTCGCGCAGCACAAAATCTCAGAAGATTGGCCGCTACCTGTTCAAACAATGCTTGCGAACAACGGTGGTGGCCGTCTCTGCTCGACGGGCATGCACAGAGTTCCGGACTCGACACAGCGAGCGCGATGTTCACGGACACACGAACCAACCCGAAGGAGTTTCAGATGAGCAGCACAGCAGCGTCCGAAACAACAGGTGTGACGACGGACACCAAGACATTGATAGACCTGGAGACGAGATTCTGGCAGTCGATGGTTGACCAGGATACCGACTCTGCTTTGCAGTTGTTGCACGACCCAGCAATGATGGCGAGCTCGCACGGCGCGATGAAGTTCGACCATGCTGACTACAGGAAGATGGCTGAGCATGGTTCCATGGTCGTGACCGCCTTTGCGCTGAGCGACATTGAAGTCGTGTTTGCCACAGAAACGACAGCCGTTCTGACCTACCGCGTGCGGCAGACGGTTGCGGCGCGTGCAGGCGTCAATATTGAGGGCAGCACCGTTCAGGACATGTCAGACACGTCGACTTGGGTGTACGTCGACGAGCGCTGGCAATGCGTCGTACACACCGAATCACAGATGGACGTGAAGCCTGTGACGTAGCTCCAAGCGTCCAGCACGAGATCAGCAACACAAAGCCTTGACCTGCTTTCGGACCCTGCCGCCGCGCCGGTTTCGCGTGCCAGCACGAACGCTACGGGAAGCAGTTACGAAGGTATGGGTGCCGCTAAAGCAGAAGCCGCTGATGGCGGCTGAATTGACGCGTGATCACGACGAACAAACGCGTGGCTGCACGTCTGGCTGCAACTGAGGCAGAGCGCAGCAGCGCACGCTCACCATTTACGGAAGCCCAAGGATCCAGGTCATGAGCTACATCGACGGATTTCTGATTCCCATCAAGGCTGGGAACAAGGAGGCCTATCGCGAGGTCGCGGCAAAGTCAGCCGCGCTCCTGAAGGAGTTCGGCGCCACACGCGTCGTGGAGTGCTGGGGCGATGCTTTGCCAGACGGCAAGGTCTCCGACTTCGCGCGTGTCGTGAACGCGGAGGTCGAAGAGGTCGTCGTCTTCTCATGGATCGAGTGGCCGTCCAAGGCGGCGCGCGATACCGGCAGTGAGAAGTTCATGAACGATCCCCGCATGAAGGCGATGGGTGACATGCCTTTTGACGGAACACGAATGGTCTACAGCGGTTTTGAAATGCTGCTCGACGCATGATCTGCGGCATCCATGCCATTCGCGCTCGCATTCACTCCAAAGAAATTCATCATGAAAGATCACGACTGCAGAAGTGCTTCCGGCCGCTGTAACGAGGCGCTGGAGTTGAGGAGAGCGACGTGAGCGCAACGTACACCTTCGACATCTTTTGTACGCTTGACGGCTACGGCTCGTACGGCCCAGATGGGGACTGGGGTGGGTACTGGGGTAAGCAAGGTTCCCAGCTGCTGAACCACCGCCTCGCATCGTTCGACGACAGGCAGCGAATGGTCTTCGGGGCCACCACGTTTCGACTGTTCGTGGAGATGCTGGCCGCGAGCACTGAAAAGTCCGACGTGCGCGACCCGTGGGTCACCCGGATGACGAACATGCCAGCGACGGTGGTGTCGTCCACGCTCACAAGTCCCGTGAACTGGCCAGACGCGACCGTCGTGAAGGGTGACGCGGTCGATATCGTCGCCAGACTCAAGCAGGAGTCGGACGTGCCGTTGCGCTCGCACGGCAGTATCTCGTTGAACCGAGCGCTAATGACCGCCGGCCTCGTTGACCTCATACGTGTAACGGTATTCCCGGTCATCTCGGGCAAGTCCGGTACCCAACCCGTCTTCAGCGGAGCGGCGGACTTCGACCTTGAGATTGTGGAGACCCGGACGCTCGACGGCAACATCCAGGAGCTGATCTACCGGCCCACGCTGCATGGGTGAGGCACGATGTCCCCACTCACCTTTCCCCGTTGATCCAAGGATTGATCATGAAGGTTCAAGCCTACATAACGTTTGGCGGTCGTTGCGAAGAAGCGCTGGAGTTCTACACGAAGTCTATCGGTGCCGAAGTCACTGGCCTGATGCGCTGGAAGGAGAGCCCTGAAGCAGACATGAAAGGGCCACCCGGCTGGGAAGAAAAAGTCATGAACGCCGCCTTTCGTATTGGCGAAAGCCAGCTGATGGCTGACGACGGCATGGGCGACAAGACAGCGGAGTTCAAGGGGATGACGCTGGCCATTGAGGTAGCGGACGACGCGGAAGCGAGACGTGTCTTCACGGCACTTGGTGAAGCCGGCAATGTGACGATGCCTTTGATGAAAACTTTCTGGACGTCTTCGTTCGGCATGCTGACCGACAAGTTCGGCGTGCCGTGGATGGTGAACGTCGCGGACGCCACGGCGGCGAGTACACCGCCATGAGCACAAACCCCCTCAAGCCCGCCGCGGAACTCGCCCAGCACAACGGCGTGCGTTTTCCGAACGAAAGTGCCGACTACCGGGAGGCACGCAACGCGCTTCTCGCCGATGAGATCGAGTTGCGGCGCCACATCGAGCGAGTGGCTGTGCAACGACGCGCGCTGCCGAATGGCGGGACCGTGCCGAAGGACTACGCCTTTACTGGCGAGGACGGCCCTGTCACGTTCTCGGGATTGTTTGGAGACAAGCAGACGCTGGCCGTCTACAGCTACATGTACGGACCGAAGCGTGCGCGGCCGTGCCCCATGTGTACGTCGCTGATGGCCGCCTGGGACGGCGAATCACTCGATGTCGAACAGCGTATCGCGCTGGTTATGGTAGCGCGCTCACCCATCGAGCGACTCCTGGCTTTCAAGAAGGAGCGAGGCTGGCACCACCTCCGGCTGTATTCCGACATCGACGGCGAATTCACGCGTGACTACGTGAGCGCCGAAGACGCGGACGTACCGGCCTTCAATGTCTTCACCAGGCGCGACGGCAGCATGCGCCATTTCTGGAGCGGCGAGATGGGCGGCTCAACAGCCGATCCGGGCCAGGACCCGCGCGGCGCGCCCGACTTGATGCCGCTGTGGACGATTCTCGACAGCACACCCGATGGGCGCGGGAGCGACTGGTATCCCAAGCTTGACTATGGCAAAAACGGTGCGGCTCATGTCGTCTGAATGCCGCCTATTCAGGGGCGTTCAGCTCGTGATGTTACCGACCTTCATTCACGGCGGCGTCAGCATCCTTTCCGTAATGGTGTCCGGTCCACGTAGATGACGAATCCCTTGCGTCAAGACTTGTGGCGGGCGTGTCACGCACACGCGTCCCTGCTCATCATTCCTGTCGCTCGTTCTGCTGCCGTGACGATTACTACGTGCATTGATGGTACGTCATTACGCCGGAGCGAGTGAGCGAGAGTTTCTGGAGATGAATATGCCGGTGAGAAGGTGGCGGCTGTTCGCTCCCCCCACGGGAACCGCCGTTCCCACGGCCCTCGAGGCGCGCGAACGAGTCGGCGGGCACGCCGCCGCCCGCCAGTCGGTACTCGCGAGGTCGGCGATCGCGCCGGATACTCCATGGGCAGTCGACCCTCCCTGATGGAAATTCCTATCCTGAAATTCCTATCCTGAAATTCCTATCCTGACGGATCGACACGATGGTTTTCCTGGAGAGGCATGTGATGCAGCTGGTGGGGCACACACACTGACGACGACGAGCGTCGGGCGAGACAGCGAGGGGGTTCGCCAAGCTGCACTCGGCCTATGGTCTGACATGGTCCATTGCTTGCACTCCTAGGAGGGAAAGCGCAGAGGCGCTCATGGCGATCGTCTATCGTCTCATGGATCAACGTGTACACAGGGAGCAATTCTGATGGCGACCGATGCGAACGAGGAAGTTGTCTCCGCCATGAACGACTTGATCGAGACCTGCAAGGATGGTGAGAAGGGGTTTGCTGCGGCCGCAGAGCGTGCAGAGCGAGGCGACCTGAAGCAACTGTTCACGACGCTCTCCTCACAACGCGCCACGTTCACGCATGAGCTCGAAGTTCAGGTTGAACGCTTCGGTGGCAAGCCTGCGGATTTAGGACATGTGGCGGCAATTGTTCATCGAGGCTGGCTGGCAGTCAAGTCGGGCGTCAAGGACGACACCGACGGAGCCATCCTTGACGAATGCGAACGCGGAGAGGATTTTGCGACGAAGGCGTACGCTGATGTACTCGGGAAGTCACTGCCTGGTGATCTGCGTCCCCTGATTTTACGACAGGCGGATGATGTGCGAGCGGCTCACGCGCAAGTCCGCGACCTTCGCGGACAACGGCACGATGCTCAAGAGAGCCCTGCGGCGTAACATGGGGCTCGACCGCTGATCCGGATCCACGGAGCGAGCCGCGCGATGACGATTGCCGTCGTCACGCGGCTCGCTGGTTCCGCCTGGCTGAGTCACAATGGCTGATGTGCGCTCGAAATCGGTCATGTTCTGAAGTGTGCACGCTGCGGAATCAGCTCAGGTGCGCAACAACCCAGCGCTCATGCGTCCGATGCTCGGGAGCGTCGCTCGGTTCGTGAGTCGCAGTTGACGCTTGATTTGCCGAACGCCTGGTTCGAGCCCGCTCGCGGTTCTCGAGACCCGGCATGAATGCGCGCTGACTCAATAGGACAGATCGGGCCGTTGCAAACCACTGCTCCCCACAGACGCGGACGAGTCTCGACCGGCTGTCTTTTTGTCTGCCTTGCATCCTGTCAAACTGGGGAATTTCGCTTTGCAGAAAATGCCAAATACGTGTTGGGACTTCCGCATACAGCTCCTACAGTCTGAGACCATGACCTCTGTTCGTCCAGCACCCGCGCCTGCTGCCGCTGTGGAGACACTTACTGCGCGCTACGATGCAGTGCGGCTCGCCACCGAACAGCTGTGTACGCCGCTCGTCACTGAAGACTACGTAGTGAGCAGCATGCCGGACGTGTCACCCACAAAATGGCACCTCGCGCATACCAGCTGGTTCTTCGAGACTTTCGTCCTCGCGCCGCACCTCGACACGTATCGCACCCCCAATGAGCGCTACGCCTTCCTGTTCAACTCGTACTATGTGCAAGCGGGTGAGCGGCACTGCCGGGCCCAGCGGGGCCTGATCACGCGTCCCACCGTTCAGGAAGTGTACGCTTACCGCGCGCATGTCGACATCCACATGCGCGAGTTGCTCGCCCGCATTGACGGTGACCCCGACCATCCGGCCACGGCGCTGGTTGAGCTCGGGTTGCACCATGAGCAGCAGCATCAGGAACTGCTGGTCACTGACATCAAGCACGTGCTCTGGACCAACCCCATGCGGCCGGCGTATCGCCACGACCTGCACGTTGCCGCTGCGGCAACGCCGCAAGGGTGGACCACGCTCGAAGGCGGCGTGCAGTGGGTCGGCTACGATGGACACGACTTTCACTTCGACAACGAGAAGCCGGCGCACCGTACCTTCGTGCAGCCCACCGCCATCGCGAACCGGCTCATCACCAACGCCGAGTACGCCGAGTTCATCGCCGACGGCGGCTATCGCCGTCCGGAGCTGTGGCTGAGCCGCGGCTGGGGCATGGTGCAGGAATCCCGGTGGACGGCTCCTCTGTACTGGGAACGCATCGCCGGCGAATGGCAGGAGTTCACGCTCGGCGGACTGGCTCCCATCGGGGAGCATGCACCCGTGACCCATGTGAGCTATTTCGAGGCGGATGCCTACGCCCGCTGGGCCGGCATGCGCCTTCCCACCGAATTCGAGTGGGAACTGCTCGCCCGCTCCAGTTGCCACGATCGCCCATTGTCCGGTCGCTTCGTCGAGGCAGCGCATTTCCACCCGGGCAGTGATGCCTCGCCGGGCGTGCAACAGTTGTTCGGCGACGCGTGGCAGTGGACGCAGAGCGCGTACACCGCCTACCCGGGATACCGCGCCGCCAGCGATGCACTCGGCGAGTACAACGGCAAGTGGATGAGCGACCAGTGGGTGTTGCGTGGTGCATCGTGCGCCACCCCCACCAGCCATGCCCGTCTGACGTACCGCAACTTCTTTCCCAGCGATGCGCGATGGCAGTTCACCGCCATCCGTCTTGCGCAGGATGTCAAATGACCGCATTGCCGTACTTGTCCAGCGCCCGGCACGACGACACGCTTTCAGCATCATTGCGCCGCGGAGTGCTCGACGGACTGAGCGCTTCACCGAAGACGCTCCCGGCCGCGCTGTTTTACGACGCGCGCGGTGCCGCGCTGTTCGAGGAGATCACGCAGCTTCCCGAGTATTATCTCACGCGTAGCGAGCATGAGATTCTCGAAAGGCACGCAGCCGACCTTGCATTGCTCGTGGGGCCGAATGCGGCACTCATCGAGTTCGGCAGCGGTGCTGCCATCAAGGTGCGCTATCTGCTCTCGGCGCTCACCAGCGCCGCCGCGTACGTCCCGATGGATGTGTCGCGCGAGCAACTCTACGCAGTCGCTGCCGAGCGCTCGCTGGAATTTCCCGACGTTCCTATCATGCCCGTGTGGGCTGACTACCACGAGCCGTTCACGCTCCCGGAACTCGACCCGGATGTACGCCGCGTCGGCTTTTTCCCGGGATCCACCATCGGCAATATCGAGCCGGACCAAGCCAGCGACTTTCTGTCACGCATTCGCGAGACCATCGGCGACACCGGTGGCCTCATCCTCGGCGTTGATCGCCGCAAGGATCCACGCATCCTGCACGCCGCCTACAACGACAAGGCCGGCGTGACGGCAGAGTTCAACCTGAACGTGCTCTCGCACCTCAATCGCGAATACGACGCCACCTTCTCGAAGGCCGCATTCCGGCACCGCGCGTTCTTCAACGATTCCGCCAGTCGTATCGAGATGCATCTCGAATCGGTGACCGCGCAGCATGTACGTGTCGCCGGTCAATCGGTGCACTTCGCCGTGGGCGAAACGGTGCGCACCGAATACTCCTACAAGTACGACCGCAAGATGCTCGACGCCGTGGTGAGCGCCGGCGGCTTCAAAGTGGTCGAGCTGTTCACCGATGAACGTCAGTGGTTCTGGCTCGCGTGGCTCGAACCGAAGTGAGCGGCGTCCTCTTTTTCGAGACAGGCACCAGATGAAGGCAATGCTCAACGACACCCTGATCGCCGAATCCAGTAATACGGTGGTTGTGGAAGGCAATCACTATTTTCCGCAGTCCTCACTTGTGCGCGAACATTTCGTGGAGAGCACGCTGCACACCCGCTGCCCGTGGAAGGGCGAGGCGAGCTACTACACCGTGCGTGTCGATGGCCAGGATCACGCCAATGTCGCGTGGTACTATCCCACGCCGATGAAGGGCGCCGAGTCGGTCAGTGATCGGGTGGCGTTCTGGAAAAACGTGAAGGTCGTGGCATGATCGTGAACGCTGCCATCATCGGCAGCGGGCAGGCAGGGCCCGCGCTCGCCACGGCGCTTGCCGCGGATGGTGAGTCGGTGGTGCTGTTCGAGGCAGCGCGACTGGGGGGTACCTGCGTCAATAGCGGGTGCACGCCCACCAAGACGCTGCGCAAGAGCGCGCGCGTGGCCTACCTCGCGCGGCGCGCGGCGGAATTCGGCGTCGACGTTGGTCCCGTCACGGTGAATTTCCGCGCGGCGATGGAGCGCATGGAGCGCATCGTCACGGCCTCGCGCGACGGGCTGGGAAAATGGATCAGCGGCACACAGGGTGTGACCTTGGTGCGCGAGCATGCGCAGCTTCAGGGACGTGACGACAGCGGCACATTCATCATTCGCGCCGGTGACACCACGTATCACGCGGATCGTGTGTACCTGAACGTAGGTACGCACGCCGCGCTCCCGCCGGTGCACGGACTCACCGAATGCGCGCCACTCGTCAACGATTCCATTCTCGAGTTGCGCGAGCGACCGGCGCATCTGGTCATCCTGGGCGGCAGCTACATCGGCCTGGAATTCGGGCAGATCTTCCGTCGGCTTGGCAGCGACGTGACCATCATCGAGGGCGCTCCCACCGTCGTGGCGCGCGAAGATGCCGACGTCAGTGCGCGACTCGTCACGCTGCTCACCGACGAGGGGATCACGATTGTCTGCGGCGCGTCCGTGACGGATATCAGCGGGACCTCAGGGCACAATGTCACCCTCTCCGGGACACGGAGCACCCCGGTGATCGACGGCCAGACTCCCGTCGCCACGCCCTTCAGCGTGAGCGGCTCACACCTGCTCGTTGCCACCGGCCGCCGCCCGAACAGTGCGGAACTCGGGCTCGAGAGCGTCGGTGTGCGCATCGACGCGCAGGGGTACATCCCCGTGAATGGTGCGCTCGAGACCAACGTCCCCGGGATCTTTGCCCTCGGCGATGTGAACCGACGTGGGGCCTTCACGCACACGAGCTATCAGGATCACGAGATCGTCATCGCCAACCGTCGCGGCGGCACTCGCACCGCTGATGGACGCGTGACCACCTACGCGCTCTACACCGATCCACCGCTCGGTCGTGTGGGGCTCTCGGAGACGGAAGCGCGCTCGCTGATGCCGAAGGGTCGCACCTTCCTGATGGCCGCGCACGACATGAAGTTCGTGAGCCGTGCGAAGGAAGAGAGCGAGACCAGCGGTGTGATCAAGGTGCTCGTGGACGCTGACACACACCGCTTCGCTGGTGTCACCCTGCTGGGTATCGGCGGCGACGAGATCGTGCAGATCATCGGTGTGCTGATGGAGGCCGATGCGCCGTACGAAGCGCTGCGCGACTTTCTGCCGGTGCATCCCACGGTCACGGAGTTTTTCCCCACCGTGCTCAAGAAGCTCGCCCCGCTGGTGTGAGTCCGGCTCCGGCCACGTTGCGTGGCCCAGGACGCTACTGCACCACTGCCTGAAACCGCTGTGCGCGGAAGTTCAGTGTGCCGGTGCCGTGGTTCGTGGCGAAGCCCGCCGGTGATGACGACGGGCCGATCACCATCGAACAACTCCTGTCACACGTGTCGGGGCTGCAGCGAGAAGCCGGCGATCACTGGAGTTCGAACGAGTTTCCGACCGAAGCCGAGTTGAAGAAGCTCTACGCCGATCGTCAGGCTGCCTTTGCGCCGAGTGTGCGGTGGAAATACTCGAATCTGGCATTCGCCGTCGCGGGCCTGGTCGTCGAGCAGATCACCGGTCAGAAGTGGGCCGACTACATCGAACGAAATGTCTTCACGCCCCTCGGTATGTCCGAGTCGAGCGTGGACAAGAACGTGCCTGGCCTCACTGTGCCGTATGGACGTCGCATGCCCGATGGGACTCGCGCGATTATTCCGTTCATCGATGCACGTGGCATGGCTGCGGCGACGGGTGCGACCTCCACCGTGACTGATCTGGCGAAGTTCGTGTCGGCACAATTTCGACGCGGACCACGCGGCGGTGCGCAGATCGTGAGCAGTGGCTCGTGGCGCGAGATGCATCGCGTGCGCGGTGGACGAAACGTGGGTGAACGGCACCGGGTTGGGCTTCGATATTCGCCGTATCAACAATCGTTCGTGGGTTGGGCACAGCGGCGGGTATCTCGGCAACACGACACAGACGTTGTTCCAGCTCGACGACAAGGTCGGCGTGATCGTGCTGACGAACACGAATGATTCCAATGCGGGAGACATCGCGCGCCAGCTGCTGGTGACGGTTGGCGCTGCCGTGGCCAAGGCCGCCACGCCAAAGCCGGTGGCGGTGGCGTGGGATTCCACCTGGTCGCGATTCGCCGGCCTGTATCGCGGTGCATGGGGCGACGAGCAGGTGGTGCTGCTGAACAAGAAGCTGGTGCTGATCACGCCCAACGGTTCGAACGTGGATACGCCGGTGGAGCTCGTGCCGCTCGGTGGCGGACGCTTCCGGTATACGGCGCCAACCGGTGGCGCCGAAATCGGCGAAGTGGTGCGTTTCATCGAGGAGGGCGGGCAGGTCACGCGGATTTACACCGGCGACGGGTTTGCAGTGCGCGTGAAGCAGTAGCCGACGTGCGTATTAACATCGCAGGCTTCCTCGTGGACGATAGGTGACCGGACCGGAACTGCTCGCGCATGTGCCTGCGCCATCCGTCAGCGCGCCCGAACCAGCGGCGGCACGCGGCGCACATCCGCGCGGCCTTTGGCACCTCGTCGTCACCGAGGGCTGAAAGAGCGGTTCTCGTATGACCGGCAGCCGCACCCTGCATCGGGTCCGCACGGACGCGCGGCGCCATCCGCGTTAATCGGCCCAGCTCTGGCTCCGTTTCTATCGCCTGACTTCGCAGATGGCCGCTCAGGACAAGTACAGCGGCCATCTATGCTTGTTTGAGCCTGTAGCTCCGTCCATAGTTGGGAAATTCCGTCCTTGCTGACTCGTGCAGTAATTGGTTCGTAGCATTATTTTGCATCCATGCCGACTCGCCCCGATGGACGACGTGTGGATGCCGCGACGCAAGCGCATGTGCGGCGGTCGGCTGTGAAAGCGGTGCGCGCCGGGATGACGCAGACGGCTGCCGGTCCCACGTTCGGCGTGAGCGTGCGGGCGGTGAACAAGTGGATGGCGGTGGACAAGACCGGTGGGGTGCGCGCCTTGGCCGCGAAACAGCGCGGCCGCCCGGTGGGCGCGGGGCGGTTGTCCACCGCGCAGGCCGCGAAGATTCGGCAATAGATCCTCGGCAAGATGCCCGATCAATTGAAGCTGGGCTTCTACTTGTGGACGCGTGCTGCGGTCGTGGCGCTGATTGGGCGCGGATACCAGGTGGTCGTGTCCCTCACCACTGTTGGCCGGTACCTGAAGGCGTGGGGCTTCAGTGTGCAGAAGCCGGTACGCCGCGCCTACGAGCGGAACGACGCGGCGATCGCCCGGTGGCTGAAGACGGAATACCCCGCCATCGGGCGCGACGCGAAACGTGAGAAGGCCACGGTCTATTGGGGCGATGCAATGGGCCTGCGCAGTGATCACGTTACGGGCACCAGCTATGCGTTGGTCGGCCAGACGCCAGTCGTCTGCGCCACGGGCCAGCGCTTCGGCTGCAGTATGATCTCGGCGATCACCAATCGCGGCCATCTCGTGTTCCGCGTGTTTCACGGCACATTCCGCGCGCCGATGTTTGTCGACTTCATGCGGCGTTTACGCCTGCAGAGCACGGGGAAGGTGTACCTCATCGTCGACGGCCACCCCACGCATCGGTCGAAGGTGGCGAAGATGTTTGCTGCCGCCAACACGAACGACGTCCGCTTGATCCAACTCCTCGGGTATTGCCCCGAACTCAACCCGGACGAGTTGTTGAATCAGAACGTGAAAACCAACGCACTCGGCAAAAGCCGGCCCCGAACTCGCCACGAGATGATGACCGCCGTGCGCCGCCATCTCTTTCGGCGACAGAAGCAACCGCAGGTGATCAAAAACTTGCTTCACGAAAAGCACGTGCGCTACGCGGCGTGACCGGACTACGCATTATTGTCCGGCGTCCTCAGTATCTGGATCGATTCGGAAGGCACGCACGGCACGGCTATCGCATGACGCACAAACGCCTTACGCTATACTGGAATATTCGCGCAACGTAATCCCCACCAACGCACCGAGCCTATGTCACGTCGCGCGCTCATCCCGCTTCTGCTTCTTTCGCTCTGTGCACGCGCCGGCGCGCAGGACGCGCCCGCCAGGCCCGCGCTGAACATCCCTGCCCCGGTTGCCGGTGCGGCGCCGGTGACCGTCGAGCGCATCACCGTGCACGGCGCATCGCTCGAGGGTAACCTCGAGGGCGACTCGCCAGACCGTGGTGTCATCGTGTACCTGCCGCCGAGATACGCGAAGGACAAGGGCAAGCGATATCCGGTGGTGTATGCGCTGCATGGCTATTCGATCAATAATGAGACATGGAGTACGGAGATCAAGACGCCGCAAACTGTGGAAGGCGCGTTCGCCACGGGGACGCGCGAGATGATCGTGGTGCTGGCCGATGCACAGACGCTGCACAACGGATCGATGTACTCGAACTCCGTGACCACTGGCAACTGGGAAGACTTCATCTCCCGCGATCTCGTGGCGTACGTCGACGGCCACTACCGGACCATTGCGAACCGGATGAGTCGTGGCATTGCAGGCCATTCCATGGGCGGCTACGGGACGGTGCGCATCGCGATGCGTCACCCCGAAGTCTTCTCGTCGTTCTATGCAATGAGCCCGTGCTGCATGGGCGCGCGTGGTGCACCGTCGGCAGACGCGGGAAAGGAGATCGAGGCGGCTGTGGCGGCGGGCCAGACGGGCCAGAGCTCCGCGCTTGACTTTCAAGCGCGGACCGCGCTGGCCTCGGCGGCGGCGTGGTCGCCGAACCCGAAGACCCCACCGTTCTTTCTCGACCTTCCCACGAAGGATGGCGTCGAGCAGCCATCGGTGCTCGCGCGGTGGGCAGCGAATGCACCGCTCGCGATGGTGGACCAGTACGTTTCCAATCTGAGAAAGTACACAGCCATCGGCCTCGATGTCGGCGACCGCGACGGGCTACGGATCAACACCGCCGAATTGCATCGCATGCTCGACGCCTACGGCATTGCTAACAGCTTCGAGCAATATCCGGGCGACCACGTGAGTGCGGTGGCGGACCGAATGCAGAATCATGTGCTTCCGTTCTTCGGAAAGAATCTTGTGTTCGACGTCAAACGCTGATGCGGGGACGCTTCGCGTGGGCGCTCGTGCTGCTGGGATGCGCACCGTCCCTCGCGCAGGGAGTGAGGAAAGCTCCGGCCGTCGCGCAGTTGATCGTGCAGCAAATCCATCGACCAGCAGTCGTTGATCGCGGTGGGGACCGCCAGCGGCTGTCCTGCACCTGCTCGTCATCGACGGCGGCTTCCGGCCGGACGGCACCTTCGTCACCTGGCCCGCCCACGACACCGCACGACTGACGGAGGCGTTCCGCCGCGCCGTGCTGCGGCTCTTCGTGCGCTTGGCGTTGTTCGACGTGGAGCAGGTCGCCGGGATGCTGACGTGGCCGCACTCCGGGTTCCACTTGCAGACCGCCGTCTGGGTGCCCGAGGACGATCGCGCCTTCGCCACCCGGCTCGCGCGGTACTGCGCGCGGACTCCCGTCGCGCTCGAGCGGCTGACCTACGACCGAGCCGCCAAGGCGGTGACGTACCGGTCGGACCAGTCCGATGGGCCAACGGCCGGCACCGAGACCGGAGACCCGCTGGAGTTCCTGGCCCGAGTGCTGGTGCCGCACGGCAGGGATGCGCGCAGCGGGGGGCGACTGCCCGGTCACACCATCCTTCTGGTCAGCCACATTCTGGATCAGAAGAGTCCTGGTTCGAGCCCAGGAGGGGCAATAGATGAGGACCCGGCCGCCGAAATAGGCGGCCGGGTTTTCGTTTTTCCGGGTGGCATGCCGCCACCAGCGGTGGCTTAGGCGCCAGTTTTCTCTGATGATGCCGCCGGCCACCGTCCTTTCCGCGAGCGTCCCAGTCCGCGATGCGGTTCTCACCGTACTCCGTTCACACAGGGGGCGACTGGCGGCTATGTGTGGTGTCCGAGACTTGCTGCTTTTCGGCTCGATGGCGCGCGATGAAACGACGGAGACCAGCGACGGCGATCTGATCGTGGAGTTCGACCCGAACCGGATCACGTTGCCCACGTTCCGCGACTTCACGGACGACTTTGGGGCACTGCTGGGGCGTCGGGTCGATGTCGTCTCGCTGAAAAGGCTCACCCCGAGATTGCAGGCGCAGGTCGAAGCCGAGGCGGTCCGCGTTGCGTGATCCGCGGGTCGACCTCGAGCGGATTGTCATCTGCGCCGAACGGGTGCTCGACTACACTGACGCGCTGACGTTCGAGGCGTTCGTTGCCGATGGATTGCGATACGACGCGACGCTGCGGAATCTCGAGATCATGGGTGAGGCCGCGAAACGAGTGGCCGATGCAGTGCGTGAGCGGTTCCCGGAGGTACCGTGGTCCGCGTTGCGTGAGCTCGTGGAATGTCTTCTACCCTTCGGGCGGACAACACCCGTTCAGAAGACCTCGCGCCGCACGAACACACCAGCGCTGGCGTTGACGCGTGGATTCGGGCCCGCCTCGTCGAAATTCACGGCGAGCCCGAATTGCGTCCCGCGCACGTCTGCCCCGATGCGCGTCCACTGATAGCTCCGGATATGCTGACGCGCGTCGAACGCATTGAGCGCTTGTAGCGCGAGATAGAGTCGTGGCCGTCCTATCTCTCCTCGCGAATATCGCAGGATAGAGAAAATCGAGTATGACGGGTCGCTCTGCAGGTTCACGCGCGGCGCAACGAGAACGAACCAGTTTCTCCCCGGCCTGACGTACTGAATCCCCGCCGTCGGACTCACGCCTGGGGCCGTCCCATAAAAGGCGCCTGCGGTGAGGCGGAAACCGGCACCAGGCGCGAAAGTCAGCAGGGTTTGCGCTGCCAGGTCGCCGTCCTGTGCGTCGTTGTAGAACATGCTCAGTGTGTTCTGGTGGAAGACGCCCCAACGCGACCCCGGTGCGAAGGGCTTGTTGAGCACGAGGTTGGCGGTGCTGTACGCGTTACCGACCATCACCTCTACCGGCACGGGGGCCGATGCCTGGCGCGATGCGCCGGAAGGTTCGCGCTCTCCAGTCGTCGTCGGCGCTTGCGCGTGCGCGGTGGCACTCAGCGCGAACAATGGCAGCAGAATGAGGGTGAGTCGGTGCAGGGGCATGAAAATGACGATAATCGGTGGGCGGCAGGAGCAGTCTGCCCACCGAAGATTCGTTGGGCGCGGACGACGTGGCGCGCTGCCGACACGAGTACACGGCAGACTGGCTGTACGTTTGCGCGTCTCGCCACGGGTTCAGCGCGGCAGCCCACAGTCGTCTCAGTCACACATTGCTCTGGTCAGTCACATTCTGGATCAGAAGAGTGATGGTTCGAGCCCAGGAGGGGCAATACGAAGGAGCACAACGACTTACGGCACTCCTGACGGGGTGCCGTTTGTCGTTCTCGGCGGGGTCAGGGTAACCCGCGAGTACCCTGCGCCCGGCTGGTCGGCGTCGTATCGGTGCGTATCGGTGGCAGTGCACTCATCGCCGGCAATCGATGGTGATGGTGACAGTCAGAATGAAGGCGCGCTGCTGACAGCCGCCAAACCTCCATACGGTGCGACTGGATCTTGCGATAGCGAAGGCACGACGACGGTGGTCGATCGTGTACGGCACGTGCTGCGAGACGAGGATGAATCTCACGATACGGGAACCAGGGGCAAACTCGGCGCCGGACGCCCCCTACTTCAACACGGCGCGCAAAGGCAGCGTCGCGGAGTGGTACACGTACTTCAGCGAGCAGTACAAACGCACATCAAACAAGCGCTACCTCTCCTTGCCCACAGGTAACCACGACTCGCCGCGGATCGCGAACCGGGCCCGCACCGACGCAGCGCAATTGAAGGTGGCGATGACCTTCCTGTTGACGCAGCCCGGCGTTCATCCGCACCCTCCTCGCCGAATGCGCCTAAGCGCAAAGCTACCCGACCGGCCGCGCGCGAAAGCTCGCCCTCCCACAATACCTCGGCTACCATGACATCGCCCGGCCCCACGCAGGGATCAAGGGCTTGACACCTCAGCAGGAGCTCGCGACGCTGTGAACAACCTCTTGATCAACAACAGCCAACGCTCGCTCGGGAGAGCAGGATGACCAGACGCTTCCGCCTGTTGCTCGCCATCGCCGCAGCCCCGGCTGCTGTATTGGCGCAGCCACCGTCACCGGCCTGGACGCAGCCCGCACTCGGCGCGCGTAGTGCACCGATCGTCGAGTCGTCCGGTTGGCGGTTTCGGGACCTGAACCGGAACGGCACCCTCGACCCATATGAAGACTGGCGGCGGACGCCCGGCGCTCGCGCCCGCGATCTCGTGTCGCGCATGACGCTCGAGGAGAAAGCGGGGGCGATGATGCACGGAACGGCGCGCATCGCGGGACCGATGGGCATGGTGGGCGTGGGCGCGGCGTATGACACCGCGGCCGCTCGCGCGCTCATTGACGGCGCGAAGGTGTCAAGCATGATCACGCGCATGGGCGGCGACCCCACATCGCTCGCCGCGCAGGGGAACGCACTACAGGAGATTGCCGAGCGGACGCGCCTCGGCATTCCCGTCACGATCAGTTCCGATCCGCGCCACCACTTCCAGTACGTGCTCGGCGCAAGTGCGCCCACTGCTCAGTTTTCGCAGTGGCCGGAACCACTCGGCCTCGCGGCCACGCGTGACGCGGCACTCGTGCGGCGCTTTGGGGACGTGGCGCGACAGGAGTACAGAGCGGTGGGCATCCACATGGCCCTCTCGCCGCAGGCCGATCTCGCGACGGAGCCGCGGTGGAGCCGCATCAACGGGACGTTCGGCGAGGATGCCGCGCTGGCCAGCCGCATGGTGCGGGCGTACGTCGAGGGATTTCAGCACCACGCCCGCGGTCTGGACATCGCCGGCGTGGCGGTGGTGGTGAAGCACTGGGTGGGGTACGGCGCCGCGCGCGACGGTTGGGACAGCCACAGCTACTACGGTAGCCTCGCGACGTTTCCCGGCGGCAACCTCGCGTATCACACGCGTGCGTTCGTTGGCGCGTTCGAGGCCAACGTCGCCGGGGTGATGCCGACGTATTCCATCCTCGACGGCGCCACCTGGCGCGGCAAGCCTCTCGAGCCGGTGGGCGCGTCGTTCAACCGCGCTCTGCTCACCGACGTGCTGCGCGGCGAGTTCGGCTTCCGCGGCATGGTGCTCACGGACTGGGGGGTGACGAACGACTGCAATGCACGCTGTCGCGATGGAGTGCCGCCGGGCGAACGTCCATCATTCGCGGACGTCGGGGGGCCATGGGGCGTCGAGTCGCTTGCGAAGCGCGCGCGCTTCGTAAAAGCAGTGGCTGCGGGCGTGGACCAATTCGGCGGCACGGAGGAAGCGTCGTTACTCGTCGAGGCCGTGCGCGCGGGCGAGCTCGAGGAGACTCGGTTGAACGCATCAGTGCAGCGTGTCATGGCGCTCAAGTTCTCGCTCGGCCTGTTTGAGAATCCGTATGTGAATGCCGAGCAGGCAACGCGCGTCGTGGGGACAGATGTATTTCGCGCCGCGGGGCTCGACGCACAGCGACGCTCGCTCGTGCTGCTCGAAAACGAGGGCGGAGTGCTGCCGTTGAAGGCGCCGCGCCGCGTCTACTTGATTGGCGTGGACTCGACTGCAGCGCGCGCCGCGGGTTTCACGGTCGTCGGAGATCCGGCGCAGGCAGACGTCGCCATCGCGAGACTCTCGGCACCGTTCGAGACGCTGCACCCTGGTTGGGTGTTTGGCGCCATGCAGCACGAGGGCAGTCTCGAATTTCGCGCGGGCACCCCTGCATACGACGAGTTCGTGCGCGTGAGCGCGCTCGTGCCGACGATCGCTGTCGTCTATCTCGATCGGCCGGCGATCCTCACGCCGGTGCGCACGCGAGCGCGTGCACTGCTGGCCAGCTTCGGCGTGAGTGACGCGGCACTGCTCGCCGTGCTCGCGGGTCGCGCGAGCCCGCAGGGGAAGCTGCCGTTCGAGCTCCCGTCGTCGATGTCGGCGGTCGAAGGCCAGCGATCGGACGTGCCCTATGACAGCCGTGCGCCACTCTATCCTTTCGGCTTCGGCCGTCGCTACCGTGCGACGGATGCGGCTGCTACGCGGCGTTGACGTGATGTGTCGCGAGCCTGCCACCGCGTGTCTCATTCCTACGGCCGCTCGTGGACGCCGCACGATCCAGTTTGAGGCGGCGCGCGAATGCAGCGTGGGGCACCATCCAGAACCGCGGAGACAATTCGATGAAAATCAAGCGGAGTGGGTCGCGGCCATCAGCAAAGACACCGGCGGAGTGGTTCACCGGCACGGTCCGGATCGACCCATTGTTCCGGGCGAGGCGCGCCAGCGCACGGGGTGGGCAACGCCGTCACGTTCGAACCGAGCGCGCGCACCGCATGGCACACGCACCCATTCGGCTCAGGATCATCGAGTGCACGTCTGCGCACGTCGATGTCTTGTGCACCACCCTTGTTGCCGAGCAACACCGCGGCGTTACGCTTCAACCCGCGCAGCGTCGCTCGCTTTATCGGGGAGCCCTTGAATGCGGCGCTGAACTGCTCTCGTGACATTGCGAGCAACTCGCGAGCAAGCGGACGCGCGTCATTGCCTGCGAGGATCTTGCGCACCGCGAACGCCGGCTCCTTCAGCTCACGGGTGAACCTCACGTTCCACGGACATACTTCCTGGGAGATGTGTCGGTATAACCGTTTTGAGATTGCGCTTGCGACGGGGCAGGGCACCTGTGGTCCCGGAGCATGGACCGGCGGCCGTCAGCCCGTTGCATTCGTTGACTTTCCACGCGGTACGTTCAAGATTCATGAATTGTGAATTGTAGGACATTGTACCACCCGAAAGACCAATGCTGCCTCTGAAGCCGCAGGACGTTGCCGTCGCGCTGCAGTTGGCTCTGACGCCCGGCTGCACGTATGCCGCACTCTCGGAGGCGACCGGGATCAGCCAGGGCGAGGTCCACAACGCAGTCCGGCGCCTCCGCGGCGCACGACTGGTCCGCGCCGACGCGACGCAGGTCACCCGGTCCGCGCTGCTGGAGTTCCTTGGCGCGGGCGTCTCATATGCATTCCCGGCCGAGGCGGGTCCAGAGGCGCGGGGGGTGCCCACGTCGCACGCGGCAGGGGTGCTCGGCAATGGGTTCAGTACCGCCGATCCACTCGTCTGGCCGAGCGTCGATGGTGGGGTGCGCGGCGCAAGTGTTAATCCGCTCTACGCCAGTGCCGCGGCGACGGCGACGCAGAACCCGGCGCTGTATGAATTGCTCGCGCTGGTCGATGCCATTCGTCTTGGCCGCACGCGCGAGCGGACCCGCGCGAAGCACGTGCTGCGCGAACGGCTCCTCGGCCTCGCCGAGGCCAGCGCCGGCGAGTGATCGACGCGCAGCGCAGCCCAAACCGCGACCGGCTTCTACGTACGGCGCGTCTCCTCCGTCCGCTGCTCGGCGAGCTCGTATTCATCGGCGGTCAGGTGGCAGAGTTGTTGGTCACCGATCCCGCCGCAGTCCGTGTTCGTCCCACCGATGATGTCGACGTGGTCGTTCCCGTCACCACTCGCGTGGCGTACCATGCGCTGCAGGCGCGACTGATGGGACTGGGCTTTTCGCCGGACCACCGTGATGGTGCACCCGTCTGTCGCATGCGGACGACGGACGACCTCATCCTCGACGTCATGCCGTTGGACGAAGCGATTCTGGGGTTCAGTAACCGGTGGTGTTCGTATGCCCTCGCGAGCGCCACCCCGTGGACGCTCGAACCAACGCTCGAGGTTCGCATTGCCTCAGCCGCCGCATTTCTCGCGATGAAGTGGGAGGCGTTCGGCACACGCGGTGCTGCTGATCCGATGAGCAGTCACGATCTCGAAGACGTGATCACCGTCGTCGCGGGCCGCGCTGAGATCATCGAGGAGGTTCGTGCAGCGGCCGACGACGTTCGGCGATTCATCAACACACAGACCCACGCGTTTCTCGTCACGGCATCCGCAATGGACGTGCTGGAAGGGAATCTCCCGGATGCGCGTCGGGTACCGGGGTTGGCGAACGCTGTTCTCGAGCGGCTTCAGCGGCTCGCAACGGTGGACTGACGGCGCACAGCGAGGCGACGTCAGTCGCGCCGTCGTGGGTGCCAGTCAGAGATGCTTCACGCCAACGTTCGTGGTCACAACCGCCGCAGTCCGCTGCAGCCCCGTCAACTTCGCCCGCTTCATCGGCGACTTCCGGAACGCCGCGATGAACGCGTCCTGA
>ENA-OFCX01000473-OFCX01000473.1-metagenomes-genome-assembly--contig:-NODE-473-length-20688-cov-3.094800_pt1 | contig 20688 bp, 15 predicted proteins | sample MGYA00153384_OFCX01 | MGnify analysis MGYA00153384
CCCGCCAACACGTCCGCCAGCACGTCCGCCAGCACGCCCGCCAACAAGTCCGCCGACTTCCAGCACCTTCTTCGGGTGTACTGGGAAGACACCGACGCGGGTGGCGTGGTCTTCTACGCCAACTACTTTGTCTACGCCCATCAGGCCTACGAGCAGGCGCTGCTCGCCGCCGGCTTCGATCTCGCCGTGCTGCTGGCCGCCGGCCGCTTTGCCCTGCCCATGGTGCATGCCGAGGCCGACTACCGCGTGCGCATCTTTACGCCGGCGGCAGAGATGCCTTTTGCTGGCCACCCCACGCTGGGCACCTGCCACGCGTGGCTGGCCAGTGGCGGACAGCCACAGTCAACGGGCACCATCGTGCAAGAGTGCGCCAAAGGATTGATCACCATTGAGCGCACACACTCCGGGCTGGCCTTTGCAACCCCTGACTCCCGCGCCTTGCCGCTACCTCACAATTTGCACGAGGTGTATCGCGCACTGGGCATTACCACCGAACAAGTGATCGATGCAGCCTATCTGGACAACGGCCCCCAGTGGCTGTGCCTGCTGCTGGACAGCCCCGATACCGTTCTGTCTCTGGAGCCAGACATGGCCCAGATCAAAGCGCTGGGCCACAAAGTCGGCGTTGCCAGCCTCTACCAAGACAGCGATGCCGCGCCCCTGATTGGGCGTGCCTGCCGGGAAGCCGAGGCTTTTGCCACTGGCTTGCGCGCCCGTCCTGCACAGGGCCCAGCACAGCTGGAAGTGCGCGCTTTCTCGACCACGGGCATGGAAGACCCGGTCACCGGCAGCCTCAACGGCAGCCTGGCACAGTGGCTCATCAATCAGGGGCATCTATCCCCGCCCTATATGGCCAATCAAGGTGCCTGCATGGGTCGTGACGGCTGGGTGTCTGTCCAGCGTGACGCAAAAAAACAACTTTGGATCGGCGGCCACACGGTCACTTGCGTGAATGGCACTGTCCTTTTGTAAACGCTCCTTTTGCTCAAAGGCAAATAAAAATAATTATCAATCGCATAAAATACCCATTTCCTTCTTCCACTCATATCTATTGCCCTTATGTACCGCTACCTGATTGCCAGCACGCTCGCCCTGGGTGCCGTCACTGCGACGCCCGCTTTTGCCGCTCAACCTGTAGCCGCCGCCAGCGCAAGCGCCAGTCAACTCAAGGCACAGGACGTGGTACAGCACTACAGCACGCTGGTGTATGCCAATTACAGCGACACCATCACTGCGGCCAAGCAGATGCAAAAAGCCATCCATGCTTTTTTGGTCAAACCTAGCCAGGCCACGCAGGATGCAGCCCGTCAGGCATGGCTGGATGCCCGCGAGTTCTACGGCCAGACGGAAGCCTTTCGCTTTTATGACGGCCCTATCGATAACGAAGACGGCCCCGAAGGCCAGATCAATGCATGGCCCATGGATGAGTCATACGTGGATTACGTGGTGGGTGATGTCAACGCCGGCTTGATCAACAACCGCAAAATCCCCATCACCAAAAAGCGCCTGGCAGATCTGAACGAGCACGATGGCGAAGAGAACATTTCCACCGGATGGCACGCCATTGAGTTCATGCTGTGGGGGCAGGATTTGAGCGACACCGGCCCCGGCGCACGCCCCTTTACCGACTTCATTGACGGTAAAAAACCCAACGCCGACCGCCGCCGTGCCTACCTGAAGGTGGTCACCGAATTGCTGATTGATGATCTGCAATCGGTGGCTGATCAGTGGAAACCGGGCATGAAGAAGAACTTTCGCGCAGAGTTCTCCAAGGGGGGAGAAGAGTCACTGCGCAAGATTTTTGTAGGCCTTGGTTCACTGTCGCGCGGAGAGCTGGCTGGTGAACGCCTGGAAGTGGCCATGGCCAGCCGTGACCAGGAAGATGAGCATTCGTGCTTTTCTGACAACACGCACCGCGATGCAGTCACCAACGCACAAGGCATCCAGAACGTCTGGCTAGGCAGCTACAAGCGCCTGGACGGCTCTGAACTCAAGGGCCCCGGTCTGCGCGACTGGGTGGCAGCACACGACGCAGTCGCGGCTCAGAAGACTTCGCTGCAAATTGCCAAATCCGTAGCTTCTGCCCAAGCCATTCCAGCACCGTTTGACCAAGCCATTCAAGGCGCACGCGACAGTGCTGCACGCGCCAAGATTCAAGCCACCATCGACTCGCTGACTCAGCAAAGCAAAGACCTGGTCGATGCTGCCAAGGCTGTCGGCATTGAGCAACTGAATCTGGTTGAACCCTGATCGCACGCAACTTCGGTTGCGTCTGCCATACACCGCTGCCGCCCGTTGGGCATATTAAGAACCACTCACACAAACTCACATTCCCCTGCAAATCAAAGATTTGCGCGGGGGACAGAGCGCGAAGCCGCACGCAGTACAAGCAGTACGCCAAGGCCAAGCAACCCCACTTCAAGGTGGGTGTGAGCAGGTCTGAACCTGCGGTGTATTTGTTAGAAATTCTGAACGCTTTATGACGCCCTTGCACATGTACGGTTCGGCATTGATCGCTGCCCTGGTTTTGGCAGGCTGCACTGCACAATCGGCCCCCAGCTCCACTGCCTCTGAAGCCCCCAGCGCTTTGTTTGATCGCCCTGCCGCCGACGCACAGCCCGGCGGCAAGACGACGGTGTACTCCAATGGGCGCAATGCGTTTTCTCTGCCCGCCGCCAATTTGAACGATGCAGAGCGCACACGCTTTGTGGTGGGCAACTCGTTTTTCAAACGCAACTGGGTACAAGCCCCGGCGTCTACCACTGCGCGTGATGGACTGGGCCCTCATTTTCTGGCGCGCTCGTGCGCTGGCTGCCATGTACAAGATGGACGCGCGCAGCCGCCTGATTTTCACAATCCACTGGCACCACAGCCTTTTGCTGGCCTGCTGATGCGCCTGTCGGTGCCCGGCACCGATGCACACGGCGGCCCCAAGCATGAACCCGTGTATGGCGATCAATTCAACACCATGGGTGTGAACGGGGTCAAAGGTGAAGGCACGCTCACTCTGAGCTACGAAACCATCCCCGGTCAATACGCAGATGGCACGGCATATGCCCTGGAAAAGCCCATCTACCATCTCACGGACCTGGGTTACGGCCCCATGGCGGCCGACGTCATGGTCAGCCCCCGGATTGCACCCCAGGTGATTGGCCTGGGTCTGCTGGAAGCCATTGCCGAATCAGACATTCTGGCCAATGCCAAGGCACAGGCGGCCACTGCAGGCACCATCAAAGGCCAGCCCAACTATGTCTGGGATGCCTATGGCGAGCGCATGATGCTTGGCCGTTTTGGCTGGAAGGCCAATGTCGCCAGCGTGGCGCACCAGTCGTCCGCCGCTTTTCTGGGCGATATCGGCATTACGTCCAAACGTTTTCCGCACCAGACTTGCACCCCTGCACAAAAAGACTGTCTGGAAGCCCCCACAGGAAATGCCAAAGGCAAAAACGGCGTCGAAATTGAAGACTATGTGCTCGACGAGGTCATCTTCTACCAATCCACCCTGGCCCCTGCAGCACGTCGCAACGCACAAGATGAACAAGTGCTGCGTGGTGAATCGCTGTTCCATGCCGCGCAATGTGCCCAGTGCCACCGCCCCAGCTATCGCACCAGTGAGACACTGTTTCCAAGTCTGAGCAGCAAGGCCTTGTCCGGACAGGACATCACGCCCTATACCGACCTGCTGCTGCACGACATGGGTCCGGCGCTGGCGGATGGCCGCCCTGACTTTGCCGCCAACGGCCAGCAATGGCGTACCCCGCCCCTGTGGGGCATTGGTTTGCTGCCCGCAGTGAACAACCACCAGCGTCTGCTGCACGATGGCCGTGCCCGTGGTGTTGCCGAGGCAATTTTGTGGCACGGCGGTGAAGCCGAGCCAGCGCGTGAACAATTCCGCCACATGCCTGCGCCTGACCGCGCAGCCCTGGTTCAATTTGTGGAATCCCTGTAATGCGTTTTGCCCCACTTTCTTTGAGTCTGATCGCGCTGTGCATGGCTGTGAGCAGCCATGCCGCAACACCGCCAGCCCCGCCTCTGACCTCGGGCGCAGCTGCGCAGGCGTTATACGCACAATGGTTTGTGCCGCAGTCTGCACAGGCCAGCACCTCAGCCCAGCAATTGCAAAGCCAGTTGCAGCAGTACTGCACCGGCACGGCCAGCCTGGAGAAAGTGCGCGGGGACTTCACACAGGCCAGCCAAGACTGGGAGCGCCTGTCTGCGGTCGCCATGGGTCCGCAGATTGAACACCGTACCGCCCGCATGGTGGACTTTCAGCCCATGCGCCTGCCGCTGCTCAAGGCGGCGCTGCGCAAAGCGCCGAAAGATCTCGCGGCAATGGAAACCATCGGGGCCCCTGCCAAAGGTTTTCCTGCGCTTGAGCATCTGCTGTGGGTCGACGTGGCTGCGCCCAAGACACCAACATGCCAGTACGCCCGTCTGGTGGCTGCCGACCTGACGCAGGAGCTGCAAGAGCTTCACCAAGCCAACCAGGCAGCGGCCAACTTCACGGCGCTGGATTTTGACAGTACGGCTGAATTTCTGAACCAGTGGATTGGCGGCGTCGAGCGACTGCGCTGGCAAGCCATGGAAAAACCCCTGCGCAGCGCCACCGCCAGCAAGCCGGCGCAAGTCACCCGTGCCGCCAGCGAAGGCACACTGACCAGCTGGAAAGCACAATGGAGCGGCCTGCGCACACTGGCCATCGGCAACCCGCAAATGCCTGACAACGTCAGCCTTGCCAGACTGGTGGAAGTACAGGGCTGGCAGCACCTGGCTGATGAGCTGCGCGCTGCTGTACAGCAAGCTGACAGCGCCATGCAATCGATCGACAAGGTTTCGCTCAACGCCATCACCCCTGCCAACAAGGCGCTCAAGCAGCTCAAGCACCTGGTGGAAAACGACGTCGCCTTGTCGCTGGACGTCACCATCGGTTTTTCTGACGCAGACGGGGATTAGGCCCATGCTCAGCACGCGCCGGCAATGGCTGCAGGGCATGGCAGTCCTGGCCAGCATGCCTTTGGCCAGTTGGGCCAATACCGACAACGCACCCCGATTCGCAGCCGCATGGGCCGTGGGCGCAGAGCTTTATGTGGGGGTTTTGCAGCTGCCTGCCTCCCCCGATCAAAGTCTGCGCATTCAGCATGCGCACGCCATACCCACCCGCGCACATGGCATGACACAACTGGCCGATGGCAGCTTGCTATTTGCCAGCCGCCGCCCCGGGGACTGGCTGCTGCGCGTAGACCCGAACGGTCAAGAACAGTGGCACTGGATTGAAGCTGACCGCGCCTTCAACGGCCATGTCATTGCCAGCCATGATGGCATGCACCTGTACACCACCGAGACGGATCTGGCCGACAGCCAGGGGCTGATCGGAGTGCGCGATGTGCGTACGCTGGAAAAAATCGCCGAATGGCGCACCGGCGGCATGGACCCCCACCAGTTGCTGCTGGACCGTGACGGCAGCCTGATGGTGGCCAACGGCGGCATTCCCACCCAGCCTGAAACGGGCCGTCGCAAACTCAAGCTCACGCACATGGACTCTTCCATTGCGCGCCTGCTGCCTGCGCAAGATGGTCAGATTGCTGGCCAATGGCGCTTGACCGATACCCGGCTGAGTTTGCGCCACCTGGCCTGGGGGCCTGAGGTGGCCTGGGCCACAGAGCGCCGCTGGCTGGGCATTGCGCTGCAGGCCGAACACGACAGTGCCGAGCAAAAACAGCAAGCCCCCGTTTTGGCGCTGTTTGATGGACAGCAACTGCATGCCGCAGACTTGCCCACCGGGGCTCAATGGCAAGGCTACGGCGGTGACATCAGTTGCCACGGTCAGCATTTTGCTGTGAGCTGTCCCCGTGCAGATCAGCTCACATGGTGGCAAGTGCCCGCCACTGCGCAAGCCACAGGCCAGTGCCTGCGCCAGGACAGCCAGCAAGGCGTGTACTGCGTCAGCAATGACAGCGTCATCCACCCCTTGCAACCCAGCACCAGCACCCTGTGGTCTGGTGGTGCCCAGCAGGTGCTGCAATGGCCCCAGCGCAACGCCGTCGCCAGCACCGCCCATCTGACACTCGATAACCACTGGGTGCAGATTTAAACGCTACAGCGCTCAAAAGCCGTGGGGCCAGTTCTCGCAACAAGCACTGGTTCCACGGTGGCTCATTCATCGCTTTCAACGCTAATAGATAGCTACAACACTCGAAGCCACTCCACCAAGGCATCAATCTCTTGGGCGTTGCATTGCTTCCAGCTGGTCGTCCGGTAACGGGTCTTAGAGTTGCTGCGTTACCTCATCACCAAAACCTGCGACCCTGGCGACGAGTTACGCAACAACGCCACACGGGTCTAAAACAGGTCTCCCGCAAGACAGTCCGACCAGATGAGATTCCTCACAATTGGCACCCATGGGAACCATCTACCTTGTACGCCACGGCCAGGCATCGTTTGGGGCCAAAGACTATGACCAGCTCAGCCTTTTGGGGGCACAGCAGTCACAGCAGCTGGGCCGTTACTGGCAAGAACGCTCGATGCACTTCGATGCGGTCTATACCGGCACACTTAAACGCCACGTACAAACATTGGCAGGCATACGTGAGGCATTGCCAGGCCTGCCTGAGGCGCAGGCCTTACCTGCCCTCAATGAATACGACAGCCACGCATTGATTCGCTGCATACACCCGGAGCCTTTGGGTCCGGCAGATACACCTGAGACCTACCGCGCGCACTTTCGCTTGCTGTGTGATGCGATTGCACAGTGGATGTCGGGCGTCATCAGCCCTGAAGGCATGCCCAGCTGGGAAGATTTCTCAGATGGCATTCGCCACACCTTGGAGCAAATACGCCACCAGCACCACGCAGGTAATGTGCTGCTCGTCAGCAGTGGCGGGCCCATCTCTACCGCCACCAGCTTAGTGCTGGGCAGCCCGCCCGAGGTGTCGATCGCACTCAATATGCGCATACGCAATACGGCGGTGACAGAGCTGAGCATGAGCCCCAAACGCTTGATGCTGCAGACCTTTAATACGCTCAACCACCTCGACACCACCGAGACCCACAGCTGGGTGACATTCGCATAAAAAAGCACGGTTGCTCAGGCATGCATGCGCATGCTTTGCGGCACACAGCAGCGCATTTTTTTCGCAAGGTTTACGATGATTCCTTGCTAGAAAACACGTATGCCTTATGGAGCTTTCATGTTGACCCCTTGCGACGATGATGCGCTGGAGCCCCAGCTTTCTGCGGCAGACATGGCCTCTTTGCGCACCATGCTGGGCGATGCCATCCAGAGCCACCAGGCCATTGCCATGCTGGACGTTGGTGACAAGCGCTGCCGCCTGATGATCAGCGAGGGAGAGAACGGTCATCCTCAGCCGGTGTTCCACCACCTGCAACTGGGCATGGATTTGCTGGCCACCCGCACGTTCAAGCAGCACATGCCCAGTGAAGCGCAGCTGGAGCAAGGGATCATGCTGGTAGAAGATGCGGTCATGCCCGTGGCGCGCCTGATTCCTAGCAGCAACGTGTTCGTGACACACGACCCCTGCCTGCTGGAGGTGGCCCAGCATGCACTGGGTATTCGAGACTTGCAGGATGCATGGCAGAGTTCCGGGCGGCTGCCGGTCTTGAGCCGCGAGGCGATTGAAGCGCAATTTGATCTGCTCGCACGCCAGGCGAGCCATCCGCATGCGCCACTGGGTGACTTGCCCCAGTCACCACGCTGGGCCGCCGCGCTATTGATCTTGCGCGAGGTACTGCACCACTGGCAGCTGGGTGCGGTTCGTCTGCTGCCTCACTTGCCAGTCCCGTTTCAATCACCCAAAGGCTGAGGCTGCGTACCGACCGTTGCAGCAGGCAAAGCGTGCATTTCTTCTAGCAACTGCGCCAGACTCGTCGCTGCGCCCTCCACCAAGGCCTGACCCCGCTGCGCATCGGCTGCAGCGGCATTGCCAGCTGCGCCCAGAGGGTTGTAGTCCTGCATGGCCCAGCCCAGCTTGGCACTTTTGCCATTGCCCAAAATAGGGAAACGCTGGGCACGCTCCTGCGAGGTGCTGGCAAAGTTTTGTGCATACGGCATGCGCACCAGCTCTGGCGCCAAGTGCAGCATCATGGAGGTTTCAGTCTCTCCGCCATGCACCCCAAAACGGTGCTCGTGCGCGCTAAAGGATTCATTGACCCCTGCCGGCTGCGGCAGGTTGAACCAGCTGCAGTGGTACACCAGCAGACCGCACTGCATGCGCAGCTGTCGCGCCACGATGTCCATGCTGCTGACGTTGCCGCCGTGCGCATTAAAAATCAGCAGTTTGCGAATCCCCGCGCGGGCCACACAGACGCCCAGCTCGGTCCACAGAGCCAGCAGCGTAGCGGGCGACAGGCCCAGCGTACCGGCATAGTCCTGGTGTTCCAGGCTCAATCCAATCGACTGGGTGGGCAAGACCAGCAGCGGGACATCGGCAGCCACCTGCGGCAAAGCTGCTGCCAGGATGCCATCGGCCAGCGCCGTGTCTACGCTCAAAGGCAAATGCGGGCCGTGTTGCTCCACCGCCCCTACCGGCAAGACCGCCACGGTCTGTGCGGCCAGGCCATTGCGCTGCGCCAGCGCAAAATCACGTGCAGACACTTCTGCCCAACGGCGCGAAGGCCAGCGCTGCAAATCAGGCTGATCAGAAATGTCCGCTGAAAAATGGGCATGGGTTTTTTGGCACATGCTGCAATCTTAGGCGCTGTCCGGCAGACTGGATAGCAAGCCGCTCCACAATCCCTGCATGTCTTCCTCCCCAACCCGCGACCTGACCCAGGGCCCCATCGCTCGCACCTTGCTGGTGTTTTCTCTGCCCATCCTGGCGGGCAATGTGCTGCAGTCCCTCAATGGTTCGGTCAATGCCATGTGGGTGGGCAAATACCTGGGAGAGGCGGCCCTCACCGCCACCACCAATGCCAACAACATCATGTTCTTGCTGATTGGCCTGGTGTTTGGCGTGGGCATGGCAGCCACCATCTTGGTGGCGCAAAGCATGGGGGCCAAAAATCTCACGCAAGCGCGCACAGTGATTGGCTCTAGCGCTACGTTTTTTGGAGCTATCTCGCTGCTCATTGCCTTGCTGGGCTATCCACTCTCGCGACATATCTTGCAGTGGATGGGGACACCCGATGTGGCTTTACCGCTGGCCGAAAGCTATTTGCGCGTCATCTTTCTGGCCATGCCGCTGCTGTACCTGTTTGCCTTTGTCTCGGCCATCTTGCGCGGCGCAGGCGATACCCGCACCCCGTTTATTTTTTTGCTGCTGGTCGTGGTGCTGGATGTTGTCCTGAACCCGGTGCTGATTTTTGGCTTAGGCCCATTCCCCCAGATGGGCATCACCGGCGCATCCATGGCCACGCTGGTGTCCAACGCCATCAGCTTTGCGGCCATGCTGCTGTGGCTGTACTGGCGCAAGCACCCGCTGTGGATTGGCAGCCATGAGCTGCATTTTTTCGTGCCCCAGCCAGTCATTGTCAAAGCCCTAGTCATCAAAGGCCTGCCCATGGGGGTGCAAATGGTGATGATCTCCATGGCCATGCTGATGGTGATGACCATGGTCAACGGTTATGGCGTTGAAACCTCTTCTGCCTACGGCGCATCGCTGCAGCTGTGGACCTATGTGCAAATGCCCGCCATGGCGATTGGGGCGGCCTGCTCCAGCATGGCGGCGCAAAACGTGGGGGCCGGGCAATGGGCACGTGTCGATGGCACCGCCAAAGCAGGAGTTCTGTGCAATGTGCTGATGACGGGCGCACTCATCGTGCCCATGCTCTTGCTGGACCGCCATGTGCTGGCGCTGTTCTTGCCCGATGGCAGCGCTGCACTGGAATCTGCGCGCCACCTCAACCACATTGCGGTGGGCTCGTTCGTGTTTTTTGGGGTCACCTTTGTGCTCTCGGGCGTGGTGCGCTCTACGGGCGCGGTGATTCCCCCGCTGATCATTCTGGGCATTGCACTATGGGGCGTGCGCGTGCCGCTGGCCAAGCTGCTGCAGCCCTGGCTGGGTGTTGATGCCATTTGGTGGAGCTTTCCAGCCAGCTCCATCTGCGCCATGCTGATGAGCATGGCCTACTACAAATGGGGGCGCTGGCGCGAGGCGCGCATGCTCAACCCGGCTGCAGACGATGCCGAAACCGTGGCAACCCCGTCGGAGGTGGCCGCCCAGCCGCCCAACCCGGTCTGTGCGCCACGTCAACTTTTGTCTGCGCAAACACCCACCACCACTTCGGACACCCGCTGAAATAGCCGCACGCAACGATGACAGGAACCACAATGCGGTTTATGGCTCCAAGCTTCGTCATGCCAATTTCTCCCCTCCTTCGCCCCCATCGTTGCGCCCACCACTTCGCTGCTGTCTGGCTGTTCAGCCTGCTGGCCTTGTGCGCCGTGCTACTGCCTGCAACTGCCAGCGCGCAAATTCAGCTCAAACTGGGCAGCGCCAGCACCGCCCTGTCTGACACCGTGGTCACCCCGCGCGTGCAGGCCCAGCTGGTGGCATTGGCACCGCAAGGTATTGCCCCGGGCAAGCCTTTGGAGCTGGGGTTGCGCATTCAGCACCAGCCTGACTGGCACACCTACTGGAAGAACGCGGGTGACTCCGGCCTGCCTACGCAGCTGGACTGGCAACTGCCAGCGGGCATGCAGGCCACAGACATAGCATGGCCTGTTCCCCAGCAGATCCGCGTTGGAGACATGCTCAACTATGGCTACGAAGGCACGGTGCTGCTGCCCGTTACGGTCAAAGTTACCGATGACTTTCGGCCTGACCCAGATGGCAACATCGACATTCGCCTGACGGCCTCGTGGCTGGTATGCCGTGTGGAATGCATTCCAGAAGACGGGCAGTTCCAGCTGCGGGTCCCTGCAGATGTCGCTGACACGCAGTGGGCCACTGAGTTTGCCGCCGCTCACGCTCAGGCCCCCGTTGCACTGGCGCAGGCCCAGGCCAGCTTCACGGCCCTGCCCAGCGGCGACCGGGTTGAGCTGCGTGTGGATGGGCTGCCTGCTGCAGCCCACGCACAGACGCTGGCGTTTTACCCTGAAGCGGCCGACACCTTCCACCACGCAGCGGTGCTGGGGCAAGACTGGACACAGGCCTGGGAAGGCACCACCTGGACGGCGCAGCTGCCGCTGTCAGACATGCGGGGCGACACCCCTGCTCAGCTCGATTTTGTTCTCGGCCTGCCTGCACAAGGCGGTGATGTGGCCCATGCGCCGCCCGTACAGGCCTGGCGCTTGAGCGGCCCCGTGCAAGGCCAGTGGAAATCCGCCGATCTGGCACAAGTGTCGCCCGCGCTGGCAGCGGCATTGGCGGCCAATCAGCAATCGCAAAGCACCAACCCCTTGCCCGCACCCAGCACCAGTGTCAGCACCAGCGGTTGGCTGGCCGCTTTGCTGGGAGGACTGATTGGCGGCCTGCTGCTCAACCTGATGCCCTGCGTGTTCCCCGTGCTGGCCATCAAACTCATGGGCTTTGCGCGCCATGGCAGCGACGTGCGCGCACAGCGCAGCAATGGCCTGGCCTACGCAGCCGGGGTCATCATCAGTTTTGTGGCGCTGGGCGCTGTGCTGCTGGCACTGCGTGCGGCTGGCGAGCAACTGGGCTGGGGCTTTCAGCTGCAGTCGCCGCTGGTGGTGGCCGGGCTGGCGGCCTTGTTTACCTTGATTGGCTTGAACCTCGCCGGGGTGTTTGAGCTGGGCCACGTGGTGCCCGACCGCATTGCCAACCTGCACGCACGCCATCCGCTGGGCGATGCATTCATCTCCGGCGTGGTGGCGGTGGCCATTGCCTCGCCCTGCACCGCACCGTTCATGGGCGCATCGCTGGGATTTGCTGTGGGCATGCCTGCAGCGCAGGCACTGGGTATTTTTGTAGCGCTGGGCGTGGGCATGGCCCTGCCTTATGTGCTGGTGAGCTGGGTGCCTGCACTGATGCGCTGGCTGCCCCGTCCCGGTGCCTGGATGGACACCTTCCGCCGTGCCATGGCCTTTCCCATGTTCGCCACGGTGGTCTGGCTGGTGTGGGTGATTGGCCAGCAAACCGGCATTGACGGCGCTGCCGCCTTGCTGGCCCTGCTGCTGTGCCTGGCCGCCTTGGCATGGGCCCTGACGCTGCGCGGCACAACCCGCGTGCTGCTGGCCGCTGTTGTACTGGTATGCGGCGGCTTGCTGATGGTTGGCACGGGCCGCACCCTGGTCGAGCCTGCGCCTGTCGCTGCTGCTGCCGAGCAGCAAGATGTTTGGCAAGCCTGGTCAGCCCCCAAACAAGCCGAACTGCTGGCCCAGGGCCGCCCCGTTTTTGTGGATTACACCGCCGCCTGGTGCGTGACCTGCCAGTACAACAAGCGCATCACGCTGTCTGACAGTGACGTGCTGGCCAACTTTGCACAGCACAACGTTGCGCTGCTGCGTGCCGACTGGACACGCCGTGACCCGGCCATTACCCAGGCGCTGGCCCAGCTGGGCCGCAGCGGTGTGCCCGTGTATGTGCTGCTGGCACCGGGGCAAGCGCCCGTGGTGCTCAGTGAGCTGCCCAGCAAGCAAGAAGTGCACAACGCACTTCAGATGCTTTAACAAAATAATAGCTACCAAGGCATTAAATACAACGGTTTCAGATATAAAACTATCTAAAACCGTTGCAGCACAAGCGCTGACAGCTATCTTTAATAAAAAAGCCGCTGTCTGCAATGCATGCAAACAGCGGCTCGGTATTGGCGTGGACCAAGGTTCGGTGTCTGTGAAGGGGATCTCCCTGCCTTCACCCAAATTTCTTCATCGGCCCACGCTGGCAATTATTGACGGCCTGCATGACAGGCATGTGACGCTCAGATCAGCGCTTGAATAATCACTGCGTTGACGATGTCTACAAAAAAGCCACACACCAGCGGCACCACAATGAAGGCGCGGTGCGCTGCCCCGTGGCTGCGCGCCACGGCCGTCATATTGGCCACCGCTGTTGCCGTAGAACCCAGGGCAATACCGCCAAAGCCGGCGGTAATGACTGCGGCCTCATAGTCTTTGCCCATGCAGCGAAAGACCACGAACAGTGCAAACCCGATGGTCATCAAAATCTGCAGCACCAGCACCGTCATCACAAAGCCCATCACGCCCTGCAAGGCCCACAGCTGCAGGCCCATGAGCGCCATGGTCAGGAACATGCCCAGGCAAATATCCGAAATCATGAGCAACCCCTGGCGCATGCTGTTCCAGTGGAACTGCCCCAGCTTGCGGCGCTTGCGCGAAAGCATCCATTGCCCCAGCGTATTGCGCAAAATAATGCCGCCGAGCAAGCACCCCACAAACATGGGCAACTGCAGGCCCGCCTCATGAAACAGCGGGGTGATCACACCGCCAATCATCAGTGCCATGTTCAGCCACAGCCAGGCACGCAACACACCGTAATAGTCCAGCGTGACTGCGGTGCGCTGCACGGCCACCCCCACATCCAGCGCGCGTGAATTGCTGCCCGCAATGCCGTGGCGGCGCAGCAGGTAACTGGCGATAGGGCCACCAATGGTGCAGGCCGCAATCATGCCCACCATGTTGCTGGCCATACCCAGCTCCACTGCGTTGCTGATGCCCAGTTTCTCCACAAAGACCGGCCCCCAGGCCAGCGTGGTGCCAACACCACCGGTCAACGAGATGGAACCCGTCATCAACCCCGCTCGCGCATCCAGCCCAAACCACTGCGCCACACCCATGCCCAGCATGTTCTGCAGCGCAATGAAGACCGTAGCCAGCACCAGCAAGATCAGCAAAGGCTTGCCGCCTTCCCTGAGCGTCGCCAGGTCAGAGCGCAACCCAATGGCTGCAAAAAAGTAAAGCAGCAAGGTGTCCCGCACATTCAGATCAAACTCCACCTTGGTGCCCAGCGTCAGATACATCAGCCCCACCACGCATGCACACAGAAAACCGCCCACGACAGGCTCTGGAATGCTGTAGCGGCGCACCACGCTCCAGTGCTCGGCGATTTTTTGCCCTGCAAAAAACAGCAAGATGGCCAAGGTAAAACTTTGGAAAGCGGGAATGTGCAGGGTTTCAGGTAGTGTCACGGCGTGGCAAAGTAGGTCACAAAACAAAGCCTGCGATTGTGCATGACACGCCATGCAGAGCGTTTTGCCTTGCTTTGCATCAGGACACGTGCAGACAGCGCGCTGCACTAGCCCCTGAGCACAAGGTAGTCCAAGGCCTTCCGTTAAACTGCCCGGTTCCCAAGAACCGCCCTTGCGCCGCAGCCTTTCGCTGTGGTGCTGGCCCTTTCTCAGTGTGAGCGCCCATGTCTTTTGCCCCCCTTTTGAACGACACCTTCCTGCGCGCCTGCCGCCGTCAAGCCACCGACTACACCCCGCTGTGGCTGATGCGTCAGGCCGGTCGCTACCTGCCTGAGTACAAAGCCACCCGCGCGCAAGCCGGCAGCTTCATGGGCCTGGCAACGAACGTGGACTACGCCACCGAAGTGACGCTGCAGCCGCTGGACCGCTTTGCGCTGGATGCTTCCATCCTGTTCAGCGACATCCTGACCGTGCCTGACGCCATGGGCCTGGGCCTGTCCTTTGCCGAAGGCGAAGGCCCGCGCTTTGCCAAGGTGGTGCGTGATGAAGCCGCCGTGGCCGAGCTGGCCGTGCCGGACATGGACAAGCTGCGCTACGTGTTTGATGCCGTCACCAGCATCCGCAAGGCGCTCAATGGCCGTGTGCCCTTGATTGGTTTCTCGGGCAGCCCCTGGACGCTGGCCTGCTACATGGTGGAAGGCAAAGGCAGCAGCGACTACCGCATGGTCAAGACCATGATGTACAGCCGCCCCGACCTGATGCACAAGATCTTGCAGGTCAATGCCGACAGCGTCGCTGCGTACCTGAACGCACAAATTGACGCCGGCGCACAAGCGGTCATGATTTTTGACAGCTGGGGCGGTGTGCTGGCCGACGGCGCTTTCCAGCAATTCAGTCTGGCCTACACCAAGCGTGTGCTGGCCCAGCTCAAGCGCACCGGCGTGGACGGCACCGATGCGCCCCGCCTGGTGTTCACCAAGGGCGGCGGCATCTGGTTGCAGGACATGAAGGACATGGACTGCGAAGTGCTGGGTCTGGACTGGACAGCCAATCTGGGCAAGGCCCGCGCCATTGTGGGCGGTCAAGCCGGGGGCCCCGGCAAGGCATTGCAGGGCAATATTGACCCCAATGTGCTGTTTGCATCTCCCGAGCAGATCGCCGAGCAGGCCCGCGCCGTGCTGGACAGCTTTGGCAAGCCCCACACCGACAAAACGACGAACGGCCCCACCCATATTTTCAATCTGGGCCACGGCATCAGCCAGTTCACCCCGCCCGAGCATGTGGCTGCGCTGGTAGAGGCAGTGCACAGCCACTCTCGCCAGCAGCGCCAAGCGGTCTAATGCTTCACCGATAAATAAGTACTTACCAACTTCGACCCGTAGGCACTGGACTACGGGTCGTTTTTTTTCGCCGCCTTCAGAATTCTCGTTCATCCGCGCAAAAAACAACAAATTCGCGCTTTTTTACCGCATCTGCTTATTACTTTCACGCACTTGACAGGGGCACAGATTTCAACTTATGCACAACTTGGTGCGTGCGGTGGCTTGACTTCAGTGTTCACAAGGCGATAGCAAAAAAACACGAGCCAGCATAATAAGTCGTTGTTTTCAATCAATAAATTTCATGACAATCTTGTCACACAAAAATAAAAGCCGTCATGTTCACTTTGAGCCACAGCGGCTGTGGTAAACAATCCCCACAAAGTTATCCACAGAAACTTGGATAGCCTCGACTTCTTTCCCCTCTGGCGCTGATGTCTGACCCGATTCCTACATTGCATGTGGTCCATGTGGCAGTCCACACCCCTGTGCACAGCGGCGTGGGAGTCCCCTTGAGCTACACCCACAGCCACCCGTTGCCCCCTGGCACGCTGGTGCGCGTGCCGCTGGGTACGCGCCAGCTGCTGGGCGTCGTGTGGCCAGCACCGCAGGACGCAGCCCCGCCGCCTGAGCACGCCAAACTGCGTGCCATTGAAGCCGTCATGCAGGGGCTGCCTGCGCTGGACACCACGTGGCAGCGTCTGGTGAGCTTTGCAGCCCGCTACTACCAGCGCAGCGTGGGCGAAATCGCCATGGCGGGCCTGCCACCAGCCTTGCGCGACATGACAGCCGAGCAACTGGCCAAACGACTGCAGCCGCCCAAACCCAAAAAACCATCCAAAAAAGGCGCAGCAGCAACGGCAGCAGCAGCACAGCAGGCTGTGGATAACTGTCTTGAGCCATCTCAAGACCATTCAGAATCCATAGCACTGAGTGCTGAACAGCAAAGCGTTTTTAGCCAGATCATCCAAAATCCAGGCCCCTTCTTGCTGTACGGCAGCACCGGCAGTGGCAAGACCGAGGTCTACATGCGCGTGGTGCAACAGGCGCTGGAGGCCAGCCCGCAGGCACAGGCGCTGGTCATGGTGCCTGAAATTAACCTGACGCCCCAATTGCAAGAGCGCTTTGAATCGCGCTTCATGCCCATGTTTGGCGCTCAAGCCGTCGTCAGCATGCACAGCGGCATGACCGATGTGCAGCGCCTGAAAAGCTGGCTGGCCGCCCACACTGGGGCCGCACGCATTGTGCTGGGGACGCGCATGTCGATTTTTGCAAGCCTGCCCGGGCTGAAAGTCATTGTGGTCGACGAAGAGCACGACCCCAGCTACAAGCAGCAAGAGGGTGCGCGGTACTCCGCACGTGACCTGGCACTGTGGCGCGGTCATGCCTGCCAAGCACAGGTCATTTTGGGCAGCGCCACACCCTCGCTGGAGAGCTGGCACGCCAGCGAGCCAGCCAGCAGTGGCGGGCCGGCTCGCTACCTGCGGCTGCACATGCCCAGCCGCATTGGTGCAGGCGCACTGCCGCGGGTGCGCCTGGTGGACATGTCCCAGCAGCCCAAGAAAACCGTGTTTTCACAGCCCCTGCTGGAAGCCATCACCGAGCGTGTGCAACGGGGCGAGCAAAGCCTGATCTTGCTGAACCGGCGCGGTTTTGCCCCGGTGCTGTACTGCGCAGACTGCAACTGGAAAAGCGATTGCCCGCACTGCAGCGCCCACCAGGTTTTTCACAAGGGTGACCGCACCTTGCGCTGTCACCACTGTGGCTACACCCAGCGTGTGCCACACGCCTGCCCCAGCTGCGGCAACCCTGACATCCTTCCCCTGGGCAAAGGTACGGAACAGTTGCAAGAAGAGCTGGAGCGTCTGCTGCGCAACGTGCAACGCCCAGACGGCCAGCCGGCCCGTGTGTCACGCATTGATGCCGACACCACCAAGCTCAAAGGGGCATTACAAGAGCAATTGGCGCTGGTGCACAGCGGCGAGGTGGATGTGCTGGTGGGCACCCAAATGGTTGCCAAGGGCCATGACTTTCGTCGCATCACCTTGGTGGCAGCGGTACAGCCCGATGGCGCTCTGTTTTCCAGCGATTTCCGGGCACCCGAGCGCCTGTTTTGCCTGCTGATGCAGGCCGCTGGCCGCGCTGGCCGGGATGCCGCCTATGTCAGCGACCAAGGCAGTCAGCCAGAAATGTGGGTGCAAAGCTTTGAGCCGCAGCACAGCGTATTCGCCGCCCTGCGCCAGCATGACTACCCGGCCTTCGCGGCCCAGCAGTTGCGGGAACGCCAGGACGCGGGCATGCCTCCTTATGCATTCCAGGCGCTGGTCCGTGCCGATGCCAGGACGCAGGAAACCGCCCAGGCTTTTTTGCGTGCCGCCACCGATGCCGCACGCCAGGGGCAGTTGCCCTGTCTGGACGATGTATTTGTCTACCCCCCCATTCCCATGGCCATGCAGCGCGTAGCCAATGTGGAGCGCGCCCAGATGCTGATTGAGGCCGCCGACCGCCGCGCCCTGCAAAGATTTTTGCATGCGTGGCAGCCGTGGCTGCACTGGGTGCGCGGGCAGCCACAGCACAAAGGCGTGGTGCGCTGGCTGGTCGATGTAGATCCGCTGTCGCTTTGAAAAGCATTTTTCATGGCTGCCGTCTTTCAGGCCTGCGCCCTCACCACAGCAGGCACTGACAGCCCCGGTGTGGGTATTGAAAAATAGCTCTTGGTGTTTGTCCGAATGCCAGTCAGGCGCAGATGTTGCAAGGTGCACCACCAGCAACCACCCGCCGGGTGGTGCATCTCTGGAGCACCTATGCGCTTTCCTTCCGCATTTCGCCTGTCCCTGATTTCCGTGGCCTTGGCACTGGCCGGTTGTGCCAGCCAGACCGCCGCACCTGCAGCCTCCACCGCTGCAGCGCCAGCCCCTGTAACCACCGCAGCGCCCAGCGCTGCCCCTGCCGCCGCCGCCAAACCGCGCGTGGTGGTGCTGGCTACCGGCGGCACCATTGCCGGCGCGGGTGCCAGCGCCGTCAACAGCGCCACCTACACTGCAGCCAAAGTACCGGTCGACAAATTGCTGGCCGGTTTGCCAGAGCTGGGCAATCTGGCCACCGTGACAGGCGAGCAAGTCTTTCAGATTGCCTCGGAAAGCTTTACCAACAAAGAACTGGTCACACTGGCCAAGCGCGTGAACGAGCTGGCCAAGCGCGCCGATGTGGACGGCATCGTCATCACCCATGGCACCGACACACTGGAAGAAACCGGGTTTTTCCTCAATCTGGTCGTGCGCACGAACAAACCCATCGTAATGGTGGGTTCCATGCGGCCTGGCACCGCCATCTCAGCAGATGGTGCACTCAATCTGCTGGGCGCAGTCGCCACCGCTGCGGCCAAGGATTCTGTCGGCAAGGGGGTACTGGTCAGCATGAACGACGACATCCACACCGCGCGCGATGTGGCCAAGCTCACCAACATCAAGACCAATGCATTTGCCAGCCAGTGGGGCCCACTGGGCATGGTGGTGGAAGGCAAGACCTACTGGTTCCGCGCACCCGTCAAGCGCCACACCAGCGCCAGCGAATTCAACATTGAGCAGATCAACGAGCTGCCCGCTGTAGATATCGTCTACGGTTACGGCAACGTCCCGCCCACCGCCATCGAGGCGCTGGGCAAAGCGGGCGTCAAAGCCATCGTGCACGCGGGCACGGGCAATGGTTCGGTCGCTGACCGCATCGTGCCCAAGCTCAATGAATTGCGTGGCAAAGGCACCATCATCGTGCGCAGTTCACGCATTCCTGCAGGCTTTGTACTGCGCAATGCCGAGCAACCTGACGACAAGTACGACTGGGTGGTGGCCCACGATCTGAATCCGCAAAAAGCCCGCTTGCTGACTGCAGTGGCGCTGACTCAGACACAGGACACCAAGCAGTTGCAACGCATCTTCTGGGAATATTGATAAAACTGGCTGCCAGTGCTTGATAAACAATCGCTGGCAGCTATTGTTTTTACATTTTCATCAGGTGGCGCAAGGGACCTTGTGCCACCTGTACATGGTGCTGCTGCAACAGCGCAGCGAAGGCCTCAGACATCAGATAGGCAAACTCCACCGGGCGTTGCCTGCCAATCGCATCGCCCTGCACCACATCGGTGGCCGGGTGACACATCACCAGGCTGCCATCACACAGCTGTGGCAGCCACTGCGCCATCTGTGCGCCATAGCTGGCGGCATCAGGGGCATCAAACCCATACACACCGCCAAAACCTGTGTTGACAGGCACATGAGATTGCTGCAACTGGCGCGTGGTGGTCCAGCCCCCCAGCAACGCAATGATGGCCGCCTTGGGGCTGCGCCACAAACCACCGGCTGGTGCGGTCGATCGCACCCACGGCATTTCTGAGCCTGCATAACGCTGGTGCAGCGCCTCCTGCATGGCATCGCGCATGCCCGGCAACTGGTGCACATGCTGGTGGCCATCAATAAAATCAGGTGCTGTGCCCAGAGCCTGCTCAAACGCATCCAGCTGCTGCTGCCACTGCAGGCGCAGCGCGGCCGCTGAGAACTGGCGGGTATAGGATTTTTTGATGACATCGCCCAGCGCATACGCAGGCACGGCACCGCCGTGGCTTTCGGTCAGATTGAAATGCAGCCCCACAGACAAGCGGGGGCGCAGTGCTTTCAGACGTGGGGCCGCTTGCACCCAGCGCGGCGACGTGGTCATGCAGCTCGTGGCCGACAGGCGGCCGGCCAGCGTCAGTTGCTCCACCGCAGCATCCACCAGGGGGTGCAAGGCGTAATCATCTGCACACAAAATCAGCGCACGCAGCGCATTCGGACGGGTCATGCTGTTCGCGCTTTAAAAGCCCAGAACTTACTCAAAACGAAAGTCCCTGCTGCCACCAGCACCAAGACGCCTGCCAGGCTCCAGAAATAGTGCCAGTGCAAACCATGCAAGGCGATGGCGTACAACGATTCATTGGCCACAAAACCCAGGCACGCCACGGCAAAAAACCGTGCCACCGTGGCCCAGCCACGCGCTTGCGCAGCGGAGAAAGTCAACCATGCATGGCCGTTGTAGCTGACGATAAATGCCACCAGAAAGCCAAGCACATTGGCCCACAAAGGGGGCATGCCCGTCAGACTTACCACAACGCCAACCGTCGCCAGATGGGTGGCCGCAGCGCTGCCGCCCACCACAATGAACTGCAGCAACTGGGGCAGCGCCTGCAGGCGTTGCAATACCAAACGCCAGCCTGTCATGCCTGATCGCGCAAAGGGCTGTGATCCTCGTCACGCGCCACCAAATACGTGGGCCG
>ENA-OFCX01000474-OFCX01000474.1-metagenomes-genome-assembly--contig:-NODE-474-length-20639-cov-4.810095_pt1 | contig 20639 bp, 18 predicted proteins | sample MGYA00153384_OFCX01 | MGnify analysis MGYA00153384
CGCCGCGCCGCGGCACGTTGGGGAGCGTTCTTCGCTTCGATCGATGATGCGGAATGCGAATTGCTTGATCGCTTCGCACTTGGCAGCAACCTGAAATCAGTGTGCTTTGAGCTCGGGCTCAGCTACGACATGATTCGCAAGCGGCTTGTTCGGCGTCAGAACGCCCTCGGCCTGCCATCAACCGCGACGTTCTTGCACTTCTGGATGACCGTTCGTGGGCTTGGTCAAACCGATTCAGATCCAACAATGTTGCGTTACGCCGAGCTACTTCGTGCGTCGCTAGGTTATGCGCCGAGCATGGTGCTTCCAGCGCCGGAGACCACACCCGCCACGCTCCGATTGCAGGCCCGTGTCTGGAGGCCAGCGGCAAGCATGATGATACGTGACCGTGCGGACGCTGAGGCAATGACGATGGCCGTGCTGTCACCGGTCGCGTGGCACGCGCTACTGGTCGTATCCGACGCGAATGCGCGGACCCGGGAGTCTACGCATCAGGTGAGTATCACCGCGCAACATGAGTTGTTTCGCAGTGTGGTGTTGCCCGAACGGTCCGGCGCGCTTGGACACAGACTACGCGAGCTGATTGATCAAGCGCTTTGCGCAGAAGAGGTGTCAACAAACGCCAAGGCAACATTAACGCGTGCGCCCTGGCTTCGGATGATGCTGTTCAGTGGCACCGTCTCGTCGACGTTAATAAGCGCTGCGCCGCCAACGCCCTGGACGGTTCATCGTCCAGCTTTAGCGACGGTCGAGGACGCCACCGCGTTCTCGCCTAGCGTTGACTACGAATTTGCGTGTGACTTTCTGGAAGCAACGGCGCGTGGCTCGGTACCAGAAATGCAGCAACTGCTTGGCAGGGTAGATGACAACAACCGTTTCGGTCCACTCACTGGCTTCGTACTTACGTTCGCGTTTTTTCGCTCGACATCACCGCGACTGCGCGCCATCACCTCACCAGTTATTAACCGGATGATAAGTAGCCGTGTGCATTCGGCACAGTCACTCAGCATTCATCCAACCCGCTTGCTGGCTTCTATCGCGATGCAGGATAGTGGTATGTCCGATTCGCCGGTGCGACATCAATTGATTCGTGACGAACGCTTGGCCGCGTTGTCCGCAGAACAGCTACTGCCAGAGGTTCGTGCTCTGTAAAGCGAGGGGGACGGCCACCTGACCGCCGTCACGTCAGTCCCACGCGGCCATGGCGTGGGGGTCAGTCCAAGGGCCACGTTTTGCTGTTCTCGCGACCGCTTCTGCAGCGGCGTACTTCAGCATAACCATGCTCGATCTGGCGCAGATTGCAGTACAGTCCGTTGACCATTAACTTCTCGACTCTGCGGCCGTAGCGATCCCATTTGTCACCACCGACCATTGCCTGTTTGCCAAATGCGCAATCCGACAGCGCCTGCTTCGATGGCTTGCCAAAGGCTTGACCCCCTTCAGGCGCGTCAACGCCTGAGAGTCGGATTTTGTGCTGATGCTTCAACGCATCGAGGACAGTGAGCGTGTCACCATCCGCTACAGCAACGACCTTGCCAACAATCGTGTCAGCAGCGACAAGAGGAAACGCGCACGTTAGCAGCGCAATCAACAGGTATTTGGTCGCGCTGGCAGCGAGGACGGAATAGTGGGTTGGCGGCATTGGAATTTATTGACTGATGACGGTGGCGACGGCGATGGGCTTTGCGCCGCGCGTTACATACGACGACCAAAGGTTGATCGCTTTCTCTCTCTCGGTACCGTGCTGCGGACAACACGTGACGAGGCTCGCGCATAGTCGGTTAGCGTGGGCAAGGTGCTGCTCACGAGCGGTGTCGAACGCCATTCGCAGCAGGTCAATTTCAAACGCGGTCATGGCGTCCTGTACGGCGCTTGTGCGGCAGGCAATACCTTGGATCGTTCGGTCTGCTTCTTCTTTTGAACTCGTGGCATCGCCGACGCGACCCATTTTTGCCACGGCACAATTGGGACAACACCATCGTGATTTTCTCAGCTAACGTACTCGTTACATAGCAGTCGTCAGGTCCTGAGCAGTTGCGGCATTGACCATTACGTTTTCGTCCTCGCAGAACATCACATGGATAAGTACGTTCGCAACAACACTTGGAATTCGGGCGGCGATTTCTCGGATGGAATAGTTAACGCCAACAATCAGGAGACTCGAAATGGTTAGTTCCTATCGCATCGCTTACGCGCGTGCAGCCAATGATGAAGAGCGGTCGGCGATTGAGCGGCTTCTGACCGGACTTGTGTCCGGGCCGGTTGCGCATGATCCTGTCAACCGGACATTTGCGGTGGAGCTCACGGGCGACGACACATCAGCGGGGCTCGCACGGGTCAGGACGCAGCTTGAACCGGTTTCTGCTCAAATCGTCGCGGTCTCGAAACAGCGCGAGGCAAAGGATCTCGCCGTCTCCCAAAAGTGGAACCTCGCCTTCACCAACATGATTCGCGAGTCCAACCAGGCGGCCTGGGGCAATTGGGATCTCAATACGTCGATACGGGCCGGTGCGGTCGGCATCCTCAATCCTGAAACCGGAAGCTTCACCTACGTCGCGACGATTCCGAATGCGTCGATACTCGAAGATGTCCTCTATCAGTCGTGGCAGCTGGAAAGCTCGTCCGTATCGTTCAGTGAATCGGAAGTGGACTTCAAGGGCGGCTACAAGGACCCGTCGTCGGGGCTCGAAGTTAAGGTCGGTCTCGATGTCGCCTGGTCATTCGCTTCGGCCAATTCGATCGTGTCGCGCGCCACGCTGAGCGGCAGATCGATGGTCGACAATTTCGGCGTGCTGCTCGACAAGAAGCACGAATGGGACTGGATGCTGGCTCAGGCCAAGTCGGTCAACTACGCCAACGCTGATGGCATTCTGCAGGGGTTCGGGCTGATCACCTCAGTTGCGAATTGTATTGGCGGGATCAACATCGGTTCGATCGAAGAGAAAAGCACCTTCTCGCTGGTCGGTTCAGTCGACGGCGTGAAAGCCATGACCGGCGGTGGTGAGGCCTCGGTCGGAGTGAAGGGCTCCTACAAGGAAAAGAAGGAATCGAAGGCCTTCGAAAGCCGCACTTGGCCGGTCGCGCACGACTCCGTCGCGCCCAACGCTGGCGAAGTTGCGTTGAGCTATCAGTTCGCATCGTTCAACGGCAAAACGATCATGCCAACGTGGATTGGGCGGATCGGTGATTTCACGATCACTTTCGACAATGCGCATGGCGGCACCTACATCGGTCGGTGCTATGTAGATTATTCGATCCCGCAACAGTCGGCGCGGGTCTCGCGTTATACGTCGGTATCCGGCGGTCGGGTGGACAGCATTGGGGGCATTCCGCTCGATGCCTACGATCTCAAAATCCATGTGGATTTCGCTGCCGGAGGAGATTCCTACTTTTCGGTACCGTCGCCACTCACCGAATGGCTTAACGGCTCGTGCACGATCGATCTGAGCGGAGTCTGGCCGTGGGGATCTAAGGCAGTGAAGCGGGCGACATGAATCAAACCGAAACCGCGTCGTCCGGATCCGGAGCAGCGCGCATACAAAACCGCGTGATTTCAACTTTGTTAAAGGGGAACTAGCTGTGGCGGAATACACCTATTTCATTATTTCACCCGGAGCCGAACTCTACTCCTTTGTTCAGTACAAATCCGACCAAGGAAACTATATTAAGTTTGGCGATCAAGCCTCGGTCAAGAAGCCTGAACATGCCGGACTGCGCGGACAGTATCTGACCCACAATCCCGACATCGGGGTTGCCGCGATCATGAATTCCAGTGTTTTCTCGGGACCCTACCTGGGAACCCGGCTGAAACACTATCTGGAACAGTTGGCCTACGCTCCGGTTGGTTCGACCGAGTGGTTTTCGATTCAGGCGAAAGCCGCATGGAAGATGTTCGTGGCAATGCAACAGTGGGACGATAAGGTGCTTGCGCTGGACGCCGAAGCGAAACTTAAAAAACTGATTCTGACATCCCTGACCTGATCGCAACGCCGCATTTCTTCCGAAAGTCGTGCGCAGGAACACGGCGAGTTCGGAGAGTAAAAAATGTGGCCGGCCCGGGGCACTCCTTTCGATTTGCGGGTTGCGATCTCTAAGCGCTCAGGCTTCGGTTGCACCCTCAACTGGAGCGCTTGGTCGGCCATGTCGAGGACGACGAATCCAACGATCCTGCTGGAAGGGTCGGTGGCTGCCGCATACGTGTCAACGTCTGCAAATGTCAGTTGCCGTCGCGTAAGCGAGACGGCCCAGGGTCGAGATGCACGCACCTGCGGCGAATGCCGACGAAAATACTGTAGACCACAAAGGAGATACTAATCATGGATTGCAAAAGCTGGAACGGTGTGACTCAATCGATCTTCGACTGCGTCAAGGCAGCGGGTCAACGCGAACATAGCACTGTCTATGATCCTTCCACTGGCAACACGGGTACGGCCACAACCGACGTTTCTGGGATCGGAACAATTGTCCTTACTTTCAGTTTTGATCCGCTTGCCAGTAGCCTCACATACTGCGTCAAGTCCAAGCCGTGGATAGTTCCGGTGTCCGCCATATTTAACGGAATAGGGGACACCATTGACGCTTGTCGAGCCTGACGGACTGCGAAGCCTTTAATCAAGGCGCCGCAGTTTGATGGGACGAAGATCGGCCGCCAGCGCTTGTTCTCCTGCCGCTGGTTATTGCTCCTAATGCAAGTGGATTCAAGTTGCCTAGACTGGTTATGGCTGCGAGGCTGCGTGTTTCTGTACGGATCACAGCGGCGGTAATCGGTCGTTGTTGTGAGACCGTTCGCCAGCGACCAGCTCGAGCGACTGGCTACGCCGATTTCCAGCGCTACACCTACATTTTTACTGCTGCGTGACACCGCCCCCAAAATCATACTCAACCCTCGCGACGTGGTTTCGTCGGCGAATACGTTCTTACCGATGAGCTGCCTTGATTTGCCGTTCGAATCATTTTGTGGAGAACTCACATGCACGACCTCTTCCGCTTTTTAATGCTTCGCCCTGCCACCCCCGCGAAGCCGAGCGAAGTCAAGCTGCTTGCCGCCACGTTTGCTCCGGCAGGTGCTACGCCCGAAGTCACGAAGCGCGAAGCGCAGGCGTTCGTGGCCAACAACAAACACGTGAAGAGCGGCTATGGGCTGAAATATGCTGACGTCGCGCTCGACGTTGCCATCGCGCTCGCAGCAGGTGCGCGACCCGTTGTTGATATCGAAAAAATAGTTATCGAAAAAACTGGCAATGGATGCGCGAAGGCGATCGCAGACGCTGCGTTCGACGACGAAGAGCAGTTGCTCGCCAATTCCTTGGTCGCCATGAAGCTGCTTTCAAACTCATCCAGCGGGGACGCTCCCGGGCTGGCTCAACTCGCCCAAGGCTTTGATGCCATCAGGCGAGCAGCCGGCGACATGGAGACGGTGTCGCCGCGCGTACTCAGTATTAATGATGTGGAGCATCGCGTGCCGCCGAAGGGAGACGATGGTGACGCACCACCAAAGGATCGCGGACGTCTTCAACCCGAAGGTAAGGCCGAACATGGACTCAAACGCCTTGATGAGGCCATTGCCGCGATAGGCGCGATTCCTGCTGCGGAATTTCAGGTGGATGATCGAGGGGACACTGCCGTCAATCTGACCGAGATCGATGCACCGCACCTAGAGATCAGCGCGGCCTCGGATCGAGAGCACGGTCACGGCACTGCGCCCGCGAAGGCCCCTCAGCCCCTTGCGCTTGACACGCGAGTGGTGAGCCCCTGGGTGTTGTCGAAGGCGGCGGTTTCTGCCGTGAAAGCGCCAATTTTGGAGACGGTCGCCGACGCCCGGCTGAATCTGAGTGTCCAGCCGATCCCTGTGGTGCTCAACACGCTGCATGCGCTGCGTCTGGACGCGATTGGGCGGATCGAAATTGAATCAACGGTCGCGGCAACGCTCATTCAAAAAATCGGCGGCATCTATGCGCCTTGGGCGACGAACGACTATGTTGGCGCGCCATCGGGCGCCATGCCCTCCGGTCACGGCAGCATTCGGCCGGTGGGCGTCGGCGACTTGTTGGTGGTCAAAGAACACGTGTTGCGCTATGAAGGAGGCGATCTAGCTCACGTCGAAAACGTACTGAAAAGTGAATCGATTTCGCGTGAGACGCGACGACTTGAGCGCACCGAGACGACGTTGCTGAGAGAAACGGAGAGCACCAAAGAGAAGTCGCACGACACGCAAAGCACCGAGCGCTTTTCGCTCAAACGGGAGACCTCCGGACACCATCAAAACAGACACCTCGGTGAAGGCTGGCCTCGCCGTGAGCGCGAAGTACGGCTCCTTTGTTGAGGTCAAGGCCAACGCTGACTTTGCCACGTCGGTTGCCACTGAATCGGCCGCCAAGCAGGCCGCCGAATTTAGCAAAGAAGTGGTGGCGCGCTCGGCCTCAAAGCTGGTTGAACGCGTGCTCGGGCGACGGACACCACCACTGTCAACGAGTTCGAAGAAAAATACTCGCACGGCTTTGACAATACTCTGGGTGCCGGTCACATCAGCGGCTACTACCAGTGGATCGACAAAGTGCTGGAGGCGCAGGTCTACAACTACGGAAAGCGACTGCTCTTCGATGTCACCCTGCCAGAACCGGGGACGAACTTTATCCTGGCGCAGGTGAACGCAAAGACTGCTGCGTAAGACCTGGTCAAACCGCCCGAATTCAATATCAGTGCGAAGCAGATTAACGAGGGTAATTATCGAATCTGGGGGCAGCGCTACGACGCTACCGGCCTCGAGCCACCACCACCATTCGTAAAGACCATCAGCAAGGCGTTTGATGCGATTGTGAGCGAAGGCCCGCACGAAAGCAGCAAGTCAGAAACACTAGCCATTGAGGATGGTTATGCTGCTAAATACGTGCTTCTACAGCGCAGCTATAGCAATTACCCGGGTAGTAGCTGGAGAGTGCTGGTTGGCAGCAACTGGTTCGATGCACTCGGCAGCGATGACTACGCCGACATGGCGGGTGAGGTGGGTTCAGTGCCCATCGCCTTTCGTGCCTATAAAGTTCGCGGGCTTGCCGCAACCATCGAAATATTCTGTGAACGCACGGATCGCGCCTATGAAGCTTGGCAGCTCAAGACCCATGCCGCCATCACCCTGGCGCACCTTGCGAAGCAGCAGGCATACGAACAGGCGCTCGCTCGTGCACAAGCCGAGGCAGGCGTGGTCATTTCCGGCCGCAATCTGATCTTTAACTCGAAGCTCATCGCAAGCGAACTGCGCGAGCAATGTATATCGCTGATTACCGCACAGCACTTCACGGCATTCGGTGCGCTCGAACTCACAAGCGACGGCTACGCGCAAGCGAACTTCGCGAGAACCGCTGCACAGATGCCCTACGTTCGCTTTTTCGAGCAGGCGTTCGAGTGGGAACACATCATGTACTTTTTTTACCCGTACTTTTGGGGCTGGAAGCAGGGCTGGAAAAATCGCATGCTGCTCGACGATGTCGACCCGCGATTTGGTGACTTTTTGCGCGCCGGTGCCGCGCGCGTCGTGTTCCCGGTGCGTCCAGGCTTCGAGGCAGCGGTCGTGCACTATCTGGAAACGGGCGAAATTTGGAACGGCGGGCCGCCGCCGGATATTTCAAGCTCGCTTTACGTTTCCATCACCAAAGAACTACAGGAAGCGACTGGTGCGCCAGACGGCGAGGTCGCGCAAGGAGAGCCGTGGGAAGTACGTTTGCCTACGACCCTGGTGCGTATTCGCGCCAACAACGATCTGCCAACGTGGCAGAGGGTGGGCGACATTTGGCAGGCCACGAACTAGTGGCACGCGCGAACTTCTGAGGCATCGCCGGTCATGTCACGCGCTGGCATACGACTGCTTGACGAGGACGACTATCTCAGTCCAGCCGAGCGGGAAAAACGCGCGAGCGCAAAACAGGATCAACTGAAACGACGTCGCTTGACGCCCGATTGGTTCACAGGCGATGGCGAGCTCTGCCTGCCGCCCGGTCTGCGCGTCGCGGTGATTGGCGCCGGATTTGCGGGCTTGAGCGCGGCGTGGTATTTGCGACGCTGCGGGGTGAAGACCACCGTTTTTGAAGCGAGTGATCGCATCGGTGGGCGGGTGCGCACCAATCGCTCGTATGTCGCCGGCAAAATCATCGAAGACGGCGCTGAATTGATTGGCGAGAATCACCCGCTATGGGGTATTCTGGCGCTGGAATTTGGGCTGCCATTGGTTGAACTCACCGACGATGAAACCTACAAAAATGACGGGTTGGAGGTGCGCACCCGATTCGGAAGCGTAGACCTCACGCCCGCGCAGAAAAAATCAATCAAGGCAACTCTGCGGCCGATCCTTGCCCGAATGGGACTCGAAGCGGTTCTCCTCAGCGAAACAAAGCCGTGGGAGGAGCCGATCATTTCCAGTTATCTCGACCGCATGCCGGTTTCTAAAAAATTCGATAGCCTGTTTGGAACCACGCGGAGCCTGGCTAGAAGTTTCCTTGAATTTACGCTTGAGAACGACAATTGTGCGCTGGTGGCGAAACAAAGCTATCTGGGTTTATTGGCCGCGATAAGCGCCGCGCGCATGGGCGACGATACGCGTGGCATGCTCGGCTACTGGATGTCCACCGAGACTCATCGCTGTGGTGGTGGCAACGATTTGCTTGCGGATCGACTAAGCAAAGGCCTACCCGATTTGCGGTTGAGAACGGCCGTCGACAGCGTGCAAATCGAGCCCGCCTTCTTGCCGCCAGTGCGCATCCTATCGTCCACCCGCGACGCGGCCGGCAAGGTTATACAGACTCGCAGTGAAGACTACGATTTTGCGGTTCTCGCCATCCCGCCTAGCGTTTGGGACAAGCTCAAGGTCACGCCTTATCTCAATCCTGCCAGTCGAACCATTCAGCATGGCCCTGCTGTGAAATTTCTGTCGCGCTGCGACACGCCATTCTGGAAAGCCGCAAAGCTCTCGCCGAGCGCGAAGTGGAATGAGATGGGCTCGCTGTGGGAGGGTACCGATAAGCAGGCAGCCACGCCCGAGTTCGCGTTGTCGGTGTTTTCAGGCGGCCCCTTTGTTTTTGCGAAAGCCGATTACCCGAAGAAGGTGGCCACGCTCTATCCCACTGGAACACCCAAAGACAATCGCTTTATCGATTGGCCAACGATGCCGTTTATCGAGACCGGCTACGCTGTCCCAGGACCCGGTCAGGTGACCACCATTTCACCTGCGCAACTTACGCCGCATAAGGATCGTCTCTACTTTGCGGGTGAGCAGACGTCGACCGGATTTTTCGGCTACATGGAAGGCGCTCTGCAGTCCGGCGCCCGCGCCGCGCGCGACATCGTTGAGCGCATGGCTTTTACCTGCGGAGAGGAGTCTATGACGGCCTCAGTCGGCGGCGGTGCTGGCGAGAGCGAGGAGGGTTAGCGAACCGTTTTCCGAGCCCATACCCAGCAGCGCTGCATCGTTGACCCGCAATGAGCCCAAGCGCGCACATTTGCGGCCTCGATGAACGTCAGTATGCGTTCAGTTTTCGCCATCACACGGAAAGCCCCGTGCACTGTAAGCACGCGCGTCTCGCGTTGGCGATACTCCGAGCTGCAAGCCTCATGGGTTGCGCGATCAGTCACAGAACGGACACTGTTGCGGAGTACTCAGCGGTCACAAATGAGACGCATCTGCGCTCGAAATCGCACGTAAACTGCATCGGAATGTCCACAAGTTTTTTTGCAACCGGTTCATCCTTAGGTGCGCTCTGGCGACAGCAAATGACCTGCACTGTCGCTGCACGACTGCTAGAAGCCTCGCGCTTTTGTTGCTCAACTAGGGATCCCCTCGTTTTCAGTGTAATTTAGGACGATTGGCACCCCTATTGGCGAGCAACTTCAGCCAAGAGTGTCCCAAGGCACCCGTGGATAGGCGCGTTTCAAATCTGCATTTATTTGCGAATTTTGCGACGAACCCACCCGAACGGGTAATTCACACAGTGATTTGGCTGGCGTAAAAAGTAGTTGTAACTGCCGGGTTGAACAACCTTAGATGAAGATGGAGAGCGATGATGAAAAAACTTATTGCGTCGTTGTTTGTGACTGGTGGAATTGCTGCTTGTTCGGCATATGCGCAGTCGCTTCCACCGGGCACCATCGGCTATTCGCCTGGGACCGCTGATGATCGGATCAGTTGGCAAACATTCATCTCTGTTGTGAAGCCCGCCCCGCCGGCTACACCACTTTGGCCAGCCGGTACGTTGACGTTCGAGACATGGGCGACGGATAACGATACCTTTGGGACCAACGGACCCCGCTGGCCGAGCTCTTTGACTCCGCCGACCGTTCGCTTCCAGCAAAGCGCACTTGGTTTACATGGGCGGGCAGAACTGAAAACAACTCAGCCTCAAGGTGCTGCCAGTAGCGGTGGCCTGCCTTCGTCGGTGACATGCAAAGCGCCCGGAAACGCTTCGGCCGGCAACTTTCCAACACCAGCCGTAGCGACACCACCCGCGAATTGCGCGGCCGAGGAAGTACGACGCAACAAGGTCGCCTTCGATTACATCGCGGCCTTACCGGGGCTTTATACCGCCACGCAGTTGGCGAACAACTTCAAGTTGGCTGCGCCCATCAGTTTTCCGCAGGGCGCGGCGAAAGGCGTCCTAACGAATGCCGCTCTCGAACTGAAGGTTGATTGGGTGCCAGTGGGTACCGTTGTCACGTGGCTGAACAATAACAATGCAGTTGCACCACAAGCGACCACACAATTCGTGCTGAAGAACTATTTCATCACGACGGATAGCGCGGGCAATCAATACGCGATGCTCTCAATGCATCTAAGCCTGAAGGATCGCCCGAACTGGATATGGTCGACATTCGAACACCAATTGAATGTTGGCCGCTGCGATACGATGGGCTGCTACGACAAGTTTGGAATGCCATCAACCCTTGCCAGCATTGCGCCAAACGCGAATCCGAACCAACCCTATCCCGCTTGCAGCACCAAAACGCCCGCGCTGAAAAAGCTATTTGCCGACGCTGGGCTTGGGCCTGTGTGGAACAATTACTGCCTCAAGTCCACGCAGACACAGTTCACCGTGGCCGGTGGTACCAATCCGCCTAAATCCGCCAAGCCTGCGGTGTCGGCCGGCGCGCCGCTTTCGGTGCTAAGCGGAGATAGCGTAGTGGAGCGAATCGTGGCGAACGTGCCGATTGCCACATCGTCATGCATCACATGCCATAGCTATGCCGCGTTCGACAAGAATGGCTGTATCAGCAACACGAACCCGGGACTGGCGAGTCCTGCCCCAATTGGTGCCCCCAAGCCGCAAGCTGGTCAGAAGCAATACGACTTCGTGTGGGGTTTGATATCAATGGCGAACGGTTGTTTTGGACCGTAAGTAGCCGGGAAATACCACTCTGATCCTTTAATCCTGCAAGGAGCAAACATGAGCACCTTCACTCGCAAAAGCGCATGGAACAACGGCGGCACATTCGCCAACCCCGATCTACTTTGGTATGCCAAAGGCGTCAACGCGATGATGTCTCGCCCATTGAACGACCGCAATAGTTGGTGGTTCTTTGCGGCGATCCATGCGGAGTACTTGCCGGGTACGCCAAACGCGCAGCCTGGATTTCCCGGCTGGCAGGCTATTCCCCCTTCGCCGCGCGTACCGACTACGCCGCTTCCCTCTGCCGGTGACATGGCGCAGTTCTGGGATCAGTGTCAGCACCAGAGTTGGTACTTCCCGCCTTGGCATCGCGGATATTTGATTGCGCTTGAGGCGCAGATTAGGCAGGCAGTGGTGGCGCAGGGCGGTCCTGCTACGTGGGCGTTGCCGTATTGGAACTATTTTGGTCCCACGAGCCAGTACAAGATGCCACCGGCCTTTGCACAGAAGATGCTGCCTGATGGCGTCACGCCAAATCCACTATTTGTCACAGCGCGCTACGGTCCGCGGGGCGATGGCAACATCTTCATCCCCATACCACCAGCGTCGCAAGCTTGTATGTCAAATTCCATCTACACGGGCAGCAACCCGCAGACGCCTCGGCCCGGATTTGGTGGGCCACAAACGGGCTTTTCGCATGGCGGTGGAACAAGTGGCAACTTAGAAAGCAATCCGCACAATCAAGTGCATGTGGATGTCGGCGGCAGGGCACCGAGCGGTCCGCTTCGTGGGCTAATGAGTAATCCGGGTATCGCAGCACTTGACCCGATCTTTTATTTGCATCACGCCAACATTGATCGCATGTGGGCACATTGGAACGGCAGCCCACAAAACAAGAACCCGACTATTCAAAGCTGGCTCGAGGGGCCAGCGTCTTTAGGCCAACGCGCGTTCGTCGTGCCGATGCCGGGCAGTGTACCTTGGGTCTACACCCCTGCAGATGTCAATAGCTTGAGCCAACTAAACTACACGTACGACGACATAACGGCAAGCGCTCGGGCGCCTGTAAGCCGAAGCGTACTTGACGGTAGATTGCGCGCGCTGGGCGCAGCGCCGGCTACTGTTTCACAAGCTGCCAGCCCACAAGGAGAGGGTATGGATACCGCAACAGACTCGGAACTCATGGGCGCGCATGACGGCGCACTGCAGGTTGAAAGCTCAGGCGCGCGTGCGCAAGTCCGGCTTGAAACGAGCAGTAGTCGCGCGCTTTCTGCGAGTCTCGAATCCGCCTCCGTCGCGACACCGCCAGACCGCGCCTATTTAAGGCTTGAGAACGTTCGCGGCACTACCGATGCGCAGGGCCTCGGCGTGTACGTCAACGGCCACCAAGCTGGCACGGTTGCACTATTCGGGCTTGATCGCGCGACCGCGAACGACGGTCAACACGGCGGCTCGGGGCTCACCTTTGAGCTCGACATCACCAACATCATCGATAAGCTTCACGTTGATGGCTCGCTCGCGGCCGATTCGCTCGATGTAAAAATCATACCGAGCCATACGGTGGAAGCCGACTCACCGCTCAGCATCGGTCGAGTGAGCATCTACCGAGAGTCTCATCGATGACGCAACAGGCGCGATCACGTCGTCGAGTAACGCAGATAGTCGTGGCCCTCAGCGTGATCGCTTGGGGGCTTCTACTCATCGACCACATTAGCCGTCGCGACGGAATCAGCAACTCGATTTGTTCGGCCGCTCGCGACTGGCTAACTGTGGTCTCATACGACGTGCACCTCGCGCTGAACGCACTGCCATCGATTGCCTTCGGATGGATGCTGATGCTAGCGACCATGATGTTGCCAACCTTAACCGCGCCAATCTTTCATATCTACGAGCGTAGCTTTGCACATCGACGTCTTCGCTCAGTCAGCATCTTCGTGCTCGGCTACTGCACGGTTTGGATGCTCATCGGCATACTGTTGCTGGCGATACAAGTCGTTGTAAGCGCGCTGTTGCCGGGCTCCAACTGGCCGGCGTTGCTGATGGGGGTCGTGGCTTTAGTGTGGCAATGTTCACCACTCAAACAACTCTGCTTGAATCGCAACCATAACCATGCTGAGCTAGCGGCATTTGGCCGCGCGGCGGACTTGAGCGCATTCAAGTTTGGGATCACGCACGGATTCTGGTGTGTCGGTTCCTGCTGGGCATTGATGCTCTTCCCGTTGCTCCTCGTCGAAGGACACCTAGTCGCCATGCTAGCCGTGACTGTCGTGATGATTGGAGAACGCCTCGAAAATCCAGGCCCGCTGATCTGGCGGGTGAGGGGGCTGGAGAATTTGGTGCGGATTGCGGTGCATACGTTTAGGCCCAGGCGGTTTAGTTTTGGCGGGCAGTTTCGTTGGGCACGAAGCTAATACAGTCCGTTGAGGACCAATCCCAATAACAGCTGTAGTCAAGGAGGAAAGGAGAGTGGAACAAACCGGGGGCTGAAGCTTTGACCCTCCCTATTTTGTGCTGTATCGCCGAATCGATTTGCGGTGAGAAACACGTTTTGCCGATGGTTTCCAGCTATGAACGCCGATCACCCTGTCGAACTTAAAGCAGCCTGAAATTCTCCAGCCCCCGCTTTGTTTTACTCTCCTAAAAGATCGCCACAAAAGCATGAGAACCCCTGCTCATCGCTGACAATTTTGCTTAGAACGGCAATTGCGCTTTCGCGCATTCACTAAGTCACGGGAGAACCGCCATGTCCGAAACACGCCAGCTCATCGTTTTGTTGTGACGGCACCAACAACAATGTGACGGGGGGACGCACCGACACCAACGTCATCAAGCTGCAGGAGGCGCTCCAGCGTGACGCCCATCAGATCGTGTTCTACGATCCCGGCGTCGGCAATTCGGGCTCGCTGCCCGGGGCGACCGTGGTTGATCGTGTGCGCCTGAAGCTGGACCGGATCGCGGGCCTTGCCTTCGGCAGTGGTATCTACGAGAACATTGCCGAGTGCTACATCTTTCTGATGAACAACTATCAGAAGGGCGATGAGATTTACCTCTTCGGCTTCTCGCGCGGCGCGTTTACCGCGCGAGCGCTGTCTGGTGTGGTGAACATGTTCGGGCTCTTGCGACCTGAGCTCGCGAACCTTGTGCCGACGCTGTTGCACCACTATTTCTCGAAGCGGGAGACAGAAGGACAAAAGGCAGACGTGAGCCGCGAGGCTGACGAAATCAGGCGCCTGTTTGTCGAACCCGATCTTAGGGAGGTATGGATTCATTTCATTGGTGTCTGGGATACCGTGGCCAGCATCGGCCTGCCGCCGTTTGACAAGCAGATTACCGGTTCACCAACGGTAAGAGACAAAAAATTCAAGCACGTCCGGCAGGCGCTGGCACTTGACGAATATCGCACGCCATTTTTGCCGCGCCTCTACGCCGAGCCGGATTTCGACGCGCCGCCGACCGATAGCAAGCCGGAGCAGAGCCTCGTTCAACAATGGTTCCATGGCGTGCATTGCGACGTCGGCGGCGGGTATGACCCCTACGACAGCGATCCGCAATGCGGATGCGGGCTATCCGACACTACGCTCAAGTGGTTGTTCGATCACGCGCGTGGCAAAGGACTTCGGGCGAAAGACTTGAAGCTGCCGGACACCATCACCCGCGTGCACAGCGAGCTCTACAACGAGGCGTTGTGGGCGTTGGCGGGAATGGTACAGCGCGATCTGAAACCCGAGCTGGGCAATAGCGGAACCATTGATTTGATTCGACCGATCAGCGCCATGCCCGGCCACTCGTCCGCGCTGATGTTCCCGCAGGACGCGGTGTGGGCTATTGCGCGGCCGTGGAAACCGATCATCATTGCGCTGGCCGTGTTGTTGGTGGCCATGTTCGTTATGGCCACGCTCATGCTGCCGCGAGAGCGCGCCGGTTTGATCGATGCCTCGTCGGTTGGCGCGTGGCTAAGTTCGGTATGGGTATACCTGCAGAATCTCTTCTCAGCGGAGGGGCTATGGTCGGTGGCAAGGGCCTTATGGATGTTTATTTGCTGGCAAGCAACCTTGCAGTGGTCATTCGTTGACCACCTCGCCGAGGCGATTCCGCAGTTGAAAACGGCGTTGCTGTTCAGGCTGCTGGCGCAGGGTACCGGGCTGTTCATCATTGCGCGCATGACGAGTTGGGCGTTCGCGCAGGTGGCGGGTTTGCGTGAGCGGCAATTGCCGCCGTCAGACGCCCTCAATGCGCTCGGCATCGCGCCGCGCTGGCTCACCGTGTTCACGCTGGGCACCACGCTCAGCGGACTCCTGTCACTGCTTATTGCGCCGTGGGTCTGGGGCTGGCTGGCATCGCTGCTGCGTGTGCTGATGAACCTCACCTGGTGGCTGCAGGCGCCTGCGATGCTGGGTGTACTGGCGCTGGTGGGCTGGGGCGTGTGGGCGCGGGCGCGGCGTTGATGCCTATCAGCGGGTAAAACTAGGAGAGTGAAACAAACCGGGGGCTGAAGCTTTGACAAACCCTATTTTGTGCTGTATCGCCGAATAGATTTGCGGTGAGAAACACGTTTTGCCGATAGTTTCCAGCCATGAACGCCGATCACCACGTCGAACTTAAAGCAGCCGGACAGCCTCCAGCCCCGGTTTGTTCCACTCTCCAACTACCACCATGGAAAATCGTGACTGAGCACATAGTTCGCATTGTCCTGAAGGGTTAGCCTTCGTTTAGTGTGTTAGCGGCTTCTGAAAAAACGGTGATAGCAAGCCAAGCGCGGTGGAAGCGATCAAGACTCCGAGGCCCGACAAGGCGGACGAACACCACGTATAAGCCGTGAACGGCGAGTTCGGAAGCGCGAACGCCCAAGCCACGTACGCGAAGGTCGCGGCGAACATCTCCCAGATGGGCCAAGAACCATAGCTGATTGGTAGAGGCTTGCCAGCGGTCTTGAGCTTAGCCCCAAATACCAGCCACACAACTATCGGCGTCGCCATTAGGAAGGTCCAAAAGACGGCCCAATCGACAGGAGTGACCTTTCCAGCCTCTTGTACTGCGGCTAGTACGGCAACATAGAGCGTCAGGATTTCCGTTGGGATATGGCCAAATAATACGTTGAATGTCGTGTCGACCGGGGTCGGCGGAGGTGCCCCTCCAGGGGCGCCTCCGGGTGCCAAATCCGTCGGCGGTGTCATTGCGCCTCTTGCAATTTGATCTAAGCCCTGCGGCACTGCTCCAAGGGGAACTAGGTCGGGTCGGCGTGCAGCTGCCGCGTTTGCGAGTGAATTGATGCTCATGCTGCGTGCTCCTTTTTCCTTCAGTGGGTGATGGACTGTGGCTGATGGTGAAAGAAATCGCCTACTCGTTACCCGTTAAGATCGGGTGAATCCAAGCGCATCCAGTTGCGTCAACCACGCCCGTTTCGCGAGCTTGGTGAAGCCGGATTTCGTTGGCGTCCGAATGTTGGCGCGCTGCGGTGCAATCTGCACGTCGCTGACCAGTGCGGCCATGATGCCTATCAGTGTGTCGACGATGTGATTTAACGTAAGCGTCCGATTTGCACCGTCTTGACTGCAGGACGTGAGATCAGCTAGGCGGCGAGCGCGGAGGCCTCGGTCGTGTGTTGCGTGAGGCGAGGCAACTTTGCTGCCACATTCCACGGCAACAGCTCGGCGACTTTGCTGATGCGATGCTCGCTGATATGGGTGATCACGTAGCGCAAGTACGCTTCGGGATCGAGTCCACTGAGTTTGGCAGTTCCGATCAAACTGTAGATTGCCGCCGCGCGCTCGCCACCCGCATCGGAGCCCGCGAATAAAAAGTTCTTCCGTCCAAGCGCGACACAGCGCAACGCTCGCTCAGCGGCGTTGTTATCAATCTCGACACGCCCGTCGTCAATGAAGCGAGTCAAGGCCACCCAGCGCGTCAACGCATAGCGGATGGACACCGCAAGTTCGGATTTCTTTGACACACGGGAAAGCGTCTGCTCGAACCACGCTTTGAGTTCATGCATCAGGGGTTGGGTGCGTAGCTGTCGTATTCGCCGTCGCTCGACGGGTGGTTTACCGCGAACACTGGATTCGACCTTGTAGAGCGCACCGATGTGATTCAACGCCTCCAGCGCCACAGGTGAAGCTTGCAGCGCGTGCAAATCGAAGAACTTGCGGCGAACGTGCGCCCAGCACGCAGCCTCCACAATCTCCGGGCTGCCGTGTTCGTCACAGCGCTGATAGAGTCGCTCAAAGCCCGCGTAACCATCGGCCTGCAAGATGCCCTTGAAGCCTTTGAGATGACCGACTGGATGTTCTCCCTTGCGATCAGGTGAATAAGCAAACCAGACGGCTGCGGGTTCGGGGCATTGACCCTCTTTCGGTGCGGTCGGAGCATTCGGCGTATTCGGCGCATTGCAATCATCGCGCACATATGTCCACAGTCGCCCCGTCTTGGTGGTGCCACGCCCCGGTTGCAGCACCGGCACTGGCGTATCGTCAGCGTGCAGTTTCGTCGCACCCTTGACGTAGTTTGCAAGCGACTGCACGAGCGGATCAAGCAATTTGCTCGCACCCCCCACCCAATCAGCCAGTGTTGATCGCGAGAGCTCGACGCCTTCGCGCGCATAGATTTCACTTTGCCGATACAGCGGTAAGTGGTCAGCGTATTTCGAGGTGAGCACGTGGGCCAGCAGTCCGGCACTTGCGTAGCTCCTCGCCAGCGGACGATGTTGCGCATCGGCCTGACTGATCGTCTTGCAGCCATTGCACAGATACTTCGGGCGCACCTGAACCAACACTTTGAAACGTCCGGGGACGTATTCCAGAATCTCAGACTCGTCGGTGCCCAGCGCAGTCAAATGCTCCCCGTCCGCACCGCAGTGCTTGCAGCCGCAGACGGTACCTGCAAGGCCGTGATGCTGGGGCTCATACACCACGCGCTCGCGCAGCAGGTGCTCGGGCAGCGCGCGGCGGGCGGGGGTGGCCGGGGCGGCGGCAGCGGCCTTCGAACTCGCGCTATCAGTGGCCGCATCATCGGACGGACTCGTCTGCGTCGTGGCATCGGTGGCGTGAGCCGACAGCGTGCTCTCCAAGTCCTCAACGATGAGTTCAAGCTGCACGATTTGCGTGTCGAGTTTCTCGCTCGATGCGCCAAAGCGTGCTCGCTTCATGCGCGCAATTTGCAGCTTCAGTTTCTCGATCAAGAGATCCCGCTCAAGCACCATCGCGTGCAGCGATTGGACATCACTGGGCAGCGTGACTTTGATCGATGGTGAAGCGGCTGAAGCGGTTGCAACGGGCATGTCGGGTTAGACAATAGCGCGAACAAATGTTTTGTCAGTTTGTGTGCTCGGTGCAAATTATTTGATGCGCACACTTCACGCTGCAAGGCTCGGCTGCCAAGTGCGCTCTGGACGCCGCCAGTCGATGCCTTCGAGCAGCATCGAGAGCTGTGCCGTTGTGAGGTGCACGCTGCCAGAGCTGGCCTGCGGCCAGATGAAACGACCGCGCTCCAGACGTTTGGCAAACAGGCACATCCCGTCTCCGCTCCACCACAACAGTTTGAGCTTGTCGCCGCGTCGACCCCGAAAGACGAAGATGTGACCGGAGAATGCGCTCTCGGAGAGTTGGCTCTGCACAAGCGCTGCGAGTCCATCGAACCCCTTCCTCATGTCGGTGACTCCAGCGGCCAGCCAGATGCGCGTGCCCGAGCCCGCCGCCCCGGAGCCGATCGGCAGCGTGAGGGTCGAGCCGATGTTCATCGGCGCACCAATGGCACTGCCGTGCTCTCGCGCAGGCAGTCGATCACGCGCCGCAGTGCTTCTCGTTCGACTACGCCGCCGATATCAATGCGCGCGTCTCCGATCCGTATGCTGATTGTCCCTGGTGCGCTGATGACAGGCGCTGGCACGGCTGGCGGTGCTGGTGCTGGCGCTGGCGCTGGTGCGAGTTCTACCGCGAGGAACTGGGCGGCATGTGTGCTCATCGATCCGGGGGATCTCGCCGCTGAATCACCGACCGCGGGCGCTTCGGTTCGTTGATCCCGAGAGGGGCGATCTCGCGTGTGCGAGCGCGTGATCCACTTGCGCAACAAGTTGGCATTGACGCCGTGCGCCAGGGCTATGGCTGCCACTGATGCGCCAGGCGCTGAACAAGCGGCTACCAGCGCCGCTTTGCCTTCCTTGCGATAGACATGTCGTCCGTCCGCTCGCGCGCGCGCCACCAGTTGCGCGCGCTCAACAATAACCGTTGTCTTCATCATTAGGTGTCCACCTACTTGCTACGTGGACACCTAGTCTCCTACTCCTGCTCCCACTTGTCTCCAACGGTTCAAACCGGACGCTTACTGTGGAAGTTCAGTTACTCAAGAAGCATGGATACAGTCTTCGCGCGATAGCGCAAGACCAGCATCATGGAGAGCACCAGCACTAACTGCTCGAGACGCTGTATTGGAAGCCAGACTACTACCGGTAACAGCAGCAATAGGCCAATGACGGTACGGCGCACTGATTGATCGTGACTCACTGTGACGAGCAAGCTTCGCGTCGCCAGCGTCGCAGATTTAACCAAGCCGCCTTTGCGACGTTCCGGCGGGGCGGAATTGTCGGTCGTACTCACCGGGCGAAAATCACAGCTTGTTTGCGCAGCAACGATGTGGAATTTGAAGGCGGCGCAATTTTCGTGCGCGAACTCAAGGACGGAACTGATCGCGCGGAGACGTTGCCGCGTCCATTGGGCGAGGAACCGAAGCAACAAATGCGGCTAAGTCCCGTGCTGTGCGAGGCATATCTTGGGGGTGTGTTCAATTTAGGATTCTGCCGACTTTCCTCTCGAGGACAACCACCGTGCGGAACGGCTTGTGGCCCGGGGGAAAGCGGTGCTGCAGAAGCCAAAACGATTTCTGACCCAGTGTGCCGTGGAAGCCAGCAAAGACGATGTCGCTGTTATCGACGCCGAAATGATCGGTGAGGGTATAGGTAAGGGTGGCATCGTAGGCCAACAGTGGCGGGACCGGTGTCCTCGTCGTGAATGTCTTGAGGGCGACCGTGCCGGCCTGGAATGCCCCGCCGATAACCGCTGCCAGCGCAAGGCTACCGTCAAGGCCGACTATTGGATCGGTAGTGATTCCTGCGGGATTCGTAAACTTCGCCTGGCCAGTGCTGGTGGTTCCCCTTGTCGTAGCCTCTAGCGCGTTGACGTCGATTCGGCCGCTATCAAACTGCTTTTTAATCTTTTGGGGTAAATTCTCCGCCGCTTGCGGCGTAGACTTTGGGGATGAGTGAGTACATCCACAAGAGCCACA
>ENA-OFCX01000475-OFCX01000475.1-metagenomes-genome-assembly--contig:-NODE-475-length-20608-cov-5.301659_pt1 | contig 20608 bp, 20 predicted proteins | sample MGYA00153384_OFCX01 | MGnify analysis MGYA00153384
TTTCTGACCGATTCTTCTAAGCCGCCTGCGTGGCGGAGAACGCCGAAGCGTTCAGCAATCCGAAGTTTCAAGCCTTCTAAGCCGCCTGCGTGGCGGAGAACACCGAGACGCCTTGCTGCGTCAGCGTGTGCATCTCCTAAGCCGCCTGCGTGGCAGAGAACGAGTGGCTAGTCGGCAGCGTTGTCGTGCTGGCCTTCTAAGCCGCCAGCGTGGCGGAGAACTAACAGCGCATCGCGCAACCGTTTGATTAGATCTTCTAAGCCGCCTGCGTGGCGGAGAACGGGCAGACACGCAGTTCATCGAGGCACCGCTGCTTCTAAGCCGCCTGCGTGGCGGAGAACAAACGCAACTGCCGCCAATGCCTGTAATCGAACTGATAAGCCGCCTGCGTGGCGGAGAACATAGGAGTGCTACATGGAAACGCGAATAGATTCTTCTAAGCCGCCTGCGTGGCGGAGAACTGACCCGTCATGATGCGAAAAAATATCCAATGCTTCTAAGCCGCCTGCTTGGCGGAGAACATGCACCCCACGTGCTTACGCTGCAATGGCAACTTCTAAGCCGCCTGCGTGGCGGAGAACATAAAAATTAACGTGCCGATTGCGAAACTTCACTTGTAAGCCGCCTGCGTGGCGGAGAACGAACGTCATGCCGCGAGCGTGACGCCAATAGCCTTCTAAGCCGCCTGCGTGGCGGAGAACGCTCGCATTGGCTGCGGGCGGATACTTCGCTTCTTCTAAGCCGCCTGCATGGCGGAGAACAAAAGTTGTTGCAATCAGTGGTCGCAATAAGTCTTCTAAGCCGCCTGCGTGGCGGAGAACTGGATGATTGCACTCTACATAGGCCGTCTGCCCTTCTAAGCCGCCTGCGTGGCGGAGAACGAGCCGGGGCATGAAACACGAAACGCCGTTAACTTCTAAGCCGCCTGCGTGGCGGAGAACGCTGTCGGCGTGAGTTGGACAAATCCGCTATTCTTCTAAGCCGCCTGCGTGGCGGAGAACGCCTTAGAAAAAGCGCGCATCTGGAACGGTGCACTTCTACGCCGCCTGCGTGGCGGAGAACCTTAAAGGGATACACCCTGATTTAGTCGCAGTCTTCTAAGCCGCCTGCGTGGCGGAGAACAATCGTGAGCGGTTCCAGACGCGCGTGATTGCCTTCTAAGCCGCCTGCGTGGCGGAGAACAAACGCAGGATTCGCGACAGCTACCACACTAGCTTCTAAGCCGCCTGCGTGGCGGAGAACGCTTTGCGTCAAACGCAACCATCGCTGTAGCACTTCTAAGCCGCCTGCGTGGCGGAGAACACCTCGCGCTGCCACTGCTCGCGCAATATGTCCTTCTAAGCCGCCTGCGTGGCGGAGAACAAAGCTGGGGCTTTCCCGCATGCCTAGCACTTCTTCTAAGCCGCCTGCGTGGCGGAGAACTTTAATTTGCATTTGATTCTCCGTTTTCGTGTCTTCTAAGCCGCCTGCGTGGCGGAGAACAAAACGATGGTGCGACGGTTTGAGCAGGGCAACTTCTAAGCCGCCTGCGTGGCGGAGAACCGCTAGGTGCGCCCGGCCCTGATACGCCGCTCCTTCTAAGCCGCCTGCGTGGCGGAGAACGAACTGATTGAGCGGGTGGAGCGTTCAGGCATCTTCTAAGCCGCCTGCGTGGCGGAGAACGTTGCTGGAGACATTGGATGGCGAGGATTTAACTTCTAAGCCGCCTGCGTGGCGGAGAACAAAATTGCTTCTTGCTGAGCCGGTGCGATTCAGCTTCTAAGCCGCCTGCGTGGCGGAGAACAATTCGCATCGAAGCGCCCGTTGTTCTCATGCCTTCTAAGCCGCCTGCGTGGCGGAGAACAGAACCGTCACGGCGGACTTGGCACAGCTTTTCTTCTAAGCCGCCTGCGTGGCGGAGAACGTTATCGTCGATAACGTCATCAATCTCAAAGTCTTCTAAGCCGCCTGCGTGGCGGAGAACAAGGTAGGGCGCTGCGGTGTCGTCTGCCTGACCTTCTAAGCCGCCTGCGTGGCGGAGAACATTTTTATGCGGCAAACGCTCACGTACACAGCCTTCTAAGCCGCCTGCGTGGCGGAGAACCCCCCTCGTGCGGTGTACGTCACGCCGCCGATCTTCTAAGCCGCCTGCGTGGCGGAGAACCTCGTGGCTGCGACAAAGCCTTGGCCACTGATCTTCTAAGCCGCCTGCGTGGCGGAGAACGATGTGTCGCGCACGGCAGTGAGGCCCGCATTCTTCTAAGCCGCCTGCGTGGCGGAGAACGAAAAAAAGCTGCGCGCTCGCGTTGCGCAATTCTTCTAAGCCGCCTGCGTGGCGGAGAACATCCAGCTTCGCGAAGCGTTGAAAAAAATTGACTTCTAAGCCGCCTGCGTGGCGGAGAACGACCTGATGAACGAGATCAAGGCAAAGGCCGACTTCTAAGCCGCCTGCGTGGCGGAGAACCCGGTTGGGCGCTGCTCGACAAGCCGATTGCGCTTCTAAGCCGCCTGCGTGGCGGAGAACTCTTGCACTTGCGGCGCGGCGATGCGGTTGGCCTTCTAAGCCGCCTGCGTGGCGGAGAACTGGCGTTTGACGCAGCCGGGACAAGCGGGAGTCTTCTAAGCCGCCTGCGTGGCGGAGAACTAAAACTCGCCCAATCGCCGCCCCATTCGACACTTCTAAGCCGCCTGCGTGGCGGAGAACAATGACGGGACATTAAGCGCGGATGATTTTGACTTCTAAGCCGCCTGCGTGGCGGAGAACATGGCCCCTGTTGTTTGGGGTGGATCAACAGACTTCTAAGCCGCCTGCGTGGCGGAGAACTTCGCTTCGACCTCACTGGCAACCAGATCGCCCTTCTAAGCCGCCTGCGTGGCGGAGAACATCAATTTGTTCATTTCGCACCTCGTTAAATTCTTCTAAGCCGCCTGCGTGGCGGAGAACCAGTTGCCAAAACTAAAATTTGCTCGACAAATCAACGATCTACTTGTCCAAGAGAGCCTTCACCTTTCTTTTTCTGTGCAAGCGTAAGTGATTGATTTGCAGATACTATTTCTTCATCGCGTTTTGGATGGTTTCGATCATGGTGTCGATCACCCCGGCGGTTTGGCAACGTTCGATCAAGATCGAGCGAAATTCTTGTTCGCTCGTGCTCTCGGCGGCACACGTAAATGCGGTCGGCATCACGAGCGCATCCTTAATGATGTCGGCGACGTCAAACACCAATGCGCCGCGGCGTGTTTTGCCGTGGAGCACTGGCAGGGCAAATGAGATTCCGAGCGCGTGCAGGGCTACAGCAGCAAAACCATAGGCAATGTAGTTGCCGTGGTCGAGGAAGCCGTTAGCGCGGTCGGCGATGCTTCCGTGCGCGCCCTTGCCCTCGTCTCTACGGAACTCGAAATTGCAACTTCGCGCAAGGACGGCGTACAAATGCCTTGCGAATACTGCCTCCGCAGCCATCAATTCCGCCGTGTTTTTCGCAGCAGCAGTGGCTGCTGTGAGGCGCGTGATTGCATCGGTCTGCGGTTCCACACCGCGCTCAGAAAGCGCCTCGTTGCGCCTCCAATGACGACTGACTTCCGCCGTTCGCACCTGCATGAAACGCTTCGCAGCTTCAAGCCGATGCGGCTCATCGAGCCACATGCGCATCCAATCCTGCATGTATTCGGTAGGCCTATACTCTGATTGAGGCGCGCTGAACGCAATGTCCACGCTGTGCAAAAGCGGCGCGCCGCCGCTGCCAGAAAAGCCGACCATCACCTGCGCGCCCGCGAGCATGCGCATGGCGGAATTGGTGATCGACGTGCCTTTGCCCAACAGCAGCAGCGCACAATTTTGATACGGAATGTTAAGGAACTGCTCGATGTCTTCGCCCGATTCGGTGAGGTACACAACCCGCTCGTTTTTCACCATCACTCGCGCAAATTCAACGTACACCACATGTGCCCGCTTCGAGAGCAAAATCGAACGGGGTTGGTACTTTGTTTTCAATCGCTCGCTCAGTAAGGCTCAGTCAGGAGAGGTACAGCGAAAGGCCTTGTCGGAAGTGATAATCCGTACGCATCGGGCTGCGGGATCGATTCAAGCTGCGGCGCAACGGTATGTTCAATGCGACGCACGCGAATCGAAAACGCCTGCGCAGTCGACTCGCTGCGACTGTGCAAGAAGGGCAATTCATTGCCGTCGCGAAGTCGTCTCGCCCGCGATTCGGTGAGGCGCGAGCCGCGCCCCGGAATGCGATAGCGCTGATATTCCACCCAACCTCCCGTGAAATCAGCGGGAACTCGGCGCAGACGCGAGAGCCTCGCGTAGTCGCGAACAAAAGGGTTGGCCTCTAGCGCATCGGCCACGGCGTCAAGCTCTGATTGCGCCGCTGCAAACAAGCGCAGTTGATTGCCGGGATGCGGTGAACGCCCCATGTGCATGCTCGGTAGCGCCACGGCGAAGCTGGCGGCTTGGCGTTGCCGTACGGCGTGGGTAATGCCGAAGAGCCGCGCGAGAATGGGCGTGGTGGCCACCTCGCCTGACACCGCGTTGATGTCAAAGTAGTGGGTAAATGGGAGCATCAGTCAGCCTCTTCAGTGGCTACGGTGGGTTGCGCGCTGGCATCTTTTTTGTCGGTCGGTTTGTCGCTCTCGCTGTACACACCACCACGAATCATGCAGGCCAAGGCAAACTGTCCTTCGTCGCTCACCGGGTCCAACTCATTGAGCCGACAGAAAAGCTTGAATGCGGTGTGCGGACCGTCTCGCAGAAAATCCATTAGATCGAGGCTTGCAGCCATGGGCTCTACCGGCAAAGCTTGCTTCAGCTCCGGATAGGTTGGGTACCACGTGTCGATAGTGCGCAGCGCGTTACCGATTTTTTGATCGCGCAGACCAGCGTGGCCGACAATTAAGGTGTCTACATTATCTTTGCGCGGATACGGTAGGGTGCCACCAATTTTGTAGAGCGGCCGCGCGAAGCCTTTAGGTTTGTTTTCGATGTAGTTTTGACTCGGAAACACCTCTATTGACCCGCGCATCGCGAAGTCGACGCGAGCGACAACCTCAATGCCGACCATTGATTCGCCACAGAAATTCTCCGCGATCACTTTCGCCAAACTGCGTTCGGCGTCAGTGAAGGCGTCAAAGCTGTTCATCGGCAACGACAGCGAATCGACTACTGCGAGCGACGCGCCATTGACAACATTGGCTGAAGTTTTGACGGTCGCAGCAGACACGCGATTGCGCCACAACCAACGCGCGTTAAGTGTTGTGCGAGCGTAGCGCAGGGAGAGCTTTGCAACCGCCTCGCCCTTGGCGCGATCCAAGAAGTTGGAAATGCTGCCGCGCACAGCTTGCGTGGTGGCTTGACTGTCGCCCGCGCATGCGCTCAACACCTGACTGATTGCCAGCGGGCGCAACGAGAAACGCACCTCGAGCGCAACGGCGTCGGGATGCAACAGGGCTGACTCAGTCGTTTGAATGTTGGCGACCTCACGCTTGCCACCCTTGCTGGAGGCATCGGTCGTTGTGGCGATGTTCTGCGTGCCACGGATGCCGTGCCGAAACACGTTGACGGGCGAAGTTGTGCCATCGGGCATGACGTTCAGCATTCGGCCATCGCTGACCATCAGGCCGCGCTGAAACGACAAAACACCGGGAAGTTTTTTGAAAGTCTGCATACTCATTTTCTTGATTCCTAAATTAACTGAGGTTTTTAAGTGGGAGAGATCGAGCTATCAGTCACGACAAACACATCGGACTCCAGTAGGTGGTGGTACCGCCAGAACCGCAGCCCTTTTTCGCGTAGCGAAACGAACTGTGTCAACCCGATCAGCGGTTCGGCAAAGGCGTGGCGATAGTCGTCACGGCTGTTCTGCCGTTTTGTAATCGGTGTGATGGCGCGATAACCCAAGAGCGCGGGCGATAACCAGCTTTCTTTCGATTCCGCATTAGGGTCCGTCACGCGCAAAAAAGCGTCGAGGCGGTCTTCGCGGTCAGATTGCGGTTGCAGCAAATCGCCGCGCTCGACCACGCTAAAACCGCCACGAATTGCTCGGGTGGCGGACTCCTGATCGACATGCACTTCAACATCGGCCACTGCCCTAATGCTGCCGCCTGCGATGCGGCATTGCAGCAACTGTTGTTGCAATGCGTCAATCCCCAGCGCCGCGTCGTCTGCGAGTTCGAGTACCAGCGAGACCACCACATTGCAACGCACGGTCGGTTGCAGCGAAAGCGCACTTTTTGACTTGGATGAGTAGTCTGCTTTGTTGATGAAAGTGGCACTGCGGAATTGGTGCGGTAGCACACGCCCGTCAATGCGCTCGGCGCAGAGATGAAAGTCGTGATGAACCACGGCCACGCCTGCCGTTCGCGTACCCAGATCGCGGCCTAGGCGATGCGCGAAGCCGACGTATGCCGTCGGCGACGGTGCGGCCACAATCCACGGCACCGCGAGCGCGTTGGCGTTGTTCACTTCAAGTCGAGACAGGCGCAGGTATTTCATGGCCGCACCCCGTCCAGCGCTGTGGTCAAGCGCGCGGCCTCGTCGTCGCCGAGCCCAACGGTCACTTCACCGTCAATGCCGGGGGCGCGAAAGCGATGGGTCTTCACCAGATCAAGAATCCAAAAGCGAAAGTGCTTCGCAAACGAAGCATCGCGCAGTCGTGGGTCGATCAACGCTTTCTCTATGGGCTGTACTGATTCACCGAACCACTCGTTATCCGAAAATTGCCGCGCTAACTTCGTTCGCAAATCGATGCTGATTTCTATAGCGCGATCTGCCAGTGCTCGCAGCAAGCGCGCCTCTTCGGTTCGGGTTTCGAGCGTGCTTGGCATCACGCCCTCGCTGCGCCGTCGAAGCTCAAATCGCCACAGCGCAAATGCGTCAAGCTCTTGTCGCAGAGCGTTTCCCGACTGCATGCCCCCGAAAGCGATGGCGTAGGCCGCTTTCGTCTCGGGCTGCTCGCTGGGCGCATCAAAGACCAGCGCACGTCCCATGCCGCGCATCCAACGACCTACGTTTTGCGGATTCGCGCCGCCGTAGCTTAGCGTCACAAATTTTCGGAACCGCTTACCGCTTGGCGACGTCGCATCTTTGTTTGCCATCGCGTCGATACGCCGGTGCGTTAACTCAGCAAATCCCGCTGACGCCAGTGGCGTGAGTGCCACGTAGTCGCTGTCGGCGATACCTTCACCGTTTGGTATTAGCACTTGCCGCAACCGCGCGTCAATATATTCGGTGCCACTAGCATGCGCTTCAGCAATAACAGGGAGGGCCGCACGAATTGCGGCCTCGTCCTCAGTGGGAACGCTCACAAACAACGCTCGAACCAAGGGGTTGGTGATCGCTTCAATTTGTTTCATGCGCGCAGAGTCAGGATTGGCTCCGCGGATGTAGTCCACGGGCACCTTCTCGGATCCCACTGTTGAGACCGCGACGTAGGGGCCGTCGTAACGATCACTCGCCGCCAAGCGAACGCCAACGGCTGCCGCGTTCGAGTTGATCGCTTTGCCGCTGTAGTGCACCGAAGCACGCAAAGTATCGAGATAGTCGGCCGCCGGTGATGCGGGCGATTTCCATTCGACAATTTTTACGGGTGCGGACGCCCGTTTCGGTGTGCTACGCGGTATCTTCGACTTTGTTGCCATGAATGGTTTCCAGAGTTGTCAAGTTCGCAAATATCATCGATAATTCGACGGAATGCAACTTATATTTTCCAGTGCATACTGCGTAAATGATACGTAATCCGTATTTACTTCGTTTTTCAATGATTATGATTTGATTTGTGGAAATCACTACAAACAACCAGCAATTCGTGGTGCGACGCGCGTTTCGTTTCGGTCGCGTGGATCGCGCTGACGTGCGCGAAGGGCTGGGCCTAGCCGAGGCGCAGGCTTCGCGTCTACTCACTGCGGTGGCGCAGCGGCGAGATGATCTAAAGCGGTTGCCGCGCTGGGTTGAGCCAAAGCCGTGGCTGCCGCCGCCGAAGTGGGCCAGCGCGGTTGATCTGATGCGGCAACTCGACGGCGGAGAGACGGCGTTTCATCAAACGGGCCTGCGTGCCGACGAACTTCCAGTGGTTCGCGTTCGCTGGACGGCGCTCACCCCCGAACCCCACGAAGCGCTCGACGTGCTGATGCGCGCAATCGTGCAAGCAAAGCAATGCGCGATTGCCTACGTTGGTTTGAAAGTTGGCGAAAAAATGCGTTGGCGGGAGATTGCGCCCCTCGGCTTGGAGCAAATGGGCGATCAGTGGCGCGTCATTGCGCACGTATTGGATGAACCAAAATTTCCCGTTCGCACCTTTGTTTTGGCGCGGATTCGCGACGCTCAGCTCATCGAAAAGAGGGCACCGAAAGGTCTTACGCTCGCCTCCGCGCAAGACGGTCGGGTTCGCCGCACGGTGGTGCTTGATGGGCGCTTTTCTCAAGACCAACGTCAGGCTATGGAGTACGAGCTAGGCATCAAAAAAGACGAGATCGAACTGCCGCGGCGCAGCCTATTTGAGTTCGGCCGACGCTTTGGCCACACAGAGATTTCGCCCGACGTGGTGTGGCCACCGATTAAGTTCATCAACGAGAAAGATTAGCAATGTTCGTCGTGTTCGTGTGTGCGTCTGAGAAAAAAGCCATCGCGCGGAGCGCCGCCGTGCTTGATGCGTATGCGCTACGAATTGGCGAGCGTACTTGGCAGAGCCCGATGACCGTCGAAGGCTTAACCGAGGTGCGGGTAGCACTGCGTCGCACCGCCACTAAAAACACGGCGGTTGCCTGTTGGCGCAATGACGGTCGTACAAAGCTTCGCTTAATGTGGACGGTCGGGCGTTCAGCCACATTTACTCGCAGCGGAGCCTACCCGTTGGCCACACAACGTCGCAAACAAACGGCACCACTGCCGGCGTTTGTACGAGCCGCCGCAATCATTGCCCAAGCCGCGGGCTTGGCGCATGATCTCGGCAAATATGCGGTCGCATTTCAAAAGAAGCTATCGGCTGATAAAGCCACCGCTGACGCGATAAGGCACGAGTGGATTAGCGCTGAGTTTGTGAGCGTTGCATTGGCCGAACCCGAAACGTTGAGCTTCACCGCACTGTGGCAAATAGCCACAGACCGAGCGATCAGACGGGTCTCAACTGATCGCACTGATGCGGTATTCCACCTCCCGCCGCGCGATGCCAGTGGCGCGTTAATCTTTGCCGTGCTCACCCATCACAGATTGCCGTACGAGGGCACGAAGGACAAGCCGCATCAGGTCACGGGAGCGCCAGTCGCGGCCACCTACTTCGATCCCAGAAATGATCGCGAAGGCCATCGCAATGCCGCAGATGAACCTCCGAGCGAATTGTTCCAGCGGTTCCGCAAAGCCTTGCAACGTTGCCGAGGCCTGACTTCGGATTGCGGAGACACGTTACTTTTTTGGCGAGCGGTGGCAACCTATGCGCGGCAAGCGTTGATACTGGCTGACCACAGCGTATCGAGTCGTACCCACTCAAACACGCTGATAAGCACGAACAACCGCTTGGGCAGCGCACACGCAAACACCAAGCGCATCGACGGGAAGCGATATTGGAATCAACCGCTATCGGCGCACCTCAACGACGTTGGCAACTTGGCGGGCGAGATGGTCACCCGACTGTGGAATTACCGACCAGCTGCGGTCTCTCCCGCAACTCGCGAACGCATCGATAAGCCCACCAAAGAACTTCGATTCGTTTGGCAAAACACCGCGGCGGCGGCGCTTCAGCATTCAGCCGAATCGGACGCGCCGCCCACGCTGGTGCTCAATCTTGCCGCAACCGGCTCCGGCAAAACTCGCGGCAACGTGCGTATGCTCAGCGCGTTGCGACAAGGCCAAGATCTGCGGGTAGCAACTGCGCTCAATCTGCGCAGCCTCACCCTGCAAGTGGGCGCGGTGTATCGGCGCGAACTTATGCTGGAGCCGGACGAGATCGATTGTGTGATTGGTGACCGACGCATCACAGAGATGGCTAACGCCAAGCCGGGGAGTGCGGTGAGGCGCGAAGCGGAAGAGGAACCCCTCGATGACGACGACAACATTCCTGAGCCAGATTTTGAAGCGACCAACGACGGCGACCCGCCACCGCCTTGGCTTGAGCCGTTTTTTGAGCGCCGTGCAGCCTTACGTGCTGTGATAAGCACGCCGATGTTGGTGTCGACCGTTGATTTCTTGGTCGCCGCGGGCGAGCCCAATCTGCAGGGTCATCATGCGCTTGCGATGCTGCGGTTGATGAAAAGCGACGTGGTGCTCGACGAAATCGATGGATACGACCCTAAGGCGCTTGCAGCCGTTTCGCGGCTGGTTTTGTATGCCGCGTTTTGGGGGCGGCATGTGGTGGCCTCCTCAGCCACGCTATCGAAAGTGGTCGCCAAGCGGTTGCTTGAAATGTTTGACTTTGGATCGCGAATGCGTGCGGCAGCATTCAACGCAGAACCCGCCTGGTGCGTCGCGCTGGTGAGCGATTCGTGCCCGCCGACACTCGTCTCGAATCTCGCACCCGTTGCATTTGACGAGGCGTTTGATGGGTTTGTGACGAGCGCACACGCGCCACTCGCGTATGCGAGATTTCGTCCGGTGTGCCTATGGCCTATAGTCGGCCCGACCGCAGTGCCAAAGCCGTCGGGAGGCCCGGGGAAACCGCGCTTCGATTCGTCGGCATCAAAGCCGTCCGAGCCATCGGAGGCAAGCTACTTTTCGCAGGTAGCGAGCGCGGCGCTCAAACTGCATGAGTCCCACCGATGGGAACTACGCCAAGGCGTTAGCGTTGCAAAAATCTCTCTCGGCCTTATTCGAGTTGCCAATATCGCTACGTGCATCGACCTATGCCACCATCTCGCGCAGCAGCAAGCTGATCGCGTCCGCGTCGTGGCGTATCACTCGCAGTTGACGATGCTGCAACGTTGGAATCTTGAGAAAACACTTGACTGTTTACTCACCAGAAAGTCGTCCGGGTATCACGACACCATCGCCGCGAGCGCCTACATTCGAGAAGCGCTTGGGTGGGACGATCCCAGCGCGCAAAGTGAAGACGTTGATGTCGCACTCATCGTGGTTGCCACGCCCGTTGAAGAGGTCGGGCGTGACCACGATTTCGATTGGGCCGTGATCGAACCATCAAGCGCGCAGTCGATTGTGCAAACCGCAGGGCGAGTGAACCGCCACCGACTGGTCCCCGTTGAAAAACCGAACGTAGCAGTTTTGCAATTCAACCTCCGCGCTTGGCGGGGATGCGAAAGGCTCGCGTTCGTGAAACCCGGCTTAGAGAAAGACGAATCACATGCTCGCGAACACAACTTGGCAAAACTGCTCGATTGGCAAAGGCTACATCACGTTGACGCTCGCTTGCGCTTCGACACAGCCTCGCACGCCCTAGCTCGATTCGACGAATCGGCTCTCGACGACCAAACTAAAACATGGTTTAGTCGAGTGCAGAACGACACACTGTGGATAAGCGAAACGACGTACAGGCTGTCGCCACTTCGTGACGCTGATCAACCGCACAGCAAGTGGCACATCACGTTAGACGAAAAGTACGAGTTATTGGTGCGTAGTGAGCGCGGGATCGAGTGGCTTGACCGCAATACCTCTGTGACACGCATTCCTCGCCCGAATTCGGGCGTTTGGCTCACACCAACATTCAATGACTTGCTGCAAATTGCAACGGATCATGGTCTCGACGCGGATCGCTATCTCGAAGTACAACTGCTCACTGGCGCCGATCAAACTATCGTTCACGATTTAGCGTTCGGCTTCCGTTCCGCAAAGTAGGTCTAAATCTGAAAAATGTCGCGATCTGTCAACGAGACTTCAGCGCGTCATTTCGCCCGTGGCGTTCTTTGCTTCGCCACCCATTTTTCGACCAATAAATCGCTCGACGATTGCACTGCCCACACTGCACTGCAACGCGCGACCAGCATCGTTGTCAATTTGTAGCGGTTACGGCGTAGCTTGCAATATTGGCCCCTCGCGGTACGATCTGTAAAAGCCTGGAGCAACCCCTCAAGACCATTCAATGTCACAAGAATTTTCACCCACAAAAGCTGCAGTCGAAATATTCAAAGACCGCATGGAAGGCTTCAGCGTGATGTTCGACAGCGATGAGGACGCAATCCGCTTCATGCAGCAACTATTCGCGGACTTTGAACGCGATCAGAAACGCACAAGCAAGTCCAGCGGAAAGTAGTCATGGCCAAACCAAAACCAACACCGCCGAGTTTTGAATCGTCGAGGGACATCGACGGCAAGCCACATGAGCGCCTTGTGTGGCGCTACGCTGAGGGCATCGGTGATGTAGCCGTTTTAGTCGAGCGCGACACGATGGTCTCTAACGACGCTAAATCAGGTCGGTTTGTCGGCGAAGTTGTATGGAGCTGGCGTGGGCGTGTTTCACTGGACGAGGCCGAGCAGTTTGCCGTAAAAATACTCGACGGCGTTAAGCGCGCCCGCAAAATGATTGCCTGTCGCGACCTTGAGCGCGCCCGCGAGATGATCGCGAGGCCTAACAATGCACTGTTGGCTAAGGGTGCCTTCTATTTAAGCGACGTCCCGAACAGCCATCCAGCTAAGAAAACACCATGCAAGTAACAAACTGGGGAGAAACATTCGCGGAGCCCGTTGAGGCGTGGATCGTCGATCCGCACGTCGACAAAATTTCGAAGAAACTTGTTTACGGAAAACACGATCTTCCAAAGGCCCCATCGCTTTGGTCGTACCGGATAAAAGACAGTCCTCATGTTTTTTCTGTGAAGCCCGGCCGCAAAAAGCTTGATCACAGCAATGCGATCTACGCGTTCGAGAATTTCGACACTCGACACGAGGCGGAGGCGTACCTTTTGCGGCGAGCCGCTGGGCGCGTATAAGTCGCGGAAAGAGAACTCAAAGCGGAACAGCTCAAGCACGACCGACTGATGAAAAAAATCGGCCGTCAAGGTGAGTGATGTTGGACGTCGATCCAGCGTTGATCGCGTTTCTAGAACGCAATAGCTACTCGCACATCACAATGAGAGCGGGAATGCTGTGCGCATTGGAAAATTTCATGTTCACGACCGGATTGGTGGTCGGGCTCACGTGGGGAGGCTATTCACGGCGCTATTGCTACGAAGAGATCGACGATGCGCTTTGCGCGCTCCAGCAATGGTCCGGGCGAGATCACCCGGGAGGCGACTGGATCAAAGTCAAGGGCTTCGACGATACCGGTAAGCGAGTCGACATGCTTAATCCGTTAATCTGCGCGTAGCCCTTTTTTGCTGCAACCCAAGAGCGCCAGTGCCCAAAAACAGAAAGCACTCACTATGTCGAAGATTTCAGATGCGCTCGAAACAGTACGCGCAGACCCGGCGCACCGCGTACTGACGCGAATCACTTCACCGGTCGCGGACGTAAGCTCCCAGTCGATGCGTGAATGGATTCGCGTTGCCGTCATCGATCTTGAAACCACCGGCATGGATTGGCGCGTTGACCGGGTGATTGAGATCGGTGTGGTGGTGTGCGACGTGTGTCGAGCCACTGGCGCGATCAAGCGATTCGTCACCGAGTTCTCCTCTCTAAGCGATCCAGGCATGCCCATTCCACAGAGCGCCACCGCGGTCAACGGCATCACCGACGACATGGTGCGCGGCCATCGCATTGACCCCGAAGATCTAAGCGTGGCTCTCACCGGCGTCGATTTGGTAATCGCGCACAACGCAGCCTTCGACCGACCGTTCGCAGAGATACTGCACAAAGAGTTCGCAAACCTTCCGTGGGCATGTTCGTTCGCAGACGTCGACTGGAGCGCAGAGGGAATTGAGAGCCGAAAACTCGACTACATCGCCTTCAAGTTGGGATTTTTCTACGACGCGCACCGAGCTCTGGCAGACTGCCAAGCGGTCTTCGCAGTGCTGGCCGCCAACGTACCAAAATCTCAGAACCCAGCGTTCATCCAGCTGTTTCAATCGATGCAGCAGCCAAGCTACTCTTTCGCAGCGCTCGCCGCAGCATTCGAGAAGAAGGACGTACTCAAGTCGCGCGGGTACATCTGGAACGCTGACGCAAAATACTGGCACACCAGCGTTTCGGGTAAAGAGCGTGCTGAAGGTGAAGTGCAGTGGTTACAGGAGCACGTTTACGCTGGAAAGACCCGAGCGTCGATTCACAAACTGACGGCGCTTGATCGGTATTCTCCCCGAATCGGTTTGAAAATTCGGTAGCGGCCAATCCCAGCGGCGGCGGGGGCACGTCCTAGAAAAACGACGTAACCCACGCCTACGATCTCCGACTATTTCGGGATGCCCACCGATATTGTTTCGTCGCTGTGCTTACGCACTTCGTTGTAAGCCTTAATGCCATAGTGGTCACTGATGGCAGCACGACGCACCAAACGTTTCCAAGGGAGATCTCCGCCGGGGTGTGACCAGCCGGAATTCCCGAAATTTGCGTCGACAACGACATAGTCGATTGGCGCGCCTCCCGAGTCGTACTGGACGTCAACCACCAGAGCGGACTGGCCCTTTGCATCACTGCGCAAGCTCATGCCCGGTGCAACGCCTTTACCGTCGGCGATTTCGATGCCACGAGCACTGGTTGCGCCCGCGTTGATCGCTACGCGCTGAACCCACTCTGCGCATTGCGCTTGAATGCCGAGCCCAGAGAGCACGGCCTGGTTCGCGTTCGAAGGTGCCGTTGAAACGAACTCATTGATTCTGGCCACCAACGTATTTTTTTCGAAAGTGACGTACGAGGTAACGGAAAGGTCGCGATTCATTTGCGCGTCACGAGCCGCCGTATTGGTGCCGATCCAGCTGAACTTTGTCGTCATCGCACGCTGCAAGCCAGGACCGTCGCGGCTGACATCGGTGAGGTATCCGCAATCGGTGCAGTAAATTGAAGCGCCCGAAAGCTTTCCCACCGCCGCATTCGCAGCCGCCAACATCTTGCCCCTGACCGTGACCGCAGACGGATACTTGTAACCAGTGGTGCTAGACCAACCTGCGGGTGAAATCACTGACATCTTTACTATGGCCGATTGAGCTAACTTTATGGATCCGCGATAAGCGACGACCTGTAGTCCGTAGCTTCCCGTGGTGTTGCCCGAGACGGTGAAGGAACGTGCGGCAGTCCGGGTGATCGTGATTCCCTTAGTGCTCGCGAGTGGGTTGAGCACGTACGTGTCGCCCACATTTCCGCCTATCGGGGTCACCGTAATCGTGGTCGATCCTTTCGGGAAAATCTTGCTCGTGCTGACGGTCAGAAACAACGAGGGGGAAACGCCCGCCTTTTGCGAATCACCGTTCGATGCCTCGCGCGCTGTGTTGGGCAAGAAAAGCGCCGCCCCGTTGTTCAGGGTAACGATGATAGTTTCAGCTTCAACGGTCAGCGGGAGCCAGAACTCCGACCAACTGCCGATCTCGACATCGCCTTCACCCAGAATTCCAAGCTCTTCTGCGGTGACAAACTGATCACCCACGTGGACGCCTGAGATATCCCGTGGCGCGATGCCTACCAGCGTGACGACGAAGCCCTCGTTGTCGTGCGTCACTTCGAATGCTGCCGGGAGTTGACCGACCACCGCCGAAGAATGAGCGCCCGGTATCGCAATCAGCTGCGCGTACACCGGTTTCAACATAAACACGAAACACACAGCAATACTCAGCATCGTTTTTGTCGGATTCGAGCGTCGGTCGCTGAGTCGGGAACTGACGCGGAAAGTAGCAGCGGTTGTCATGGCAAATCTCCTGAAAGTTAGGTCGATGTCATTAGGCGGAAGGCTTCAAATGATTGAACTGTGACGCCTAACCAAACGTCATCATGGGCATGATTTGTGACAACAGTATTACCGTATTATCTTTTTCCTCACCGATCCAGAATTCGCGATGCGGCGATGCACGCGGGCCTAAGGAAACGCTAGACATACGCGCCGCAGGTCGTGAATCTCGGGTTGCAACCACATCGTGCGCTGGTACCGTAATTATTTCGACGCCTGAGCTTTTTTAACGATGATCCACACTTGCGAAACTGGTGCACCCTCGCCCGCCACAGACATTAGGGCAGCCACATCAGCTTGATCCGCTGGTGCACCGTTCCTGGTGACACCCGAGGGCGCTGAGCGCCTTCGCGCAGCGCTCGAGGGCAAGCTGCTGGTTGTTTGCTTCGGCTCGGGCGTTGACTCAACGGCCATGCTCGTTGCGTTGCACGAGGTCGGCATTCGTCCGGACGTCATCACGTTTGCCGACACGGGTGGCGAGAAACCCGAAACCATCGCACACGTCGAGCGTATGAATGCCGTGCTGACGACGTGGGGATGGCCACGCATCGAGGTGTGCCGAGCAACACCCCGACCGACAACTCCATACACAGACCTTTATGGAAATTGCATCGCCAACGAAACCCTTCCGTCGCTGGCGTTTGGCATGAAGTCCTGCTCAATCAAATGGAAACAGGTGCCGCAAGATCAGCACATCAAGGGTGTCCAGTCGGGGCCGAATGCTCGACCGCCACATGCGGTGTGGGACCTTGCGGAGCGCTCTCATCGCCGTATCGTCAAGCTGATTGGATACGACTGCGGTAAGGCGGATATTCGCCGCTCCCAGGGACGTGTTCCTGATGACTCTCCGTTTGACTACGTCTATCCGCTGCAACTGATTGGCTGGGCTCGGCCTGACTGTGTCAGCGCAATAGCGGCCACCCTCGGCGCAGATATGGTTCCGATCAAATCGGCGTGCTTTTTTTGTCCGGCTTCGAAGCATTGGGAACTCTATTGGCTGGCGGCTAAGCACCCTGATCTTTTTGAGCGGGCGTTACTGCTTGAACGTAACGCGCTTACCGGACGCCACAGTCGCTTCAGTGTCGTCGAATTCGGCGCAAATTGGGAGGACATGGTTCGCAGCGGCACTCGCTTTCCATCCACCAAATCCTGCGTCGGGCTCGGTCGCTCGTTTGCGTGGAATCAGTGGGCGCTGATGAATAACTTGGTCGACTGCGAGTTCAAAGTGATCCAGCGCGACGCTGAACGTTTCATCGCAATGTCTAATGCCCTCCGCGCCCCGGACAACGCGCTTGACGGTCGTTGACATCCTCCCCGCCCTAAAGGACGGGGATTTCTACGGCGCTACGCGGTGTGCTGCGAGTCGCTTCGGCGGGTTCCTGCTTCACAGAGCGGCCTAACTGCACCAGCTCTCCACAGGCTAACAAGCGCTGTCCGCGCTCTAAAACATTGATCGCGCCGACAACGTCAGCGTTATTATCGTAGCCGCAGCTCATGCACTCAAACCTTGACTGCGTGATGCGGTTATCGGCTGACACATGGCCGCAGGCCGGACACGTCTGGCTGGTGTGATGCGGCGGCACCGCCACGACCATCGCACCAGCCCACACGGCCTTGTACTCAAGCTGACGACGAAACTCGCCCCAGCCCTGATCGAGGATGGAGCGATTGAGTCCGCGTTTTTGGGCTACGTTGCGACCGGGTTGATCGAGCGTGCCGGAGGCGGACGCGCTCATGCTCTTCACGCGCAAATCTTCGATGCAAATGAGCGCGTGATCACAAACAATGGCCGTTGAGGCCCTGTGCAGAAAGTCGCGCCGGCAATTGCCGATGTCGCGGTGGACACGCTGCACTTTGGCTTTGGCCTTCTTCCAGTTCGCGCTGAACTTCACTTTACGACTCATGGCGCGTTGGTAGCGCGCTAGACGTAGCTCATGCTTGTTGAAGCTGTTGAGCGGCGCGCGGAACGCACCACTGCTCATCGTAGCGAAGCGGGTGATGCCCAGGTCGATGCCGATGGCAGTTGTGGATTGGTGAATTGGTGCGACCACGTCGCGTTCGGTCTGGATCGAGACGAACCACCGGCCACATGATTGCGACACCGTGACGTTCTTGGGGGCGCCCAAGATATCGCGGCTCTTGCGATAGCGCACCCAGCCCAGCCTCGGGAGTTTGATCCGGGCGTTGCCCTCATCCACCTCGAATTGTTCGGGGTCGGGTTAGCGAAAGCTATCGCCACTGCCACGCCGTTTGAACTTCGGGAACGCGGCGCGTTTGGCGAAGAAGTTTTTGTACGCACGCTCCAGGTCTTTGAGCGCGTGTTGCAAGGGATGACATGGCGACTCTTTGAGCCACGGTGTCTCAAAGCTGTTGCGCCACGCAGTCAAATGCTTGGCCATTGATTCGTAGCGGATGAACGTGCCACCGGCGCTGTGGTTCGTTTTTTGCAGCGCGAGCGCCTTGTTATAGACGTGACGGCAGGAGCCCGCGAAGCGGCGCATGTCGCTGGCCTGCTCGCCGTTGGGCTTGAGTTCAAACTTGAACGCTTGAAGGCGAATTTGCGACGAGTTCATTGCTGTATTTTAATACAGTTTTCTTACATTTCGCAGTGGACGTGATCTCTAAATAATACCCACTGCGGCGCTATCCTTCCCCGCCCTAAACGGCGAGGTTTGACGCGCATTCAGATCAACGGCGCGTAAAGACGTCGGGCAGCGCGATTTGTTCGAGGCGAGCGTGTGAACGAGCGGCGCTATTAGTTACGCCGCGCGGCGAGGATGTGCCGCCCGAGCGCGAGGTTGTGGAATCGGAAATGGTGGGTATGCTGTCGTTGTGAGTTTGATCGCCATCCGCTACCACTGGCTAATGCGGCACGATATCGGTTTGTCGCACAGCCGCCGAGTCTGGCCGGTGTAATTACAACTAAGCGCGCATCCCAGATCACATTCCCCCTTCGCCCGAAACCCAACACAACAAAAGTTGGACTACTCACGCCGACGGCACCGACGCACCTCCCGGCAGCATCTTCGTGTTTGGATCCAACCTTGCAGGCCGGCATGGTGCCGGTGCCGCGCTGCATGCGGCAAAGCGCTACGAAGCTGTTCGGGGTGTGGGTGTGGGCTCGATGGGTCGCTCCTATGCGATCCCGACCAAGGGTTGGCGGTTGGAGGTGCTGTCGGTTAAGACAATCGCCGCTCACGCGGCAGGATTCGTTGCCTACGCCCAAAACAACCCGGATACAAATTTCTTTCTGACGCGCGTCGGTTGTGGGCTCGCGGGATACGCCGACGCCGACATCGAGCCACTGTTCGCCGGGTTGCCTAAAAACGTGGATGTTCCGCTCGCCTGGCGACCCTACTTGTGAGCCAGCGTATGACGCAAATGTCGTTTAAGCCGGACATCGGATCGCCGTAGCATCACAGTTTTCGCCGTTTCGGCGCGACGTTTTATATCGTCCTATTTTATACTACGAAATGTATTTTTTGTAGTATAATTGACTATGTTCACCGATCTCTCACTCACGGCTCAAACCGCCTACGCGCAGCTGCTCGACGCATTGCAATCAACCGCGGTCAAACGCTGCGTCGCCGATGCGCCAGGCTCCTTCAACCGCAAGGAGATCAGCGGGAAAACATATTGGTACTACCAGTCTCGCTTGCTCGATGGAACGCTGCGCCAGCTGTATCTCGGGCCTCACAGCGAGCGTCTTGAGGTCTTGATCGAAGCGAGAAAGGCTCACACCGAAAATTCGACACGTATCCTCGCCGCACTCGCTTCGCACGCGGTCGCTTTAGGCGCTGAAAGCATTCTCCCGCCCCATCTGCGCGTTATCAACAAATTGTCTGACGAGGGATTCTTTCGCGCCGGGGGCCTGCTGATCGGTACGCACGCTTTTATCGCGGCAGGCAACATGCTGGGCGTACGCTGGGGCAGCTCAGAACGCACCCAGGACTTGGACTTCGCTCATGCCGGAAAACACGTCGCGCTCGCGTTGCCCGCGAACGCAACCCTCGACCTGCATGACGCGATCTCAAAACTAGAAATGGGGTTTACACCGGTGAGCAGCCTAGACGGCGTACTCGGTGGCAGTTGGATTCATCCGGCAGATTCAACGTTTCGCCTAGATTTTGTGACCACGATGGATCGCTCGGAACAGAACTTGGTAACCATTCCCGCATTCAACGCGCAGTTTCAGGCGCTGCGTTTCATGGAGTTCTCGATGGAGGGCGTGACGCAGGCGGCTGTTTTCTCAAAAACCGGTTCGCCGTGTTTGGTAAGCGTTCCAGATCCTGCGCGAATGGCCATTCACAAGCTGATTGTGAGTGGGCTGCGCACTGGCGCCTTCACGACCAAGGCCAACAAGGATGTGGCGCAGGCGGCGGCTCTGATCGCGTTTTACGTGGAGCGATCATCTTCACAAATTGAAACCGCCTATGACGATGCGATGAGCCGCGGACCGAAGTGGCGCAAGGCGCTCGCCGTAGGCGTCAAAGCGCTTCAACGACGCTTCCCCGAAGTTCAATTCCCCGCCAACAAAAAAGTCGATTAGGTACCGCCTCAAGTCGTGCTCGCCGGGGCTGCGACGTAGTTTTGCAGTTGAGACAGGACCACCAGTCCGCGAAGTCACACACGCAAAACGTCGAATTGCTGTGCCCGCCCTACATCGCGCGTGAGTGCTGCGGGGGTAGCCCTGCGCCCGTGCCAGACCGAAAGCCGATTTGCGTTCGGCGGACTGACTACACAGCGACTGCGGCCGCCCAGACTTGTGCTATCAGGGGAGTCTTTTCCAATAGGGGTTTGATACTGAAGCTCGGGGAATTTGGCGACGCTGCTTGACGGGTTAAGGTTGGATTAAAGTTACGGAACAGATTATCGCGTGC
>ENA-OFCX01000477-OFCX01000477.1-metagenomes-genome-assembly--contig:-NODE-477-length-20596-cov-23.421693_pt1 | contig 20596 bp, 19 predicted proteins | sample MGYA00153384_OFCX01 | MGnify analysis MGYA00153384
AGAAATTTTGATAATTTTCAAATTAGGAGCATGTTGTCATGGCATTTCAGCAATTGAACTTGCTATGCAAGTTCGGTAGAACCACAAGTTTTACCTACCGCTCCATCAGGATTCGGTCGATGACTCCAAAAAAATAAGTATTCAAGTGACTCGCCGCGATCGAATTTGTCTTTAATATTGCTAATATTCATATAGTAGGGCAATCGAGTTTTAAGATTTGTTAGTCATCACAATTAATCTATTGGTAATGGAATTTTTCGACCTAATTCATATACTGTTTCTAGCCATAGCTCTCGTGCTTCATTGATATTTTGGATCGTTTCTTCGATAGTTTCCCCTTGAGTCAAACATCCAGGTAAATCTTTGATTTGAGCTACATAACCACCGTCTGGATCTGGGTAAATAGTGATTGGATAGTTTAATGTCAGGTAGTAGTTTAAAGTTCTAGCCTCAACTGCATTAATCATATTATTCCTCAATTCCTTCTAAGTCAATTTTCAAGTCATTCTAGTCATTTATTTGCACATTATCTATCTCAAAGGTAGACAACTCTAAAATCTCAATGATGCGTTTGAAATAAACTCTTTGGCTCTTCATTACTTAGTATGCAAAACTAACAATTGCAATGCTAATTAAGCAAGCATCTATTTCGGAAGTTATCGAAATTTGTAAATCCATAAGCAGAACGCTTTATTATTTTGAGTTTATTGTTAATCCCCTCCACAACGCCACTAGTTGTCCTATTATCGAAATAAGCCAATATTTCGTCTAGCCATCGAATAATTGTCGATTGGCTATTTACAAAATATTTTTGAGCTGTTGACAACCATCCACTTAGCTCAATCAATCCATCAGCCCATTGCTCCTTTTCTTCAAATATTTTTCTAAATTTTTCTTTAAGTTGATGCATAATTTTGAGAGTGGGAGATACATTTCTTACTTCTACTAATTTGTCTTTCTGCTGTGGATTTAATTCTTTTTCATTCTTCAGCAGCGCATACTTACTTGCTACTATACCTGCTCAGATGTTTTCTCCTTCAAGTTTTTCTTTTTGACTTTTTGCTAGCTTAATTTTTCTTTCAACCGTTCGCTTTTCGGTTTTTCTTTGCATGTCTAGTTCTTTGTTTATTTGAACCATTACATGAACTCTGTCAGCTACCACTTGAGCTTTGGGCATGATTTCTATCACTAGACTTTTGTACCCTTTCCACAAGTCTATACTCACCTCCTCTATTCCCCCTAATACCTCTTCACCGCATCCCTTCACTAAACGGTTTTTGACATTTCTAACACTTAAATTGCCTTCTGTTTATTTCTATAAATACTGCCTTCTCTCCCCATGACAAATCTTTAATTATGTGCCAACGATTCTGATGTAGTTTATTGCTGTTTGAACCGCAGCGACAGCAAACACTTTCCTTTTCGATCGCTTCAACCTGTAAGATTATTCCAATTCCTTCATACTGTCGATGCGAAGATACCTTTACGCCTTCTATATCTATTATTTGTGTTAGTAGTTAGAGCTACTTTTTTCGTACTCATACTAGCTGCTTTACCTCACAAGTACTAAAACTGCATCTTACTTACATCTAAATTGTACTCTCTCATCAGTCACCGTAAGGTTTTCTTTACTAATCATATTTATTTACTTGCCTTATTTGCTCAATTTATTATCGATCGAGCATACTAAGTAATGAAGAGCCAACTCTTTTTACCTTCGTACCTCCGACTTTCGGAATCACGATCGTTTTGCCGTCGGGATTAGAAAATGTGTGGTGATTTCCTTTCGATCTCTGCTCGCTATAGTCAAATGCTTCAAGTAGATAGCATACATCAGTAAATTTTACTTCCGGTGGCTGACGGAGAAATAATTCGATGAGCTTCTCTAGTTTGCCCATATTGAGCCAGCTTGTTAATACATATATGTTTCCAGTATAACAGCAAGCTCACAATTTCATTCTAGGTCGAGTAATAGTCTCAAAAATAGTCTAGGATTGCTATAAAAGACGGTGCAATATGAGCTTAGACTGGCAACTCCCACCTCAATTAGAAATTCCCGCTGAATTTGTCGCGGCGGTGCGCTCGTGTAAACCGACTGTCAATGGTAAATATGCCGCCCAATTATTATGGCAGCGGGGAATACGCGATCTCGATCTGATTCCTGGTTATCTGGATTGTGACAAATATCAACCCACTAGTCCCTGGGCTTTTGGGATCGAAATGACGGCGGCGGTAGAACGATTGCAGAAAGCCCACATCCACGGTGAAAAGGTCGCTATTTGGGGTGATTTTGATGCGGATGGGGTAACGGCGACGAGCGTACTTTGGGACGGCTTGGGGCAGTTTTTTGAGCGAGGACAGCTCAGTTATTATATTCCCGATCGCATGAAAGAATCGCATGGGTTGAATATCGCGGGAATCAAGCGATTGGCGGCGCAAGGGGTGAATTTGATAATTACTTGCGATACGGGTAGTACGAATGTCAAAGAAGTTGAATATGCAGCAAAGTTAGGTATTGATGTAATTATCACCGATCACCATACATTACCGCCTCAACGTCCATCTGTGGCGGCGATTATTAACCCGCGTTATTTTGAGCCTGAGCATCCATTATTTAATCTCGCTGGTGTGGCTGTGGCGTACAAATTAGTGGAGGCTTTATATTTAGCTTTACCAGATATTCCCAGGCAGCCTGTAGAATATTTATTAGATTTAGTCGCGATCGGTTTAATTGCGGATTTGGTGCAATTGCGTGGGGATTGTCGCTATCTCGCACAGATGGGTATTAAACGGCTGACACTGCAAAATCAAGCAGACATTGAGGGCTTTCGCCCTGGGGTACATAAGTTATTGAAGTTATGTAAACGTAGTGGCGATCGACCTACAGATATTTCGTTTGGGATTGCACCCAGAATTAATGCGATTAGTCGGATTCATGGTGATGCTAGTTTTGGGGTGGAACTATTAACTAGTCAAGATATGGAGCGATGCGATGAGTTAGCAGGTGAAACTGAATTAGCTAATACGCGGCGAAAGGAATTGCAAAAGAATACGACGCTCAAAGTTCAGGCTAAATTAGCAGAGCTAGATCTATCTACTACCTCAGTAATTGTATTGATAGATAGCAATTGGTCGCCAGGAGTTTTGGGATTAGTTGCTGGACAAATCGCTCAGGAACATGGTAAACCGACAATTTTATTAAGCACTAATAGTGACGGTAATTTAGACAATAAACAGCCTGAAATTGCTAGAGGTTCTGCTCGATCGACTCAAAATATCGACCTCTATCAATTAGTCAATTCTCAAGCTCATTTACTGAATAGCTTTGGTGGACATCCGTTTGCAGCAGGGATGAGTATAAATCTAGATAAGATCCCAGTATTCACTCAAGCAATAAATCAACAGCTCCAAGCTAAAATCTGCAAACTACCACCACCCTCGATCGCGACCGATTTAATCATCACCTGTGCGGAATTACACGCATCTGGCGGACGCGAATTATTTGAAGATTTACTATTGCTCGAACCTTATGGTATGGGCAACCCAGTTCCTAAATTATTAATTAGAAATTGTCAATTTAAGGATGTCAAAAATAAAAATATTGAAGATTTTAAAGGTAACACTGTTCGATACATTCGGACTAAGTTTGAGCTAGTTGATGCTACTAGCACCAAAGGCTTTCCAGGAATTTGGTGGGGACATTACGAATATGAGATTCCGAGCGTAAATTGTGATGCGATCGTCGAACTAGATTTTAATTCTTATCAGAAGAGATTTGAAGTTAGACTAGTGGAAGTACGTCCAGCCTTAGTCTCTGAGCCAGAGACTCTTAAACCTCGTTTTAGCAATCGTCAAAAGCCACTCAAAGTAATCGATTTTCGGCAGGCTTCCACCGATTCAATGCTCACTGAGCTAGGCTCAATTATCTGGATCGAAGAGTGTCCTAGCAACTGGAGTGAATTACAATCTTATTGCCGCCAAGCCATCCTGACAGATAGTAAATTAGCTCTCAATTACCAAGCTACAAACTTAGCGACTAGTCGAGAAATATTGCAACAGCTAGTTGGTGTTGCTAAATATCTAGCACACAACGGTGAAAACATCGAATTAGAGCGGTTAAAACTGAAAATGGGGATCGGCGATCGAGCATTAAGATTAGGTTTGGATGCGCTAGTAGAAATTGGCTTTCAAATATCAGTTGAGAATCAAACTAGTTTAGTGACAATAGGATTGCTTCAGCCTCAAAATTTTTACGAGGTAGATCTTTACTCCTTAGTCACAGTCCAAAAATTCTTTGCAGCGATCGAGGAAGAGAAATTTAACCGAAATTATTTTCTTCAGGTGCCAGTATACGCGATCGAATCTAGTTTGAGCGGCTAGTTGAATCTGACACACTAGAAATCCCTCTCCCTTGAGGAAGAGGGATTTTGAACCAAAGCTCCCTACTCTAGCAAGGAGAAGTGGGGGTGAGGAAATTCTGAGATATTGTCATCAAAGAGGAACAGCATCACCCTCGCCGGACTATATTACAGATCTCAACCGATAAATAACCAGCAACCACACCAAAGAAATGCTAAATTTTTAATAGCTGAATTTAAATATTGCTGTTTTGGGAGCGTGTAGATAATGATTGTAGTTTTTAATCTGGCACTATTTGCCTTAGTCGTATTGTCGTTTGTGATGATCGTGGGCGTACCTGTTGCTTATGCAGCCCCACAAAACTGGGATCGCTCCAAACAACTCCTGTTCGTTGGCTCAGGAGCTTGGATGCTGCTAGTAGTTGTCGTTGGTGTCCTGAACTTCCTAGTAGTCTAAATTGCCGATTGCGCTGGTTGGCTGCTCAGACGATTATATTGTCTCGCTTGCAGCCACTCGCAACCTTCTGTAACAGTTTTATAATAGAGTAGTCTAGTTTTACGCGTAACTCATAATTAAATGTCAGTTTTTGAAGGCACTCTTGTCTGTGATAGTTCTTTACGGTTTGCGATCGTCATCGGTCGATTTAATGACCTTGTTACTAATAAACTTCTAGATAGCTGCCAGGACTGTCTCAAACGCCACGGAATTGATGTTGATCCGAATGGTACTCAAGTGGACTACGCGTGGGTGCCAGGGTGCTTTGAGGTGCCACTGGTGGCGAAAAGGATGGCAGAATCTGGTCGCTACGATGCGATTATCTGCTTGGGCGCGGTAATTCGCGGCGATACTCCCCACTTTGATTATGTATCTTCAGAAGTTGCCAAAGGTGTGGCGGCGGTAGGATTTCAAAGCGGTACGCCAGTTATCTTTGGGGTACTGACTGTAGATACGATGACTCAAGCCTTGGAGCGGGCGGGAATTAAAGGTAATCACGGGTGGGGTTACGCGCTCAATGCGATCGAAATGGCAACGCTGATGAAAACATTACCCGCTCCACAGGGCTAAGGTTAGTAGTTGGGATGACTGAATATTGGTATGTTAAAACTAACGTACCAATATAACCAGACGCATGACTAATTATCATGGAAGTATCCCAAAGTCTCTGGAAAATTGCTGGAATTGGTCGATTACAATTAATCAGGAGGTTGGATATTCACAGCCACTTGGATATTTTCCAGAGCTAGATCCGACCAACAAGTAAGACAAAAACAACACTTTGGATATTTATCAACTCGCAGTTCGCCCCTTATTATTTTCTGCCTTCAAAGCCGATCCAGAACTAGTCCACAAGCAGTCATTAGCCCTATTACACTCGATCGATTCTACTCCCACATCCCCCCTGACCAAACTTGCTAAAGCCAGCTTCCAGCAGTATTTTTGTCGGGCAGATCGACAATTAGAACAGTCTTTGTTTGGGCTAAATTTTAATAATCCCGTCGGTTTAGCTGCTGGCTTTGATAAGGACGGAATTGCCGCAGGGATGTGGCAATATTTAGGATTTGGGTTCGCTGAATTAGGGACAGTTACTTACCATCCTCAACCTGGAAACCCCCAACCGCGTCTATTTCGACTACCCCAAGATCGAGCAGCATTAAATCGGATGGGTTTTAATAATTTGGGTAGTGCGGCGATGGCGGAGGCACTCAAACAGCGTCAACACAGCGATTTTACTATCCCGATCGGGATTAATTTGGGTAAGTCCAAGATTGCACTGTTAGAAGATGCAGCTACAGATTATTTAGGGAGTTTTCGACGGTTAAAAGATCTGGGTGACTATTTCGTAATTAATGTGAGTTCGCCGAATACGCCTAACTTACGAGATCTTCAAGCGATCGCACCTTTGCGGGTGATTTTCGATACAATACAACAAGAAAATCAAGGTCAAAAACCAATTTTAGTTAAAATTGCCCCCGATCTAGCATGGGAAGATATCTCGGCGATAGTAGAGTTATCACAAGCATCGAAATTAGCTGGAATTATCGCGACAAATACCACGATCGATCGATCTCAATTGACTACTAAAACGATTGCAACTACAGGCAAAAAAGTCACTGAAGAAGCAGGTGGAATCAGTGGCGCACCAGTTCGCCAAAAGTCTACAGAAGTCATCCGCTTTATCCATCAGCAAACGGGTGGGATTTTACCAATCATTGGTGTCGGTGGGATTTTTACCGCTGATGATGCTTGGGAGAAAATCACCGCTGGAGCGAGTCTGATTCAGGTTTACACAGGTTGGACTTATAATGGCCCCTGGATGGTCGATCGGATTTTGACTGGATTATTAGCAAAGCTAGAGACGCAAGGATTATCATCGATATCCGCAGCAGTGGGAATCGGGAATCGATAGACTCAAATCTTGCATCAAAACAAAGTTACTAGTATTGAGAGGGTAGAGGGTAGAGGGTAGTTTTCAGGCAATAGTTGCTAGTTTGGAGCAACTACTGTCAGTTTTTCTGTACTGGTGCAAGATGTGAGTAGATCGCCCATTTGAGATCTTTTGATGAGGAATCCCGCTTCGACAGATATGAGGAAGGATCGGCGGTTTTGTTTGGTGGTGGTACTAGGCGGTAATTTTTAGCATCAACAAAGCCCTCTCCCAATAGAACTCAAACGGCTTCTGTATGATGCGATCGAGATCCTCCGAATTAATACTTAGGTATATTTACAGAGTGTCACCTGAGTCTAGTTAATTATTCGCAGTGATAAATTTGAGGATTTCCTGTAACCTTAGGAAAGATCGAAGTTTAAATATATTTACAAACGGTATCTATGATAGCAACTGCACTGAAACACGAAGTCAAGGATTTATCGCTCGCGCCTTTAGGTAAGCAACGAATTGAGTGGGCGGGACGAGAAATGCCCGTGCTGCGTCAGATTCGGGATCGGTTTGCAGCAGAAAAGCCTTTAGCAGGTATTCGCATCGTCGCTTGTTGCCACATTACTACAGAAACTGCTCACCTCGCGATCGCGATTAAAGCGGCTGGTGCTGATGCAATTTTGATTGCTAGTAACCCTCTCTCCACCCAGGATGACGTTGCAGCTAGTTTAGTTGTAGATTATGGGATTCCAGTATTCGCCTTCCGTGGTGAAGATGAAGCTACCTACAAACGTCACGTTCAAACAGCACTAGATCACCGCCCAAATATCATCGTCGATGATGGTTGTGACGTAGTTGCTACAATGGTTCAAGAACGCCAATCTCAATTGAGCGAACTCATCGGTACCACCGAAGAAACCACTACAGGTATCGTTCGCCTCGAAGCAATGTTCAAAGCTGGCGTACTAACTTTCCCAGCAGTCAACGTCAACGACGCAGACACCAAGCACTTCTTTGACAATCGCTACGGTACCGGACAATCCACCCTCGATGGTATCCTCCGCGCTACCAATATTCTCCTCGCTGGCAAAACCATCGTCGTCGCTGGTTACGGCTGGTGTGGCAAAGGTACCGCCATGCGTGCCCGTGGGATGGGTGCAAACGTCATCGTGACTGAGATTGACCCTACCAAGGCAATTGAAGCCGTCATGGACGGTTTTAGCGTGATGACAATGGCAAAAGCGTCAGTGGTTGGAGATATCTTTATTACCGTTACTGGTAACAAGCACATCATCCGCAGCGAACACTTCGACGTGATGAAAGATGGCGCGATCGTTTGTAACTCTGGTCACTTTGACATCGAAATCGATCTCAAAGCTCTATCTAGCAAATCATCCGGTGTCAGCACCGTCCGTAACTTTACCGAAGAGTACAAACTCAACAATGGTAAGTCTATCATCGTCATCGGTGAAGGTCGCCTAGTCAACCTCGCAGCAGCAGAAGGACATCCTAGCGCAGTGATGGATATGAGCTTCGCCAACCAAGCGATGGCTTGCGAATTTCTAGTCAAAAACAAAGGTAAACTCGCGGCTGGGATTCACTCGATCCCTGTCGCTGTCGATAAAGAAATCGCGCGGATGAAACTCGAAGCGATGGGCATCCAAATCGATAGTCTGACTGCGGATCAAATCGATTATGCTAACTCCTGGACTTCTGGTACTTAATTCAGATTGTGAGATCGATTAGCTAGTTTTAGAACAGCAAAATTGAGGGTAGGGGCAATATATATCGCTCCTACCCTCAATTTTTGAATCTGCCTTTTCATTCGAGACTGGAGATCTCCAACATAACCAGAGACACTATTTTGGAACTTACATCAAAAGTGATAACATCAACGGCAATGGTCATCTCTAGTTTTATCTAAGTAGATGTAACCGTTTGATGTGAAGAGTGTCCTAAAAATTATGACTAAACCCGATCGACGTATCCAGCCAAAACTAGCGGTAGTCATGGCATTACTGACGACTATTACCAGTTTATTAGCTACTAGTTGTACAGATCCAAAGACAAGTGGAACGGGTGGAACTACGCCCACAGCTAGCACTTCAGCTACCAGTGGTGGAGATAGTAAAGGCTTGAAAATTGGCTCCCTCCTCTCTAATACCGGAGATTTAGCCTCGATCGCGCAACCCCTACCCCTTGCGGTTAAACTAGCGGTAGAAACCGTCAATGGTTGCGGTGGGATCAATGGCGCACCCGTTACCCTCGTCTCCGAAGACGATCAAAGCGATCCTAGTGCGGGTACCGCCGCGATGACGAAACTTACCGAAGTAGACAAAGTTGCTGGCGTAGTTGGCGCATTTGGGAGTGGGATTTCTACGGCTGCTGCATCTGTTGCAGCTAAAAACAAGGTGATGATCGTCTCTCCTGGTAGTACCAGTCCCGTATTTACAGAGAGAGCCAAAAAAGGCGAATATCAAGGTTATTGGGCGCGGACTGCACCACCAGATACCTATCAAGCCCAAGCAATGGCGCAGTTAGCCATCAAGAGAGGGTTTACAAAAGTTGCGACGATCGCGATCAATAATGATTATGGTGTCGGCTTTGAACAGCAGTTTGTCGCCGCCTTCAAAAAATTGGGCGGTACCGTCACCAATGAAGCCAAACCCACCCGCTATGATGCCAAAGGTACCACCTTCTCATCCGAAGTCAAAGCCGCTTTTGAAGGTAAACCCCAAGCTGTCGCCGCCCTCGTCTATCCCGATACTGGCTCGATCCTGCTTAAAGATGCCTACGAACAGGGTTTGAGCAAAGGGGTGACAATTATGCTCCCCGACGGTGCTTACTCGCCAAAATTTCCCGATCAGGTCGGCAAGTCAGCAGATGGTAAATTTATCATTGACGGTGCGATCGGTACCGTTCCTGGGGCACATGGCAAGGCTCTAGAGGACTTTAACAAAAAGTGGACAGCTACCGGAAAACCCCTCACAGCCTATCTTCAACACACATGGGATGCTGCGGCACTAATCATGCTAGCAGCGCAGTCAGCCAAAACCAACACTGGCGCAGGCATTGCTAGTAAAATCCGCGAAGTTGCTGGCGGCCCTGGAGAAGAAGTTTCCGATCTGTGTCAAGCGATTACCCTCCTCAAAGCTGGCAAAAAAATTAACTATCAAGGTGCAAGTGGGAATGTCGATATCGACGCTCAAGGCGATGTCGTCGGTACTTATGATATCTGGCAAGTTCAACCCGATGGTACCCTCAAAACGATCGACCAAGTAAATATTCAAGCTGCTGGAGCATTACCTAAAGTTGAGGCTAAACCAACAGCTAAACCTGTAGTGAAACCAGTACCATCAACGCCTACTAAACAAGGCTAATCTCGATTTATCCGATCGATATAAGAGTCTAAAATCTAGATGGCGAGTTCCCCCTACTAGCTTGAAATTCCTCTTTTCGTAGGGGCAATTCATGAATTGCCCCTACAAAAGGTTGGGGCGGGAGTAGATCTGCATATGATTAAATTCTTATTCCTTAATTAATTTAACGGTGGTGAGACTGTAAGATTATTGACAACTTCTAGTTGAATCTTATTTCTGATGATTACCTCTTTCCAGGTTTTATAAGTGGTGGGTGGATGATACTGATATGTTTGACAATCGTACCTGCCCTCGATACCAGTCATCACTTCCATCAAATTAGTTGCCGCAGCTTTAACACCATCATCTGTCGATCGAGCACCTAGATAAAAATCATTACCCGGCCATGAAACATGATCCCAAGCAACAAAACTAAATAGTTGATAATTTGTGAAATCATCGCCAGCTTCTGCATAAACTTGTGGATGACATAGTTGGGGCTTATTGATGTTGCCTTTGGTTAATGGTCTAACTAACAAACTAATACCGTCAATCTCAAATCTTTCGTTCTCACACTCTTGGTAGGGATCGTAATAGACAACTTTAATATTTGGGAACTTATGACCGTACGTTGACAAGAAAGCAATTAGTGCATCTTTTAATTCTGTACCTAACTGTCCTCTAAATACACCTGCAAACTGTCCACACCCCATACCAGGAATGGTAATCAGTGCCATCTTCCCATTTTGCTTGGCTCGATCGTTAGCATAAATAAATGCTGGTAATAATCTCCGTTCGTAAAGTTGATAATATTTAGTTTTACTCAATTCTCCATTGTCAGTAACTTCTTCCCAATCAACAGGGGTAATATTATTACCGTTGCGTAATAATGCCCCTGGAGTGAAAATTAAAGTAGCTAGAAATGGCACTTCATGAACAGTGGGATGGCGATGTTTGCCGTTGTCATAGATAGTAACTGGTGTAACGATACTGATATCTCCTAAAATCGCTAGTTCTTCCTGATTCCAATCAGTCCCATTACCATAAACTTCAAATTCTGCAAAAATCTGCGGACGCTTGGTTCTCATCAGAACTTCAATGAATTCAATAATTGTCAGTTCGGGCAAATTTAGGTGTAGCAATCGATCGCATAGATATCTACTACAATTGGCTCCAGATTTGAGCTTGTCTAGATAAGAACTTATCTTTTGATAGGTTTGACTATTTACCAATATTTGATAATCTTTCATATAATTTTATTTAAGTCGTAAGATTTGTAGATTTGTATGGTGGCAGTGCCACTGGGCGGGGAACCCCAAGCGACGTTTGCGGGCGCGACGTTTTGGGGGGAAGCTTCCCCCATAGAAGCTCTCGCGCCCCAATCCACCATCTATATTTTTAGGGTGCGTTATACTGACGCGATCGCAAATCGAAAATACACATAAAATTAGAGCTTAATTACAAAGCTATCCCGCGAATGAAAATCAGCTTCTTCACCACAATGTGTCAATGCCCAATAACTAAGTTCATTTTGGGTGGATCTAATCACAGTCGTGACTGAGACTTCTAGCTGACGATCGATTGAGATAATTTGACTTAGATCGAATCCTAATTTTAGTGTCAAAGAATTTGCAGATCGATCGACATCAAATGGTAGCGTTGTAAATGCTGTTTCATTTCGCAATCCCTGGCGATAATCATTGAGGTGGAATACATTCCAATCGCCACTAGGTGAGAGATTGAATTCCCAATAATTACGATCGCCCAAAACTCCAACAAAGAACTCGAAACAGGTAACTTCCCACAGTTCAAACTTGCGACTAGGTGCAACTGCGGGTGATGCAATTGCTACAGAATCCAGATCGCCGAGGAGTTGATACTCGATCGAGAGGATATTATCGGCTCGATCGATATTACCAACAATTTCAATCGTTGGTAAGGCATCTGACGCAAAAGGAATAAGGCTAAAATTACTCATCGTAAATCCTCAATAATCGATCGAATCGCTGTTGCTTGCGCTTCAATACTCTCAGTCAGTTTAAATTGAACTAATGCTCGATCGAGATTGTGATTTGGATACTTGACTTTAAAATAAACACTTCCCGCCAAGTAATCGGTAAAAAATCGCAATCCTAATTCAAAGGCAATTAATCGAATCGCATCGAATAGATATTCATAGTCATCGCTGGTTAGAAAACCGCTCGCCTGGGAGAGATATCCCTCCAGCATCGCCCGACACATTTGGGTGTCAAATTGTACCTGCTTCCATGCTGTCGTCTCTTCACCCAGCGGGTTGCAACCCGATCGCAAACAATCACCGATATCATAGTGTACCAGTCCTGGCTTGACCGTATCTAGATCGATAATCCCGATCGCTTGTTGAGTGGTGGTACAAATCATTACGTTATTCACCTTGGGATCGCCGTGAATCGGACGCAAGGGGAGCTTACCATCACTTTTAGCATCTTCTAGCACTCGCGCCCATTCTTGCCGCTCCTGAATGAACTTGAGACAATAATCTACTTCTAGATCGATCTCACCAGTATATGTCGGTAGCACCTGCTGGTAATATTCCAGATACTGGGGCGTAATATGAAACCCCTCCAGTGTATCGGCTAATTGTGCAGGATCTAAATCGCTAATTAGGTGATGAAATCGACCTAAAGCATAGCCAACTTCCCGCCCATGTTCGAGATCTTGGATAATATCGAGCGATGCAGAACCATCAATAAAGCTAATTGCCCGCCAATATGTACCGTCAGGTTCTACCCAATGGTCGCGATTGTCTATGGTTAATAATACTCTTGGTACTGCCCAGCGACGATCTAGATTCACTTCATGCTGCAATTTGTCACATACATGCTGAGTGAAGATTCGCATATTCTGCATCACCAGCGCGGGTTGTTGAAAGACATGAGTATTGATCCGTTGCAGTACAAAATGAGGTTCGGCTGCATCCACTACCGTGACGAGGAACGTATCATTGATATTGCCACTTCCAAAGGCGCGAACATTAGTAATCAGTCTAGATGCAGCAAATTGTTGGGCGATAATATTCAGGCGATCCAATATTTTTAGGGGTTGGGGGTGAAATTAATTGATAATTGATAGTTGATAATTGATAATTGGGTTGTTCGGGTGGGGATTTAAACTACACCCGAACAACAATCCACCCAAAAGGTGGGGGACTTCAAGCCCGAAGCCATAGCTTCTGTTCTTTGTTAAGGGTTAGAGTTGCTGCGTAGTCTTTTACCCAACCCCAACCCTCCCCTTATCAAGGGGAGGGAGTAAAGCCTCCCCTTGATAAGGGGGGGTTGGGGGGGTAAATTAACCTCAACTGAAGTCTAGCCGAATTGTGTGTCCAATTATCTCGCAACTTGCTGCGTTGATTTGTTTTCTAGGGATTCGACTAGAGATTTTTCCTCCAGTGCAAGAGTGTTATGCTCGGTTACTAGTTGATTGTAAGCGTCGGTTTGCTCTCTGAGTTGGGAGACTAATTGATTGTAGTTTCGGACTCGATCGTTAAAACTGGAGACGCGGAAACTATAATCACTGTTGGGGTTACTGAGGATCGAACTTTGGAGATTCGATCGTTCTGATTCTACCGTTTCAGCCTCCTGTTTTACCTGTGCTGAGAGTTGCTCTAGTGTTGATTTCCGCGTCAGCAACTGTTGGCTCAGAGTCTTTTCCTTATCTCGTAGCGTCGTAAACATACCTTCATACCGTTCTGATAATGCTACAATCGTCGATCGATCTGTAAAATATGTCCGGTAATGTGCTTCTAATTCAGGACTGAGATTTCGCACCTCCGTACCCAAAATCGAGTGTAGCTCATTATCTACCGATCGCGGATCTTGGTCATTATATGTCTCAACTAGCTTGAGAATGCGGGGATTTTGAAGTTGCTTTAATACTGCTTGGAGCTGCTTGTTGATTTGTGATTGCTCGAATAGGGACATTCTTTGATAAGCTACATGCAGCATCTCATGAGCTGCCGTGACTTCCATTACTCCTTGCAACCGAGGATCGGGTACCGCTTGCAGAAAAATGCCTTTCCTGACGACATAGCAACCCAGCACAATCGTATGTTCGGAACTCTTGCAGAGATTGAGGGATGATTTTCTAGTTTCGATCGTCGGTTGATTGACATAGAATAATCGACGAGCGGTATCCGTCATCGTCGTAGTTGTCGCCAGTCTGGCAATCTCTGAAGGCGGTTGATATGTCAGTAGTTTACTCCAGTCTTCTAGCTGTTGAGTAAACCCAATCCCGATGATAACGACAGCAACGATAGTTGTGATAACGAGGTAACGTTGTAGCCGTTTCATACAAAAAAAATAGGGGATGGGAAGACTATAAAATAAGAGTACCCACGCCAGTGACTAACTAACGAGATTACCTCAACCAAAAACTTAGGATTTAAGCCTCATGACACAAATCAACCAACATCACGATCGATCTCACTCTCTATATCGACAGTTTAGAGTGCTAGAAAGACGACTAACTAGGCTTGAAGATACTCAATTGACAGGTAGAGAAATAAATTCTTCGTTCGACCATGTGTATCAAGAAATCGATACACTTGAAGACCAGATGAATCAAATCGTTGATGCTCCAGCGGAAAAGCTCTATCAACGATTGGAGGCGCGAATCGATCGACTGGAGCTAAAAATCCAGCAGCGATTCGATGAATTAAACCGAAAATTAGAGTTGAAGACCGCGACATCATGGGACAGAACTAGCCGCACGAATGATTAACTCCATCGAGTTACCCAAATCTCGACTAGAACGTCCTCGCTATCAAGTATCAACTATCAACTATTTAACTCCGTAAAGTTACCCGAAACTTCTCGACTAAAACATCTCTGATTTTTTGTTGTAATGGCTCCACATCTGCATCAGTCAAGGTTCGATCGAGTGCCCGATAGATCGATCGAATTGCTAAACTCCGTTGTCCATCTGGGACACTAGCACCGCGATATTCATCGAATACTTCTACCGCTTCTAATAACTCACCGCCAGCCTTGGTAATCGACTTCTGGATGTCGGCTAAAGATAGATCTACAGATGCAAAGAAAGCAATATCTCGATCGGATGCGGGAAAGGTAGAATAGTTTTTAAATACTGGCACTAACCGCTCTTCTGCTGCGAGATAATTGAGAATCGGATCGAGATTGAGTTGAAAGACATATACCGCAGCGGGGAGATCTTTTTCCTGACGCAGTTGGGGATGTAATTGCCCGAAGTAACCCAATTTTTGTCCCTGCAACCATAGGGATGCTGTGCGCCCTGGATGCAGCTTGGGGTCGGATCGATCTGCTTGATACTCTACAGGTATTTTTAGGCTGTGACAGACGCTTTCTAGTATCCCCTTGGCTTCGTACCAGGAGAGGGGTTGAGGCTTACCACCAGTCGTCCAGCGACCGATCCCAGGATCGCCGCCGATGATTCCGGCTACTACGTCGGTTTCGATTAGTCCCGTCTCGTCGCGTCCAAAGATTTTACTGATTTCAAAGCCTTGGAGTGCGCCGTTACCTTGGGCGAGATTAGTTTGGAAACTTTGAATTAAACCAGAGATTAATTCCGATCGCAAGGTAGAGTATTCGGTAAACATCGGATTGACGATTTCTACTTGCGAACCATTATTGAGTTTTTCCAGTGCATAGGAATACTGAATCACTTCGTTTAAGCCGACAGCGCGAAAAGCTGCTCGAATTCGCCGTAATAGTTCCTCATCTAGTGACAGAAAACCCGCCGTAGATTCTGATGGGAGCGTATCCATAAATCGATCGTAACCATACAATCTGGCGACTTCTTCAATCAAGTCAATTTCCCGTTCCAAATCGCGGTAACGATAGGGTGGTACTACGACATTCCAAACAGTTTCTTCGATCTCGCCTTCAGTTACTACCAACTGACATCCCAATGCTGTCAGCGTCCGCTCGACATCTTCGGTGCTCATTTCCCCAGGTTCGCCATCATCATCGATCGGCCCTAAAATCTGATTTAACCGTTCCAATCGGAGCTTAATCGTCCGAGGTTGGAGAGTCAAATCGGGGCGACGATCTACTACAGCCTGAGAACTAATTTTACCACCAGCCAGTTGCACGATTAACTCGATCGCGCGATGGGTAGCTGTTTCTAGTTCTGCTAAGTTTACCCCGCGCTCGTAGCGAGTCGATGCTTCCGATCGCAGCCCACCTTGACTGCGGGCTGATTTTCGTACCGCTACTGGATCGAAAATCGCTGCTTCTAAAACGATGTTTTGGGTACCTGTAGATACCTCAGTATTTTCACCACCCATGACACCTGCGAGGGCGACAGGGACATTGTGAGCGGTAATTAGGAGGTTTTGAGCCTGCAATTGTCGTGATTGCCCATCTAGAGTTTTGAGTGTCTCGCCTTGCTTCTCGGCATACCGGACACCCATCTGAATGGTTTCACTACCACTGACTACTTGCAATTTGTCTGCATCAAAAGCGTGTAAAGGTTGTCCCCACTCTAGCAGGATGTAGTTAGTCACATCCACGACATTATTTATCGGGCGAATTCCGGCTGCTTGGAGGCGACGTTGCAGCCATTCAGGCGACGGGGCAATTTCGACACCTTCGATCGATGTCGCCACGTAAATATTGCAAGCTTGAGCTTCACTAACACTGACGGTTAATTGTGGTTGAGCGGGAATAGTTGCCATATCCACAGTGGGTAACTTCAACGTTCCCCCAGTTAAAGCCGCCACTTCTCTAGCAATTCCTACCATACTCAGAGCGTCAGCGCGATTGGCGGTGGAAGATAGATCGAGGATGACATCATCTAAGCCCAAGAGCGATCGGACATCAGTACCAATCGCGGGTGCGTCGGAATCCTCGTCACCGAAAATATAAATTCCTTCTGAATCCTTAGTTAGCCCCAATTCTGAGAGCGAACAGATCATTCCCTCCGACTTTTCGCCCCGCAGTTTAGCAGGTTTGATTTTGAGATCGACTTTGGGGAGATAAGTACCCACTGTAGCTACCGCCACCAGAATTCCCGCGCGGACATTTGCCGCTCCACAGACGATTTGCAGCGGTTCCTCACCACCGACATCGACAGTACAAACGCTCAATTTGTCAGCATTAGGGTGTTGAATCCGCGTCAGCACTCGCCCGACAACTACCCCATCAGCCCAAGTACTCCGATCCTCGATCGATTCAACCTCAAATCCAGCCAGAGTCAGGGTTTTGGCTAACTCTTCAGGAGCGAGTTCGTAGTCTACTAGTTCTTTTAACCAATTTAAAGCAATATACATTTAATTTAATTTAATTATAATCAGCGGCGGTGCACCTTTAGCAGAGATGCCCGCGCCTATATTATTGTCGTATAGATCGGCATTTGTGTCAGGGAAGAATCCCCCTTGTTAAGGCTTGCTTAGAGGATCTCTAAAGTTTGAAGGTACATCTCAAGATAGCCACCGAGGATGCCAACCGGAGAAGGGTAATCGAGCTGGATTAATCGGCGTAGTTAGTTCGCGGATATTATATGGAATAGGTAATAGCCACATGATGCCATTACTTCCACCTTGAATAATTCGATCGACACTTTCACCTTTATCCGCCTGATCGAATATCACGGCTAATCCATCCGGTGCTAAACTCATCTGAATTCCCTGCTGAATTGGCAACAGCGTCATCAATAATACTTTTTGAGTTTTGATATCGATCGCGGTTAAATATGGTTCTTCTTGACTACTATTATCTTTAGTTTTCAGTTCGGTAGCCAAGCAATAAATGATATCTTTGGCAGGGGAAAATTTTGCATCCCAAATCGAGCCATTAGTCTTGAGAATCTGCTGTTCGATCCCCTGGTTACTAACGACAAATAGGGACTTGGTATAGTCGCTATTGTATTCCACCATTGCCGCTGCTGTGCCATCACTGGCAAAACTCAGGACGTTACCAAATTTGGGCAAAAAGTCGAGGTTGCTGCTCTGAGTCGGTGTCAGCGGAAAGATCGAGACTCCTTGCCCTACGGCGGCGGCGACTTGTTTACTATCTGGCGTGATGACAAAATCCCCGCTCTGTTTCAGTTTGGTGGGGGGAGCAGATTTGTCTAGGGCGACTACCCAGAGGGCGAAGTCGCTAGGATTGCGGCGACTGACTCGTTGAACGACTACTTTATTGCCATCGGGTGAGAGGTCAAATTTGACGTTTTGATATTCCTGATTGTCGAGGATTAATTCTAATTTTCCAGGCGGTGTAAATTGCTGGTCTTTATCGGTGTTTCTGGGGGCGATTCCGGTACTGATACTATAAACTTGTTGAGTAGCGATCGCGGGTTTACCACTTTGGAGCGTTTGAGGATCTGTTGCCGTAAAAATGATTTTCTGACTCTGACTATCTACTTTAAAATCAGTAACAACTAAGTTTTCAGGACTGATGGTTGTCGATTTTTTGGTCTTGAAATTGTAGATAACGATCCGACCTCGATCGGTCGCTCCACTGCTAATATAAGCAAACATCCGATCGGGTGTCCGAAATTGCCCCTCAAAGGGGACGATTTCTTTACCTCTTTTGGTGCCGATTGCCTCTCTAGCCCCTTGTAAACTGACTTTAAAAGTATTTCCATAAGGGGCGGGGTTTGTCAGCGTATAAGCCAGTCTAGACCCCGCCCAACTGATTTTTCCTGGTAGTGGGGGTTGGATTTGGATCTGTTTTTCGACGGTGGGACGATCGATCGATCGATTGAATGTCAGGGTAAAGGCGGTATCTTCAGCACTAATCGATCGATTCTGCCAATTAAAATCACGGACTTGTGGCAAGGTGCGATCGCCACTCCATAATAAGAGCAGGGTGACGATCGCCAATACAGCCATGAGCGTGATGGCAATGCGATCGATTGGAAGTAAAGCTTTACGGGTATTCACAGGGTATGGAATGTGGTTAATTAGTTGATAGTTGATAGTTGATATAGCGATCCTAAATCAGATCCTTGGGATCGAATATTGGTGCGTTACGGCAGTCGCCTAACACACCCTACATCAACCTAGCTTTTCATTTAGGATGGCTATAGTTGATAGTTGATAGTTGATAATTGATAACGATTCGCCGCACGTAGGCTCTAAACCCTTACTATTCAGTAGAAATATCTCACTTAAAGTCTAAATCCTCAAACCTAAAGCCTAAAGCCTAAATCCTCAAACCTAAAGCCTAAATCCTAAAGCCTATTCCTGATAAGGATTCTTAGGTGTTGCAATCGGCTGAATTTCACTAGCATCAATGACTAATTGACGACTACCGGAAAATGTTTCGACGATCGCTTTGCCTTTGACTTGAAACCAACTATCTTGGGGATAGTTTTGACGAGTCCCTGAAAATTTGATGGGGATGGCGACGGGATAGGCATCTGCGGCGCAGCAGGTAATCACAAATCTCGATAGCATCAGATAGTTAGCGGGAAGTTCTTTAGGATAAAACACAAACCCATTAATATTAGCTTTTTGACCTAAATATGCGTCGGGTTCGGGGTAATTATTGAGAGTTCGCACCCAATCCACCAGGGTTTTGGATTCGGGGTTGACATTGGTACTAAAGGCTTGGGTTTGGCTGCGGGTAACTGTGACAGCTTCGGAAGATACTCCGCGCTGGATGGCAGCATGACTGGTAAATAATTTGGGAGTAATAATCAATCCGACGATCGCGGTACCCAATAGTAGCATTGTGGTTACGCCTTGAGGCAGGAGACTACTATGCAGTTCTTGAGGGCTACCGATTTTACCTCGAATTAGTCTCCAGCTCTGAAAGATCCCAATTAATAATAAACAGCCGCCCGTAACTGTCACGAGCAGATAGTAACTAGGATGAACGAGGATGTATAAAGTACCATCGATCGCATATTTAAGTAGTAAGATTCCCCATGCTGTTACCGCCGTAATATCTAACCACGACTTTCTCAGACTGGAGCGAGTGGAGGGATTAACTGACATGGAAGTTCACGAACAAGGTTAATATAAAAGTTAATTGAGTCGCGATCGCAAATATATAAAAGATTGCTTTGGGTTTAAATATCGATAACATCAATCCAATACTCTTGAGATCGAACATCGGCCCAAATACTAGAAATGCAAGTAAAGAACCACTCGTAAATGTTGCCGCAAAAGAGAGGGCAAAAAATGAGTCTACAGTAGAACAAATCGAAATCGAACCAGCCAAGATCATCATTACCACGATCGACAAAATCGGCCCTTCACCTAAACTAACGATCAGTTCTCGTGGTGTCAACGTTTGAATTGCCGCCGCTACTGCACTACCCAATACTAGTACCCCGCCCAATTCTCGTAATTCTTGGATGACATTATCTATGACTAAATCGAAATTAGCGCGGATTGATTTCTGCGGCGGCTGAATTAGATCTTGAGTCATTCGTTTGGCGGCTATCCCACCACTACCGAGCATAAAATCACCGCCATCGAGGAGGCTAGAACCAGTACTAATTTTCGGTTGAGCGCGAATTGTGCCCAACGCGA
>ENA-OFCX01000480-OFCX01000480.1-metagenomes-genome-assembly--contig:-NODE-480-length-20509-cov-6.125110_pt1 | contig 20509 bp, 19 predicted proteins | sample MGYA00153384_OFCX01 | MGnify analysis MGYA00153384
CGCCCAGCGGCGACGAGAACCGTGCGGTGCCGGACGTCGGCAGCACATGGTTCGGGCCGGCGCAATAGTCGCCCAGGCTTTCGCTGGTGTAGGCACCGAGGAAGATGGCACCCGCATGGCGCAGCAACGGCTCCCAGCGATGCGGGTCGCGCGAGCTGACCTCGAGGTGCTCGGGCGCGATGCGGTTGCTGATTTCGCAGGCTTCTTCCATCGAGCGTGTCTGGATCAGCGCGCCGCGCCCTTCGAGCGAGGCGCGGATGATCGCGTGGCGCGGCATCTGCGGCAACAGCCGCTCGATCTGCGCGCGCACCTGCGCGATGTAGTCCGGGTCGGGGCACAGCAGGATGCTTTGCGCCAGCTCGTCGTGCTCGGCCTGGCTGAACAGGTCCATCGCGACCCAGTCGGGCGGCGTGCTGCCGTCGGCCAGCACCAGGATCTCGCTCGGGCCCGCGATCATGTCGATGCCGACCTGACCGTAGACGCGCCGCTTGGCGCTGGCCACGTAGGCATTGCCCGGGCCGGTGACCTTGTCGACCGCGGCGATCGTGGCCGTGCCGTAAGCCAGCGCGGCCACGGCCTGCGCGCCGCCAATCGTGTAAACGCGGTCGACTCCCGCCACGGCGGCCGCGGCCAGCACCAGCGCGTTGCGATCGCCGTGCGGCGTCGGCACCACCATGACGATCTCACCGACGCCCGCCACCTTGGCCGGCAGCGCGTTCATCAGCACGCTCGACGGATAAGCCGCCTTGCCGCCCGGCACATAGATGCCGACGCGGTCGAGCGGCGTCACCTTCTGGCCGAGCAAGCTGCCGTCGTCGTCGCGGTATTGCCAACTGCGGCCGCAGGCTTCGAGCTGGCGCCGGTGGTAGCTGCGTATCCGGCTCGCCGCGGCTTCGAGCGCGCTGCGCTGGGCCGGCGTGATGATGTGCAGCGCTGCCTGCAATTCATCGGGCGTGATCGCGAGTGCGGCCACGGTCGGCGCCTGCAGGCCGTCGAAGCGCTGGGTGTATTCCAACACCGCGGCGTCGCCTCGCACGCGCACGTCGGCGACGATCGCGGCCACGCGCTCCTCGATCGCCGCGTCGGTCTGGGCCGACCAGTGCAGCACGCGCTGCAGATCGGCATCAAAGCCCGAGGCCGCGGTGTTCAGGGTCCGGATGTCGATCGTCATGGGTTCATCAGGCCGGAGTGGCGGCCGCCGTGGCCGATGCAAACGCGTCGATGATGCCGCGAATCGCCGTGCACTTGAGTTTCAGAGCCGCCTGGTTGACGATCAGGTGCGCCGAGATCAGCATGATCTGCTCGACCTCGACGAGGTGGTTCGCCTTCAGCGTGCTGCCGGTCGAGACCAGGTCGACGATCGCCTCGGCGAGGCCGGTCAGCGGCGCCAGCTCCATCGAACCGTACAGCTTGATCAGGTCGACGTGCACGCCCTTGTCGGCGAAATGGTCGCGCGCGATCTGCGTGAACTTGGTGGCCACGCGCAGGCGCGAGCCCTGCTTGACCGCGCCGGCGTAATCGAAATCGGCGCGCACCGCCACGCTCATGCGGCAGCGCGCGATCTGCAGGTCGAGCGGTTGGTACAGGCCGTGCCCACCATGCTCGATCAGCGTGTCCTTGCCGACCACGCCGAGGTCGGCGCCACCGTACTGCACGTAAGTCGGCACGTCGGTGGCGCGCACCAGCACCAGCTGCACATCGGCGCGGCTGGTGCCGATGATCAGCTTGCGGCTCTTTTCGGGGTCTTCCGACACCTCGATGCCGGCGGCCTTCAGCAGCGGCAAGGTCTCATCAAAGATGCGCCCCTTCGACAGCGCCAGCGTGATCATGGCGACATCGGCTGCGTGAGCGCCCGGCCGCTGATCGAACTCGGGAGCACCAGCAGGCCGCTCGCCGGCGTCGTCACCGTCTGACGGATCCGTGATCTCGTCATCTGGACCTTTCGATGCTCGCGCCGATGCCGCGCAGCTTGGCTTCCATCTGGTCGTAGCCGCGGTCGAGGTGGTAGATGCGTTCGATCACGGTGTCGCCTTCGGCCACCAGGCCGGCGATCACCAGGCTGGCCGAGGCGCGCAGGTCGGTCGCCATCACGGTCGCACCCGAGAGCCTCTCGACGCCCTGCACCAGCGCGGTCGAGCCGTTGATCTCGATGCGCGCGCCCAGCCGCAGCAATTCGTTGACGTGCATGAAGCGGTTCTCGAAGATCGTCTCGGTCACGCTGGCGGTGCCCTGCGAGACGCAATTGATCGCCATGAACTGCGCCTGCATGTCGGTCGGAAAGGCCGGGTACTCGCTGGTGCGAAAGCCGACCGCACGCAGCCGGCCGTCGCTGGCGACGCGGATCCAGCCGTCGCCGGCTTCGATCGTCGCGCCGGTCTCGCGCAGCTTGTCGATCACGGCCTCGAGGTGGTCGGCGCGGGCGTGGCGCAACACCACGCCGCCACCGGCTGCTGCCACGGCGCACAGGAATGTGCCGGCCTCGATGCGGTCGGGCACGATGCGGTGCGCCTGCGCCTCGGCCAGGCCGTGCAAGCGCTCGACGCCCTGCACGCGGATGCGGCTGGTGCCGTGCCCCTCGATGCGCGCGCCCATGCGGATCAGCAACTCGGCCAGATCGGTCACCTCCGGTTCCTGAGCCGCGTTCTCGAGCACGGTTTCGCCGCGCGCCAGGGTGGCCGCCATCAGCAGGTTCTCGGTGCCGGTGACGGTCACCATGTCGGTGTGGATGCGGGCGCCCTGCAGGCCGCCTTGCGACCTGGCGATGATGTAGCCGTGCTCGACCGCCACCTGCGCGCCCATCGCCTGCATGCCTTTGATGTGCTGGTCGACCGGCCGCGAACCGATCGCGCATCCACCCGGCAACGACACACGCGCCTGGCCGAAGCGCGCCAGCAGCGGGCCCAGCACCAAAATCGAGGCGCGCATCGTCTTGACCAGTTCGTAGGGCGCCTCCTGCGACGTCAGCTGTCCGGCGTCGAGCGTGACGCGGTCGGGCCGGGCGTCGCTGCGCTGCACCTGCACGCCCATGTTGCGCAGCAGTTTCAGCGTGGTGTGGACGTCCTGCAGGCCGGGCACGTTGTCCAGCGTGATCGGCTCGTCCGACAGCAGCGAGGCGCACAGCTCGGGCAGCGCGGCGTTCTTGGCGCCCGAAATGGTGACTTCGCCAGTCAGTCGGCGACCGCCGCGAATGATGAGTTTGTCCATGCGATGCCGACAAAGAGAAGCAAGAAGAGGCGTTGAACGGATCACGGCCCGCAGTGCCCGGTGGTTTCAGCGCTGCCCGACCGCGGGCTGGGCACCTGCAAGCCACAGCCGCCGCTGCGGGGCGAGATCAGTGGTGGTGTAGCGAACCGGCGTCGGCCGGGTCCGCACCAGCAGACAGGGCCCATTCGGCCGGCGTGAGCGTCTTCATCGACAACGCATGGATCTGCTCGCGCATCTTGTCGCCCAGCGCCCGGTAGACGCGCTGGTGGCGTGCGATGCGACTGCAGCCGTCGAACTCGGCCGCAACGATGGTGGCGAAGAAATGACGGCCGTCGCCCTCGACGCGCAGATGCTGGCAATCCAGCCCCAGGGCGATGAAACGTTCGACTTCGGCGGGTGTGGGATCAGCCATATTTAGGTTATTTTAGCCGGCCAATCGATTGAGCCGGCAGGCTGCGGCCGCACCTCGGCGCCACCTTGCGGTTGCGGCTCAGGACCGGATCTTGTAGCCGATGCGCAGCAGCCGCAGGCTCAGCCCGCACACCAGCAGCAAGGCCAGGCCGACCACGCCGAAGCTGAGCCACGGAGAAGCATCGCTGACGCCGAAGAAGCCGTGCCGGAAGCCGTCGATCATGTAGAAGAACGGGTTCAGGTGGCTGACGGTGTGCCACGGCTCGGGCAGCGAGCCGACCGAATAAAACACGCCCGACAGAAACGTCATCGGCATGATGACGAAGTTCTGGAAGGCCGCGATCTGATCGAACTTCTCGGCCCACAGCCCGGCGATCAGGCCGAGCGCGCCCATCAGCGCGGCGCCCGCCGCCGCGTAGAAGAGCACCCAGCCAGGATGCACCAATTGCAGCGGCGCGAACCAGGCCGTCACCGCCAGCACTCCTGCGCCGACGGCCAGCCCGCGGATCACCGAGGCGCCCACGTAGGCCACGAACCACGCCCAGTGCGACAACGGCGTGACCAGCACGAACACCAGGTTGCCGCTGACTTTGCTCTGGATCAGCGACGAGCTGCTGTTGGCGAAGGCGTTTTGCAACACGCTCATCATCACCAGGCCGGGAACCAGAAAGCTGGTGTAGGAGACCGTGCCGTAGACCTTGACGTGCGCTTCCAGCACGTGGCCGAAGATCAGCAGGTAGAGCACCGCGGTCAGCACCGGCGCGGCGACCGTCTGCACGCTGACCTTCCAGAAGCGCAACACCTCCTTGTAGAGCAGCGTGCGTGTGCCCGACAGCACGGCCAGCGCGCCCATCAGGCCGGCACCGCGGCGGCCGGGTGCGCCGACTCGCCGTGCATGATCTCGAGGAAAACATCCTCCAGGTCGGCGCGGCCGATCTCCAGATCCTGCGCCGGGCAGCCCGCACTGCGCAGCGCCGACAGGATGGTCTCGATCTCCTGCGCATCGCGCGCCTTCAACTGCACCGTGCGGCCGGTGACACGCGCCTGCGCAGCGAGCGCGGGCGGAAGCGGCGCATCGACCTTGAAGCGCAACATCGTGCTGGCGCGCCCGGCCAGCAGTGCCGAGGTGCTGTCGAGCGCCACCACACGGCCCTGCTTGAGCATCGCGATGCGGCCGCACAAGGCTTCGGCTTCCTCCAGATAGTGGGTCGTCAGCAGCACGGTGTGGCCTTCCTTGTTCAGCCGCGCGACGAACTGCCACAGCGTCTGGCGCAACTCCACATCGACGCCGGCAGTGGGCTCGTCCAGCACGATCACGCGCGGCCGGTGGACCAGCGCCTGCGCCACCAGCACACGCCGCTTCATACCGCCCGACAGCTGCCGCATGTTGGCATCGGCCTTGTCGGTCAGGCCAAGGTTGAACAGCAGCTCGTCGATCCAGGCGTCGTTGGCGCGCTTGTCGCTGCGCACGCCGAAATAGCCGCTTTGGATGCGCAGGGTTTCGCGCACGCTGAAGAACGGGTCGAACACGAGTTCCTGCGGCACGATGCCGAGGCAGCGCCGCGCCGCCGCGTAATCGCCCACCACGTCGTGGCCGTGCACCTCAACGCGGCCGGCGCTGGCGCGCGTCAGGCCGGCCAGCACGCTGATGAGGGTGGTCTTGCCGGCGCCGTTCGGCCCGAGCAGGCCGAAGAACTCGCCCGACTCGATGTCGAAGCTGACATCGTCGAGCGCCCGCACCTCGGTGCGGGCGTCGGCGTAGGTCTTGGTGACACCCTGGAACGAGACGGCTGGCATGAGCGCCAGATTGTAGGCAGCCGGGATTGATGCACGGCGTGCCAGCGCAGCCAGGGTGAGGGCTGCCGCCATTGGAGCCAGACAGACTTGATGCTAGATTGAACACGACGCTGCGACGCCACGACGCTGCCGGACCCCACCCGCTTTTTTACCGCTCTGCGAGGACACGATGGGCACGCCACCGAAAAAGCCCAGACGAACCGCACAGCGCATCCTGGAGGTCACGCTCGAGCTGTTCAACCGGTTCGGCGAGCCCAACGTGTCGACCACGTTGATCTCGGCCGAACTCGGCATCAGCCCGGGCAACCTGCACTATCACTACCCCGCCAAAGACGAGCTGATCAACAGCCTGTACGACCGTTTCGAGCAGGCGCTGACGGAACTGCTGCGCGCTGCCGACGGCGTGCGCAACGTCGAAGACGCCTGGCTGTTCTTCCACATGATGTTCGAGCTGATCTGGCAGTACCGCTTCTTGTACCGCGACCTGAACGACCTGCTGTCGAACAACCGCCGGCTGGAAACGCACTTTCAGTGGGTGCTCAAGCACAAGGCGCAGGCGGTGCAGGACGTGCTCGGCGGGCTGGGCCGCCACAGCCTGCTGACGATCGACCCGCGTGACCTCGAGCCGGTGGCCACGGCGATGGTCGTCGTGCTGACCTACTGGCTGAGTTTCGAATTCGTGCGCGACCCGCGCAAGGCGCTCGAGCCCGAGCGCGCCGGCGCTGCGCTGATGCGCGGCGCCTTCCACGTGCTGAGCCTGCTGCTGCCGTACCTCGAAGCCGGGCAGCGCGAACACCTGCACCGGCTGGTGGGCAACTACAACACACCCTGAAGGAGACCCGAGATGGCCAAATGGACCGCCTTTCCACACGGCAGCGCGCAATACACGCACGACCTCGCCGCGCTGAAGAAGCTCTGGCCGCGCCTGCACGCCGGCGATGCCGAGCCTTGGCCGAAAGAGCCGAAGGTGCAAGAGGCCTGGGCGTTGTTTCACGCGGGCGCATTTCACAAGGCCTTCGAGGCCGGGTTGAAGGCCGGCAACACCGGGATCACGGTGGCCAACAAGGCGCAGGCCATCTACGCAAATTACCTGGAGAAGGCCGAAAAGACCAAACTGGCCATGTTTCTCGAAGCCTCGGAGCGCGCCGAGGCATTGACCGAGACCGAGCCGAAGAACGCCAACGCCTGGTATCTGATGGCCTATGCGTTGGGCCGTTACAGCCAGGGCATCAGCATCACCAAGGCGCTCGCGCAGGGGCTGGGCGGCAAGGTCCGCAACGCACTGGAAATGGCCATCAAGCTGTCGCCCAAACATGCCGACGCGCACGTCGCGCTCGGTGCATTCCACGCCGAGGTGATCGACAAGGTCGGCTCGCTGCTGGGCCGCACCCAGGGCGCCAGCAAGGACGCCGGGCTGACCAACTTCAAGACCGCGCTGAAGCTGAACCCGACGTCGGCGATCGCGATGGTCGAATACGCCAACGGGCTGGTGATGCTGGAGGGCAACCAGAAGATGAAGGAAGCAACGCAACTCTATGAGCAGGCCGCCGCTTGCGAGCCGCTCGACGCGATGGAACGGCTCGACGTCGAGATCGCCAAGGCCGAGCTCGAGGACTGATTCGGACCGAAGGAACTGAAGAGACTGACGAGGACCGACGGTCCGGGCCCGGCATGGCCGTCTTCAGTCCGCCTCGCCCCACGGCAGCATCATCATCGTCAGCAGCAGTTGTTCGAACTGGGGCTCGAACGCATCGATGATCTGCTGCGGCTCGGGGCACAGCTTGACGTCGGTGATCAGGCCGAACTGCACGCCGCCGCCGTACGACAGGATGCTCAGGCCCATGCCGATGTTGCCCGAGGCCGGCACCCAGAACATGTTCTGCCGCAGCGTGGCGCCGCAGAACTTGAGCGGCTCGGCCGGGCCCGGCACGTTGGTCATCACCGCGGTGGCCTTCTTCGAAAAAAGGCCCAGCAGCGCGTCCTGCATCGGCTTGATCATCAGCCCGGCAACGGCCAGCACGGCAAACGCCAGCAGCGGCTGGTAGCTGTCTTTGAGTTCGCGCATGCGCGCATGCACCGCGTAGACGCGCTCGATCGGATTCTGGATGCCGACCGGCAGCACCAGCGGCGCCAGCCCGAAGCGATTGCCGAGCTTCCACGCCTGCTCGTGCGGACGCAGGTTGACCGGCACCATCGCGCGGATCTCCTGCCCGGTCGGGTCGTCGCCGAGGCCGCGCAGGTAGGCGCCAATGGCACCGGCCGCACACGCCAGCAGCACGTCGTTGACCGAGCAGTTGAGCGCCTTGCCGATCGCCTTGACCTGCACCAGCGAAATGGGCTCGCTCCAGGCCACCGCTTTGCGGCCGATCGGCTGGCCCTTCAGCCGCGTCGGCGAATCGTCGGGCAGCAGCGCCAGCGCGGCGGCGTCGGAAATCACCTTGCAGCCGATGCGGGCCATGTCGAGCGAGCCGAGCAAACCCTTCTGCGGATGCGACAGCAGCTCCATCGACTTCACCACGCCGTTGCCGTACATGCCGATCGCCTTCACGGCGATATCGGTGACGGGCCTGAGCACCGCGTCGGCCAGCCAGTCGGATTCGCCGGCGTCGACCGCTTCGCGCTTGCGTCGGCGCGGCGGGTCTCGGCCGCCGTCGGTGATCGACAGCATCACGGAGATCAGCGCGATGCCGTCGCCGATGCAGTGGTGAATGCGCGCGATCAGCGCGCTGCCGCCCTCGTAGTGCTCGACCAGATGAAACTGCCACAGCGGGTGCGCGTGGTCGAGCGGCGTGGTGGCCAGCGCACCGACACGCGACTGCAGCGCCGCGCGTTCGCTCTGGCCGCGTTTGCGCCGCAAGGTCTCGACCACCACATGCTGTTCGATGTCGAAGGCGTCGTCCTCGACCCAGGCGGCGCCCAGCACGTCCTGCTCGACCTTCTGCCGGAAGCGGTCGTACTTGAGCAACTTGGTCGCGATGCGCTGGCGCAGCGCCTCGATCGTGATGCCCGGCTGCAGCAGCCAGACGCCCACGATCATCATCAGGTTGACCTCGTTGTCCATCCGCAGCCAGGCGGTGTCGACGCGGGACATGCGGTGAGCGGGTGCGGGCATCGAGTGTCCCTGACGGTGCGAAACCGTGGGTCCTTGCGGTTGCGGGGCTTCCAAGATGCTGGGTAAGATGATGCGAGTCAATTCACACTTATACCGACGGGAGACACAAGCGATGGCCGACCTGCAAAACCGCTTCGAGCAAGCCGTGGCCGACTCCAAAACCCTGCCCGAGAAGCCCGACAACGCCACGCTGCTGCAGTTGTACGCGCTGTACAAGCAGGCCGGCAGCGGCGATGCGCAAGGCACGCGGCCGGGCTTCGCCGACATGGTCGACCGCGTCAAGTGGGACGCCTGGAACACCCTCCAAGGCAAGGACGGCGCGGCGGCGATGCAGGAATACATCGACCTGATCGAGTCGCTTAAATAACGGCGAGCGGGTCGCACACGCCGAACTTTGACAGCGGCCCGCGGCGCGCAGAGTGATGCGCGTTGTGGCGTCTGTTGCCGAGTCTGTTGCGGCATCTGTTGCGGCTCTGTTGCAGCATGTGCCGGTGCACGTCTTGCAGCATGTGTGGCAGCCTGAGTTGGTGCATCTGCTGGTGCGCCTCTTTCCAGGCGCGGCGCCCGACGACCCGTGTTGCGAGCCACATGCCGCGGCGCGTCGTGGCTGGCGCTGCTGCAGGGCTCTGCGCGGCCCGCCGTTTCTATTTCTTCTTCGTCGCCTTCTTGGCAACCGCCTTTTGTTTAATGGCCGGCTTGGCGCTCTGGGCCAGCAGCGTGTCGAGGTTCTTCTCGATCTCCCCTTCGATCTTCTTGCTGAACGCCCCGAGCAGGAAACCGAGCTGCGCCTGCAGGTCGAAATGGTCCGCCGCGACGATCAGCTGCCCCTTGACGCCCGCGCGGGTGAATTGCACCGTGTCGCTGGTGTCGCCCTCGATCACGGTGCATTCCATGCCGAACTCGCTCTCGACCTGTTCGGCCCATGCCCAGGCGATCTCGCGGGCCTTGCCCAGGCCGAGTTGGTGGCTGCGGTGGATGTTGATGTCTGCCATGACGTGTCAGTCTCCGGTGTTGTTCAGCGCGGCGCGGCGCTCGTCGCGCGGCAACCGGGAAAGGCGCCGCACCTCGGCGTAGAACCGCTCGAAATCGCGCCCTTCGCGCAGGTACAGGCGCTCGAACGCCGGCGTCAGGTCATCGTACGCGGACAACATGCCCAACGCTGCATTGTTGGCGCGCGCGAACCAGCCGTCGTAGCCCGCAAACCCGCCCCAGCGGGTCGATTTCAAGGCGGCGTATTCGGCCCGCATCTCGTCCAGCAACGCCTGCTTGCGAACGCGCAACAGAGTCGGGTCCGTTCGGTCTGCCGTGCCCTGGTTGTACAGACGCTCCAGGCGCGCCTTGTAGCTCGAGGTCAAGGCCCGGAAGTCTTGCCGGCGCGACTCGAGCCGGGCATAGGTTTCGCGAGCCGCGGGACCGGCCTTTGTCGCCAGCCAGCGTTCACCGCCGATGCGTTCGACGGCGGTGGCGAACGACTCGTTGAACGTGGTGTCGCCGCTCGCATAGGCGACCTGATGCGCCAGCTCGTGAAACATCAGCCGGGCCAATTCACCCTCGGGGTAGTCGATGAAGGTGTTCAACAGCGGATCGGACAACCAGGCGCCGGGCAACGCGCCCAGGGTCGAATACGCCGGCACCGGGTAGACCGTCACTTCCAGCCCCTGCGAGCGCAGCCCGGCCGCAAAACCGTCGGCACTGGCACGGTCGTAGTAACCACGGTACGACACGCAGCCGAGCACCGGAAAGCACCAGTTCTGCAGCGTCAGGCTGAACTCGGGCGCGGCCGCCACGTTCCACACGGCGGCAGTGCGTTGCAGGTCGGAATAGCGGCGATAGCTGGCGTTGTCGGGCAGCTTCAGCTCGGCCACGGCGTAGTCACGCAGTCGCTGACTCAAGGCCAGCTGCTCGCGCAGCCGGGCTTGGGTGAGCGGGTCGCCCAGCCATTCGTCCACCGGCCGTGCGCCGCCCAGCAGCCGCAGGTGGCCTTCGACCGACTGCGCGTAATAGCCCAGCGTGCTGCAACCGGTCGTCAGCCCGACGGTGGCCACGGCCAGCGCCGCCAGGCCGGGCACCAACAGGCCGCGCCTCAAGGCGATACGGGCTCCGCGAGCTGCACCTCGACCAGGCAGTCGTAAAAGCTCGGCGCGCGGCCCAGGTCGGTGAGCTGCTGGTGCGTCACTTCGTTGACATTGGTGCCGCCCGCGCCGAGCTTGCGCCACCAAACGCCGAGGCCGTTGACAACACCGCGGCGGGCGCGGGCGCTGACCGCCACCCTGCAGAGATAACTGCCGCGCTCGTTGTGCACGCGCACCATGCCACCCGACTCGATGTGGCGAGCGCTCGCGTCGTCGGCGTGCATCTCGAGCAGCGGCTCGCCCTCAATGTCGCGCAGGCTCTTGACGTTGACGAAGGTCGAATTCAGGAAGTTGCGCGCCGGCGGCGAAATCATCGCCAGCGGATAGCGCCGCGCCAGTTCCGGCGTGCGGGCCTCGCATTCGTGGTTGTCGACATGGTCGGGCACGCCATGCGTCTTCGAGTCGATCTGACAGCGGCCGCTGGCTGTCGGAAACGCGCCTTCGGCGAACGGCGCTTCGGCGATCGGCAGCTGCACCCAGCCGTGCTCGCGCAGCGCCTGCAAGGTCACCGGGCCGGTGAAGGCGATCCGCGCCAGCGCCTCGTCGTCGTCGCGGAAGCAGTCTTCCGTGTAGCCCATGCGGGTCGCCAGGTCGCGAAAGATCTGCGTGTTCGGCCGCGCCTCGCCGACCGGCGCGATGGCGGCCTCGTTGATCAGCGCCCAGGTGTGCCCGTAACTGGTGTGCAGGTCGAGGTGTTCGAGCTGCGTGGTGGCCGGCAGCACGTAGTCGGCGTGGTCGGCGGTGTCGGTCAGGAAGTGCTCGAGCACCACGGTAAACAGGTCGTCGCGGGCGAATCCCTGCACCACGCGCGACGACTGCGGTGCCACCGCCACCGGGTTGCTGTTGTAGACGATCAGCGCCTCGATCTTCGGGCCGAAGCGGCGTCCGTCGGGCAGCAGCTCGTCGCTCTGGCGCAGCAGCTCGTCGCCGATCGTGCTCATGTTGATGGTGCGCGGCTGACGTCCGGCCAGCAGGTCGGGCCGCTGCAGCGCGGCGCTGTCGACCACTGGCTTGAACCAGCCCGAGGACGACAGCAGCAACCCGCCGGCGCGGTGGCGCCAGGCGCCGATCAGGCACGGCAAAATCGCGATCAGGCGCACCGCGTTGCCGCCACCCCTGACACGCTGCATGCCGTAATTCAGGCGGATCGATGCGGGCCGAATGCTGGCGTAGTCTCGCGCCAGCGCGCGCACCTCGTCGGCGCTGATGCCGCAGACCTGCGCCGCGCGCTCGGGCGGCCACTGCAGGGCGCGCTCGCGCAGCGCGGGCCAGCCTTCGGTGTGGCGCTCGATGTAGTTGTGGTCGAGCCACTCGTGCACGATCAGCTCGTGCATCAGCCCGAGCGCCAGCGCGCCGTCGGTGCCGGGCCGCAGCGCGATGTGCTGATGGCACTTGTCGGCCGTTTCCGTCTTGCGCGGGTCGATGCAGATCAGCTTGGCGCCGTCGCGCTTGGCCTGTTGCGCCAGGGTCCAGAAATGCAGGTTCGACGCGATCGAATTGCTGCCCCAGATCAGGATCAGCCGGCTCTCGGCGAAGTGCGCCAGGTGCATGCCGACCTTGGCGCCGTAGGTGGCCGCCAGCGCCTCGCCGCCCGCCGACGAACAGATCGTGCGGTCGAGCAGCGACGCACCGAGACGGTGGAAGAAGCGTGACGACATGCTGTCGCCCTGCAGCAACCCCATCGTGCCGGCGTAGCTGTACGGCAGGATCGCCTGCGGATCGCGCGCCGCGATCGACGTCAGGCGCGCGGCGATGGCGTCAAGCGCCTCGTCCCAGCCCACGCGCGCGAACTGCCCGCTGCCTTTAGGACCGACGCGCTTGAGCGGGTGCAGCACGCGCTCGGCGTGATAGGTGCGCTCGGTGTATCGAGACACCTTGGTGCACAACGCGCCCTGTGTCGGCGGGTGATCGGGGTCGGCCTGAATGCGGATCGCACGGCCGTCCTGCACGGTCACGCGCATCGCGCAGGTGTCGGGGCAATCGTGCGGGCAGGCACCGCGGGTGGTCACGCTGGTGTTCATGGGCTGACTATTGCACAGCGGCACAGCAGCACAGCGGCACAGCAGCACAGCGGCACAGCGGCACAGCGGCGCAGCGGCACAGCGGCGCTGGAGGACGGCAGCACAGCGGCACTGACAGACAGCGGCACGGTGGCGCTACGGCGCTGCGGGATGGCGGCACAGTGGCACTGACGGACAGCAGCACTGCGTCACTGCGTCACTGCGTCACTGCGTCGCAGCATTGGCCGAAAGAATCCCGACAAATCGGCAAATCGGCAGCCCGGCAAACCGCCAGGGCGGCGGGTAAACTGAATTCTGCCGAACGCAGCCGGGCAGCACCAATTCGCTGCAATCGACCGTTTCACGCTGGGTTTTTCATGAACGTCATCGAATCCATCTTCGCCGACGCCGCGGCAATGACTGCCGTGCGGCGCGACATCCACGCGCACCCGGAACTTTGTTTCGAGGAAAAGCGCACCGCCGATGTGATCGCTGCCCAACTCACCGGCTGGGGCATTCCGATCCACCGCGGTCTTGGCGGCACCGGCGTGGTGGCGATTTTGAAGAACGGCAGCAGCAAGCGCGCCGTCGGCCTGCGCGCCGACATCGACGCGCTGCCGATGACGGAGCACAACACCTTCGCGCACGCCAGCACGCAGCCCGGCAAGATGCACGCCTGCGGCCACGACGGCCACACCGCGATGCTGCTGGCCGCCGCCAAGCACCTGTCGACGCACCGCCACTACGACGGCACCGTCTATCTGGTGTTCCAGCCGGCCGAAGAAGGCGGGGGTGGCGCGCGCGAGATGATCAAGGACGGCCTGTTCGAACGCTTTCCGATGGAGGCGATATTCGGCGCGCACAACTGGCCCGGCATGAAGGTCGGGCAGTTCGCGCTCAAGGATGGGCCGTGCTTTGCCAGCAGCAACGAGTTCCGCATCGTGATCCGCGGCAAGGGCGCGCATGCCGCCATGCCGCACCTGGGCCTGGACCCGGTGCCGGTGGCGTGCCAGATCGTGCAGGCATTCCAGACCGTGATCACGCGCAACAAGCGGCCGATCGATGCGGGCGTGATCTCTGTGACGATGATCCACGCCGGCGAGGCCACCAACGTCGTGCCCGACAGCTGCGAGATCCAAGGCACGGTGCGCACCTTCACGCTCGAGGTGCTCGACCTGATCGAGCAGCGCATGGCCGAGATCTCCGAACACACCTGCGCCGCGTTCGGCGCCACCTGCGAATTCAGCTTCAGGCGCAACTACCCACCCACCATCAACCACAGTTCAGAGACCGCGTTCGCCCGACGCGTGATGGCCGAGATGGTCGGGCCAGACAACGTGCTCGAGTTCGAGCCGACGATGGGCGCCGAGGACTTCAGCTACTTCCTGCAGCACAAGCCCGGCTGCTACTTTCTGATCGGCAACGGCGACGGCAGCCACCGCGCCGGCGGTCATGGCATGGGCCCGTGCATGCTGCACAACCCGAGCTACGACTTCAACGACGAGCTGATCCCGCTGGGCGGTTCGCTGTGGGTGCGACTGGCCGAGGCCTGGCTGGGCACGCCGCGCTGAATCCGACCCGCCGTTCGCCACCCCATCTGCACCAGGAGTTTTCCCATGCCGCTGATCCACGTCGAGTTGTTCGAGGGCCGCACGCCCGAAGTTCAAAAGGAACTGATGCTGGCCTTGACCGACGCGGCCTGCAAGACGCTGCAGTGTTCGCCCGATTCGGTCGATGTGATCTTGAAAGAAGTCAGGCGCGAGCACTGGGCCACCGGCGGCAAGCTGTGGTCGGAGCCGCGCTGACATCCAGCGGACGCCGTGTAGCCCTCGGGGCCGCGGCGTCGGCCACGACGGCGATCAGCGGCCGAGCGCGGGTGACCTGATCAGCGCCAGTTGCGGCGAAGGGCGCGTCACGGTCTGGTCGAACGGATGCACCGCCGCGCCGACCGCGCGCAGCACCTTCTGCACGTAGGCCCGCGTCTCGACGTACGGCGGCACGCCGCGGTAGCGTTCCACCTTGCCTTCGCCGGCGTTGTAGGCGGCCGCGACCAGCGCGACGTCGCCCTCGAAGTAGGCCAGCAGCCAGCGCAGGTACGACATGCCGCCGCGCACGTTCTGCGCCGGGTCGTAGGCGTTGCGCACGTTGAAGCGCTCGGCTGTTTCCGGAATCAGCTGCATCAGCCCCTTGGCGTTTTTGGGCGACAGCGCGGCGCTGTTGAAGTTGGATTCGGCCTGGATGATGGCCAGCACCAGTTGCGGCTCGACCTGGTAGGTGGGCGCCATGCGCGTGACCATCTCGTAAATGCCGCGCGGCGCGATCGCCTGGTAGGCCACCGGCGGGCGCAAAGACGGCGCCGCGGCGCGACTGGCCAGCGCCGCCATCGTGACGGTCGACTTCGCGGCCGGCGCGGACCGCGCTTCGCGCATGCAGTCGGGCAGGTCGGAGGTCGGCCCGCCGACGTTTTTGAGCATGCGCTGCGCGGCCTCCAGGCCCTGCTCTGCGGCCGCATTGAAGAAAAACGCCGCGGCCAGATCGTTGCGCTCGACGCCGCGGCCGTTGGTGTACATCCAGCCCAGGTTGTACTGGGATTCGGCGTCGCCGAGCTTGGCGGCTTTGCAGTAGAGCTTGGCAGCCAGCACCGGGTCGCGCTCGACGCCCTCGCCGTTCTCCAGCGCCAGCGCTTCCTTGCGCAGGAACGAGATCAGCGTGAGCTCCGACTCCTGCGCCGTCGCGCTCAGCGGCAGCAGGCCGACCAGCGCGAGCGCGAGAGCGCAAGGCCAGCCGGCACGAACGATTCGGGTGCTCAGGCGGCAGGAACGGGGCATGGTGATGGGGTTCGTCATCGTTTCGAAAACTTCCGTGCGCAAGATAGGCCAGCCCGGTCGAAATGGTCAACCCCGCATCCTCGCCGCACTGCGCCAGCGCAAACCGTCGTCGCACGCCGACCGCGTGCCGCGCGGCACGCTCACACGATCGACTTGCCGGGCGCCGGGCCGCAGAGCCACTTTGTGACGCCAGCGTGGCCAGGCGAACCGCCAAGATGGTGATCGATTCACGCGTGGACGTCGTCGCGTCGGATGGCCCTGCGTTCATTCTGAGCCGGGCCCGACCTGTATCCTTTGGCATTCGATCTACAAAAGAGCGTCGAAGCGGCCGCAACTTGCGATTGCTGCTGCGGTGCGTTGAACACTGTTGAACCGCGACCTCCAACTGCAGCTTCTGTCCTGCCTGGCCGACAGTCCGACCTGCGTCGGCCTGTTCGATGCGCAGGAGACGCTGCGCTACGCCAACGCCAGTTTCTTGCAGGCATTCGGCACCGAACTCGACCCCGCGACGACCTGGGAAGAATTGATGCGGTGCTGCCACCGCGAGCGGCGCGGCCTGCTGATCGAGACCGACGACATCGACGCCTGGCTAACGCGTGCGCGCCGCTCGTACCGCAAGACCGCCACGCGCAGCTTCGAGTCCGATTTCGTCGACGGGCGCTGGCGCACCGTCACCGAAACGCTCAGCGCTGACGGCTGGGCGCTGGTGCTGGCTGCCGACGTGACGCCCCTGAAAGTCAACGAGGCGACCCTGCGCGAGGCCCGCGATCAGGCCGTGCTGTCGTCGCTGACCGATCCGCTGACGGGTCTGTACAACCGCCGTTACATGTTCAACCGGCTCGCCGAACTGCTGGTGAGTGCGCGCAAGATGCGGTATCCGCTGACCGCAGTGGCCATCGACCTCGATCATTTCAAGCAGATCAACGACCGCTACGGCCACATCATGGGCGACCAGGTGCTGGTGTACTTCGGGCAACAGTTGCGCCGGCACCTGCGGCCGCTTGACGTGGTCGGACGCACCGGAGGCGAAGAATTTTTGATGGTGTTGCCAAACGCTGATGCAGGCGGCGCGCTGCACGTGCTCGGCCGCCTGCGCGCGCTGACCGACAGCACGTTGCCCGTTGAAGGCCTGTCCTCGCTGAAGTGCTCGTTTTCCTCCGGTGTCACGCTGGCGCACCCGCACGACACCGTCGAGACTCTCTACGACCGAGCCGACCATGCGCTTTACGCTGCCAAAGCGGCAGGTCGTTCGCGCGATGTGGTGTTCGACGGCACGCAGGCGCTGCTGGAGCCACCGGGCGCACCGCACCCCACCGACCCCGGCCCCGACCCCGACCACCCGGCAGACAGATGAGCCCGACCAAACCGCGTTCCGGCGTCAGGCTGGACTGAACCGTGCAGTCGCCGTCCCGATCGACCCCGCCCGCGTCCGGCCCATCCAACCTGTATTGCGCATTGCGGGCGCAATTCCCGGCCGACCTCGACCGCATCGCGATCGAGACCGCCGACGGCGAACCCGCGCATTACACGTGGCGCGACATCGATCGCGCCACCGCGATGCTTGCCAACCTGCTGCACTGGCTGGAGCTGCCGGCTGGCGCGCGCATCGCGGTGCAGACCGAGAAATCGGTCGAGGCGCTGCTGCTGTATTTGGCAGTGCTGCGCGCCGGTTGTGTGTACCTGCCGCTCAACCCCGCCTATCAGGCCAGCGAGATCGAATACTTCATCGGCAATGCCCAGCCGAGCCTGGTGGTGTGCACGGCTGCCAACTTCGGCTGGATCTCGAAAATCGCCTTCCAGGCCGGCACCGCGCATGTCTACACGCTGGGCAGCGACCGCAGCGGCAGCCTGCTGCAGCGCGCCGCGACCCACAGCGATCGGCACGAACCGGTGGCCAAAGCGGCCGACGACCTGGCGGCCATTCTCTACACGAGCGGCACGACCGGGCGCAGCAAGGGCGCCATGCTGAGCCACGGCAACCTGCTGTCGAACGCACTGACGCTGAAGTCGTATTGGGACTGGCGCACCGACGACGTGCTGATCCACGCGCTGCCGATCTTTCACGTGCACGGCCTGTTCGTCGCGATCCACGGCGCGCTGATGGCCGGCGCGCGCATGATCTGGTTCGACCGCTTCGACCCGAAACGCGTGTTGGCCCGGCTGCCCGACGCCACCGTCTTCATGGGCGTGCCCACGCTGTACGTGCGCTTGCTGGCCGAGCCGGGCTTGACGCCGCAGGCCTGTGCTCACATGCGGCTGTTCATCTCGGGTTCGGCGCCGCTGCTGCTCGACACCTTCCGTGAGTGGACGGCCCGCACTGGCCACACCCTCCTCGAACGCTACGGCATGAGCGAAACGGTGATGCTGACCTCCAACCCGTGTCGCCCCGACGATGGACAACGCCGCGGCGGTACGGTCGGTATGCCCCTGCCGGGCGTCGGGCTGCGTGTCACCGATGCGCAGGGCCAGATTTGTGCGTCCGGTGAGATCGGCGCCATCGAGGTGAGCGGGCCGAACGTGTTCAGCGGCTACTGGCGCATGCCCGAGAAGACCGCCGAAGAATTCACCGCCGATGGCTGGTTCAAGACCGGCGACATCGGGAAGCTCGACGTTGACGGCTACATCAGCATTGTCGGCCGCAGCAAGGACCTGGTCATCACAGGCGGCTACAACGTCTATCCGGCCGAGGTTGAGAGTTACCTGAACGGGTTGCCCGGCGTATTGGAAAGCGCCGTGATCGGCGTGCCGCACCCGGACTTCGGCGAAGCTGTGGTGGCCGTGGTGGTGCCGCGTACCGGCGCCGTGCTCGAACCTGCTGCCTTGATCGCCGCACTGAAGGGCCGCATTGCCGGCTTCAAGGTGCCCAAGCAGGTGCTGCTGGCCGTCGAGCTCCCACGAAACACGATGGCCAAAGTGCAGAAGAACGTGCTTCGCGAACGGCACCGGGCCTTGTACGGCGATTGAGGTCGATGGCTCACGTTGCCGAGGCTGGCCGTGGTCGTGTTGTTCCTCGACTGACGCCATCCCGCAGGCGTGACTTGATTTCGCAGGTGACATTCATGCGCAGCCGTTGGCTCTTTAAAACCCATGTTCACCGATCGAACAGCTCGCTTCCGCAGTAACACAAATAGTGCCTATTTTTCGCTCTTCCGAACAAAGTCATGCCCAGCCGAGATCCAATTTCGTAACCCATCAGGGTAATGCCACTTCGCGAAATTACGCTCCGTATTCCCATCTGGGCTGACTTAATGACCATTTCGCTTGTTAACCGGCCCGTCGTGTAGAGAACCTTGTCCCTGCCCGGTTCGTCGTTGAACCACATCGCCCCAGCTATCGTGTCGATCGCATTGTGGCGACCGACGTCCTCGACGAAGTTTAAGCATTGGTCACCGACAAAAAGCCCGCAGCCGTGTACAGACCCAGCAGACCTGTAAATGCTTTCTTGCCGGCGGACTGTATCCATGATTCCGTAAAGCGAAGATTGCGTAAATTTTGATAAGGATGAACCGACGGGTGGAAATTGCATCGCGTCGATTTCGCTCATCAAATCACCGAAAACGGTTCCCTGACCGCACCCGCTCGTAACGGTTCGTTTGGAGGTTTTATCAAGCAATCGATCGATGCCAGCTCGAGTCTTGACGGCCGCAGCGTTGACCTCCCAATCGACAGTCACGGACTCAATTTCATTGAGGTTCGCTACAAGTCGCTGATTTCGAAGAAATCCTAAAACCAGGAATTCTGGCTCGGCGCCAAGCGTCATCAAAGTGACCAACTCCTGTTTGTCGACAAAAACGGTCAATGGATATTCGCCCGGAATAGATATCAATCGCGTTGTGCCGAACTCATCCAAGACCGTAATTTGCCGGGTCGGCGGGATCTTCGCGCTCGTGACATGAGGCTGAAAATCCATCACAAAAGGAGTAAGCACCGGTGCGTGTAGGGATAGCGCCGTGCGACGTCTTGGCCGGTCACAGCTTCCTGCCAACGGGGCAGTGATTGGCTCAGCGCCTCACATTTGAGGTGCTTCTCCAAAACCAACTTACCTCGCTCATCGACGGCATGGATTTGAAACAAGTCCTTAGCCAAATCTATGTTGACTGTTGATATCTTTTTTACAGGCGCCCCCTCTTTTCAGAGGGATGATTAACGCATCTACTTTGGCACATCGATGCCGTTACAAATGTGTGTGTCCATCCCATTACTTGTGACGGGATGGCTGATCATTTCAGTCGCACCAACAAAGAAGCCCCAGTTTTTAGGCTGGGGCTTTTGGGTAAGTAGCCTGACGATGTCCTACTTTCACACGGGAACCCGCACTATCATCGGCGCTGAGGCGTTTCACTGTCCTGTTCGGGATGGGAAGGAGTGGGACCACCTCGCTATGGTCATCAGGCTTTAAACGGTTGCGGTACACGGGTGGGTGTGCACTGCCAATATGTAGAGTCGGCTGCGAATGGGTTTCGCAGATATCAGTATTTGATTGCGATCGACGTTATTGAAGATCGGTGTAACGTCCAAACGAATTGGACTGGATTTCAGGATATATCCCTGTAGTGACTGTCCGTTGGACTGTCAAAGTTATAGGGTCAAGCCTCACGAGCAATTAGTACCGGTTAGCTTAACGCATTACTGCGCTTCCACACCCGGCCTATCAACGTCCTGGTCTCGAACGACTCTTCAGGGGGCTCAAGGCCCCGGCAAGACTCATCTTGAGACGAGTTTCCCGCTTAGATGCTTTCAGCGGTTATCTCTTCCGCACTTAGCTACTCGGCGATGCCACTGGCGTGACAACCGATACACCAGAGGTGCGTCCACTCCGGTCCTCTCGTACTAGGAGCAGGCTTCCTCAAATCTGCAGCGCCCACGGAAGATAGGGACCAAACTGTCTCACGACGTTTTAAACCCAGCTCACGTACCTCTTTAAATGGCGAACAGCCATACCCTTGGGACCGGCTACAGCCCCAGGATGAGATGAGCCGACATCGAGGTGCCAAACACCGCCGTCGATATGAACTCTTGGGCGGT
>ENA-OFCX01000482-OFCX01000482.1-metagenomes-genome-assembly--contig:-NODE-482-length-20456-cov-10.084947_pt1 | contig 20456 bp, 15 predicted proteins | sample MGYA00153384_OFCX01 | MGnify analysis MGYA00153384
TATTGGTTAATTGGGTTAGCCTTTGCAGCATTTATTGGCTTCACTACACTCGGACAAACCACTTGGCATTTAAGTCCCACAGTGGCGCAGGCAGAACCGCCGATCGTGACTCCCAAAGCGTTACCTGCATCTCCGGCAACTCCGCCCACTGCAACGCCTAGCGTTCGTCCTACGATTAACGTCCCAACGCCTTCAGCGACGATCGTTCCTGCGATTCCAACGCTTCCGATTCCCCCGATTCCCCCGGTTCCTGTCGTTCCGATCACGCCTGCTTCGATCGCTCCCCCTTTGCCTGTAAGCGTTGACTACAAAGATCCCAACGGACGCTTTAAGATTGCCATTCTCAAAGATCACACCGTTAGCCCCTTAGCAGGATCGGCATTGATTGAGTCACGAGATGGCAGTTTGGCCTACACGGTTCTGGTGCGATCGCAGGGTGAACTAGCGCTGCAAAATGGCACTACAACTTTTATTAATGACGCGCTGGCAAAGATCGCTCAAACCGCTTTTCAGCAAGGCGAAGGATTTCAGACCGCGCAGTGGCAAGCGATTCCAGGTGGCATCAAAATGGATTGGATATCTTCAACGCTTTCAACAACAAGAATTACTCCAACTTTGGTGGGTTCGTATGTTGCGGACAGCCGGGGTCCAATTTCAACCTTGGTCAACCTAATTCGCTGCTGACCCTGCCGCGGCGGCTCCAGTTCCGCGCCGCATACCGCTTCTAGTCATCCCCCTCCCGCGCTACTGGAAACGGTGGCGCGGGATTGATGCATTCGACGGGGGTTGGAGCGATAGTGATGTGGACACGGCGGCAGTTTGGCGGCTTGAGCGCAGCGTTGGGCTTTAGCTCGATAAGCGGTCGGGTTGCTGCGCTTGGGTCACTTACCACCTTCCCCCTCGACGATCTCGAGCGGCGGACGTTTCAGTGGTTTTGGGACCATGGCAATCCCGCCAACGGGCTGATCCCCGATCGTGCGCCGGCGAAGAGTTTCTGTTCGATCGCGGCGGTCGGGTTTGGGCTGACGGCCTATGCGATCGGCGCGGATCGCGGGTGGATCACGCGGGCCCAGGCGCGCGAGCGGACGCTGACGACGTTGCGGTTCTTCGCTAACGCCAAGCAGGGCAAGCAGGCGCGCGGGGTGACCGGGTACAAGGGCTTCTTCTACCACTTCATCGACATGCAGTCGGGCGAACGGTTCGGCACCACCGAATTGTCCTCGATCGACACGGTGTTGCTGCTCTCCGGAATGCTCCACGCGGGGCAATATTACGACCGCGCCGACGCGGCCGAAACCGAGATCCGCGCCCTCGCGACCAAGATCAACAATGCGGTCGACTGGCCGTGGATGCTGGGGCGCGGCGACTTCATCTCGATGGGCTGGACCCCCGAGAACGGTTTCATCGCCTCGCAATGGGATCGCTACAACGAATGCACCTTGCTGTATTTGCTCGCGCTGGGCAGCCCGACGCACCCGGTGCCGGCCAAGATCTGGCCGCGCTGGACCGCGACGTGGAACATCACCTGGGGCATGCATTGGGGCGAGCGGCACATCGCCTTCCCGCCGATGTTCGGCCACCAATATAGCCATGTGTGGGTCGATTTTCGCGGCATCCGCGACCCGTGGCTGCGCGCGCACGACCTCGATTTGTTCGAGAATAGCCGCCGCGCGGTGCGGGCGCAGCGCAATTATGCGATTGCAAATCCCGGCGGCTGGGCGGGTTACGGGCCGGACGTGTGGGGGCTGACCGCGTGCGATGGCCCGGGCGACTTCACCGTCAAGCTCGGCGGCAAGACCCGCACTATCTACAGTTACTCGGCGCGCGGCCCGGACGACCGCGATGACGGCACTTTGGCACCGACCGCAGTGGCCGGGTCGATCGCGTTCGAGCCGGCGCTGGTGCTGTCCGCGCTCGAAGCGATAAGCGAGCGTTACGGCCCGGCGATCGTCACCAAATATGGCTATCTCGACGCCTTCAACCCGAGCCTTGCCAATCTGGCGCCGAAGACGAAATTGTCCAACGGGCGGCTGATCCCCGGTTTCGGCTGGGTCGACACCGATTATCTCGGCATCGACCAGGGACCGATCGTGGCGATGATCGCCAACCACCGCGACGAAGCGGTGTGGAAGGCGATGCGCGGCTGCCGACCGCTGATCGACGGGCTGAAGCGGGCCGGATTTACCGGGGGCTGGCTGGACCGCGCATGAGGATATCGCGGCGCGAATTGGTGGTCGGCGCGTCAGCGATGCCGCTGTTGCTCGCCGCCTGCGGCCGCCGCAACGACGGCACAATCGACATGTGGGCGATGGGCGCCGAGGCGGAGAAATTCCCGCAATTGCTCGCCACCTTGCCGCGCGCGGGCCAACCGCCGGTGCGGGTCCAGCCATTGCCGTGGAGCGCGGCGCATGAGAAATTGCTCACCAGTTACGCCGGCGGGTCGCTGCCCGACATGGGGCAGGTCGGCAACAGCTGGATCGCCGAGCTAACCGCGATCGGCGCGATCCTGCCCGTCCCCGCCGCGCTGCAGGGCATCACTGCCGGGCAATTTGCGGGGGTGGTCGACACCAACCGCATCGACGGCAGGCTGATGGCGTTGCCATGGTATGTCGACACGCGGCTGCAATTCTATCGCAAGGATCTGTTCGAGGCAGCGGGGTTCGCGGCGCCGCCCGACCGCTGGGACGAGTGGAAGCGCGCGCTCCATGCCGTCCGCCAGAAACAGGGTGGCGAGGGATTTTCGATCCTGCTGCCGATCAACGAATATGAGCATCTGACGCAGATGGCGTTATCGGCCGGGGCGAACTTCCTCAGCGCGGACGGGACTCGGGGGGCATTCCGCTCGCCTGAATTTCGAACGGCGCTGGCGTTTTACAAATCCCTGTTCGACGAGAAGCTCGCGCCGATCGCGGGGGCGGCGCAGATCAGCAATGTGTGGAACGAGTTCGCGCGCGGATATTTCGCGGTCTACCCGTCGGGCCCGTGGACGATCGGCGATATGAAGACCCGCTTGCCACCGGCGCTCCAGTCGAGCTGGGCAACCGCCCCCTTCCCCGGCCCCGATGGCCCCGGCCGGTCAACCCCGGGCGGATCGAGCCTGGTGGTGTTCGCCCATGCGCGCGATCCGGCGGCGGCGTGGCGGCTGGTCGGCGATTTGCTGACCCCGGCAGCGCAAGCGAAATTGCAGTCGCTGACCGGCGACTTGCCCCCGACCCGCGCGGTGTGGGGCACCGCCGGGCTGACCGCCGATCCGGTCACCGAGGCCTTCGCGCGCCAACTCGACCGCACCAGCGCCTTGCCCAAGGTGCCCGAGTGGGAGCGGATCGCGACCGAGATGCAGACCGTCGCCGAGCTTGCGGTGCGCGGCACGGTAACGCTCGACGAGGCGGTGATTGACATGGACCGCCGCGCCGACCGGCTGCTTGAAAAGCGCCACTGGATGCTGAGCCGGGGGCGGACATGAGGGCATCGTATCTAGGCGCCGAAGCGCGCGCGGGACGGACGATGGTCGCGCCGGCGCTGACCGCGATCTTCCTGTTCTTCGCCCTGCCCGCGCTGGCGTCATTGGTGCTGAGCTTCACCGACTTCGACATTTACGCGCTCGCCAACCTCAACAATCTGCGCTTCATCGGCTTCGACAATTATCAGCGGTTGGTGACAAATCCTTTGTTCTGGCAAGCGATGGGCAACACCATGTGGTTCGTCTTTTTCGGGGTGCCGCTGGTGGTCGGGCTGAGCCTGGCCGCGGCGCTGCTGGTCAACGCGCGGACATTGCGCTGGCGGGCGGTGTGGCGGGTGGCGTTGTTTGCGCCGTTCGTGACGACGCTGGTGGCGACCGCGGTGGTGTGGAATTACCTGCTCCACACGCGTTACGGCCTGATCAACTATGCGCTCGGCGCGGTCGGGATCGCGCCGGTCGACTGGCTCGGCAATCCGGCGACGTCGTTATTCGCGATCCTGCTGTTCGTCGCGTGGAAGACCTTCGGCTACAACATGATCATCTTCCTCGCCGCGCTGCAATCGGTGCCGCGCGACCTCGACGATGCGGCGCGGGTCGACGGAGCGGGGGCGTGGATGCGGCTTCGCCATGTCGTCCTGCCGGCGATTGCGCCGACCGTGTTGCTAGTCGCGATCCTGACCGTCGCGGGCATGTTCCAATTGTTCGCTGAGCCCTATGTCATGACCCAGGGCGGCCCGGCGCGATCGACCGTCACGGTGCTCTATTTCATGTTCGAAGAAGGCTTCAAATGGTGGAACCTCGGGTCGGGCGCGGCGGTCGCGTTCATCCTGTTCCTGTGTATCCTCGCGGTCACCCTGGTGCAGCTAAAGCTCGCCAAACGGCTGGGCGCGATATGATCCGCCGCAATGCTTTGACCTGGTTCACCGCGGTCGTCGCACTGATCGTGCTGATGCCGTTGCTGTGGATGGTGTCGGTCAGCTTCATGGCGCCGGGCGAGGCCGCGGCCTTCCCCCCACCCCTGTTCCCCAGGCATCCGACGCTGGAAAATTACCGCACCTTGTTCGCGAGCTACGGCATCGGGCGGTACATCGTGAACAGCGTCATCGTCTCGACATTGGCGACGATGCTCGCCTTGTTGTTCGTCGTCCCCGCCGGGTTCGCCTTCGCCAAATTGCGGTTCAAGGGACGCGACGCAATCTTCCAGATACTGGTCGCGGCATTGGTCGTGCCGGGACAGATCGGGATGCTGCCGTTGTTCCTCGAGCTCAAGGCGATGGGACTGGTCAACAGCTATGCCGGGGCGCTGGTGCCGTGGCTGGCGGGGATTTTCGGGATCTTCCTGGTGCGCCAATTCTGCCTGTCGATCCCGACCGAATTGCTCGAGGCGGCGCGGATCGATGGCGCGAGCGAGGGGCGCATATTGCGCAGCATCGTGCTGCCGACATTGAAGCCGATCCTGATCACTTTGGCGTTGTTCGTTTTCCTCGGCAGCTGGAACGACTTCATGTGGCCGCTGATCATATTGGCCGACCAGAATCTGTACACGTTGCCGGTCGCGCTCGCCGCGCTGAGCCGCGAGCATGTCCAGGACAATGAGCTGATGATGGCCGGATCGGTGATCACCGTGCTGCCGGTACTGGCATTGTTCCTTGCGCTGCAGCGCCACTATCTCGACGGGCTGATGGCGGGGAGCGTCAAGGGATGAGGCGGCTCGCGATGCTCGCTGCCCTCGCGCTGATCGGCGCAGCGCCAGCGCCGGTGTTTTGGGATTCGATGGACGATGTCACGACCTGGCCCGCCAAGGGATCGAACAGCGTCGCCGCGTCGAGCCGCGAAGCCGACCATGCGGTCGAGATGCGGTACGATTTCGGCACTGTGTCGGGCTACGCGTTCATGCGGCGCACGGCGGACATCGCGGTGCCGCGCAACTATGAAATTCGCCTGCGCGTGCGCGGCACCGGCGGGCGCAACGACCTCCAGCTCAAGCTGACCGATGGCGACAATGTGTGGTGGAAAGTGTGGCGCAATTTCCGGCCGCTGGGCGAGTGGCAGGAAGTTATCATTCCGGCCGGCGAGATCGACTTTGCGTGGGGTCCGACGACCGACAAAAAGTTGCGCCACGCCGACGGCGTCGAAGTGGTGGTCGCGCGCAATCGCGATGGCGGGGCGGGGAGCATCGCGGTCGACGACATAAGGATTATCGCGCTGCCCGGAGAGTTAGTGGCGGCAGCGGCCAGGAACGACCCCAATGCCGCACTGATCGCGACCGCCAAGGCCGCGCCGCGCGGCACCTTCCCGCGCGCGTTCATCGGCGAGCAGCCCTATTGGACGCTGGCCGGATCCGACGGCGGCAAGGTCTCCGCACTGATCGACGAAGATGCGGGGATCGAGCCGGCCAAGGGCAGTTATTCGATCGCGCCAATGGTGATCGACGGCGGCAAAAGGTTCGACTGGGCCAATGTCGCGGCCAGCCAGACATTGGTCGATCATCGCCTGCCGATCCCCTCGGTGCGCTGGACCGCGCCGGGCTTCACGCTCGATACGTTGCTGCTCGCCGATCACGCCGGGCGGGCTGCGTATGCCGCTTACACGCTGACGAACCGCACCCGCGCGGCGCGGAGTTTCACCCTGCGGCTCGGGGTGCGCCCATGGCAGGTCAATCCGCCGACCCAATTCCTGTCGCAGACCGGCGGCATTAGCCCGATTGCGCGGATCGATCGCACTGGCGACAGTTTGGCGATCGTCCAGCCGCAGGAGGAAGGCGACGCGCCGGTCACGCGAGTGTTGCGGTTCGAAGGATCGCCAACGCTGGGCATTGCTGCGGACCGCGCCGACCTGGAGTATGGCGTGAATCTCGCGCCCGGACGGTCGAAGCGGATCGTCCTCACCTTCGGCAACGGCACGCCGCCCTTCGACCAAAGCTATTCCGAGACCGTTGCCCATTGGCGGGGGGCGCTTGGCCGGGTCAGCGTCACCGTCCCGCCGTCGAAGCAGTCCTTCGCCGACACGCTGGCCACGACCTTCTCGCACATCCTCACCAGCCGCGACGGACCGATGCTCAAGCCCGGAACGCGCAGCTACAATCGGGCGTGGATCCGCGACGGGGCGATGATGTCCGAGGCCTTGCTGCGGATGGGCCGGGCCGACGTCGCGCGCGACTTTGCGGATTTTTATCGCGCGCATTTGTTCGCCAGCGGTAAGGTGCCGTGCTGTGTCGATTTCCGCGGCGCCGACCCGGTGCCCGAGAATGACAGCCAGGGCGAATATAGCTTCCTCGTCAGCGAGCTGTTCCGCTTTACCCACGATCGCGCCGCGCTCGAGCGGGACTGGCCGTCGGTGCTCGCCGCCGCGCGCTATATGGACGAGCTGCGCCGGAGCGAGCGCATTCCGGCTAATCTCGCGCCCGACAAGCGGATGCTCTACGGCCTGATGCCGCCGTCGATCAGCCACGAAGGCTATTCGGCTAAGCCGCAATATAGCCTGTGGGACGATTTCTGGGCGTTGCGCGGGTATCGCGACGCGGCCGACATCGCCGCCACATTGCGCAAGCCGGAAGCGCGGGAATTGGCGGCGTCGCGCGATGAATTTGCCGCCGACCTTCACGCCGCGATCCTCGCCGCGCGCGATCATTGGCACATCGCCTTCATCCCCGGCGCGACCAGCCTGGGCGATTTCGACGCGACTTCGACCACCATCGCGCTCGATCCGGGCAATGAGCAGGCGCGGCTCGACCCGGCAATGCTGCGCGCGACCTTCGAGCGTTACTGGAGCGAGTTTCAGGCGCGCGCCTCGGGCACCAAAAAGTGGGACGATTATACGCCGTACGAGACCCGCACCATCGGCAGCTTCGTCCGACTCGGCTGGCGCGAGCCGATCGATCCGTTGCTCGCATTTTTCTTTGCCGGACGTCGGCCTGCCGGGTGGAACCAATGGGCCGAAGTGGTCGGTCGCGATCCGCGCCAGCCGCGCTTCATCGGCGACATGCCCCACGCCTGGGTCGCCTCCGACTTCGTTCGCGGCGGGCTCGACATGTTCGCGTGGGAGCGGCGCGACGACAATGCGCTAATGCTCGGCGGCGGGTTGTCGACCGATTGGCTGACCGGGCAAGGTTCCGCCATCAGCGGCCTCGTCACCCCTTACGGAAGCCTTGATTTCGCAATGCGCGGCAATGCCCATGCCCTCACCGCGACCATCGCCGGCACGGCCCGCCCGCCCGGCGGGTTCATCCTCACTTGGCCCTTCGCAACTCCGCCACCACCGGCGCTGGTCGACGGTAGGGCGATGGCGTGGAGCGGCAGCGCGCTCCTGATTCCCGCCACCGGCAGTCCCATCCGCGTCTCCATCGGGCACCGCCAATTATCAGCCGATTTCAAAAACAAGGACGTGCAATGACCCTTTTCCCCGACAATTTCCTGTGGGGTGCCGCCACTGCGGCCTATCAGATCGAAGGGTCGCCGCTGGCCGACGGCGCGGGGCCGAGCATCTGGCAAAGGTTCAGCCACGATCCCCGGTTGATGGCCGCCAAAGGCCACACCGGCGACGTCGCCTGCGACCATTACAACCGGATGGAAGCCGACGTCGCGCTGATGAAGTCGCTCGGCCTCCAAGCCTATCGCTTTTCGGTCGCGTGGGGGCGGATCCTGCCCGAGGGCACCGGTCGCGTGAACGAGGCCGGGCTCGCCTTCTACGAGCGGCTGGTCGACACCTGCCTAGCGAACGGCATCGAGCCATTGTGCACGCTCTACCATTGGGATTTGCCCGCCGCGCTCGACGATCGGGGCGGCTGGCTCAACCGCGACAGTGCCGACTGGTTCGCCGATTATGCGCGCATCCTGTTCACCCGGCTCGACGGCAAGGTCAAGAAATGGGTCACCCTCAACGAGCCATGGGTGGTGACCGACGGCGGCTACCTCCACGGTGCGCTCGCGCCGGGCCATCGCAACATGTTCGAAGCGCCGATCGCCAGCCACAATCTGATGCGCGCGCATGGCGCGGCGGTGAAGGTCTATCGCGAAGTGGGCGCCCACGAGATCGGGCTGGTGGTCAATATCGAGCCCAAATATCCGGCGACCGACAGCGCCGAGGATATCGCCGCCACCGCGCGCGCCGACGCCTATATGAACCGCCAATATCTCGACCCGGCGTTGAAGGGCAGTTACCCCGCCGAACTCAAGGAAGTGTTCGGCGAAGCATGGCCGGATTTCGCCCCTGCCGACCTCACCGACATCGCCCAGCCGGTCGATTTCATCGGCATCAATTATTACACCCGCAACGTCGTCCGCCATGACGCCAATCAATGGCCGTTGAAGGCGAGTATGGTGATGCAGGAAGGCAAGACCTACACCGAGACCGGGTGGGAAGTGCACCCGCCGGCGCTGACCGACCTTCTTCTGTGGTTCAAGCGACTGTACGGCGACATTCCGCTCTACATCACCGAAAATGGCTCGGCGTTCTACGATCCGCCGCGCGCCGGCGAGAGCGGGGTCAATGATCCGCTGCGCTGCGATTATCTCAAGCGTCACGTCGCGGCGATCGGCGATGCGATCGCGGCGGGGGTCGACGTGCGCGGCTACATGGCCTGGTCGCTGCTCGACAATCTCGAATGGTCGCTGGGCTACACCAAGCGCTTCGGAATCGTCCACGTCGACTTCGAAACCCAAACGCGCACCCCCAAGGACAGCGCCAGGCTGTACGCGCGGATTATCGCCGGTAATGGCGAGGTTGCGTCGGGATAAGGTGGCCTTGCGGGCGCGCTGGCAATTGCTAGGACGCTGCAATGAATGCGCTCGACCAGTTCAACCGCCTGTTTGCGCAATGCCCGCTGATCGCGATCCTGCGTGGGGTCAGGCCCGACGAGGTCGAGGCGATTGGCGAGGCTTTGGTCGAGGGCGGGGTGCGAATCATCGAGGTGCCGCTCAATTCGCCCGATCCGCTCGACAACATATCGCGGCTGAGTGCGCGGTTTGGCGGCCGGGCGTTGATCGGCGCGGGGACCGTGATGACGGTCGGTGAGGTCGATTCGGTTCATGCCGCGGGCGGGCGGTTGATCGTGTCGCCATCGACCAATGTTGCCGTCATTGCCGCGACAATTGCCGCCGGGATGGTCTCCTGCCCCGGTTACATGACCCCGACCGAGGCGTTCGCGGCGATCGACGCAGGCGCGCATGCGCTGAAATTATTCCCCGCCGAGGCCGCTTCGCCGGCGGTGGTTCGAGCCCAGCGCGCCGTCTTGCCAAGCGACATGCGCATCATCGTCTTCGGCAGCGTCCGGCCCGACACGACCGGCGGGCGGCCATGGTGGCCATTATCCTGCTCGCACCGAAGCACAGGCTTCCGTTCTTTAGGCCGCATCCGAATCGAGTGAGATCGGCGGCCGTGCTGGAGTGTCACGTGGACCCTCGCGACGCTATGAGGCTGAGAGCGATGCGGGAACAAGGCTCACGAGAATGTCGGGTTTCACCTTTACGCGATCAGAAAGCCGACTGTCGGCTTCCGCCCCACTTCAAGCCGTGGGGGACCGGTGGAGTGACCGCTAGAAGCGGTCGGTCGGCTAGCGACCCAACTGCGGATATTTCACCGACGCCAACCGAAGTGTATTTACCCACGTCCATCGGCGTCCTCATTCGGATTCCACAGGAGGAAGGCCCGCGATTTTGCGAGCGGCGTGCAGTAGCTCGACTGGGAGCATTGCAATTATGGTGCTGTTGTGTTCGACACCTATCTCGGTCAGCGTTTGCAGGCGCCGCAATTCGAGCGCGCCTGGCGACGCCGTGATCGTGTCCGCCGCTTCGGCAAGCTTCTTCGCCGCCTCCTGCTCGCCCTCCGCCTTGATGATACGCGACCGCTTTTCGCGGATCGCTTCAGCCTCCCGAGCGATGGCCCGCTGCATCTGCTCCGGGATGTCGACGTCCTTAATCTCGACTGCGTCGATCTCCACGCCCCACTTGAGAGAGGCTGCTGAAAGAAGTTCCTGCATGCGTTTGTTGATTGCGATACGGTCCTTCAGCATCTGATCGAGCTCGCTCTGCCCGATGGCATCGCGCAGCGCCGTCTCTGCAGCCTGGATCGTAGCCGATTTCCAGTCTTCAACTGACGTTACCACCTGGACGGGTGAGTCGGCGCGAAACCAAAGCACCGCGTTAACCCGAACTGCTACGCCATCGCGGGTGATCGTCTCCTGCGTTTCCAGCTGATACGTGATCGTCCGGGTGTCGACCCTTATAATCCGGTCAACGAACGGGATCAGCCAATACCAACCCGGTCCCTTGATCGGTCCCAAGCGGCCTAGCCTGAACAGCACACCGCGCTGATATTCTTGATTAATGCCGAAGCTGCGCAAAGCAGCAACAATCAAAAGAATTGCGACCGGAACAATTGCATAGCCGATAAACATCATTTTCCTTCCGGGGGCCTAGAACCGCCGCTCTGCCTACCTTAAGCCTTCGAGGGAAGATTGTCGCATCCTCGGATTGCTTGGCGAAATCACGGCTCCGCAGACGAAATGAGAGGTCGAGTTGGAATATCCGATGACCAAAATCCACCCACGCCGTTCCGTTGATCGCTGCTAATCCATCGCGGCCGAACCTGTCACTAGCCCGCTTACCTCGTGCGAACGGCATCTTACCCAGAATCATAGCTTCAAGGCGGTCTGGCAAGAAGCTACCCACTTCTCGCCGCTCGTCCCGCTGTCGGCATAGGCATCTCCGCCTGTCGAAGCCGAAGATCGATAATATGCTGCAGCGGACAACTTCGATATGTTAGATTGACTCACAAACTGGCGCCTCCGCCAGACCCAATGCGGTTCAAGGATATAAATTATGCGGCTCAAAGATCGGCCAGAATTCAAGCAAAAGCAAAAGCCACTAACCTGCAGGTCGGACGACACAGTTTTTTCGGCAGTTCTAAGCATGACAGATAATAACTTTGGATCAATTATCATTGTTGACGATAACAATCATGTGTTAGGCATGTTAACGGAGCGAGACCTCTTCAAAAAGATAATTGCAAAAGATTTAGACGCAAAACTTATTAAAGTTAAAGAAGTAATGACTGCCCCGGTTAAAACCGCCAAAGCGGATGATGAATTGCTCGACTGGTTAAGGATGATGTCAAACGAAAGATTTCGTCGCCTCCCTATCGTCGATAATGATGATCGGCTTGTTGCGGTAATGACACAAGGAGATTTTGTATCTTACACATGGCCTGAGTTAATTGGTAGAATGAAAGAAATGTCTAAAGCGACGCTTAATAAAGCAGTTAATCCAATAACTATAATGGTGTCGCTTTGCTTATATATCATGATAACAGCAACCGTTCTTATATCCTACTATTTAGGAAGTCGCGGTTAATTAGGCACAGGACTCATTGATCACAGCCAGAAGATGACGGTGGCGGCGATGCAGATGGCGGACATGAAGGTATGGGCGCAGCGGTCGTAGCAGGTGTGGACGCGTCGCCTTTCTTTGATTTTGCCGAACATATTCTCGACCCGATGGCCCTGGCGATGGACTGTGCGGTCTTTGCGGGAAATGAAACGCTCGTTCGGCCTCAGGGCCTGGAAGTGTTTGACGGAAGTCAGAAAGACTTGGCACCTGCTGCTTGATAAATTGGAGACTGCTGCATGTCCGCAATGGGTCGCATGCCGGCATTAATCATTATTTGAACAATTTTCCGGTTTTGGGTGCGTGCGATCACGTTTTGAACGTCCGTTATTGGGCGCAAAGCAGCCAGCCATCCTTGCATCGGCGAAAGACCGCTTTCCAAACGACGGTGCCTGAAAGCAGACCGTCGGCAATCCACCCAATCCCGGACGTTCGCGGGTTTGACACTTGAAGACCCAAGCTGCCGTTCGGTTTGGCGCGAGGAGCGGCAATCGCTCGGCAAGGTAGTTCAACGCTCGATAAGTCGGCGAAGGCTGCGCATCGTTACCAGCGTCGCCCGGTCGACCTTTACCGTCTCGAGGTCTCCGGCTTTGATCATCTCGTAAAGCTTGGTCCGGCCAATGCCGATCATCCGGCTCGCTACGCCGACGCGAACTGACAGCAAAGGAGCGGGGTCGATCGTCGTCATGGCGTCGGGATAGCCGAGGAGCTTGCCGAGCGGCGATTCCTGTTCCGACGCAACTCGGTAGTGTCGCAAGGCGGCGTTAAATAGTTCCCGGATAAGCGGTGCAAACAGCCACGCTCAGACTAAGTCATTGAACTAATGGCAGTTCTTTGAGCTTGTCTCTCTCGGCAAGAACAGTGTCTCGCTGAAAAAGGATGTGCAGACAATGGCTTAGGTGGCTCAGAGAGGCACTGTCTTTATCTTGCAATCACTAAATCGGCTCAAACCAAGCGGCGCGGTCCGGTCCTAGCGTTAGCGTTATCGGGGAGCCATAATGGGAACGACGGCTGGTCAAACCGTATATCGTTTGATTACAATGACAGGTGGCGGAGACGGAGGGATTCGAACCCTCGATACAGTTTAACCCGTATGACGCTTTAGCAAAGCGTTGGTTTCAGCCACTCACCCACGTCTCCGGATGCGGCAGTCGGCGGGCTGTAGCGCGGGCCACCGCGCGGTTCAACCGCCCTGTTCGATGCTCCAGCCGAGCGATTGCCCGGCGTGAAACGGGACGAGGCCGTCGATCGTGGCGGGGACGGGCGTCGGCGCGCGGGTCAGCGTGACGGTACCGCTATTGAGGGGCAGGCCGTAGAAATGCGCGCCATGCTCCGAGGCAAAGGCGTCGAGGCGGTCGAGCGCATGTTCCTCGTCGAACACCGCCGCATAGCTTTCGAGCGCGAACGGGGCGTTGAAGATCCCCGCGCAGCCGCAGGCGCTTTCCTTGGCGTCGCGGGCGTGGGGCGCGCTGTCGGTGCCGAGGAAGAATTTCGGGCTGCCCGACGTCGCCGCGGCGCGGACCGCAAGGCGATGCTCCTCGCGCTTGAGGACGGGCAGGCAGTAAACGTGGGGGCGCAGGCCGCCGTCGAACAGCGCATTGCGGCTGAGGTGAAGGTGGTGCGGGGTGATCGTCGCGGCGATGGTGGCGGGGGCGTCGGCGACGAACTGCGCGGCTTGGCTGGTGGTGATGTGCTCGAACACGATCTTTAGCGCCGGGAAATCGGCGATCAGCCCGGTCAGGATGCGGTCGATGAACACCGCTTCGCGATCGAAGATGTCAATGGCCGGGTCGGTGACTTCGCCGTGGACCAGCAACAGCATGCCGATCGCCTCCATCCGCGCGAGCGCCGGCCGGAGGTTGGCGATGTCGGTTACGCCGCTGGCGCTGTTGGTGGTCGCGCCCGCCGGGTAGAGTTTGGCCGCCACCCACACGCCGTCGGCATGGCCGCGCGCGAGCTCATCGGGGTCGGCCTGGTCGGTAAGGTAAGCGGTCATCAACGGCGTGAAGTCCGGGCCTGCGGCGGCGATGATGCGGTTGCGGTAAGCGGCGGCCTGCGCGACCTTGGTCACCGGCGGCGCAAGGTTGGGCATGATGATCGCTCGGGCGAACTGCCGCGCGGTGTAAGGCGCGACCGTCGCCAGCATCTCGCCGTCGCGCAAATGGACGTGCCAGTCGTCGGGGCGGCGGATGGTGATTGTATCGGTCACGCGAGCCCCTTAGCTTAGCGGGATGACCGAAACTACCCTTCAGGACCGCGCTGTGATCCGCCTAAGTGGCGAGGACGTGCTCGGATTTCTCGACGGGCTGGTGACCAACACGCTCGATCCGCTGCCGGCTTATGCCGCGCTGCTCACACCGCAGGGAAAGGTGATTGCCGACTTCATCCTGTGGGACGATGGCGATGATGTCCTGATCGATGTTGCTCAGGTGGATGCGGAGGCGCTGATGAAGCGGCTGTCGATGTATCGCTTGCGCCGCGCGATTACGATCGCGCGCGATGACCGGTTCGCGGTCCACTGGTCACCCGACGGCGACGAAGGCGTCCCCGACCCCCGCCTGGCCGCGCTCGGCCGACGCTGGATCGCCGGTGCTCCTGCGCAGGCAGGAGCGTTATCCCCCAGTGCCAAGCCTCCCGAGAACACCAAATGGCTCGAGCATCGCCTCCGCCTTGGCGTCACCGAAGGCGCGGCGGAGCTTGGCGACTTGCTGTGGCTCGAGTGCAATGCCGATGAATTGCGCGGCGTGAGCTTCACCAAGGGCTGCTTCGTCGGCCAGGAAAATACCGCGCGGATGAACTGGCGGTCGAAGGTCAATCGGCGGCTGTTCGTGGTTGAGGGCGACGGCGGCGAGCGGGTCCGCGTGGCCTATCCCGAGCTTGGACTGGCGGTGGTCCACGCGCGGGTCGAGGCGATCCCGGCCAATGCGATCATTCCCGCGTGGCTCGACCTTGTCGCCTGACGTCGCGCCGGTCGAGCAGGCGATCGTCATCACCGGTCGCGGGCTCGAGGCGGATGACAAGCTTGCCGCCGCCCACCTCATCGACCGCGCCGCGATCGAACGATCGGCGTCGGGGCGGCTCGAGGATGTGCTGCGCGATGTGGCTGGGCTGGCAAGCTTCCGCCGGTCGGATTCGCGCTCGGCGCATCCGACCAGCCAGGGACTGACGTTGCGCGGGCTCGGTGGCAATGCCGCGAGCCGGGTCACTTTAACCCTCGACGGGGTGCCGCAGGCCGATCCGTTCGGCGGGTGGATTGCGTTCGGGGCGATCGACCCAAGCGCCATCGACCGCATTCGCGTGGTGCGTGGTGGCGGCGTCGATGGGCTTGCGGGGACGATCGATATCGACAGCCGAACGCCCGAGTTTGAAGCGACCCTGTCAGGTGGGTCGCGCGGATCGGTCGAAGCGAGATTGCTTGGCGGGGTGAAATGGGACGGCGGTTTCGCCACTCTGTCGGGCAATTTCCAGCGCGGCGAGGGATTTGTGCCAGTGGTCGCGGCGGATCGCGGATTGGCGGACGAACGCGCGCCCTATCGCCAGGGCAACGCACGCGCGCGGCTGGTGCAGGCGATCGGCAGCGACGTGGAGGCGCAATTCAGCCTGTCGACCTACCAGGACCGCCGCAGCCGGGGGACCGATTTCTCCGACAATCGCCAGCGCGGCAGCGACGCGTCGGTACGTCTGGTCGGGCGCGGCGGCCTCAGCTGGTCGGCGCTGGCTTATGTCCAGGACCGCCAGTTCGACACCCAGTTTGCGGCGGTCAACGCCAGCCGGAATGCCGCCAGCCTGACGCTTAACCAGCATGTCCCGGCCCACGGCTACGGCGCCCGGGCCGAGGTTCAGCCGCGTTTCGGCGCGGTCCGCCTGACGTTCGGCGGCGAGTGGCGCCGCGTGACCGGCCAGACCGACGAGGACTTCCGCTTCATCGCCGGCGCGCCGACTCGGACTCGCGAGGCGGGCGGCCGCAATGTCACCGCTGGTTTGTTCGGCGGCGCGAACTGGTCGGCTGGCGGCTGGAGCCTCGCGGGCGACGTGCGCGCCGATCACTGGACGATGGCCGACGGACGGCTGGTCGAGGCCGACCTCTCCGGGACATTGCTCACCAACCGCCAGTTCGGCAGGCGGTCGGGCTGGGAATGGTCGGGGCGGATCGCGGCGGGGCGCAAGCTAAGCGATGCACTGGCGCTTCGCGTGGCGGCCTATCACAGCTGGCGCTTGCCGACGCTCAACGAACTGTACCGCCCGTTCCGCGCCGGGGTCGACGCCACCGCCGCCAACGCCGCGCTCGATCCCGAGCGATTGAATGGTGTCGAGGCGGGGATCGACTGGACCTCGGCCGACGGCGGCAAATTGTCAGCCACTGCCTTCGCCAACCGGCTGTCGGGCGCGATCTCCAATGTAACCCTCGGCCGCGGCCCCGGCCTGTTCCCGGGGGTCGGCTTCGTCGCTGTCGGCGTGGTGTATCGCGCGCGGCAGAATGTCGATGCGATCGACAGCCGCGGGATCGAGCTTGATGCGACGTTCCATCGCGGCGCGTGGCGCGGGGCGCTCAGCTACGCCTTCACCGATGCGCGCGTCCGGGCGTCGGGCGTGGCGGCGGCGCTCGACGGCAAGCGCCCGGCGCAGGTCGCGATGCACAGCGGCTCCGCCTCGCTCGGCTGGGCACACGGCAAGCTGTCGCTCGACGCCACCGCGCGGCTCACCGGCCGCCAATATGAGGATGACGGCAACAGCCGCACCTTGCCCGCCGCGCTGACCTTCGACGGGGTCGGCCGCTTCAACCTCACCCGCCACATCGGCCTCGGCCTGCGCGCGGAGAACATCTTCGACCGGCAAATCATCGCGACCCTCGCCGCCGACGGCACCCGCGAACGAGCACTGCCGCGGACGTTGTGGATCGAACTGACGCTGCGCTAGCCGACCCGGGCGTAAGCGCGCACCGGGAAGGTGCCCATGCCCTTTACCTTGGGTGGGACGGCCGAGAAGCGAAAGCCGCTGTCGGGAAGGCCGCCAAGGCCAGCGAGATGCTCGCCGATCGGGATGTCCGCGCCGAGCAAAATCGTGTGAACCGGCCGCGCGCGCTCAGCGGTATTGTCGATATTGTGGCTGTCGATCCCGACGAACGCCGCCAGATTAACCGCCAGCCAGGTCGCGGCATCTTCGGTCAGATAGGGGTGATTGGCGTAATAAGTCTCGGTCCGCCAGTGCCGGTCCCAACCGGTGTGGACCAGCACCGCCTTGCCGCGCACGTCGAGTCCGTCGAACGCGTCCGCATCGACTGCGAGACCATTTTCGAACGGCGCGCGGACCACCAGCCCGTCGAGGTCGGCGAGCGATTCCAGTGGCAGTTCGGCCAGATCCTTGCCCTCGGCATAGCGGTGGAACGGGCTGTCGACATAGGTGCCGGTGTTGGCGACCATGTCGATCCGCCCGATCTGGAAGCTCGACCCGTCGTCATATTTTTCGGCCGACGCCTCGCGCGACCAATAGTCGCAGATATGCGGCCCGGGCAGGCCCTTGAAGGTGACCATGTCATGCTCGATGACGTGGCTCAGGTCGATCAGGGTCGGGGGGCGATTGGTCATGGGCTGTCATACCAGCCTTGTGCGTCCTCGCCAGAACGATCAGTTATTTCGTTGCGCCTCCCTGGTCAGCCGCTTAGCGCGCAGTGATGAAGCCCAAGCTGCTGACCACCCTGCAGGATTATTCGGCCAAGCTGTTCCTCGCCGATGCGCTTGCCGGGGTGACGGTCGCGCTCGTCGCTCTCCCGCTCAGCATCGCCATCGCCATCGGATCGGGCGCACCGCCAGCGGCGGGCCTGGTCACCGCAATTGTCGGCGGCTTCCTGATTTCAGCGCTGGGCGGAAGCCGGGTGCAGATTGGCGGGCCGACCGGCGCGTTCATCGTCGTGGTTTACGGGATCATCCAGCAACATGGGTTCGACGGCTTGCTGCTGGCAACGCTGATCGCCGGCGTGATCCTGGTAATCGGCGGGCTGCTTCGTGCCGGGCGGCTGATCGCGCTCGTGCCGGAAGCAGTGATCGAGGGCTTCACCATCGGCATCGCGATCATCATCGGCATCAGCCAGCTCAAGGATTTACTCGGCCTGTCGGTTGGCAAGGTCTCGACCGAATTGTTCGAGCTGTTGCCCGCATTGTGGACCGCGCGGGGAACGTTCAACCCTTATGCGCTGGCGGTCGGGATCGCCGCGATCGTGATCATCGCGGGGTTGCGCAAACTGGCACCGCGCTTCCCCGGCTCGATCGTGGCGATCGGCGCCGCGTCGGTGGCGGTCGCTTTGCTGGCGCTGCCGGTGGACACCATCCAGTCGCGCTTCGGCGCGCTTCCGGGCGGGCTTCCCTTCCCCGCGCTCCCGCCGATAAGCATCCGCCTGATCGGCGAGATGCTGCCCTCCGCCTTAGTCATCGCCTTCCTCGCCGGGGTCGAGTCCCTGCTCTCGGCCATTGTCGCCGACCGGATGATCGGCAGTCACCATCGTTCCAATGCCGAATTGCTGGCCCAGGGTGCCGCCAATATCGTCTCGCCCTTGTTCGGCGGGTTGCCCGCGACCGGCGCGATCGCCCGCACCGCGACCAACGTCCGCGCCGGTGGAAAAACGCCGGTGGCCGGGATCATTCATGCCGTCCTGATCCTGGTCATCACGCTCGCCGCGGCGCCGCTGGCCGGCTATCTCGCGATGCCCGCGCTTGCGGCATTGCTGATCGTCACCGCATGGACCATGAGCGAGCCGGGCCGGTGGCACGAACGGATGACGCTGCGCCCGGCCGACAGGCTATTGCTGTTCCTGACGATGATCCTGACCGTCGCCAGCAGCCTGACCGTGGCAATCGCCGTCGGAACCGCGATCGGACTTGGCCAGCGCTTGCTCAGGCGAAACGTCAAGCCGGCCGAATGGACGCCCTCAGACCGCTGATCGCTTAGGTCGCGGCCGCGCGGCGCTTGGCGAAGATGTGGATCAATGCGACCACGCCGATCCCGACCCAGATGATGTTGAGGATCGCCGATGGCCACGCCTTGTGCCACACCCCGTTGGCGATGAAGCCGGTCGCGCCGATGACGTTCATCGTCTGGTAGGAGACGCTCTTCGAGGTGACCTTCTCCGCCGTCAGCAGGGCATAACCGGCGAGGATCAGCACCGCGCCGATCCAGCCGACGACCTCCATCAACACATCGAGGGTCAAGCCGCGAGGTTCCGCAGCACGTAGTGCAGGATCCCGCCGGCACGGAAATATTCGAGCTCGTTGTAGGTATCGATGCGGCAGCGGGCGACGAGGTCGAACGCCTCGCCATCGGCGCGCACGACCTTGACGATGATGTCCTGGCGCGGCTCGATCTCGGCCACCCCGGCGATCGAGAAACTCTCGGTCCCGTCGAGCTTGTAGGTGCCGGCATTTTCGCCGTCGCGATATTGCAGCGGGATCACGCCCATCCCGACCAGGTTCGAGCGATGGATCCGCTCGAAGCTCTCCGCCAGCACTGCGCGGACGCCGAGCAATATGGTCCCCTTGGCCGCCCAGTCGCGCGACGAGCCGGTGCCATATTCCTTGCCCGCGAGGACGACCAGCGGCGTGCCCTGCGCCTGATATTCCATCGCCGCGTCGTAGATCGCCTTGGTCTCGCCGCCGGGGCCGCGCGTCATCCCGCCTTCGACGCCGTCGAGCATCTTGTTGCGGATACGGATGTTGGCGAAGGTGCCGCGCATCATCACCTGATGATTGCCGCGCCGCGCGCCATAGCTGTTGAACTCCGACCGCGGCACCTGATGCTCGGACAGATAGCTCCCCGCCGGGCTGTCGAGCTTGATCGCGCCGGCCGGCGAGATGTGATCGGTGGTGATCGAATCGCCGAACATCGCCAGCGCCCGCGCCCCGCTGATGTCGGTCAGCGGCTTGGGGGTCATCGTCATCCCCTCGAAGTATGGCGGGTTCTGGATATAGGTCGACGCCGTCGGCCATTTGTAGGTGTCGCCGCCGGTCACCGCAATGTCGCGCCATTGCTCGTCGCCATGATAGACGTCGGCGTAGCGCGCGCGGAACATGTCAGAATGGACATGCGCGTCGATTAAGGTGCGGACCTCGTCGTTGGTCGGCCAAATGTCGGCCAGCATGACGTCCTTGCCGCCCTGATCTTGTCCGATCGGGCATTTGGTGATGTCGCGCGTGACCGTCCCGAACAAGGCGTAAGCGACCACCAACGGCGGCGAGGCGAGGTAATTGGCGCGGCAATCGGGCGACACCCGGCCTTCGAAATTGCGATTGCCCGACAGCACCGATGCGGCGACCAAATCATGGTCGGCGATCGCGGCGCTGAACCTGGGGTCGAGCGGGCCGCTATTGCCGATGCAGGTGGTGCAGCCATAGCCAACCAGGTTGAAGCCGATCGCGTTGAGGTCTTCGCTGAGGCCCGCGGCGTCGAGATAGTCGGTGACCACCTTGCTGCCCGGCGCCAGCGACGTCTTGACCCACGGCTTACGGTCGAGCCCGAGTGCGCGGGCCTTGCGCGCGACCAGTCCGGCGGCGACCAGCACCGACGGGTTGCTGGTGTTGGTGCAGCTGGTGATCGCGGCGATCATCACATCGCCGTGGCCGATGGTG